>OJJY01000576.1_pt1 | contig 13402 bp, 9 predicted proteins | sample 1596421 | NCBI WGS metagenome assembly OJJY01 (sample SAMEA4350151, study PRJEB24818) | metagenome | biome: human; feature: gut; material: faeces | place: Denmark | collected 2013-09 | reverse complement strand
GTTCGGAGTTGTTGCTTCGGCTGATTATCGATGTGATCGATCTTTCGCGTTTGGCGGATAACCGGTTTTTTTTTTCAAGCAGAAGATGGCATACGAGGTTCTCCTTAGTCTCGTGGGCGCGGAGGGGTGTATAAGAGAGCTGTGAATACTTTTGCTCCTTCTGGCAAAGGAAGGTCCAGCGTTCCTTCGGCAAGGATACGCATGTCGTCAGCATTCAGCTTAGTCCAGATAACTTTATCTGCATCACCATTGGCTGCCATGATAACCAGGGTATGGTCATCCAGCCAGGCATGTGTATAGCCGCGTACTTTGAAGGTATTCTGTACAAATGTTTGTTCTTGGACTATTTTGATGGAATTACCAGTTACCTGCAATTTAGTAAATCGGTCGTTTGAGTTTGGCACTTGATAATAGTATTTCCCTTTGACAATGGCTTCCATGGAATAAGTGTTATTTTCACTTCTGAACTCAACACCGTCATTCTTTATGTCAATGACTTCCATATCTGCTGTAAGGCTGTTTACACTTTTTACAATGGTACCGTCACCCTGGTTCATACCACCGTGTTTGCCGATAGTCATAAAAATATCAAAGTGATAATCGGAAAGTTCCGGTTGCGGGTCTGGATCCGGGGTGGGGGCTGGATCGTTGTTGTCGGAACATGCACTGAATGATAAGGTCATGGCTATGGCCATAAGGATACCGGATAAAAGATTTAGTCGTTTCATTTTAAATAAAATTAGTTAGTTGATGAATAATCTGAATTTGGCGAAGAATGCTCGTCCGGGCTTTTGCAGTTTATAGTTGTCATAGGCCAATTTGTCGAGTAGGTTCGAGCATTCCAGCGAAATACTGTATCGTCCTCGTTTCCATGAATAGGTGATGTCGGCATTGCAAATGTGTTGTGCCGGGATGCGTGCCTTGCTTTCGCGAGAGCCGTAAGCCTCCCATGTCAGGAAGAACCAGTGCATCCACTGATAACTGCAACTCAGCCGTAATTTGCTTGAGGGCAGAACCACATTGTGGAAAAGATAGCTTGCTTCTGCACTTCCGAAAAGCCAGGGGCGGTTGGGTACCCGGTTGTTGTAGGTTGCCGAAGGTTTTCCGTCAGTCTTGTATCTGTTCTGGTCGCGTGCCTCTTGAAAACTGACATTGGTGGCAAGCTGTAACTTGCTTTGCCAGTCGTAACGTACTTCTCCTTCTATGCCCTTGATATGTACAGCCGGAACATTCTCATATTGCATCATACCTTCTTTGGTTTCTACGGTGGCTTGGATATAGTCGTCCACATAGCGTAGGAAACCGTTTGCTTCATAATAAAGTGTATGGCCGGGGGCGGGATGCCATGTGCCGAAGATGCCCAGATTGATATTGTCACTGCTTTCGGGTTTCAAGGCTACATTAGCATATATGGTGGTACCGTTTCCCAATAATTCGCGGGCAAGGGGCAGCCGGACGCTGTGCTCATAGGAAATTTTAATGGATAAAGGTTCTATGGCTGTGTAGCGTGAACCGATACCGTAGCCCCAATACTTTTTGGTTATCGTCCCTTTTACATCCTTCGACCCGGTGATGCTGGATAAATCCGTTTGCCGGATATTCAGATGGTTGATGTAATTCTTTACAAAAAAGGTATTGCTCATTTTTTCTTCGAGAAGGGATTGATTGTAGGAGAAGCCTGTCACATGTTTTGCCAGAATATCATTGGAGGCTTCAAAATCAGTATCCGCTTCATCATAGCGGTCATTGCCGATGCGGCTTAATAGATAGTTTAGGTTGAGGGAGTGATGGTTGTCCAACCGATAGTCCAAATTGGCGCGGCCAATGGTCAGGGGACGTTTGTAATGGCGCATCGAACGGCCCCGTCCTGTGATTTCGTTACGTGAGCTTACGATATAATCTCCGTTCCAGTCGTACTTACGGTAGGCTGTATCTGTGGTCAACGAGTGGTCCCAAGTGTGCGAGAGTGCGGCATTCAGCTGCATGTTCTTCCAAATGAAATTATGCTTTTGATAGCGGGCTGAAATGTTCCAGGCATCGGAGCCTCTTTCTGCCATTCCATATACCTTACTCTGTACAGAGCCTGTCTGCAACTCCTTGTCTACTTTGGAGTAAGAGGCGGAAACAAAAAAAGCATCTGCCCAGGACTTATTGGAAAAGCCGATTTCCATTTGTCCGAATAGTGAAAAATAGTCATCATGGAAGCGTCTACGGTCAGTCAGAATGTATTTGCGGCTGTCTTCATCCCAAATTTCTACATCTTTCATCATATAATCGTTTTTGGAGTAATTGACCCCAAAGGTAGGTTTAATGATCAGTCCGGTTCGAGGCTCTACAAACAGTGCATTCAAGTCCGCCTTGTGAGTATGGAAGGAACCGATACCGTAAGAGACATCCAGATAATTCTTCTTCTCTTGTTTTGTAATGATATTGATGGCGCCTCCCAATGCATCTGTACCCAGACTGGCAGGTACTACTCCTTTATAAATTTCAATCCGGTCGATGATATTGACCGGCAGATTTGCCAATGAAACGCCGCTGCCTTTTGTGTCCAATGGTATTCCGTCTAAGAAATAACGTATGGAATTACCAGACATTCCATTGATGGAGAGGTCGAAGTCCGAGCCAACTCCGCCTTCCTCTCTCACCTTGATGCCCGTTGTACGGTTCACCAGGTCGTTGAGGTTATTCAGTGAGTTTACTATCGGCTTGATGTCGAGTGCATTGACTGCAAAGGCTCCTTCCTTCACTTTCTGCGTTTGGGTCTTTCCGTAAACCTCGACAGAGCTCAGCGTTACGGCACTTTCCTGCAATGTGAAGTTCTGTTTTTTATCCTGCCGGATGTCAAGGGATTGTTTCACGGTTTGGTAGCCCAGGAAGGAGACGACGAAGGTGTGTTTGCCCGGAGCGACTTGCAGTGAATATTGCCCACGGTCGTCCGTATAGGTGCCGGAGGTGGTGTTTTCCACAGCGATGGTGGCTTGGGATACTGGTGTCCCGTGCTGGTCTATGACTTTTCCGGATAAGGTGACCTTATTCTGTGCCATACTACCTGCAGGAAGCAGGCAGATAAATGTAAATAGCAGTCCTGTGATGAATCTCATTTCAGTTCCTTATAAGCGTTCGTAACTTGCCCTCAAGGAAAAAATGAACAAAGAGAAAGATTCCTTTATATGGATAAAGAATGCCTCGACTCAATGTTTTGTTGCTCTATTCCCCGAAAGCACTAAAACTATGTTGTCTTGGCAGGTCTTCTGACTTATCCCTCTTTGAATGCCTTCCCATCCGCCGGGCGGACAGTGGCTTGTAGAATATTCAAAGATTTTGGAAGGACTTACAGCAGCGGGTCTGTTCAGGATTTGCACCTGATTCCCTTTTTCATCACTCATCTCCAACAGAACCGGGAGAGGTGAAACCAAAACTGGGACAAAGATAACAAAAACTATTAGGTTTGCGAATACTCCTGATAATTTTTGTTATCTTTGCCCGCGAATTGGTTCCGGATGCATGTTTCCATCATCTGGATTAAAAGGGAATCGGGTGTAAATCCCGGACAGTCCCGCTGCTGTGAAGCTCCGTTTATATCATGAAAAACACCCTTGCCACTGATATGCATTGAAATATCGGGAAGGCTTCAGGATTAGGAGTCAGTCAGAAGACCTGCCATTCATTAAAGGCTGCCTTTGCTCGTGGGTTAGGAAGACAGTACGAAGATATTAGTTGAACATTTAAACAAGAAATGGAATGCCTTTGTTAAAGGTATGTCCGCATTGTGGTGTGACTATATATATCCTTTATATATTAAAGAAAAAGTAAAATGATTAAGAAAGTATTGATTGCCAACAGAGGTGAGATTGCCTTGCGCGTCATGCGTTCGTGCCGGGAGATGGGACTGCTTACGGTTGCCGTCTTCTCCGAGGCCGACCGCACCTCTCATCATGTGGCATATGCCGATGAGGCTTATCCGATAGGACCGGCCGTGGCAAAAGAGAGTTATCTGAATATTGAAAAAGTGATTGCCACGGCAAAGCGATGCGGTGCCGATGCCATCCATCCGGGTTACGGCTTTTTGTCGGAGAACTCGGAGTTTGCACGCCGTTGCAAGGAGGAAGGGATTATCTTTATCGGTCCCGCTGCCGAGACGATGGAGGCGATGGGCGACAAGATAGCTGCCCGCAAGCGAATGATTGCGGCAGGCGTACCCGTGGTTCCCGGAACGGAACAACCTTTGCAGAGTGCCGAAGAAGCCGTGCGCATCTGCAACGAGATAGGTTATCCCGTGATGCTGAAGGCGTCTATGGGTGGCGGTGGTAAAGGTATGCGCCTTATCCATAACGAGAGCGAAGTGGTGGAAGCCTACAACACGGCACGCTCCGAGTCCATGTCCTCCTTTGGAGACGACACGGTCTATCTGGAAAAGTTCGTGGAAGAACCCCACCACATCGAGTTCCAGATATTGGGCGACAACCACGGCAACGTCATCCACCTCTTCGACCGCGAATGCTCCGTGCAGCGTCGCAATCAGAAGGTGGTAGAAGAAAGCCCGTCACCCTTCCTTACGCCGGAATTGCGCCGGGAGATGGGGGAGAAGGCGGTTGCCGCAGCCAAGGCAGTGAACTACTCCGGTGCAGGTACCATCGAGTTTCTGGTAGACAAGAACCGTCGGTTCTACTTCCTCGAAATGAATACGCGCTTGCAAGTAGAGCACCCCATCACGGAAGAAGTGGTAGGCGTGGACCTGGTGAAAGAGCAAATCCGCATTGCCAACGACGAGGTGCTGCACCTCAAGCAGGAGGACCTGTTCCAGCGCGGCCATGCTATAGAGTGCCGCATCTGTGCCGAAGATACGGAAAACAACTTCATGCCGTCTCCCGGTGTCATCAAGCAACTGACGGAGCCGAACGGAATCGGTGTGCGTATAGACAGCTATGTGTACGACGGCTATGAGATTCCCATCTACTACGACCCTATGATAGGTAAGCTCATCGTATGGGCAACCACCCGCCAGTATGCCATCGAGCGTATGCGCCGTGTGCTCTACGAGTACAAGATTACGGGCGTAAAGACCAACCTTGCCTATCTGAAGCGCATCATGCACGTGCCCGACTTTGTGAAGGGAGAGTACAACACCCTCTTTATCGAGAAGAACGCCCGCATGCTGGTACGCACCAATACCACCAACGAAGAGTTGGAGAACATTGCCATGATAGCCGCCTATATGGACTATCTGGTTAATCTGGAGGAGAATGTTTCGGCACAGCTACCCGATGCCCGCCCCATTAGCCGTTGGAGGGAATTCGGATTGCAGAAGGGAGTGCTCAGGATTTAAGGAATGGATAATTGATAATGGAGAATTAATAATGGAAATACATATAGGAGACCGTATCGCAGACATTACCCTGGTGGGTAAGGAAGGGAATAAGGTACAACTTACCATTGACGGAAAGCCCTACGAAGTGGACATTGTGATGGCAGAGAACGGAAGTTGCTCCATCCTGCACAACGGAAACTCGTTCAACGCAGGCCTTGTGCGCGGCGAGGGCGGCAAGAGTTATGACATCAGCATGCTCCAGCGTTCCTTTCATGTGGACATCGTGGACACGCAAGCCAAGTATCTGCACATGAAGAAAGGAGCCGACGAGAAGCAGGGCGACAAGATTCTGGCGCCGATGCCGGGCAAGGTAGTGAGCATCCCCGTCAAGGTGGGCGACCGACTGGCTGCCGGAGACATTGCCGTGGTGCTGGAAGCCATGAAGATGCAGAGTAACTATAAGGTAAATGCCGACTGCATCGTCCGCAACATCCTCGTGAGCGAGGGCGAACCGGTAAATGCCAACCAAGTATTGATTGAATTGGAGTTGATAAAGGAGGAATAATCCCGAGTCGCATTCAGTCCGTATATTATAAATCACTAAATTGTAAATGCAAATATGAACAGAGAAGAAATATATCGCCAGTTTGAGGAACTGGACAAACGTGCCTCGCTGGGTGGGGGCGTAGACAAGATAGAGAAACAACACGCCTCCGGCCGCATGACTGCCCGCGAACGTATTGACATGCTGCTGGACAAAGGCTCGTTCAATGAGCTGGACAAGTTCGTGAACCACCGTTGCACCAACTTCGGCATGGAGAAGAAACAGATTGCCGGAGACGGCATGGTGTCCGGTTACGGAAAGATAGACGGCCGCCTTGTATTTGTCTATGCCTACGACTTCACGGCGCATGGCGGTTCGCTCAGCGAGACGAATGCCGCCAAGATTGTAAAGGTGCAGCAGCTTGCCCTTAAGAACGGTGCTCCCGTCATTGCCCTCAACGATTCGGGCGGAGCACGCATCCAGGAAGGTGTGAACAGTCTGGCAGGCTATGCCTCCATCTTCTATCAGAACACCATCGCATCGGGGGTCATTCCGCAGATATCCGCCATTCTGGGCCCGTGTGCCGGCGGTGCATGCTACTCTCCGGCGTTGACGGACTTCATCTTCATGGTGAAGGAGCAGAGCCACATGTTCATCACCGGTCCGGACGTGGTAAAGACCGTGACCCACGAGGAGGTGGACAAGGAGGAACTGGGCGGTGCCTATACGCATAGCAGCAAGAGCGGCGTTACCCACTTCATGTGCAATACGGAGGAGGAGACACTGATGAGCATCCGCGAGCTGCTGAGTTTCCTGCCGTCCAACAATATGGAGGATGCTCCCTTCACTCCCTGCTCCGACGATATCCATCGCCGGGTAGAGGCGCTTCAGACCGTCATTCCTGAGGACCCGAACATGCCCTATGACATCAAGGATATTATAGAACCGGTGCTGGACAACCAGTACTTCTTCGAAGTGATGCCTCACTTTGCCAAGAACGTCGTTATCGGTTTCGGTCGTCTGAACGGGCGTTCGGTAGGTATCGTGGCAAACCAACCTGCCTATTTGGCGGGTGTGCTCGATATTGATGCCAGCGACAAGGCGGCACGTTTCATTCGTTTCTGCGACTGCTTCAACATCCCGCTGATAACCTTCGAAGATGTTCCCGGCTTCTTGCCCGGAACGATGCAGGAGCACAACGGCATCATCCGCCACGGCGCCAAGATTGTCTATGCCTATGCCGAGGCCACCGTGCCCAAGATAACGCTGATTACCCGCAAGGCATACGGCGGCGCCTACATCGTGATGTCCAGCAAACCGACGGGTGCCGACGTGAACCTAGCTTATCCGCAGGCGGAAATCGCCGTGATGGGTGCCGAGGGTGCGGTGAACATCCTCTACCGTAAGTCCTCTGCCGAAGAGAAGCAGGAGATTATCAAGGAGTACGAAAGCAAGTTCTCCAACCCTTACCGCGCTGCCGAGCGTGGCCTCATAGACGAGGTCATCATGCCGCGCGATACCCGCTACAAGCTAGTGCAGGCATTGGAGATGGCGCACAACAAGAATCAGAGCAATCCACCGAAAAAGCACGGCAACATGCCTTTATAATAGTAGTTATTTTTTATGTGTGAAATGCGTATCCCCGGAGAAGTGATTTCTGTGGGGATACACTTTTTAAATGGAGAATTAAGAATTAAACAATAAGGCTGAAAAGTAAAAACTAAAGATAGAAACTATGGAACTATTAAGAAACCTCTTTGAGGGTTATCCCAACCTTTGGGGCGGAGGAGTGGCACACTCTGTCCTAATTCTGTCCCTGGTCATCACCTTCGGTATCATGCTGGGCAAGTTGAAAGTGGCGGGTATCTCGCTGGGTGTCACCTGGATTTTGTTTGTGGGCATTGTCTTCGGACATTTCGACATGAACCTCGACGAACATCTGCTGCACTTCCTGAAGGAGTTCGGCTTGATACTGTTTGTCTATTCCATCGGTCTGCAAGTGGGACCGGGATTCTTCTCCGCTTTCAAGAAGGGCGGACTTACGCTGAACATGGTAGCAATGCTTTCCGTCTTCCTCAGCGTGGTTATCACCATTGTGTTGCACTTTGCCACCGGAATCCCCATTACTACGATGGTGGGTATCTTGTCCGGAGCCGTGACCAATACTCCCGGTCTGGGTGCTGCCCAGCAGGCAAACAGTGACCTCAACGGGGTGGATGCTCCGGAAATCGCACTCGGATATGCCGTTGCCTATCCGCTGGGTGTGGTGGGCTGCATCCTGGCGCTGCTTGCCTTGAAGTTCTTCATGCGGATTAACACCAAAAAAGAAGAGGAGGATGCCGAGCACGGGCTGGGCCATCTGCAGGAGCTGACCGTGCGTCCCATATCGGTAGAGATACGCAATGAGGCAATAGACGGCAAGCGGATCAGAGATGTGAAACCATTGTTGAACCGTGCGTTTGTCATCTCCCGCATCCGGCACACCGGCAGTCAGGAAACAGAACTGGCGAATGCCGATACGGTGCTGCACATGCAGGATGAAATTCTGTTCATTGCCAACCCGAAAGATGTGGAGGCCATTGTTGCCTTCTTCGGAAGAAAAATTTCGGTGGAGTGGGAACGGGAGGACAAGAACTTGATTTCACGCCGCATCCTCATCACCAAGCCGGAACTGAACGGCAAGTCTCTGTCTCAGCTCAAAATACGTAACAACTTCGGTGCCTGCATCACCCGTATCAACCGTTCGGGCGTAGATCTGGTGGCAACTCCCCACTTGCAGTTGCAGATGGGAGACCGTGTGACGATTGTAGGCAGCGAGCTTGCCGTGAGTCATGCGGAGAAGGTGCTGGGTAACTCGCTGAAGCGTCTCAACCATCCCAACTTGATTCCTATCTTCCTGGGTATTGCCCTGGGATGTATCTTGGGCAGTCTGCCGTTCATGTTCCCCGGCATTCCCCAACCCGTGAAACTGGGACTGGCCGGCGGACCGTTGGTGGTTTCCATCCTCATCAGCCGTTTCGGGCCTCAATATAAGCTGATAACCTACACGACGATGAGTGCCAATCTGATGATACGCGAAATCGGTATCGCCTTGTTCCTGGCCTGCGTGGGGTTGGGTGCAGGAAAGGGATTCATCGATACCATTATCTACGAAGGCGGCTATGTGTGGATTGGCTATGGGGCCATCATCACGGTCGTTCCGTTGCTGGTGACAGGATTCATGGGGCGCTATTTCTGGAAGCTGAACTACTATACGCTGATAGGTGTGTTGTCCGGAGCTAACACCAATCCACCTGCATTGGCCTATTCCTCGGACTTGACATCCTGCGATGCCCCTGCGGTGGGATACGCCACGGTCTATCCGCTGGCTATGTTCCTGCGGGTGCTGACGGCTCAGTTGCTGATACTGGCGTTGGCGTAGGGGTTCACTATGGATAATCTGTGCCAATCTGTGGTACACGGATTGATTTGATAACAAGTAATGTAAAGGGAGCTAACAAGTAATGTTAGGCTGCTTTACATTACTTGTTATTTTTGTTTGTAGTATTCCTCCGCTTGTGCCAGTGTCTCCGGTTTGCCGATGTCGAACCAGCGGAATCCTTGCAGCGGATAGCCTTGTATGTGCACCTTTGTGCAGGCGGACAAGTAGAAAGGAATGATGGAGAACTTGCCGTTCCACTGCCCATCGTCCATCAGGTGGAAGAGGGAGGGGGAGATGATGTGGATACCTCCGAAGGCGAGTTCCCGGTACTTCGTTTCCCGGTAGTCGAAGCCTGCCGGTTTCACCTCTCCGGTGGACTTGTTTATCCAGCCGTGCAGGTGGTAGTCGTCGTCAAAAAGGAGATAGCGGGAAGTCTTGCGCTCGCTCACAAGCAGGGTAGACTCCGCATCGCTCTCCAGATGGTGGCGGTAGAGACCTGCAAGGTCAATGTCCGTCAGAATATCCGCGTTGTGCACCAGGAAAGGTTCTTGTCCGTCCAGAAAGGGGCGTGCCTTTTTGATGCCTCCTCCGGTGTCGAGCAGCATGCCGCGTTCGTCGCTGATGTGAATCTCCGTGCCGAAGTTGTCGTGGGCACGGAGGAAGTCGATAATCTGCTCCCCGAAGTGGTGGATATTGACCGTTATCTCGTTGAATCCTGCTTCCTTCAACCGCAGTATCACCCGTTTCAGCATGGGCTTTCCTGCTACGGGAACGAGGGCCTTGGGCATGTTGTCCGTCAAGGGGCGCAACCGGGTGCCCAGGCCGGCGGCGAAAATCATGGCTTTCATATTGGCATATTCTCACATTAGCACATTAAACTTTGGCCTTAAACGTCTGTTCAATATTCTGTTCTCTATGTATCAGGTTCACTTGCACGCCGAACTTCTTGTGCAGATGTTCCGCCAAGTGTTGTGCCGAGTACACGGAGCGGTGCTGTCCGCCGGTGCAGCCGAAGCAGACAGACAGATTGGTGAAGCCGCGTTCCATGTAGCGCTTCACGGAAGCGTCGACAAGGGCGTAGGCATGCTCCAGGAATACGGCTATCTCGCCGTCGTCTTCCAGGAAGCGGATAACGGGTTCGTCCAGTCCCGTGAAGGGTTTGTAACGCTCGTACTTGCCGGGGTTGTTCACAGCGCGGCAGTCAAAGACGAAACCTCCTCCGTTGCCCGTGGAATCTTCGGGGATACCTTTTTTGTAGGCAAAGCTGGTGACTTTCACCACGAGGCGACGCTTTTGCAGGTCGTCTGTAAACTGTTTCAGCTCGGTGAGTTCGCGCAGAATCCGGCAGAGGTAGGGATATTCGGGATAAGGCTCTTGGAGCAGTTGGCGAAGGTTCTCGATGGCGAAGGGGACACTTTGTATGAAGTGGGGCTTCTTCTCGAAGTAACCGCGGAAACCATAGGCACCCAGCACCTGCATGGTGCGGAACAATACGAAGTGGCGAAGCTGGGCATAGAAATAAGCCTCGTCCACGGGCTGGTACTTGCGCAGGGCGTCGATGTATTCCTTCAGCAACTCTTGGCGCAGGCTGTCGGGATAGTTTGCTTTGGCCTGCCACAAGAAGGAGGCAACGTCGTAGTAGACCGGACCTTTGCGTCCGCCCTGGAAGTCGATGAGCCACGGTTCGCCGTCCTTTATCATAACGTTACGACTCTGGAAGTCGCGGTACATGAAGGTGGCGGAGCTGCTACGGAGCAACACGTCTGCCATCTTCTGGAAGTCGTCTTCCAGCCGGTCTTCCTGGAAGTCCATCCCCGTAGCCTTGAGGAAGCAGTATTTAAAGTAGTTCAAGTCCCACAGAATGCTGCGGCTGTTGAACTCTGCCTGCGGGTAGCAGTAGGAGAAGTCCATGCCGTCGGCTCCGGCAAACTGCACGGCGGGCAGCAGACGGACGGTCTTGCGCAGCAACTGCTTCTCATCCTCGCCGAATACGCTGGTCTTGCGGCCTTTCTCGATGGCATTGAATAGGAGCGAGTCGCCCAGGTCTTCTTGCAGATAATAGATATCATCTTCGGAGCGGATGAACACTTGCGGTACGGGCAGTCCTTTCTGTCGGAAATGTTCTGCCATGTAGAGGAAGGCGCGGTTCTCCTCCACAGACTCTCCGCTGACACCGATAAGTGTAGGGTTTCCGGTGAGGCGGAAGTAGCGGCGGTTGGAGCCGGAGGAGGGGAGTTCGTCAATCTGTTCCGGTTCGTGTCCGGTATGTGCGATGTAGAGTTTCTTAAGTTCTTCGGTTATCATGGTGGTATGTTTTATTTTTGCAGCTAAGATAAAACTTTTGTCGGAGATATGCTTACCTTTGCAGGAGGAAAATATTTAATTTGATAGCTTCATAATGGATTCTATTCCTCAGTTTCTCATAGCCGCCCCTACATCGGGCAGTGGAAAGACCACCGTCAGTCGTGGACTGATGGCATTGTTTGTGAAGAAAGGTCTGAAGGTGCAGCCTTTCAAGTGCGGTCCCGATTATATAGATACTAAGTATCACGAGGCGGTATGCGGCCGTCCTTCCATCAATCTGGATACTTTCATGGCATCTCCGGAGCATGTCCGCAGTCTGTATGCACGCTATTCGGCAGATGCTGATGTTGCCGTGGTCGAGGGGATGATGGGGATGTACGACGGGTACGACCGCGACCGGGGCTCGTCGGCAGAAGTGGCACGGCTCTTGGGTATTCCTGTGGTGCTGGTGGTCGATGCCAAGTCGGCTGCCTATTCCATGGCTCCTTTGTTGTCGGGGTTCATCAATTTCCGTCCGGATATACGTATTGCGGGAGTTATCTTCAATCGTGTCGGCTCACCCCACCACTACCGGATGCTGCAGGAGGTCTGTGAAGACTTGAACGTGACTTGTCTGGGCTATCTGCCCAAGCAGAAGGAACTGGAGCAGGAGTCACGCCATCTGGGGCTGGATTTCAGCCGTTCTAAGGAGACGGAGGGGCTGGACATGCTGGCAGGCTTGCTGGAGGAACATGTGGACTGGGAACTGCTGCTCTCGACAATCGGGCTTCCATTGCCTGCGGCGGCTGTGGAGGAGAAGTCGGTACTATCAGAGCCGGGGAAGCTACATATCTCGGTAGCGCGCAACGAAGAGTCCTTTTCCTTCATTTATGCGGAGCATCTGGATATTCTGCGCCGTATGGGCACGGTCACTTTCTTCAATCCGGAGCAGGACCGGGCTATTCCGCAAGAGACGGATTTGCTTTATCTGCCCGGTGGCTATCCCGAGAACCGTCTGGAGGAACTTGCCGGGGCAAGGCTTGCCAGGGAGTCTATCCGCAGCTATATAGAGGCTGGTGGCAGGACGCTGGCAGAATGCGGGGGGATGATATATCTTTCGCAGTCCGTTCTTTCTGATGGGGATACGGACGGGGGAGGCAGTGATACAGACGGAAGAAGCACCGGGAACAGTGTAAGCAATGTCGGAAATGAGATGGTGGGAGTATTACCTTTCAGCATCACGAACGAGCGTAAACGCAGGAAACTGACATTGGGATACCGTCGGTTCGACTATAACGGATGGCGGCTTAAAGGACACGAATTCCATTATACGCAGCTTGCTGTGCCCGAAGCTGGTGGAAAAGAAAGTGGTGCGTACAGTCTTACTCCCTCGATAGTGCAGGTTTTCAATGCCAGAGGAGACATGTTCACAACTCCCATTCTTCCTTATAAGAAACTGATTTCCAGCTATACACATCTGTCTTGGGATGAGATGGATGCGATGTCTTTGTTCGGTGGAGCCTAATCTTGTAAAACATCTTTTGAATCTGCTGGACTTTCCTTCTTTTTCCTTTCATGTTTTGCTTGAAAAGTCCCGGTATTTCTGCATATTTATATTCCAAATTTGTTTGTATCTTTGCGATAGAGAAAAGGTCTACGGAATAATTTGGTAAGTTAAGGCAAGAATTTTGCTTAATTTTGCGATATGATAGAAAATAATGATTCAAATGAATATTTTTCTTTTTTTACGGAGACGGAAACCTTATCCATTTTACCCAAAACTATATTATTAGAAGAGGGTAAGGTTGCAGATAGCTTATACCTAATTCGTAAAGGCTGTTTA
>OJJY01000568.1_pt1 | contig 13505 bp, 7 predicted proteins | sample 1596421 | NCBI WGS metagenome assembly OJJY01 (sample SAMEA4350151, study PRJEB24818) | metagenome | biome: human; feature: gut; material: faeces | place: Denmark | collected 2013-09 | reverse complement strand
TTCCCACCGCTACCAGTTTATAACCATGCGCCTGATTATCTTGTTCAAGAAAGGGTCGATGCTGGAAGACGTTCGCATCAAGCTCGCCATGATTTGTCGCATCGTTCGGTAGCAACGAACCGCTAAAACCTACCAGTTCAACATCGAGGCCATATTTCTCTTTTGCCACCTTTTTAGCGACTTCCGCGACATCTTGTTCTGCGCCATTTATAACGCCAACTTTAATGTGTTTTGCATCGCTGCTGCTCTGGTCGCAACCTGCCAGCAGAATTCCTGCCAGCAATAATGCGGCCCCCGCCCGTAGATGATGTGTTGTCAGTTTCACTTTTTTATCCTTTTTTTAATCATTAACTGACTATAATGGCAAGATCACTACGATTTAAAAAACGAAAAGCTATCGAATAGAAGAAAAAGGTATAAAAAAACTGGCACTTCTTACTGACCACGCAAACACCTTTCGTACAGCATGATGAGAGCGGTAAAAGCAAACTACACTTATGCTTCATTCGATGCACATTTGCAGAAGGTTGCCACTATGAAGCCAACGATGCTACTCATGATTACCGTATTCCTGACTTTTCCAGCCATTTCTCAGGCCGAGTCGCCATTCAGTTCGCTACAGTCGGCAAAAGAGAAAACCACGGTATTGCAAGATTTACGTAAAATTTGCACGCCACAGGCGTCATTATCAGACGAAGCGTGGGAAAAATTAATGTTGTCTGATGAGAGTAACAAACAACATATCCGTGAAGCTATTGTGGCGATGGAGCGTAATAATCAGAATAACTATTGGGAAGCGCTGGGTAAGGTGGAATGCCCAGATATGTGAATTTCGCACACCTCCGCGCTCAGGCCAGCAGCCGCTGACTTAAGCTCGCACATCAGTAAATCACCTGCTTTTTCAAATTCCAATCAAAATTGAACCAGTTCATCAGGATTGTGGATAAATTTCCCTCTACATTATTTTCATTTCATCACATAGCAAATCTTATCTCATTGAAACAATACTTGTTTTTAATGCAGAAAAAGAAGCCCAACGGATGGGCATAAAAATGAGCGAATTTTGATATCACCACCCTCTAAAAAATGGTGAAGTCTGAACAAAGAATGTTCGAAAGGAGAGAGTAGAGATGGAAAGCGCAAATCTGGATTTAGAAGAAAATAAAGAAATTGCCAGTAAGTTCGAACGTGCACTAGGTATGGGAGCAACGCTTGCAGAACTGCATGGCATTACTCCGGATACCCTTGAAGGCGTTTATGCTTACGCTTATAACTTTTATGAAAAAGGAAGACTTGACGAAGCTGAACTCTTTTTTAAATTTCTCTGTATTTATGATTTCCAAAATTATAACTACTTAAAAGGATATGCCGCCGTTTGTCAGTTGAAGAAAGATTATCAAAAGGCATTCGACATGTATCATATCTGTCTAATGCTATCTCCCGATAACGATTTCTCTTTGGTTTATTATATGGGCCAATGCCAGATGGGCTTAAAAAATATTAAAATGGCCACGGAGTTATTTAATACAGTCGTAACCTACAGTCAAAATGAAAAAGTTAAAGAGATGGCTACTGCTTATCTTGAACTTTTGACAGCCAACACCGAAGAGGAAGTTCAAACAGAGTGAGTCAGCAAAATGAAGATAAACGGAAAAAACGCTTCTTTTACGCCTGAAGAGCTAGCCAGAAAATATCATGAGGAAGCCCCGGTTGATTTAAAAAATAACCATGTCGATAAAATAAATGAGAAGTATAACAATAAACACGTTACTTACTTTCCCGTTGATGCCATTTTAGATGGGAATAAACATTTGCCATGAGTTAAATAAAAAAGAATTAATTACACCCGGTGATAGCTTAAAAAGGAGGTGAATTATGTCGGCACCGATCACGGGACAAACGATCACGTTTGAACAAATCAGCGAAACATTGCGTACACAGTATAGCGATGCGGAAAAAAGACTGCAGGACAGCAGCAAAACGCAAGTTGATCCCATGCGGCTTAATAAAAACCCGAAATCCCTTGATAACGATATTCGCGCTCGTCTTGAAAATAAACCTATGCTTGCTCCGCCTGCAATGCAGGTTTCAGATTCAGACAACGCCACTACAGCAAAGACGAATGATGCCCGCCTGACAATGATTTTGGGTAATTTAACAGGCATTGCCGATCAGGATATTGCAACACGATTGCATAATAACCTTGAAAGCACCCTGCTTCGACACGAAATGGCACATAATAAGTTTCGTGAATTAAGTGACGCTTACTCCTCATCATTAGATGATGCGCAAAAAGCCGACGATATCATGCATCAGGCCAATAATAATTACAATGCGGTCGATAAAAAGGTGCAATCGCTGGAGAAAAAAGTCAATACATTGAATCAAGAGTTGTCACAACTGCAACCTGGCGATCCGCAATATAATAAAGTACTGACGCAAAAAAATGCGGCTGAAAAAACACTCACGCTGTCATTACAAAAAAAATCGTTAGCTGAGAAATCGTTAAATACAGCCATTATGGATGCTGATGCTGCGATCGGCCAAAGTATGGAAATTTTTGATGAAATTCAACAGCAAGAACAGATTAATAACTTCACCACCAATATTTGCCTGACCCAGGAAAACCAGAAAAACAGAAACGCGACAGCCACATTTATCCTTTTGATTACCTCAGTAATGGAAGTTATTGGTGATACCAATTGCGACTCTATTAAAAATCAATCTGAGGTAATGAAAGAGATTAACCATGTTAGGGAAAATAAACTCAATAAAACAGCGCGTAGCTATACTACATGGACAAAAGTTTTAAACATTATTAATGAGGTCGTTACTGTAGTTACCTTTGCCGTAAGTGCAGCCTTAATTGTGATTGGTATTGTCGCAGCAGTTCCAAGTGCTGGGGCAAGCTTTGCTGGAGCGCTGGCACTAATTGGAGGAATCGCGGGGGCAGTAGTATTAGGTGTTGATATTATTTGTCAAATCACTCTGGGCACCACGGCTACCGGTTGGATTTTAGGAAAACTTACTGAAGGTCTTTCGGGTATTATTTCAAAATATGACCCCACACTACTCGCAATCTGCGCTCTTCTGGACGCCTTGGGTGTCCAACAAACGACTATTGATTTAGTACAAGATATTTACTCATCTGCAGCCGCTTCTATTGTTATGGTAACATTAATGATTGGTGCAACATTAATTTGTTCAGTAGCAATAAGTGAACTTGTAAAGACACTCTCAAAAACTGCCGCCGAAGAAATCACAAAAGAAATAACTGACAGTATAAAATCCACCGTGGAATCTATGATCAAGTCAGTTTCAAAAAAAATCATGTCAGCATTAAATTTCCTCGGTGACAAAATAAAAGCATCATCACAATTTATAATGATATTTGCAAAAATAACTATTCTTCTTGAAAAAGTTGCCGCAGGCGTTTGTACAATAATTACATCGTGCATGAATCAATACGCTGCCAGTAAGTCTGCAGATATCGAAATTCTACAACAAGATATAAGCAATCTATCAAAAACGCGCGAACAAATGCTTACAGTGATGCAAAGGATAGATAAAACCGTCGAACAAGAGGTAGCTCAGATGGTGCGTGTATTACAACACCGAACTGAAGCTTTGAAATTTGCTTCTCATTCTATCGTATAAGAGGATTCAAAAATGACCAATAATATTAGCAATATAAACAATACAGCTCATAATAAGAATCTCGACAAAACAACATTCGATGAACAACCTGGTTATGAAACAAGAGTATCACAAGCTAAAAAAATACTGCAAAGTTTTTCGTCAAATGATATTAAAGTTGACACAAATACTAAATTTATTAGTCTGATAGAGTCTGTCCGTGCTCTCTCACCTGAATTACAATGTAAGGTACTAGATGGTCTTAATTATGCTAAGAATACACTACATAATATAAATCAAAATTCTGCTGTAGCAACAAAATCATCCTGTCAGTCTATCGAGTCAATAGAGAAAACCATAACATTTAATATTCTCGATATGTTAGATAATTTGACGATGAGACAACAGAACATTATGGAGGCCTTTCTAAGAGTCTTTACATCAATGTACAATGCCTCTGCCAAGGCTGATGCTAGCATGAGCATCGTTTTTGAACAGCTTGTCCATCTTCAGAGTAGCGAAACAAAAAATGCTTCTTGGGCAAATTTAACAGGTGCAATAGTAGGCTCAGCTATTAATGTTACGGGAGCTGTATTTATGGCAGGTGCAGAACTTGCGAAGCCCGCGGGAAAGATAGATGATATCGCAGAAAACCAGGAACAAAATGCAGAAAAACCAGAGGACCAAACTCGGATAAGATCAAAAGAAGATATGGCAAATGCGAAAACCAGACTTGCCAAAATAGAAGAGCAACAAAAAGAATTATCAAAGAACCAGAATATTGAGGATAATGACAAACAAGAGCAATCAAGTAAGTTACAAAAAGAAAAAGAAAGTATCACTAATAAAATTAAAGACAAAGAAAAAATTAATAGTCACAATCTAAAATATGGTATTACCAGTTCTATTTCTCATACCAATAATCTATTTCAGTCTATTGCAAATCTATCTCAATACGGCGGAACAGTGGCAGCAGAACATACTCGTGCAGAAAAAGACTTGGCTGAGCAAGCTAAAAATGTCATGCATTCAGTTATGAGTAGCTATCTGGATCAAATTAATCGTGATGTTCAAGGAAGAGATCAGGCACTCAATTTATTACAGCAAATAATACAAACCATTATTGATACTGATAGTGCTATCGTTCAAGGCATTCGCTCATAAATAATTGCAATAATAGTTAATTATATTTAAGGAGGAATGACACATGATTAATAAAGATAATAATTTAAATATAGATATTTTACGCCAGCAGAATGCAAACATTCCTCTTAAAGAGGCATCCTCGCAAAGTGAGGAGCCTCATCAACTGGGAAACAGCAAAAGCGAGGGTAATTTGCATAACAGCGCCAGTAAGGATAATAATATTGGCACTATGCTCAAGAACGATGTTGAAAAACTATCAACTTTAGTCAGTGAACGTAGCCCGCGAAATGAAGACTGGAAATGCCAGCACGACATACAACTTAACTTCGTTAAAAACATGCTCAGAAATTTCCCTGCTGAAAATCTGTCAGAGAAAGGATCTGCACTTTTACATCAAAGTTATTCGCTGATAAAAAACGTTCTGCAGCTTACAGAAAATGTTAATACTATTGACGGAAAATTAAAGGATCCCGCTAAAATATTTGCCCTGCATAACTCTGTGAGAAAAACGCTGGCTAACGTTGCTCACAACACAACCGGGACAAGTGCAATGGCAACGACCAAAGGAACCTTAACTCACGTTATCGCTTCTTTAGATAGTTTTGCGCCTGAAATGAGAAGTACAGCAACCAGCAGTACTTTAACGGCCAGTAGTTCAAGCGAATTTAAAAGTGATAAATATATATGTAGTGATATTGCTGATTTGATGAGTGTGCTCGGTAGTGACTACCTCGAAATCTATGCAAATAGCGTTGAGATAATGAGCGCATACTGGCAGGACTTCAGTGAACATATCCAAAGCAATATGGGAAAATGGACTCACTCTAATAAAAAAGGCGATGCGATAGTTTTTGATGTCAATGCATTCCAAAAAGCCTTGATGCATTTTTATTATATCGATAAATATCCTAATGGTGATTTTCATTATCATTACAATCCAGACTATGTTTTATACCCTCCGGCACCTGCTGACAAAATTGGTGTTCCACTGGAAGAAGCAGAAAAATGGTGCGCCGCTTTAGGACTTCCGGTTATTCCACCCGACCCAAAACACCGCACACCTTCTCCTATAGTCGAAGTTGAACCGCAAGGTAGCGGTCTGTATGTTATTATTCCCAACCCTCAGATTATTGACAGTATGAGTCAGTCTTCAGACTCAATGGTACACAGGGATGATAAAGGGAAGGAAAAAAATATATCTAAAGAATTCACCGGCTACGAAATAAGCACGGCTGAATACCAGGCATGGCTGGCGGGCTATAACAGCCAGGCAGAAAACATGAAAACCGACGTACAGGTTATCACGACTAAATACAGTACAGCCAACTCTACCTACGATACGATTATCAAATTATTATCTTCGACCATTACTGCGTTGTTTGATTCAGCGAAGGATTATTTACGCTTTTGATTAAGTAACACCCACAATTATCGTCCACTATCTGGTCCCGTAAAATGGGACCAGCGTTTCATATTATTAAGCATCAGCTTTCATTCATTTCTTCATCACAATCTCACAAAATGAGCGTTTTTTGATAGAGCAATTCTGCCAATACTTTATTTTAGACAGATCAAATTAATACTATGAATAGAGAAAATGGAAGGAGCGTTCTATGCAACTGCAACATGGAAAAAATAATACACAACAATATATATTTGGTGACTTTGTATTAAAAAACAATGGAATATTATTATTCAAAAACAAAGAATATCATATTCCACCCAAAGAACTTGGCGTTATCATTCTATTACTTAATGCTGACGGTGAAATTGTTAGCAAAGAAGAGATTATCGATAAGGTCTGGAGCGCGAGTGTTGCTAGTGATGAATCTTTAACACGGTGTATTTATGCATTGCGTAAACTTTTGCATGAGAATAAACAGTGTAAGTATATCGAAACGGTCTATGGTCGTGGATACCGTTTTACTGTCCCCATTGTGATTGTAACCGATAATGAACCGGTAAAGTCGACCACCACTCTTGCCGTTTTTCCCTTTCGTACTGAAGGTTCGATCAATGTTCTAAAACTCCATTACGAACTGGTCCAGGGCCTTTCAAAATATGCTTTTTGTGGTTTAGATATTTTACCCGCTTCGGTAACGAATGAAGCCAGTGATTTCTCCACTATCCATCAGTTTATCAATAAAACAGGCCCAGAATATTATATTATGGGTCAGGTCGTTCACTATGGTAAAAACTGGCGTTTATTTATTGAATTAATCCATGCCAGAACGCATAAATTGATTGATCATCAAAGTATTGATTTCAACCCCGACAATCCTCTTTCCGTGCTATTATCACAAGTAATTAATATTCTTATTGAAAAAATACCCAACATTAATTTTAAATCCATTAATACACAACAAATGCCATCTCTGGATTCTGCTGTTATGTATATGAATGGCAGAATGGAAATGTACCGTTATACACCAGAAAGTTTGAAACGAGCATTAGTAATATTTAGAGATTGTGTGAGTACGCAACCGCAAAATACCTTGCCCTACTGTTGCCTGGCGGAATGCCATATATCATTAGCCCTCCTTGGACTCAGTGAACAAAAACAAGCAATAACTACGGCAGTAACCTCCATTGAAAAGGCTCTGGAAATTAACCCTTCAAATTCTCAGGCATTGGGTTTACTGGGTTTAATCAGTGGGCTAAAAGATGAACATTCAGTGTCTAATGTGCTATTTAAACAAGCACATTTACTCAAACCTAATTCGCCAGACGTTTATTATTATCAGTCGCTGCTATGTTTTTTGAACGGCGACCTTGCAAGAGCATTTAATTTAATAGAAAAAAGCATTGCTCTTGAACCCAATAAAATGGGCATAAGCATTCTTAAATTAATTATACTTTATTACACATCCCCCCTCGATAACGCGATATCTTTTGCATTAAATCTTAACAGTCAAAACACCTGTAACAATCCAATTATTACATCTATTCTGGCTATGTTCATGGCACTGAAAGGACATAATGACAAAGCCAAAAGTTTATTGCTTAAACTTGAACCTGAACATGGTCTTGATTACACCTGTGTTAACTCGCTTTATACGAAATTCCTGATCTATGGCGCATCTATAAAAAATGACATCATGAAGTTACTGGCAAATATTAACACCAACAAAATCAATGGTGTTATTTTGCCGTTAATTTACACTGTGTATGGTAAAAAAGAATATGAAAAGCGCTGGCAACAATTAATTAAAGAGAATGATTTATGGTCAAATGTGTTGCTTCATGACCCCCGTTTGCTCAGTGTGAAAAATGAATTTAATACTATTGGTGTGATGCGGAGTTCTGCGTAAGAGCGAAGATAAATTGCCCTGCTGATGCAGGGCAATAACATAAATAATATCAGAACGTTTTCATACACAGTGGGGATGAACGTGACGCAATCGAGAGATGACCATCTCCTGGATAAAATATCATACCGCTGTCGAGCCAATAATGTTCAGCGCGAAATATTCCGTCATACGAAGTCAGATTACCATATTCACCCCATAACGAACCTACTTTTCGCGGGACAGCACCGCTAGTTGAACTCCCAACTAAATCCGTACTAGACGGTAATATATAACCATTACCAATACAATATGAATTCATCTCACTCCATGATTCCTGAATTATCCCTTGAGGTATAAACCATTTCTGCAGTGAGAATTTATATGTAACTTTATTCCCTTTATTGCTTTTCGGCGTTCCTGTAATAGTAACCTCTTTATTGATAATGAATTCTAAAGTCACCATACCATTGCTATCGACCTGAATACCCTGTATGCCACTGGTCCAATTATAATCCGTGTTTTTCATATTGTGGGTTAATATCAGTGTAAATTTAGCACCATCAAACCCTGTTTTGGGAAAACCATCTGCCGCCCTGAATTTTGCACCATTGACACTAAGCGACTCGACTTCCACAAAAGGAAGGATGGTATAAGACGGTTGCCCGTCTACATACCAACCATTAATATGTAGATAAGAGTTTAAGTTTTCTCCTTCTTTGTAAGCCATATAGGTACGCTCATATCTGCCATCACCTACAAATGTCCAACTGGACCAATGTTTCTTTTCCACATTTTGTAAGTACACTGCATCATCTGTCAGCAAATCCAGACCGTCATTCACAGGATTACCAAATTCATCAGCTAATAAAACACTGACAGGTATATCCGCCCCAGCTACCACTAAAACTTCGCGTATACGAAGCTGTGAACGAAGCATACTTACTTCACCTGGTTTAATCATGTAGCTATTTGAATAATTGGCATCGCTCCAACCAGTCATCTTCAATTGCGCATTCAAGTTCGCTTCCGCAAAATGCGCCATATACTGTCTTTGATATATACCATTGCCATTGTAAACCCAATTATTGCCCTGGATAGGATCCGCATTCCTGACTTGTACGTTTTCCTCATTAAGCTGAACAACGCCATCAGTAATAAAGTTATCCTGGGCATCTTTAAGAACAACGGTCACCGTTATGCTATCCCCAGCAATATATATCGTTTTGTCCGCGACAATCGTGGATTGAGTTTTTTCCGCCGCACCTGGTTGTATTCCGTATAACGAGGACTTAATCTCCGTTGCCCATGTTTTCAATTTCAGACTGGCAACCAGATTTTCCTCGGCAACCCATGCTGTCCAGACAATGGTATATTCACCATTATTCTGCTCGACCCACTGCATAGAATCGGAAGTTGCGCCACCTACCGCGAAATTATCGATATAAGACTCGATGACTTCTGATGTCAGCCCTAAAGCAGGGTTACCAAACTCATCCCGCAACGTTATTGTGACAGTTAATGGCTCCCCGGCGATATATGCCGATTTATCTGTCCTGATAGCAGAATTTGCCTGCACCGGAGCACCACTGTGGATGGAATAACTCTCTGATTGTTTACTGCTGCCCCACTCGGGCAACGTCAGCGTCGCGTGGTGAGAGTCTCCCGCCATTTGCGCCGACCATGTAGCAGTATAAACACCGGCAGTTTCAGACCACTCTCCTGAACGTACGGCTCCTTCCACTGTTACGTTATCACCAGACAGTAAGGACTCGCCCCCTTCAACCAGGTTACCGTGCGCATCTTTCAGCGTCACGGCGACGGTTATAGTCTCGCCAGCGGTGTATGCGTTTTTATCCGTGGCGATAGTTGATGTGGCTTGCGCCGGAGAACCGGACTGTATGTCATAGCGATCTGACGTTACGCCAACACTCCACGACTGCAATTGCAGGTTGGCGTGCTGATCGTTACCGGCAATCGTCGCCATTCGGGTTGTGGTATACACGCCACCTGATTCAACCCAGCTTCCCGTTTCTGACGGGTCGGTGCCATCCACCGTCAGCACACTATTAGCGGCTAACTGTGAAGCTGCACCGGTTACCAGATTATCGAACGCATCCCGGAGCGTTACCGTGATGGTGATGGTCTCTCCAACCGTGTAGTTAGACTTATTTGTTTCAACGGTTGAAGTGAGCTGCGATGCGTCACCCGGTACAAAGGTGACGTTCTGGCTCAGGCTATGATTGTTGATGGTTGCTGTGACTGCGCTAACTCCCGCCGTCTGACTGGTGACACTGATCTCCACCGTACCGTCCGACTGCGTGGTGACCGTCGGAGTGACCGTTGCGCTGTTGCCTGCCGTCACGCTGACCGTCTGTCCGCCAAGCGCATTGCCGAACGCATCGGTGACCCTCACCTGCAGCGTGTTCGCCATTGCGCCGTCTGCCACTGAGCCGTCCTTAATGACCACCAGATCAGCGATCTTCGCCGTTCTGACATCGGCGATAAACGTCACGTTCCGGCTCGCGTTGCTGCTGTTGATACTGGCGGTGACCGCACTGGCTCCCGCCGTCTGGCTGGTGACAGGGATCTCCACCGTACCGTCCGGCTCTGTAATCACCGTCGGGGCAACCGTTGCACCGTTGCCTGCCATCATGCTGACCGTCTGCCCGGCAAGCACATTGCCGTTAGCATCGGTAACCTTTACCTGCAGCATGTTCGCCATTGCGCCGTCAGCCACTGAGCCGTCCTTAATGACCACCAGGTCCGCGATCTGCGCCGTCCTGATATCGGCGATAAACGTCACATCCCGGCTCTGACTGCTGCTGTTGATGCTGGCGGTGACCACACTGATTCCTGCCGTCTGGCTGGTGACACTGATCTCCACCGTGCCGTCCGGCTTTGTGGTCATCGTCGAAGCGACCGCTGCACCGTTGTCCGCCATCACGCTGACCGTCTGCCCGGCAAGCGTATTACCGAACGCATCGGTGACCCTCGCCCGCAGCATATCCGCCATTGCGCCGTCAGCCACGGCGTTATCCTGCGTCACCTCCAGACTCGCGATCTGCGCCGTTCTGACATCGGCGATAAATGTCACGTTCTGACTCAGGGTGCTGTTGTTGATGGTTGCAGTGACTGTACTGATCCCCGCCGTCTGGCTGGTGACACTGATATCCACCGTGCCGTCCGGCTGCGTGGTGACCGTCGGAGTGACCGTTGCGCCGTTGCCTGCCGTCACGCTGACCGTCTGCCCGGCAAGCGTATTACCGAACGCATCGGTGACCCTCGCCCGCAGCATATTCGCCATTGCACCGTCTGCCACTGAGTCGTCCTTAATGACCACCAGATCAACGATCTGCGCCGTTCTGACATCGGCGATAAACGTCACATCCCGGCTCTGGCTGCTGCTGTTGATGCTGGCAGTGACTGTACTGATCCCCGCCGTCTGACTGGTGACACTGATCTCCACCGTGCCATCCGGCTGCGTGGTCACCGTCGGAGCAGTCGTGGCACCGTTGCCTGCCGATACGCTGACCGTCTGTCCGCCAAGCGTATTACCGTTAGCATCGGTGACCCTCACCCGCAGCATGTTCGCCATTGCGCCGTCTGCCACTACGCCGTCCTTAATGACCACCAGGTCCGCGATCTGCGCCGTCCTGACATCGGCGATAAATGTCACGTCCCGGCTCAGGCTGCTGTTGTTGATGGTTGCAGTGACCGTACTGATCCCCGCCGTCTGGCTGGTGACACTGATCTCCACCGTGCCATCCGGCTTTGTGGTCATCGTCGAAGCGACCGTTGCACCGTTGTCCGCCATCACGCTGACCGTCTGCCCGGCAAGCGTATTACCGAACGCATCGGTCACCCTCGCCCGCAGAATATTCGCCATTGCACCGTCGGCCACTGAGTCGTCCTTAATGACCACCAGATCCGCGATCTGCGCCGTCCTGACATCCGCGACAAACGTCACGTTCCGGCTCAGGCTGCTGCTGTTAATGCTGGCAGTGACTGTACTGATCCCCGCCGTCTGACTGGTGACACTGATCTCCACCGTCCCGTCCGACTGCGTGGTGACCGTCGGAGTGACCGTTGCGCTGTTGCCTGCCGTCACGCTGACCGTCTGTCCGCCAAGCGCATTGCCGAACGCATCGGTGACCTTCACCTGCAGCGTGTTCGCCATTGCGCCGTCTGCCACTGAGCCGTCCTTAATGACCACCAGATCAGCGATCTTCGCCGTTCTGACATCGGCGATAAACGTCACATCCCGGCTCTGGCTGCTGCTGTTAATGCTGGCAGTGACCGCACTGGTGCCTGCCGTCTGGCTGGTGACAGAGATCTCCACCGTGCCGTCCGGCTGCGTGGTGACCGTCGGAGCAGTCGTGGCACCGTTGCCTGCCGTCACGCTGACCGTCTGCCCGGCAAGTGCATTACCGAACGCATCGGTGACCCTCGCCCGCAGCTTATTCGCCATTGCGCCGTCAGCCACTGAGCCGTCCTTAATGACCACCAGGTCCGCGATCTGCGCCGTCCTGATATCGGCGATAAACGTCACATCCCGGCTCTGACTGCTGCTGTTGATGCTGGCGGTGACCACACTGATTCCTGCCGTCTGGCTGGTGACACTGATCTCCACCGTGCCGTCCGGCTTTGTGGTCATCGTCGAAGCGACCGCTGCACCGTTGTCCGCCATCACGCTGACCGTCTGCCCGGCAAGCGTATTACCGAACGCATCGGTGACCCTCGCCCGCAGCATATCCGCCATTGCGCCGTCAGCCACGGCGTTATCCTGCGTCACCTCCAGACTCGCGATCTGCGCCGTTCTGACATCGGCGATAAATGTCACGTTCTGACTCAGGGTGCTGTTGTTGATGGTTGCAGTGACTGTACTGATCCCCGCCGTCTGGCTGGTGACACTGATCTCCACCGTGCCGTCCGGCTGCGTGGTGACCGTCGGAGTGACCGTTGCGCCGTTGCCTGCCGTCACGCTGACCGTCTGCCCGGCAAGCGTATTACCGAACGCATCGGTGACCCTCGCCCGCAGCGTGTTCGCCGTCGAACCGTCTGCCACCGCGTTATCCCGAATGACCTCCAGTTCAGCGATCTTCGCCGTCCTGACATCGGCGATAAATGTCACGTTCCGGCTCTGGCTGCTGTTGTTGATGCTGACAGTGACCACACTGGTGCCCGCCGTCTGGCTGGTGAGACTGATCTCCACCGTCCCGTCCGACTCTGTGGTAACCGTCGGAGACACCGTTGCGCCGTTGTCCGCCAACACGCTGACCGTCTGCCCGCCCAGCGCATTGCCGAACGCATCGGTCACCCTCGCCCGCAGCGTATTCGCCGTCGCACCGTCCGCCTCTGAACCATCCTTAATGACCACCAGCTCCGCGATCTGCGCCGTCCTGACATCCGCAATAAACGTCACATCCCGGCTCA
>OJJY01000563.1_pt1 | contig 13581 bp, 14 predicted proteins | sample 1596421 | NCBI WGS metagenome assembly OJJY01 (sample SAMEA4350151, study PRJEB24818) | metagenome | biome: human; feature: gut; material: faeces | place: Denmark | collected 2013-09 | reverse complement strand
CCCCCCATTATTTTCCAGTGATTCAGTCAATTAAATTTTGACTCAATACATTTGTATATGATTGTATAAATATTTATAGTTTTATGCAAAATGTTCACAATTTGTTCATTGACAACTATATGGTATTGTGGTATACTATATACAGACAAAGGGAAAGAGAACAAATACAGAATCCCGGAGTCAAAACATTAGGTTGTAGGATATACAACCGATAGTTGTAGTATACCTATGCACAATTTGTATAGTCCAGTCAACTGGACAGAAAGGAAAACACCATGGAAAAGACTAACAAACTTACCGCAAACCAGAAAGAAATCATCATGCAGAATCCGAAAGTTCAGGCGTTCGACGGTGCGGTCTCCCGTCTGGAAAACGTGGGACGCCTTGCAGGGGTGCAAATGGCGTGTCTGGTCTACACTGCTGACCATGATGGCACGTCCGCCGCGATGGGGCTTGCAAGCGCCGCGGACTATCTTCAGCAGGTGCGCAAATACAGCAAGTCGCAGGCTATGAATCTTCAGCGCGTGGGAAAGTTCCTCAAAGGTAACGCAGACCTTGCGCTGGACAGCAACGGCAACGCCATTAGTCTGTCGGCTATGGTGCAGTTGCTTGAATCTTGCGAGAGCGAGACGCAAGCGCGCAAGTTCATCGCGGATGGTACGGTAAATGCTTTGACCCCTGTCAAAAAGCTGAAAAAGCAGATTGACAGGCTGAACGGCAAAGAGATCGCCGCAAACGCCGAATCGAAAGAGGTTGACGGCGACAGCAACAGCGAGGGCGACGCCGCGGCGGACACGGCAGACAAGTTCCCGCCGGACGTTTACACTATCGACGTAGCGGTTATCGCGCCCGACGGGAACGGCGGCAATGTGACGGTAAAGTCCGAAAACCTTAAGTGCAAGCTGTGCATGGTACATACACGGATTGAGAAAATGTTGCCGTTGGCAACCGCGCCCGGTGCTAAGGTCGTTTTGACCGTCACGCCGCGCAAGTAAACTGAATATGACCGGCCCAAACGGGCCGGCCATATTTTGACCCTAACATATGCAGATTTGTTCATATGAACAGGTGTAAGTCCATTTGTCTGGACTCTTAGCACTCTACCGCGCCGACTGCTAACAGTCAACTGGCAATCGAATCAAACGACTGCCAGTATCCAGTATTTTCCAGTTTTGGCATAAACTGGATTTACAACCATAGGTTGTTGACCCACAACCATAGGTTGTCGACAACTTTTGGGAGTATCTCTGGCTGGATACTACCGCGCATTTTATGAATGCAGTGAGTGTCGCGGCAAGTCCAGTCGTATGGACCAATTCCAGAAAACCCCGCCTGACCAAAACACCCGCCTGAGGTAAATTTTCATGAAAGATAAATTTCGTTGGTTCCAGTTTGAAGTAGTTCCGTATCTCGCGTTGCCATTCGGCATCGTGGCATTCTACTTAGCGGCGGTGATTGCCCCGTGATTCCCGATGTGAGGTACTGTGACTACAAGTGCATCTGTTGGAGATGCGATAAGCAGTTGCATCATTCATACTGTTGTAATTTAACGCATCACAATTTGGACTGCCCCGAAACGGGGACGAAACAGTCCTGCCCCGATTTCACTCCGATTCATGTCCAGGCGTCTGGACTGAATAAATAAACCGGCCTGATGGCCACACAGAAAGGAAATAATATTATGTTCGACTTCCGTAAAACTGCTATCGATTCCACCCTGCTGTCCACCCTTCAGAATGACCGCGAAAAGATCTCCACCCACGACCTCATCCAGCAGTTCCCTGACGGTATCACCGTCAATGCGTTCGACTTCGCCACCATCGACGACAAGTCTTTTGCCGTCGTGACGTTCAACGAGGACGATACCAAATACTACAATGGCGGCACCGTCCTCTCCAAGATGTGCGTGGCATGGGCGGCCGGGTTCGCGGGCGACCCCGAAGCGGCGTCTACCGCTCTGGCCAAGGCTGGCGGCGTCAAGCTGAAGTTCACCGAAGCCAAGACCAAGAATGGCAACAACGTTACCACCATCACCGTCGTCTGATTCTGAAAGTGAGGTGACTAAGGGAGTCCAGTCGACTGGACTCCCTTTTGTTTTATGGATTATAAAAAGATTTCTAAAATCTGTGCTGAAGCCCGTAAAGACCGGGGCGTTTCCCAGTATTACGTAGCGGATTGTCTATCTACTACACAGCAGAATATTTCCAATTTTGAGTGTGGGCGTAATTTTTCGTCTCGGATACTTTTATTTTACGTTTCGGAGATTCTCAAAAGTGACGACCTGGATAAAATAAAGGGGGTAGTTCGCAATGGCAAAAATAACAACAGAAGAAATTCTTCAAATGGGAGTACAGCAACTCCGCCGTCTACCTGAGAAGGAAGCCAGAAGGTACCTATCTCGGGTTTTTTCCGCCGCCAATAAAAGATTAAAAGCGCTTTCTAAACTAGAGAGAACTCCCTACGCACTTAAACAAGTCCAGTCGTCTGGAATAAAAAAATTCGGTATTAAGGGCAAGGAAACTAAAGAGTTGTGGAAGCAATATGCGGCGGTTCAATCTCTATGGGCACAAAAGTCGGGCACAGTAAAGGGAGCTAAAGAGGTAGAGCAAAATGTATTCAGAATACAAGCACTTATGGCTTCACTTTCCGAGGAACAACAGCAGGTTATGTGGGATATTTACAACCGCTTGATGAACGGAGAGATTCCGGGAAGTTATCTGTACGTAAAACAGACTTTCGGTAGTGATAACATGCAGAATTTCATTACCGAAGAATTGCGGTCTGGTGTCAACGCTGACGAATTGATGACGCGGCTACAGCAGATGATTGAGGGAAATGAAACCCCAGAGCAAGCGAGGTTGAAGAATGTTGACAGTACAATCGACTTTTTCCATCTCGGACAGAATTAGGTCTAATGATGAATTTCTGTCAGAAATCGAGCGGCAAGTAGTTTCCTACGACCTGATAGGAACGAATAAGAAAATTAAATATTTTAATGTTCCAGCATCGTTCGATATTGAAACATCATCAGTCCAGTCGGCTGGACTGAAAATGTCGCTAACCTACGAATGGTCTTTCGGAATAAACGGAATCGTGACTGTAGGTAGGACATGGGAAGAATATGAGGAGTTGATTGAAAATGTAGAAAATATATTTGGAACATCTGAAAATATACGGTTAGTAGTATATGTACATAACCTGTCATATGAATTTCAGTTCATGCGGAAAATCTTTGAATGGGATAAGGTGTTCTCGTTAGATGTTCGCAAACCAGTATATGCAATAACTAAGTCTGGCATCGAGTACCGCTGTTCTTACAAGTTATCCGGTTACAACTTGGAAACTGTGGGCAAAAACTTACAGAAATACAAAGTTGAAAAAATGTCTGGTGACTTAGATTATTCCAAAGTACGGCACAGTAAAACTCCGCTGACTGAAAAAGAATGGCAATATTGTGTTCACGATGTTCTGGTTGTAATGGCATACATTCAAGAGAAAATAGAATCTGACGGCGATATTACGAAAATACCGTTGACCAAAACTGGGTATGTTCGTAATTATTGTCGTAATAATTGTTTTTATCTGTATAAGTCGCATAAACGCGGCGGGTGGAAATATAAGCAGTATCGCCAACTTATGCGGAATTTGACTCTGACGCCCGATGAATACAACCAATTAAAATGTGCATTTCAAGGCGGATTTACTCACGCCAACGCCATGTATTCTGGCAAAACTCTTGAAAATGTTGGTTCATTTGACTTTACATCATCGTATCCGTATGTTATGATTTCAGAAAAATATCCCATGGGTCGCGGGGAACACATTCAAATAACATCCTCAGAACAATTTGAAAGGTGTTTAAAGAACTACTGTTGTATGTTTGATGTTGAATTTAAAAACATTGAATCTATAACCTACATCGAACATCCTATTTCACTGTCTAAATGTCAAGTAGCAATTAACCGTGTTGTCGATAATGGTCGTGTAGTATCGGCTGACCTTTTACGCACCACTATTACAAATTTGGATTGGGATGTTTATAAGCATTTTTATCATTGGGAAGATGCTAAAATAGGAAACTTCGTTCGTTATCCTAAGGGGTATTTACCTACTGACTTGGTGAAATCCATTCTGAAATTGTATCAGGATAAAACTACACTTAAAGGAGTAGAAGGAAAGGAAGTGGAATATCTAGGCTCTAAGGAGATGGTAAATGCGGCGTATGGTATGACCGTAACCGACATTTGTCGTGACGAGATTATCTACGATGATTCCAGTCAACTGGACTGGGAAAAGCAAAAGCCGAACATTGAAGAAGCAATCGAAAAGTACAACAAATCAGCCCGTCGATTCCTGTTCTATCCTTGGGGTGTATGGGTAACTGCTTATGCTAGACGAAATCTTTTTAGTGGGATTTATGCCGTCGGAGAGGATTATGTGTATTCTGATACCGACAGTATCAAAGTCCTGCACCCAGAAAATCATATGGATTACATCGAGGAGTACAACAAAATCGTCATTCGTAAACTCGATGCCGCAATGGAGTTCCACAAATTGCCAAAGTCGTCATACAAACCGAAAACCATCAAAGGTGTTGAAAAAGTCCTAGGTGTATGGGATAATGAGGGTGTTTACTCACGTTTTAAAACGATAGGTGCAAAACGGTACTTGGTAGAAAAAGACGGTAAAATTAACCTTACAACGTCTGGTGTCAATAAACGTACTGCAATGCCTTATCTGTTGAAAAAATACGGTGATAATATATTCGATGCTTTTGCGGAGGGTTTGTATATTCCACCAGGATATACAGGTAAAAACACTCTTACCTACATTGATGATGAACAACACGGGTTAGTAACAGATTATCTTGGAGAAACTGCCGAGTTTTACACGCCATCCGGCGTACACATGGAACCTACAGACTATACTTTCTCGATGTCCGCAGAGTATATCAAATATCTATTGGGGGTGCAAACCTATGAAAAGTGATACGGTCCAGACGTCTGGACCAAAAAAGAAAACAAAGTATTACCGATTGAAAAACATTCTCCAGAAGAACGCTACTTATAATGTGATGTTCGGAGAGCGTTCCAATGGTAAGACCTACGCAGTACAAGAATACTGCATCAAAGAATATATAGCAGGTAGAGGACAAACAGCATGGATTCGCCGTTGGCAAGACGACTTCAAAGGAAAACGTGCCAAAACAATGTGGGATGGTTGCGTAAACAATGGCGAGCTGGAAAACTGGACAGGTGGTCAGTTCGACCACATCAACTACAAAGGGGGTGCGTGGTATCTGGCAAAGTTCGATGAAACGTTGAACAAGGACGTTGAGTCTATAACTCCTTTTGCATACTCGTTTGCGATTAGCGCTATGGAGCATGACAAATCAACTAACTACGATGGTATTATAAATGCCGTACTTGATGAATTCTTGACTCGCAGTTACTATCTCCCAAACGAGTTTGTGCTGTTCATGAACGTTTTGTCAACTATTATACGTGAACGCGACAACGTCAAGATCTTCATGATGGGTAACACCGTCAACCAGTATTGCCCGTACTTTGCGGAGATGGGCCTGACTCATATTAAAGAGATGAAGAAGGGCGACATTGACGTTTATGAGTACGGAGAAAGTGGATTGACGGTTGCCGTTGAGTACACCGATTCGCCAAACAAAGAAGGCAAAAAGTCTGATAAGTATTTTGCCTTTAACAACCCCAAACTGTCTATGATTACAGGTGGTGCATGGGAAATTGCAATCTATCCGCATTGCCCGTGCAAGTACAAGCCGAGCGAAGTTCTGTATACGTACTTCATAATCTTTGACCGTGAAATGTTGCAGTGCGAAATCATCTTCACGCAGGACGAGCGCAACAACGATGTTCTGTTTACGTTCATTCATCGTAAGACGTCAGAGTTGAAAGACCCTGACCATGAACTGATTTACGGCCCGGAATATTCCCCGTTACCTAATCGTCGTCGTAAGATTACGAAACCAACAGACGAAAGGGAACGTAAAATTGCATCGTTTTTTGGGAAGGATAAGGTGTTCTATCAGGATAACACCGTAGGTGAAATCGTCCGAAACTATATCATGTGGTGTCAGAAAGGAGAGTGAGTCCAGATGAATGGACTGAATGAGTTTAAGGAATGGGTCGCTATGGAAAGAAAGTCTATTGAGCATATTTTACCGTTCTGGGCTGGCGACTATAATTATGACATGGTTCATTACGAAAAAGCTAGACTTGACGAACTTGACCGCGTCGAAAGAGAGTTTGAAAGGTGCCTGAAAGGAGAATAACAATGACTAATTATGCTAAGGTATTAAATGTACTTATTGAAGCGGCAGGTAAAATGCGTGAAGCGACGGATAAGAATGACCTTAAACTTCAAGCGTATTATCAGGGTAAAATTGATGTATTGAAGTGGATAATTTGTAACGACATTATTGACCGCTAAATAACAATAGCCCCAGTCCAGACGTCTGGACTGGGGCTATTGTTATTTGGTAGTGTAGTTAATACCGAGTTTCTTCAGCAACTCGGTGACGGTCTTGAAGTCACCAGCCGACAGCGGCCCAGCGTTAATGTAGTACAGATTAACCGTACTGTCACGCTTAACGGAATGGTACACGCCATTCGTCACGCTGGCGTATTTGTTGACGAAGTTATCGTCAAGCCAGTTCAGCGGATTGTACCGCTTGCCCTTCCAGATAACCTCGAAGTGCAGGTGTTGGCCAGTAGCGTTACCAGTCGAACCCATGTACCCGATAATCTGGTTGCGGTAAACATTCTGGCCCTGCTTAACCAGAATACGGGACATATGCGCATACCGCGACTGAAGCAGACCGCCCTCGAAGTGTCCATGATTCAATCGAACCATGTTGCCATAGGACTGCATACCAGTTTTGGTTTTTCCGTTCCAATACTGGAGCTGGTCAACGCGCCCAGATTCCGCGGCGTAGATTGGTTTAAGTCCAGACGTCTGGACTGTCTCGGTGACAATATCCAAACCGTTGCCGTCATTGATGAAACCGCGGGTCAGCTGATGCGGGGCATCAATAGGCCAATCGAACAACCATTCACCATTACTCTGAATTCCCATTAGAGAATCACTCCTTCCTTGAGCAACTGCTCAATTTCTTGTTTTTCCGCGTCGGTAGCGTTAAGGTTTTCAACGTGGCAATATTTAACCCGCGTGAATCCTTTGCAAGCCGACAGCGGAGTAAAGGTATTAGACGGATAACCGGACAGAGTTTCAAACTTGTCCGCCATAGCCGTCTGCGGACGAGAAATAATAAGGTACGGAATTTTAGAACCCATGGCACCTGCATTTCCTGTGAACGAACCAGAGTGCTGTACATTGTTTCGTGCGTTGAAGAACGAATGAGCAACACCAGCAGTAGCGCCTAAGATACCAGCTGTAGACGGTGCTACGGCAATCATCGCAGTACCAGCGACAGCACTAACGATAGAAGAAACCATGCTCATGTACGAACCACTAGAAACAGGATACCTAACAGCGGCGTCACCAGTAAACGTATACAGAGTACCACCGGCGGCGTCTCGTTGAACATTTACTTCTGCCATACAAGCGCCGCTAAGCACATCAATATGGTACTTTACAGAAATGGTAGAACGCATAACGTCAGAGGGGTCAAGACGCTGAATACCGATAAACGGCAAGTAGATGGACACTTCCGTATACGGCGGGTAATCGAATACGTTACCGAAATACTCCTGCAAGTCAACAGACCCACAATCAACAGTGACGTACTGTTCACTAACAAGTTTACTGGGAACACCGGAATCAAGATACCCGCATTTGATAGTACCCTGTCCAGACGTCTGGACTGGACTGTAAACTTTGTGAAGTCCGATGATAGCCTGCATAGGGTCGTTGAACAATTTCTTCAACTGTTCAACGAAGTTTGACGACCACAGCCACGAACCGAATTGGTTTACCTGTTCCAAGGTCGGATTGTAAATCGACCACAAAGAGGACGCCTTACCAACAGGTGGAACAACAGTCGGTGAACTGCCGCCGCCAGTATCGGGCGGATTGGGAGTAGTAGAACCAGTGGAAGTAGACGAAGATATAGAATCCTTAATGGAAGTGTCCATATCAGGATTAACTACAGTATCTTTTTGGCTCTGCTGAGAACCGTCACCAGTCGGTCTAGTATCCATCCATCCAGTAGCGTTAGGAGTGGGCACCGGAACATACGTGAATGTTGTCAGAGTACCATCGGGCTGGGGAACCTGACGAGTTACCGATTTAGTCCAGATGTCTGGATACTGTTGTTTAAGAAGTGTCTTAAAGGATTCAAGGTCTGTAGCGGTAGATAACTTGGGTATGATAGCACCAGGTTGTTGCCCCGTTCCGGGAATACTAGACGATTTAGTGGCAGTACCCCAGTTAGACATAGTATAAAAATACGAAATCTGGTCCTCTATAGCTGTTTCAGTACCCGTTGCGTATGTTAATAAGGCCCAACCTGACGCCGATGGAGTAGTTTTATCAAACGATATTGTCCCGTCAGTATCCCGAAAATATTCATATTGAGTAGTATTAGAAGAATTCCTTATAGGACGTACAGCATAATTACCAGAGAACTGATATTCTTTAGGTAGCAATTTGGCTACCGCCGGACTTAAAGACGGAGCATTTGCTGTTACCACTATCTCAGCATCTACATCATACGTACCATCGTTATACTCTACCCGAGTGTAATCTAACTCTATTAAATCTGTATCAGAAAAACTTAAATTATACTTACTTTTTATAAGATTAAAAGCCGCCGACGCTTCCCCTGGGAACATTGAGTTCATATCCTGGTATGTCAGCGAACCAGAAAAACTCACGCTATCACCGTCAGTATATTTTGGCCATTCGTAATCCCCAGAACTAAACGCCCCAGCGTGTTGTAAATACCATGTAGCATACGAAAAAGCGTCCTCGTCAATATACATCTGACTGGAATTATCCTGCCCGACATAAGTAAGAGTATCAAATACCACTTGACCTATTTTACCTATAGTCGGATACCCCATTTCAGTCCATTGTTCATTTACAAAAGACCCTATATGTCTCCAGTTATCAGGATTGAGACTCTCAAGCTGTTCGTCAGTAAAAATATCGGGATGATGTTCGTACAGCAGTTTATCAAAAGTAAGCCCTAATTTAATACCGCTAGCCACTACCATCAACGCACCAGAAACACCGCCATTAGTAGCCCATTTCTCACCAACGGCTGGCGCGTTAGCTATGTGCCAAGTAGTGCTTCCGGGAGCTTGAGTTACTACTGGTGAAGTGTTTATATTAACCAAGGCACTAGAAGCAACGCTTCCGCCAGCGGTGTTACTATTGGGAAGGCTTCCTACGTCGTTTACAAGAGAACCTGAACCTGTAGATTTATTCCACCATCCAACAACCGTACCGTCAGTACGTTCAATAATCTGAATATTCGGATTATTACGAATCGCTTCATAGGCTTGTTCGAGACTATAAGTATTATTAGGGTCAAATACTTTTTCCCAACCACCGTACTGAACTAATTGTTCAGGGTTGGTATAATAATCAAGAACCGTCCTCGCCATATCATTATAACTAGCCATTAAGAATCACCTCCTGCCGTAATCAGAATAAACTCGCCTTGCTCGCTCAATCCAGACGGGAACACTTTAATGTCGGTCTTAGTCTTTACGAGATTAACCCAGTTAGGACTCGCCAGATAATTGCTAAGCCCAGTTTCCTGCGTGTTATCAAGAATTACATTCAATCCTTGAATTTCGTCCTTGTAACTCATGAGAACATCACATCGCATGGACACTTCCCATACCCGCGTCCGTACAGACGTAATGTCCACGATGTAGTAGTACCGCCCGAACTCTGGAATATAACAGTAGTTGTAACCAGAGATGTTTTCTGCCGATTCAATCCTTATCTTAGGACTCAAAACGCTTGTCTGGTTACGGAGTTCGCCAGACAGCTGTTTTTCATCGGTGAGAACTTTTACAACTCGGTTATTTTCCGAAGCTGTCTTAAACAATGAAATTGTAAAAGCCATCTTTTATCCTTTCCAGTCCAGACGTCTGGACTAAAAATAAACGGGCTGACGGGTTGCCCGCCAGCCCGTAGGTTGGTTATGCGACGTAAAATACCACAAAGTTCTCGTTGAGGTCGTTGAAGTAACCAGCATCCATCTTGTAGAAGTAGTTGGTGAACTCGGCCTTGGCGTTGTAGTTCGTGGTGGTACGGCGGTTCATGTTGCAGACACCCAGCGCGTCACGGTCAAACATGACGCACAGGATACCCGCGGCGTTGACCTCGTTGCCGTTTGCCGTCTTGATGTGGATGTCAGACGTGCTGGAGAAGGCGAAGTCCGTACCAGACCCCTGCCAGAACGGGACGCTCTCGGCCTTGGGCAGAGCCACAAACTGGTCGTGGTAGGTGTCGCTTTGAAGGTAGGTGGACACGCCAGTCTGGAACTCGGCCAGCATGACGACGTGGAGCATATCGGAAGGCGTGAAACGAGCCTTGCCGCCGACGTTGAACAGCTTGCTCATGGAGCGCATACGAATCTCGTACAGACCCATGATGTACGCGGCGAAACGCAGGAAGTCCTTGTTGAAGATGGCCTGCTCGGCGGTCAGGGTCTGGGTGAACTTGGTGTTGTACAGCTTGAGCAGATTGACAGCGCGAGCGTTACCAGCGGCGGTGTAATCACCGTCGGCCATGGCATCGTGCATAGTCTCGGCGGTCATGTTGTTGATGGTCTGCATGATAAGGCCGTCCAGCTTGACGGTGAAGGACTTGTCGACCTCGTTGAAGATCATGTTGATGAAGCCCATCATCTGGGCGGCAGAACTGAACGCGGACTTGACCTGGCGCTCGGTGATAGAATTCTCGATCTCGAACGTAACGCGGCTGGAGAAGAACTTGGTTTCGGCCTTGGGCTTATGGAACACGTTGGGGTCATAGGACTGGCCGTCGGTCAGCTCCCACGACTTGTTCTCGGTGGCTTCGGGCATCTCGCTGGCAATCTTTTCCAGAATTGCACCGTACTCCCAGCCGTCCATCAGAACGGACGGGGCGGAACCCTGGTAGGCTCGGTTGACGAACACGACTTTGCCGATGTGGTCGACGAGGGTTTTGACGTAGTTGTCATAGGAAGTGGCGTTGAGCGCCTGTTTACCCATGTCGATAAGACCTTCGAGGTCGACAGTGGTAATGGCGGCTTCGCCAACAATCTGCTGCTGAACAGCATTAACGATAGCGGCAACCTGATTAACAGTCATTGTAAATCATTCCTTTCATATGTGAGTCCAGACGTCTGGACTTAGTAAATGGGGATTGTAAGAACGGAGTCAACATCTTTGAATATCTGCTCAAAGTAGTCGTACGACCAAATGTTGCGCTCCTGCTGGAGCAGGTTCTGAAATGTGTTTGTACCGATGTTACCAGTGCGAGTCAGCTTGCGGGAACTCGTTCCGGCGGTGGTGTCAATACCGGTTTCTGTGTAACTACGATTGTAGGTATCGGTGTTGGTGCGGTCGGTGGTATCAGTACCGGTTTCGGTTTCAGTCAGGTCACGAGTGGTCGTGTTCTCGTTGGTAGCTGTGCCGTCGGACATGTCAGACGGGACAGAAGTTGACGAGTTGAACCCCCAAATACCGTTCTGGTTGTTATTAGTGGTAGAACCATCATCCTTGACCGTTCCAGTACCTTTACGGGACAAATCAGGAGTTCTCTTGTCCTGTCCAGTTGACTGGACTGTGCCAGTGTCACCTTTGGTCAGGTCGGGAGTTCTGGTCGAACTTTCAGTACCCTCGACGGTTTCTTCCATATTGTAGTTGGTGAGAGGACTGTAAGACGGACTCATGGTTGACCACAGGCGAATCCATTGCTTTCTAAACCTAAGATATACCGTTTTAGCTATCAACTCTCGGTTAATGTCAGAAAGAATATCATCATCTCCCAGCCTATTAATTACAAACTTAGAACTGAACCTCTCTCCAGAATGTGAATCAAAGTAGAAACTGTCTACCTGTTTGACTGGAATTTCACTAGACCACGGGGCATTAGTAATGTAACTAAATATACCGCCCCTTGTTTCATAATCGCTAAAGGCTTCATTCAGCGTTACCAGCGGGATTGTCTCCATCATCATCACCTTCTTTCGGTTCGTCGTTAGGCTCGTTTTTCTGTCCAGACGCCTGGACTCCTTCGGCTTCTGCTTTCATTTCCTTGATTGCGTACTCAGATTCCAGCTGAACATCTTCCCACGCCGAAGAAAGTTTCACTGAAATATTTGTGCCGTACATAGCGTTGACCTTCTCAAGGTCTTGCTGACGACAGAGCAACATCTGGTCAATCATGGGGAGCATAATGTCGTTGTTCAGACCCAACTCAGCGGCAGACAGAGACTCACGTTTCATATTGTAGTTGGCCTGAAGTCCAAGTTCGTTGAACCACTTAGACTCAAGATACTGATGAAGTTCGGTGAGTTCGGTAATCTGCGAAGAACCCGAGTTCTGGCCATAGGGTTGCGCCGTGATGCCGTCAAAGAACGGAGTGGTCATGACAGCGGACAGTTTACCGTCAACAAGGTCTTTTACGAACTTGTCTGCGGCGTCTTTGTCGCGGTCATTATCAGCACGCAAGAAAGTCTGCGTTCGCTTGTTAATTGACGCCATACGGATAGAAATGAAGTTTTCCGCCAAGAGGGTCGCATACCGGGAGCAAAGCGGCATAAGACCTTCATAGAGGAAATCATTGCGAATGATTTCGCAGTCCTTACCGATAGTCAGCGATGCCGAGTATTCGAGAGCCGGGTTTGCAACCGTTAAGACAGTGGGCTGGTAGTATACATCGGGCACCCCGCCCAAGCCGCCCCACATTGCGTACAACTCGCCCTTGACTTTGACGATGCCAACGAATCCAGACGACTGGACATATTGTTCGAGAAATTTCTGCGGAATTGACTCGGGGAGTCCCGTGTACTCGAACATCGCCTGTGTACGGATAAGCATGTAACGGACGAGGTCACCGACCAACCTGTTCTTGTCGGTAAAGTCGTAGACAACATTACCAAGGTGCAGGTAGTCCATAGTCCTGTCCCAACATGGAGTGTTCTTAGCCATCGTTCTTACTCAACAGTGCCACAAGCTGTTTCGTTGCGACAGTGTTATCGTTGATAACGCTGGTGAGCTTGGAGATCTCCTCAGCGTGGGCTTCGGTCTGCTTGTTCATGTGGTAGTACATCAGCAGGCACATGACAGCGGGAAACCCAACAGTGGAAATACCCTGAAGGATGATATTTGCGTCCATTGTAACACTTCCTTTCATTAGAGTCCAGACGACTGGACTAACCAGTTGAATGGCGATTCAGAAGTCCAGACGACTGGACAACCGAACAGAGAACGGCGCGGTAGCGTGGCCCCACTCCTATCTCTGTAACTACATTGTACCATAGCGAAGGGGATTTGTCTATTGACAAAATGACCAAAGATTTGGTAAATAAACGAGTTCGTTTTGTTGATTTCGCCACCGTATAGGGGCTGTCTCTTATAC
>OJJY01000559.1_pt1 | contig 13692 bp, 7 predicted proteins | sample 1596421 | NCBI WGS metagenome assembly OJJY01 (sample SAMEA4350151, study PRJEB24818) | metagenome | biome: human; feature: gut; material: faeces | place: Denmark | collected 2013-09 | reverse complement strand
CAATAGTATCCATACAATTACGCTCATGAAACAAAATGGAAAGCATATAACCTACTACAAGGATTATAACTCCATATCCAAAGAGCACTTTCATATGCAAAGGAATTTGTTGATATTTCATGGTATATTTTAACTAAATATAAATAGATAACATTCATTAGAAATAATGAATAATAGTAAGTTTATAGCATCTGATAGGTTATGGATAGTTTACAACTATAGCCCAATCTTTATGGATCTACCAACTTGAAAATGAAAAGTTTTTGTATGCAAAAATATAAAAAGAAACAATCCCTACGATAATATAAACCAAAAACAATAAAAAAGGAAACAACAATAGTACAAAACCTAAAGGTGCTTGAACAGAATTAAAAGCCAAATAAACACCAGACAACACAAATAAGACAAAAGAGAAGCTAACAAACATAGAAAAAGCGTAGCTTTGCAACAAACAAAAGCAATAATTACAATATGAGAAACCTGAAATCCGCTCTGACTTTAGGAGCTGTTCTTCCAGCAGCATTATTAGCCCAGGAACGCCCCAATATCATTTACATCATGACCGACCAACAGACAGCCACTGCCATGAGCTGTGCCGGAAACATGTACGTCAACACTCCGAATATGGATAAGCTGGCTGCCCGTGGCGTACGCTTCACCAATGCTTACTGCTCACTCCCTTTAAGTGGTCCTTCACGTGCCTCCATGTTCACGGGGCATACTCCCGCAGAAATAGGTATGGCCGAAAACGAGATACCGATGCCAGACTCTTTGCGCACCCGTACTTTGGGTATTTTGATGGAACAAGCCGGATATGAAACAGCCTATGCCGGCAAGTGGCATGTCAACACCAACTCTCTGCCAGAGAAACATGCTTTCGGGTTCGAGAATCTACATGGACATAACGATTTCGGGCTGGCCGAAGCCGCCGTTTCTTTCCTGCAGCGCAAGCACAACAAGCCTTTCTTCTTAGTAGCTTCCTTCGACAACCCGCATAATATCTGCGAATACGCGCGCAAGCAAAACACACCCTTCGCTGCCATCGAAGAACCCGCCTTGGAAGATTGCCCCAATCTACCCGCCAACTTCAACATTGCCCCCTACGATGCTGACGTGCTTGCCTATGAAAGAAGCCGTAGCTACCGCCTCTATCCCACACAAAGTTACACGCCTGACGATTGGCGCCGCTACCTCAACGCTTATTACCGCCTGGTGGAAACCGTAGATACCGAAATCGGAAAAATCATTGCTGAAATAGACAAACAGAACCTTTGGAAAAATACGGTTATTATCTTCACTTCCGACCATGGCGACGGCGCCGCCGCACATCATTGGAACCAGAAAACCGTACTATACGAAGAGGTGGTGAACGTACCCTTCATTGTCTGCCTGCCCCGCAGCAAACATGCCGGCAAAGTACTACCCCAGCTCATCAACAATGGTACTGACTTAATGCCCAGCATCTGCGATTGGGCCGGTGCTGAAGTTCCCCAAGGGGTACAAGGAATCAGTTATCGTTCTCTTGTGGAAAGCGGCGATTCCCTAAAAGAGCATCAGTCCTACGTAGTGACCGAAACCCTTTTTGCACAGACCGGAGGCACATGCGGTTGGATGGTACGCACACCTGATTATAAATATGTACTGTACGAAGCCGGCAAGAACCGCGAGATGCTGTACGACATGAAGACCGACCGTGGCGAAATGCGCAACCTTGCCGTCGAAAGACAATATAAAGAGGTCATCAAGCAACATCGCGCCCTGCTTTTGGAGTGGATGAAAAAGCATCCCACACCGGGTAAATACTCTCCAACACGCTTCATTCCCAAGCAATAAATGTGCTTATTGCACATTTTTGAAAGCTCTTGAACAGTTGTAGCCATGAAGCCGCATTGCAATAGAACCAATATTAACCTTACAAATAAACAAAAGAATTTTATGAAGAGTAAAATCAAGATTCTAATTACTATGACTTTCTTGTTCATCGGAGCAGGAACTATATCAGCCCAAAGCTTAACAGTCACCGGAAAAGTGATAGACAGTGAAGGCTACGAAGTTATTGGTGGTAATGTCACCATTAAAGGGAAACCGGGTACGGGTACCATCACCAACGTCACCGGCGATTATAGCATCACCGTGGATGATGCCGCAAAAGACATATTGGTATTCTCCTACATAGGCATGCAAACACAAGAAGTACCTATAAAAGGGCAGAGCAGCATTAATGTGACACTGAAAACTGACGCCGTGATGCTGGAAGAAGTCGTTGCCATCGGATACGCCACTGTGAAGCGCAAAGACCTCACCGGTTCCGTCACCTCCATCAAGAGCGACGAACTGATGAAGGTGCCTACCTCCGACGTGACACAAGCACTAGCCGGACGCATGGCAGGCGTACAAGTAGCGCAAAGTGACGGACAGCCCGGTTCGAGCATCAGCATCCGCGTGCGTGGCGGTATCTCTATCACCCAGAGCAACGAGCCGCTCTATATTATCGACGGCTTCCCCACCGAGGACGGCATGGCCTCACTGGATCCTGCCGAGATTGAAACCATCGACATCCTAAAGGACGCCTCAGCTACGGCCATCTACGGTGCACGAGGCGCCAACGGCGTAGTAGTAATTACCACCAAAAGCGGCACGAAAGATGACAGCAAAGCTACTGTAAACTTCGATGCCTACTTCGGTGTGCGTAAACTGTCGAAAAAGCTCGACATGTTCTCCACCAAAGAATTTGTCCTTGCCGACTACGAACGCACATTGGGCTTCTCTATGAAAGACGAGGATATGATAAACTGGCAAAACCGCTACGGTAGCTTTCTTGAGATAGACGAAAACTACGCCAAACGTCCCGGAGTGGACTGGCAGGAAGAAACCTTAGGCCGCACCACGCTGACACAGAACTACCGAGTAGGCGTAAGCGGCGGCAACAAGAGTACCAAGTACAGCGCCAGCTACAGTTACTACGATGATGAAGGCGCCATGGTAAACAGCGGCAGCAACAAACACACTATCTCATTAAACATGAACAGCGACGTGAAGGATTGGCTACAAGTGACAGCCCGTGCCACCTTCGACCAGCGTAAAGTCTATGGCGCAGGTACCGCCGGAAACGGTGAGGGTGCCGACGTCAACGCCCGCTTCAACAAGATGGCACAGATTCTGCAACAGCGGCCTACCGTGGGTATCAGCGGAGATGACCGCGAACTGCTTATAGGTAACGACCCCCTCTACGATGAAGAGGGCAACGTGGTAGTAAACCCGCTTATCAACGCCTACGAGGAATTGGTGGAGAAAGAATTCCGCACTTTCCAGATTAACGGAGGTTTTACCGTGAAACTGATGAAAGGACTCACTTTCCGCAACACCACCGGTATGCGCTACCAGACTGTACGCAATGAACAGTTCTATGGCGACGAGTCGCTCCAAGGCAAACGCCTCGGCATCTACGGCACGCTGACCAATACTGAAAGCGGCAGCTTCCAGACCTCGAACGTGCTCTCTTATACCACCAAGTTCAATAAGAAGCATCACCTCACCGTTATGCTGGGACAAGAATACGTGGACCGCTGGACACGCTTTATGAAAGCCACTGCCACCCACTTCCCCAACGACGAAATAGGTTTGGGCGACATGGCTTTGGGTACCCCCAGCGCCATCGACACGGACGAAAACTACAACGACAAACTTGTCTCCTTCTTTACTCGCGCCAACTACGATTTCCATGACAAGTATCTCTTCACCGCCTCCCTCCGTGCAGATGGTTCGTCCAAGTTCGGAAAGAACAACAAATGGGGCTACTTTCCCGCTGTTTCTGCCGCTTGGCGTATGGCCGAAGAAGAATTCATCAAGAAACTGAACATTTTCTCCGACCTGAAATTCCGCATCGGTTACGGTTTGGCTGGTAACAACCGCATCGGCAGTTACAACAGTCTTGCCCTGCTCACCTCCGTACTCACCGCCGTAGGCGAATCGCACGTACCCGGCTACGTGGCCAAACAGATTCCCAATCCCGACTTGAAATGGGAGGCCAACAAAACCTTCAACCTTGGCATGGATTTCGGTTTCCTGAACCAGCGCATTACCATATCGCCCGAGTTCTACATCAACAAAAGCAGCAACCTATTATTGAACGCTAAACTACCCGAATCCTCCGGTTACTCCACCATGATTATCAATGCCGGCGAAACCAAGAACGTGGGTGTGGATCTCACCATCAACACCGTGAACATCACCAATAAAGATTTCGAGTGGAAAACCTCGCTCACCCTCTCGCACAACAGAAATACCGTCGAAGCGCTGACCGGCGAATCTATACAACTCTACGAAGCTAAGTTCGGTTTCAACCAAAACACACACCGCATCGCTGTGGGCGAATCACTCGGCCAGTTTTATGGTTATCGTACCGAAGGGCTATATCAAGTATCCGATTTTGATTACGAGCCCACTACACAAAAATACACCCTGAAAGAAGGTGTGCCATATCACGGTAACCGTGAAGCCATACAGCCAGGTATGTGGAAGTTTGCCAATTTGGACGACAGCAACGACGTCATTGACGAGAACGACAAGACTATTATCGGTAACTCTACTCCTAAGTTCTACGGTGGTCTCAACAATACATTCAACTACAAGAACTTCGATCTGAGCGTGTTCTTCACTTTCAGCTACGGCAATGAAGTGATGAACGCCACCAAAATGATTGGCGCCAAGACCGGCTCCACCAACAAGAACTCGCTGAACGTAGCCAACAGCAGCAACCGTTGGATGACCATCGACACACAAGGCAACAAAGTGACCGACCCCGAACAATTGGCAGCATTAAATGCCGGAAAGACCGTGGCCGTGTATAGCGACAGCGAAGAGGGTGACTTCTATGTACACTCCTGGGGTGTGGAAGATGCCTCATTCCTCAAATTGAGCAACGTGACTTTAGGCTATAACTTCCCCAAGAAAATGATTCGCCGCGTGGGCCTAAGCAAACTCCGCCTCTACTTCACCGGTAACAATCTGCTGACATGGACCCCTTACACGGGTTTCGACCCCGAAGTTTCGACTATGCGTAGCGGACTGACCCCTGGTGTGGACTACGGTTCCTACCCTCGCAGCCGCTCCTTTATCTTCGGCTTGAACGTGGCTTTTTAATCATCCATTATTCATTCATCAATATCGAAAACAATGAAAAAATATATATCCATCTTCTTCACCGCCCTCACCCTTTCGACAGGACTATCTTCTTGTGAGGATATGCTCACCGAAAAGCCCGACTCGGCTTACGACTTAGCACAGTATTTCACCTCCGAAGCAAAGGCAGAGATGTCCGTTATGGGCATCTACAGCTCCGTCACACATCCCAACCTCTACGGTTCGCGCAATATGGCCACGTTCGTATCGGACGACACCCACTTCACCAGCCGTACCAATTCCGACGGTGCCATCCACGATATGTCAAACTACACGTTAGCCTCTACCAACAAATGGGTCAGTGACCTCTGGAAATATACCTACGAAGCCATCGACCGCTGCAACTTCGCCATTGCCGGCATCACCGGTATGGAAAACTACGAAAAGAACAAGGCCTTACAGCAACTCGTGGCGGAAGCCCACTTCCTGCGTGCCTTTATGGCTTTCGATTTAGTAAAGTATTGGGGAGACGTGCCCTTCAAGACCACGTACTCCTCCGGCTATGAATCGGCCTTCAACCCGCGTACCCCTCGCGAAGCCATCTACGATGAAATCATCAAAGACCTTGACTTCGCCAAGAGTAACCTCGATTGGAAAGGCAACGCCGAAAGCCCCGAACGTCCCGGCCAGGGAGCCGCCCGTGCCTTGTTGATGCGCGTATTATTGCAACGTGCCGGTTACAGCCTCCAGCCGGACGGCAAGTTGACACGTCCCGAAGAGCCCAAACGCACAGAATACTTCAACGCTGTCATCCAGGAGTGGGAGCAATTCACCGGCAAACACAATTTTTATGCTGGTTCCTACGAAGAGTTCTTTAAGACTTTCTCCGAAGGCGTGCTCAATTCGCAGGAGAGTCTCTTTGAAATAGCACTTTATCACATGCAAGGCAGCCGAAACGGCGGTTGGTGGGGCACGTACAACGGCCCTGCCGTAGCCGAACCGGTAGGTATCGAACCCACCGAGACCGGCAAATACATGGGACGCGCCAACGCCTTCTTCCGTGCAGTGCCTGAATGGTATGACTTTTTTGCCGAAGGCGACACCCGCCGCGACGTGAACATCTGCACCTATAAATACAATTGGAACAAAACCAAGAAAGTACATGAGAAATCCAAAACCCTCAGAAACGACTCCTGGTATCCCGGTAAGTGGCGCCGTGAATGGATGCCCATCGGCTATAAGGACCTTAACTACACCGATGTCAACTACTGCCCGCTACGCTATGCCGATGTGGTGCTGATGGCTGCCGAAGCCTACAATGAGACCGGAAACACCATCAAGGCCTGGGAGTTGCTGAACAGCGTGCGTAAACGTGCAGGAGCACCCGAAATCAACAATGCCAACTACGCCGAGTTGCTGAAAGCCCCAAAGGTATATGACCTGGCTTTCATCGACGACGCCACCGAACAAGGCAAATTCCGCACTGCCCTTTATTGGGAACGCGGCTTTGAATTGGCTTTTGAGGGACAACGCAAGTACGATCTCATCCGTTGGGGTATTCTCAAAGAAGCACTCGTCTTGTTCGGCTCCAACTCTGCCGTGAATGGTAGCAAGATTCCCTATCCCGCCTACCAGAACTTCGTGACGGGTAAGCACGAACTGCTGCCCATCCCACTGTCCGAAATACAAAGCAATGCCAAGCTGGAAGGAAAGAACAACAACGGTTACTAACCTGCATTCTTCATTGTAGCAATTGAGAAGGCTCATAAAAAGAGATCATTGAACAATATTAAAACCCTTTTCAACAGAAAACGAAAGGCTGTTCTTCAAAATTGCACAAGATTGAGAAAGAAAAAAACAATCGGCAATTCCCTTTCCGACAGAATCGCATAGTTTTGCAACCAGAACATCAAACAAAAAAGAGAACTTTAAACGAATACCATGAACCAGATGAAAAAAAACATATTCCATTCATTGAAACGAATCTATCTCGGCTTCCTGATTCTCTGCACATCCGTTGCAGGAATCAGGGCACAAAAAGCCCCCGCCAACATCCGGTTGAAAGAGGCAACCCTGATGCATGAAATGCGTGCCACTCCCTCGCCCATAAATAAAGCGGTGGTAGCCGACCGTGCCGTCTCTTTCCAATGGCCACTCCACGAAGATACCCAAGTACTGGAAAGCGGACTCGACGGTTCGCAGGCCGCCCCCAAGAAGAAGGTGGACAAATCCAAGCTGCGCTACAAACTGCGCTACTCCCAAGACCCTACTTTCAAAAAGAACACAGTAACGGTAGAAACCCGCTGGCCGTTCTTCAACCCAGAGAAAGACTTGACACCCGGCGTATGGCATTGGCAATACGGCTACGTAATCAATGGAAAGGTGGAATGGAACAACATCCAGCAATTCACCGTAAAGGCAAACCCAGACAAGTTCTGTCCACCCTCGTTGAAAGAAGTATTGGCAAAGTTGCCCGCTTCTCATCCCCGTGTGTGGCTGGATAAGAAAGAGTGGCAGAGTTTTATCAGCCGCAACGCCGCTAGTCCCGACCGCAAGACTTACATCGACCGTGCCGACAAAGCACTGAAAACCCCGATGAAAAGCGTCAACGACATCAACATGAAGCTAGCTGCCAACCTTGACAGCGAGATGAAGCGCAACGCCATGATTACGCGTGAAAGCCGCCGTATCGTCGACGGTGAAGAAGCCAACACCGATGTGCTGATTCGTGCCTACCTGCTTACAAAGGATAAGAAATATGCCGACGAAGCCATCAAGCGTGTCAAGGAAATCATCTCGTGGGCCAGCCACAAGAACATCAAGGGCGACTTCAACGACGCCACTTTCGTCTCCATCAGTTCGTTGGCCTACGACGCCCTCTACGACTTGTTAGATGCCGACACCAAGAAAGCCTTGTTAGCCTGCATCCAAAAGTATGGCAACAAAATGTACCGGCACTACAGCAACCACTTGGAGAACCACATCGCCGACAACCATGTATGGCAGATGACCCTGCGCATCCTCACTATGGCAGCTTTCACCGTCTATGGCGAACTACCCGATGCAGAACTCTGGGCAGATTATTGCTACAACATCTGGCTCGCCCGTTTCCCCGGACTAAACAAAGACGGCGGATGGCACAATGGAGACTCTTATTTCCACGTCAACATCCGTACTTTAGTGGAAGTTCCCTACTTCTACAGCCGCATCACGGGTTTCAATTACTTCTCCGACCCTTGGTATCAGGGCAACGCCATGTACGTCATCTATCAGCAACCCCCGTTCTCCAAATCAGGCGGTAACGGTAGCACGCACATCGGCGTAACCAAACCCAGCGGTCCGAGAGTGAGCTACGCCGATGCCATCGCCCGCATGGCCGGCAATACCTATGCCGCCGACTATGTGCGCCGCATCCAAGAAAAGCAGCCCACGATACTGACACAGGCAAGTACCTCCAAAGGTGGCGGCTTGGCTTGGTTCCGCCTGCTGTGCGACAAGCCTCTGCCCGAAGGTCCAGGACTCGCCGACATGCCCCTGGGATATGTCTTCCCCGAAACCGGCCTGGCTTCCTTCTCCACCAATTTGGGAAATACGGGTCGCAGCGCCATGCTCAGTTTCCGCAGCAGCCCCTATGGCAGTACCTCGCATGCGCTTGCCAACCAAAACGCTTTCAATACCTTCTGGAGCGGACAGCCCATCTTCTACAGCAGCGGCCATCACATCTCCTTCACCGACAAGCATAGTGTCTATTGTCACCGTGGCACACGCGGCCACAACACCATTCTGGTGAACGGCATGGGACAGCGCATCGGCACCGAAGGCTACGGTTGGATTCCCCGTTACTATGTAGGCGAAAAGATTGGCTATGTCCTTGGCGACGCCTCCAACGCCTACGGCAAAGTCATCTCCCCTCTCTGGATAGAACGCGGCAAAGAGTCCGGTTTGGACTACTCTCCCGCAAACGGCTGGGACGAAGTGGGACTGAAGACTTTCCGCCGCCACATCGTGGAATTGGGCAAGACGGGACTCACTTTCATCTACGACGAACTAGAAGCCGCTACCCCCGTAACGTGGAGCTACCTGCTGCATACCGTCACCAACCCGATGACCGTAGCGAAGAACGGCAACTATGTCCACATCGAAGGAACCAGCAAAAACGGTGTTTCCGATGCATTTCTCTTTGCCTCCGGCGAACTGAAAACCGACACCACCAACCAGTTCTTCGTACCGGCAGTCAACTGGCTTCGTGCCGATGCCAAAGGCAAATTCAAACCTTACGACAACCATTGGCACTTCACGGCAACGTCCCACAAAGCCAAGGTCTATCGCTTTGCCACTGTCATCAATACGCACGTCAAGCCTAAGGAAGGTGCCAAGCCTGCCCCCAAGCCACAAGTCCTGAAAGACGGGCGCATCAAGATAGGAAGCTGGATTATCAAAGTGAACCTCAGCTCCGAAGGCCGTCCCATGTTCTTCATCCGCAGCACCCGCAAGGATGACAATGTAAGCATCACCTACCGGGGCGCCGAAACCGTGGTGATGGAAGACGGTTACGAGACCACACTCAAGGACAAAGTGCCCGAATTGGAAATCTAATAACGATATAAGTCATTATGAAAACATTTAATCTGTCATCACGGAGCCTGACGTTTGTTTCTTTCCTGCTCCTCTTCATCTTTGCCGTCCATGCGCAAGAGATCAGGAAGAGTCCGGTGAAGCAGACCTCCGCCGACAAGCAGGAGACCATCTACAAAGGGAACAGTACGCCGCAGGCTTCGGACCAAAAACAGAAAAGCCAAACTGCCGCCAAAGCCCGGAAAGCATCCAAGCAACAGGCGAAAGGCAAGAAGAAAGCCGCCCCCAAACGGAAGCCGGAAACTTCTGCCCGCTACATCGCCTTGAAAACCAACGTACCTATGCTTGCCATCGACGTAAAGAGCATCTCCTTCGAGATACAGACAGGTAAAAAAGTGTCGTTAGAGCTGCCGGTGATGCTCAACTTCAGCGACCAGAGCGACGAACACGCCTTACGCACCATCGCCTTCCAGCCCGAATGCCGCTGGTGGTTCCGCTCACCCGGAAAAGGACATTACATCGGCGCCCATGCCCACGTGGCCTGGTTCAACATGAAGTGGGACGACCGCCGCTACCAGTCCGTGGACCGTCCGCTGTTGGGAGCCGGCCTGAGCTATGGCTACAAGGTGAACTTTGGCAGCCATTGGGGCGCGGAATTCAACATCGGCGCCGGATATGCCAATATGAGATACGACACCTTTTACAACATAGACAAGGGAGCACGCTTGAACACCCGCCAGCGCCATTACTGGGGAATCACCCGGTTGGGAGCACTGTTGGTGTACCGCTTCTGAATCATTAACGCATAGTATGCCATGAAGAAAAACATCATTATCTGCCTGCTGTTACCGCTGCTCTTGGCGGGATGCCAGCTCTATGAATCACCCGGTGAGGAGGGAGTGGATCCCACGCAAGTGACCGTTATGGCCAATATTATGGTGAGCCTCACCATCCCCCAAAACGAAATGGATGCCGTCAAAGCCGCTACCCGCGCCGAAGAGAGCATGGACTACCGGCACCGATTCATCGTGGAAGCCTACATCGACGGCGTATCGCTCCACCGTGAAGTGTTTTACGCCGAACTTACCTCGCAAAGCACCCTGACGGTGCCCGTAAGTCTAAACTTACACGCACGGCACTACCGATTGGCAGTGTGGTCCGACTACGTGAAAACAACCGAGGACGAAAATCCCTACTACAATTGCGAGATACTGGACCCGGTCACTATGAACGCACCCAGTCCCGGTAATACCGAATACAAGGACGCTTTCTTCGTTACCCAGGAACTCAACCTGACCCCGTATGCCGACGAATGGAATGTGATAGTGCCCGTCGACGTGGAACTGATTCGCCCGGTGGCACGCTACGAGCTCATCGCCACGGATATGGCGGCTTTCCGCACACGGATGAAAGAGGCGGGTATGGAGAACGACGAATTCTGCATTCGCGTGAAGTATGCCAACTATCGCTATATGGGCTTCGACCTGCTGCAACAGCATCCCAAACACGCACTAATGTACATGTCGTATAAAAAGAACTTCAAGCTTCCGGAAACGGATACCAAGGAGTACACCATTGCTTTCGACTATGTATTTGCCACGCTCAACCTGCGTTCCGACGTACCGGTGGAAGTAGATATCATCAACAACCGCACCGAAGAGGTAGTGGCGCACTCCGCACTCAGTTTCTACTGCACAGCCGGCAAAAGTACCTTTGTCCGCAGCAACTTCTTCAGCCGCAACGACGAAGAGCAGGACGGAGGAATCGGCATTGATCCCGGATTCGATGGGGAGGGAGAAATCATAGTAGATATAGAATAAACGAAATAATAAGTCTAATCATTTATTAATAATTTAGTATCATGAATTTACGTATGAAAAAGAATTTTATCTATTCAGCACTCTGTCTGGTACTCTGCCTGTTCACAGCATGTAGCCAAGACGAAATTGTGTCAGAAGGTATAGGTCAAAGCAAAGTGACGCTTTCTGTAAGAGTTCCCAATGCAGGTCCCACCACACGCGCTGCAAGCCTTGATATAAAAGGGTATAAGATGCGTTGCATTATGGAGATGATTGATGGCAATGGTGCCGTTGTGGATGGTAGCCGCCAAGTTGCTGGAGTTACTGATGGCAAAGCTACATTCACAATTGACAAAACTTTGGCAGCAAATGGAAAATGCCTCTTCTGGGCTGACTATGTGACAGAAGGGGCTCAAGATTTGGAGATAGATAATATTTATAAGACTACCGAAGGTTTAACAGCCGTGGATTATAAATTAAACAAAAGCAACGACTTGTTCAATAACAATGCGGTTGACGCTTTTTGTGCTTCAATCGATGTCAACAATATTACCGCTACCACGGGAGTTACTTTGAAACGACCCTTTACCCGCTTGGCTGTGACCAAAGAAGTTTTGAATGAATTGGATGTAAATTTGAACAAGATAATTGTAAATTTGAATGTAGGAAGCAAATATAACGTAGCCACCGGTACTACTTCTATAATGAAAGGTATGTCCAATTCACGTGATACAGAGAATGAGGCAATTTACATTCCTATTGATGTACTAACTGAAAGTAATTATGCATTCTACTGCTACATCTTCCCCGGCAATGATGTTATTAATAAAGTTTCATCCATTGCTTTCCAAAAGGATGACGACGCTTCCACTAAAAAGACACTCTCAATTACCGCTAATCAAATGAAAGAAATCAAACCGAACCATGCTATCACCGTGAAACCCAATGAAGGAGGTGACAACAACACATTTGATGTAACGATTACGATTGATAATGCTTGGGAAGAGGAAGGTAATACTCCGGAACCAGAGCCGGAACCCGGTACTACACTGAAAGTAGGTGACTACATCAAAGCTGACGGAACAGTAACCACTACTCCAAGCGAAGCCGTAGCTGTAGTATTTGCAGTAGGCGCAGGTGCTGATGATGAGGTTGCTAACTATGAGGGAATGGATGATAAAAAAATTGCAGGATATGCCGTGTCGACTAAGAGTGTCAATAATACAAGAACTTTAGTATTTTCTTCAGGTGCTGACTTTACTAATATCACAGCCAATGATAGCCAAACAGCTTTTACCGGTTTCACAAATACCGCTGCTTTTACCGGTAGCACAAATTTTGATAGGACTAAGTTTCCTTTCATAAAGGCTCTTTTAACAGAAAATAATAATGTGCCTGCTGCTCCTACGGCAAATAGTAGCGCGTGGTATGTCCCCTCGTATGCGCAAGCATTGGCTTTCTTATCCAACTATTATGGCTTTGATACAACAGAAGCAGTGGCTAGTTTTAAGACTGCTGTTGATGCTACCCTTGCAGAAGCCTTGGCTGGAAAGGCTTTCACTGATGGTTCTGATGAAACACAGAATATTTTAACGAGTACACTAAATACTGATAAAGACAAATTTATCGCTCCTCAAATGAAAGATACAAACTCTGATAATGCATTAGAAGTAACCAAAGCTACTCCGGCTGTTAGCGGTAAAGGTTCTCTCTATCCGGTACTCACCATCTTCGCCAATGCCACAACTAATTAGTCATCCGCACATCGACCTTTAATCATTTTATTTACAAGAAAGGCAAAGCCCCCCAGCTTTGCCTTTCTTTTTTACCTTGCATCTACCAACCACCGCTCTATATTACGTTCCTCCGTACTGAAGTTCACACCTATCTTGAAGAGCTGCCGCCCATCCGCCTCGAAAGGCTTCGCATATCCCTTTTCATTGATCTGCAGCAAAGCTTCTTCCGCTGTGCCGTCCTGCTTAAATTCCATCACATAGATGTACTTGTCCGTCCGCAACACCAAGTCCACACGACCACGGTGGGTATGATACTCCACCTGGGTGTAGAAACCCATCATCTTAAAGGTGATGAACAGCACGTTCTGGAAGAAAAGCTCCGTATTGCGTTGAGGGTCCTGGCCGATAATCGCCTCGTAGGGGGCATCGGCAAAGAAACTCTGAAAACGACGGAAGAAGGC
>OJJY01000558.1_pt1 | contig 13752 bp, 10 predicted proteins | sample 1596421 | NCBI WGS metagenome assembly OJJY01 (sample SAMEA4350151, study PRJEB24818) | metagenome | biome: human; feature: gut; material: faeces | place: Denmark | collected 2013-09 | reverse complement strand
CGTTGATGCGGACGACCCGCTCTGCACCGCGGTAATCCACGGTCTTCAGGGCGTGATACAGGCTGAAGCGGGCGACATCCTTCTGGTTCTCGGCGACAGCGTCCTCGAGGTCCAGCATCAGGGAGTCAGCCTTATAGATGTAAGGGTCTTTGATGAGGCCGGGCTTCTGCGCATTCAGGAACATCATCGTGCGGCGCAGGCGCTTCTTGTTCGGATTATTCATCGAATGGCACCTCCCCAGGGCAGATTCTCATACTGGTCAACAGAGCGGAACACCGCGCCCTCGATGCGGGCCTTCAGGGTGCAGTCCAGTGCGCCCTTGTCCACGATGGTGATGCGGACGTTGTCGATGTCCAGATTCTTCAGGGTCTCCAGTGCGACCTTGCGCAGCTGGTTGCCGTACTGATGGATGACAGAGCTTTCGAGGGAGAAATCGATCTTACCCTCACCCGGCTCGACGGTCACCATGCAGTCGCTGGATTCCAGAGTGCCAGCCGTGGCTGCTTTCTTGATCTCCATGCTTTTTTCCTCCTTGGCAGGTGGTTTCTTCAATCGTTATACCGTACTTGCGGGGCGGCACCTCACTGCGCCGCTCCTGATGGTTCTATCATAATCGGACAATCTTACAAAAGGCATAGCGTCAGTCTTAATATTCGTTAAGAATCGCCAAAAATTTCTCTTGTACACAAGACATATTCCGTTTTGGCATAGTTTCCGAGCCACCACAATGCCGATCCACCGTTCCCCGGTTTCGGAGAGCAGCAGACCGACTCTGAAACTATGATACCTTAAGACCGGACGTTTGTAAAATCGTCAGATCCAATCTTGAACCATTCTCTGGGAGAATGGTTGCTTACTGGTTGTTCCGATAGTAGTTGATGAGGCAGCCGTCGGCGATGATCTGACGCTCCGGCTCGGTGAGGGCACCGGTGGAGACCGGGAAGGCGGTCACGGTGCCGTCCGGTTTGACGGCGTAAGCAGTAAAACTGGCCTTGTTCTCGAGAACTGCCTCGCGGATGCCGGGCACAAAGATGTAATCGCCCAGTTCAAACACCTCGGGGTTCTCTACGAGGAAGGGCGTCATGCCCCAGTTGATGCAGTTGGAGCGGTAACGCTTGGTGGCGTACTGCTTGGCAAAGTTCGCGGATGCACCCATGACACGCTGGCAGGAAGCGGCCTGCTCACGGGCGGAGCCGTCGCCGGGCATGTTGGCGAAGATGGTGGAGCCGATGTCGGTGTGGGCGGGATCGTTCTTCACACCAGCCTTAGTCAGGGCAGCATAGACGTTCAGGACCTCCTCGGGCAGAGCCTTGCCAGCCTCACGGTCGCGCTCGATCTGGCGCATGACCTTACTACGGGAGACGTACTGGGGATCGCGGCGGCTCAGAGCAAACTCCGACAGACGTTCGGGGTTGGAGCGATAGGAAGAAGTCTCACCGGAGGGGATCAGCTCGTCGGTGGTGGTGACGGGGTCGGTGATGTAGGAGCAGACCTTGACCAGCAGATCGTCGGTCAGGGCAGGCATCTCGGGCCAGTCCTTGATGTTCGGGCCGAAGCGCAGCTCGGCATCCGGTTCGGCATGGCCCCAGCCGTTGTAAACGCGCTTCTCGTACAGGGAGGCGTTGTAGTGGTACTCAGGGTTCGTATACTCCACGTCCAGATCGGTGGCAGCGGTCAGCTTGCCGCCGTTGGCTGCGGTGGCCGCGATGGACCGGGCGTCCATCAGGGCAACGGCAGCCATCTGGCTCTCGCCCGGCTTGGAGCCCTCGCGGTTCGGGAAGTTGCGGGTGGTGTGGCGGACGGAGAACTCGCCGTTTGCCGGGCAGTCGCCTGCACCGAAGCAGGGGCCGCAGAAGCACTCGCGCATGATGGCACCGGCGTTGACAAGGTCGCTTGCACGGCCATTCTTGTACAGCTCGGCCAGGGCGGGCATAGAACCCGGATAGATGCTCAGGGTGAAGGCACCGTTGCCGCAGCTCTGACCCCGCAGGATGTCGGCAGCGGCGCAGATGTTGTCGAAGGTGCCGCCGGCGCAGCCTGCGATCTCGCCCTGATCGACCCAGATGGCACCATCGTGGAACTTGCTGTCCAGATTCATCTTGGCACCCTTGATCTGCTTGTTGGCCTCTTCCTGTACAGCGTGCAGGATATCGGCAGCGTTGGCCTGCAGCTCGTGGATGGTGTAGGTGTTGGAGGGGTGCATCGGCATAGCGATGGTGGACTCAATGGTGCTCAGGTCGATGTAGACGCAGCCATCGTAGTAGGCCACCTCCGCAGGCTGCAGCTTCTTGAAGTCCTGCGGACGGCCGTGGATAGTGTAGTAACGCTGGGTCTCCTCATCGGTGACCCAGATGGAGGACCAGCAGGTGGTCTCGGTGGTCATGACGTCGATGGCGTTGCGATACTCGATGGGCAGGCCAGCAATGCCGGGGCCGACGAACTCCATGACCTTGTTCTTGACATAGCCCTTCTTATAGACGGCACCGCAGATGCTCAGAGCCACGTCGTGGGGACCGATGCCCGGGCGGGGCTTGCCGGTCAGGTAGATGGCGATGACCTGCGGACGAGCGAAGTCATAGGTGCGGCCCAGAAGCTGCTTGGCCAGCTCGCCGCCGCCCTCGCCGACCGCCATGGTGCCCAGTGCACCGTAGCGGGTGTGGGAGTCGGAGCCGAGGATCATCTTGCCGCCGCCGGCCATGGTCTCACGGTTGTAGCTGTGGATGTTGGCCATGTTGGTAGGGACGTAGATGCCGCCGTATTTATGAGCGGCGGACAGGGCGAACTTGTGGTCGTCCTCGTTGATGGTGCCGCCGACAGCGCAGAGGCTGTTGTGGCAGTTGGTCAGGACATAGGGCAGCGGGAACTGCTTCATGCCGGAAGCGCGGGCCGTCTGGATGATACCGACATAGGTGATGTCGTGGCTGGTCATCGAGTCGAACTTCAGTTGCAGCTGGTCAGGATCACCGCTCTTGTTGTGGGCCTGCAGGATACCGTAGGCCATAGTGCCTTTCTCAGCTTCCTTTGCGTCCACGGTGCGGCCGGTCTTCTGGGCCACTTCCTCAGGGCAGGAGCAGATGGTCTCGCCGTTTACGAGGTAGATCCCGTTACCGTATAATTTCAGCATGGTACTCTCCTTTTTTCACACATTTGCGTTCTTATACTCTCTCAAAAAGGCACTCCGGAAAAGGGGAGCCTCCCCTCCCCGGAGTGAATCAGACTTTTACAGAACCATAGAAACGATGAGGTTGAATATAGCTGCAACACCGATGCTGATAGGCGTTGCGACGAACAGCAGACGGTTGAACAGGCTGCTGCGCTCTTCCTCATTGCCACAGGAACCCAGAATCAGGGAACCGCCGGAAGAGAAGGGGCTGATTGCACTGCTCTGCGCGCCGAGAACTGTGCAGGTGAACAGATTGGCCGCGCCCAGACCCGCCGTTGCGGACAGACCGGGGATCAGCGGGAACAGAGCCGGGCAGACAACACCGGTGGTAGAGCTGAAGAAGCTCATGACTGCGCCGACCAGACTGAATGCGATCGGAACCAGGAAGGTCGGAACGTTGCTGCCGATCCAGTTGGACAGCAGGTCAATGGTTCCAGCCTCAACTGCAACGGCGATCAGCATACCAGCTCCGGCGATCATCAGGATAGTATTCCAAGGAACACGAGCGATGATCTCCTTCTGCGGAGCAAGCTTCATCAGCAGCGCAATGACAGCGAAGACGAATGCGACCAAGCCGACGTCGATCTTTCCTGCAACCAGCTTGATGACCGCATTGCCGGGGATCAGCAGCTTGAGCAGCGGGAAAACCAGAACGACTGCCATCATCGCGATCATGAGATAGAGCGTCTGCTTCTGTGCGGTGGTGTATGCTTCCGGTTTTTCAAACTTGATATCTTTGCCGATGTTGCGGTTTGCAGGCAGTGCAAAACGGAAAATCGTAACGAGGATCAGAGAGAACAGGACTGCCAGACCGAACATTTTCAGGCAGGTCACGAAAGAATCAATGGCTTCCAGTTCGGGAGCTGCCTCATAGGAGCTGTCCATCAGACCACGGAAGATAACGCCAAGCGCAGCCGTCGGGAAATCACCGCCCGCCAATGCGCCGCAGTTGATGGCGACTGCACCGGTCAGCTTGTCCATCTTGGACTCTTCGCAGATGAGCAGCGTGATGGGAGCGAGGAATGCCAGAACCGTGAAGTATGCTGCACCCATGACCGACAGGATGACAGCAACGGCGAACAGTGCATATGGCAGCATTCCCGGGAATTTACGGCAGGCATACAGCAGCGAGCGGGAAATCTTTTCCAGCGTGCCATTGGCTGCTGCAACATTATAGAACAACGAAACGGAGATGATGACGAACATCGTGTTCGTCGGCCAGAATGCAATCAGAGCTTTCGGCTTGAGATCCAGCCAGAAACAGCCGATAAAATATGCAAATACAATGCAGAAGAAACCCGTATTGATCTTGGTTTTATAGCCAAGAAAGACTGCCAGTGCGATGGCAGCGATAATAACAGCACTTTGCATGGAACATCCTCCTTATTCCACTTCTTCGGCGTTACTCAATGCCGAGCAAGCCTGCCGCAATGGTATGCGACATGTAGTAAATCTGGTCGTCCGGCACACCATGATCCGACAGATATTGGAGATACTGCTGCATCGCGATCTCCCAGTGAGGATTCTCGGTCTGACCGCCGTCTGTGCTGATGAGCACGTTCTTATAGCCGACCTCACGGATGACCTCGAGGTTTTCGGGCAGATTGCTCTTGTACTTGCCGCCGCCCATGTTCTGTGCATAGCAGCGTTCCAGCAGAACATCGTAATCCTTGACGATCCGTTTCTGGTCTTCGATGCTCATGTCGACGACCCACCATTCCGGATGGGTGACGACCAGCTTCTTGACACCGGCAGCGCGGGCTGCATCGCAGACGATGAAGCTCTCTTCGGGGGAAATATGCGCCGTGCCGAGTACTGCGTCATAATCCTTGACCAGCTGGAAGATGTCCTTCATCTCGGGAACAATTTTTCCATTCTCGGTCACCTTCACGCCATCGTCCGGGTTCTTGCCGAACTTTGCCAGATGGTTCTGGGCGTGCTGTGTCGGCAGCCAGACCACTTTGGCTCCCAGCTTCAGCGCGACCTCGACCGCCGCCGGATTCAGGCCGCCGACCGGATGGTTCAGGGTGATGCTGCCGAACATGGTAAAGTCCTTGTCACCATGGACGATCTTGTTATAATGGTTGCACAGATAAGCCCGGTCCATCGTCGTACCCTGATGGGTCTTGATGACAATGGCTCTTGCGCCCACCTTGACCGCGGCATCCGTCAGCTCCAGATCGTCATACGCTCTCAGTCGAAGATCCGGATTGGTGTGGACGTGCATATCAATAACGCCCTTCATTGGATATACGCTCATGTTTTACCTCTTTTCCATCATGATCCTGTACAAAAGAATCCTCATCTGCAGTTGAAGTTCTGGTGATTTTAGTATATAATCATTTCTGTGATTGGAAAAGTCCTGTTTTTATAATAGCCCCTATAGGCAAAACCGATAGAAAAAAAGAAATTTCTGTCGTTTTTGGAGGAATTGTCATGGATCTCCGCGAACTATACTATCTGAACGCCCTTGCCGAAGAGCAAAGCATCTCGAAAGCCGCCGAGCGGCTGTACATCGCGCAGGCCAGCCTGAGCCAATTCCTGCGCCAGTTCGAGGCGCAGCTTGGCTCCCCCATCTTCGTGCGCACCAACAAGGGTATCCGCCCCACCCCTTCCGGCAAGGTTTTTCTGAGTCACGCTAAGCACATCTTAAAAGAGTACCAGCAGGCCCAGCAGGAGTTCTGGGACAACGAGAACACCGTCGGCGGCACCGTGTTCTTCGGGGTCAGCTCCTTCCGCGGCAGCTATGTCATCCCGCCCATCCTGAAAAAATTCTACGATCAGAACCCTCAGGCTACCATCAACATCTACGAGGGCAACAGCATGAATCTGGTGGAGAAGATCCGGGAGGGCGAGCTGGACCTTGCGCTCTCCGCCTACCCCATCGTCAGCACCGAGGGCATCCAGATGGAATACCTCTACCGGGACGAGGTGCTGCTGGTCGCCACCAAAGACCACCCGATCTTACAGCAGGCCCACATGGACGAGACCGGGCGGCTCCGCGTCTCGATGGAGGAAGTCACCCGCCATGAGTGCATCCTCAGCGGCAAGGATACCATGCTGGGTCACCTGATCCGAAGTGCGTTCGAAGCCTACGGCCTGCGACTGAAATCGAAGCACGACAACATCACCGCCGCATTTGCCGCATCTATGGCACGGGTTGGCCTTGCTCTGGCTTTCACCTACCGCTCCTGCATCGTCGAAGAGCCGGATGTCGTCTACCTCTCACTGGGGTCGCAGGGGCTTTACCTCCGGCTGGCTCTGCTCTCCCCCACCACCGACTACCGCTCCAAGGCGACGCTGGCCCTGACCAAGCTGCTCCGCGAAGAGCTGAGCGGCAAAAACGCAGATAAAAAGACACCCTCGCCGTCCAATCAGATCAACGAAGGTGCCCTGTAAGGTTCGATTCTGTTTATGCGTGATTGAAGCCCTTGCCGAACACTTCGGTGGTGCTGAGCATCGAGATAAAGGCGTTGAGGTTTTCCTTATGGATAAATGCCTGCAGCTGCAATGCCTCGCGGTGGGTGAGGGTCGTATAGATCATGTAGTGGGGCCTGTCGGTGTAGGCACCGTAGCAGGGCGTATAGGTCGCGCCGCGCACCAGCTTGCGCATGACGAAGTCACAGATGGGGTCTTTGTCGTCGCAGATGATGAGGATAGCTTTGCACATCTTCATCTGCTCGAGAACGGCATCGACGACGAGGCTCTTGACCGTCAGACCCACGAAAGAGTAGAGAGCAGTGTAGAGGTCGAAGACGAAGCAGGCTGCCAGCACCATGGCGAGGTCGGTGATAAAAAGCGCCTCGCCGGTGTTCTTCATATGGGTGTATTTTTTCAGGATGAGGGCGACGACATCGGTGCCGCCGGAAGACGCGCCCACGTTGAAGAGCAGAGCCGACGCAATGGCGGGCAGGGCGATGGCGAAGACCAGGTCCAGCATGGGCTGGTCGGACAGGGGGCCGCTGAGGGGGACATATTTTTCAAAAAGGGCCAGCTCTGCCGTCATGACGACGGTAGCCCAGCCGGTGCTGATGGCAAAATCCCTGCCGAGGAATATCCAGCCCAGAATGAGCAGGAGGATATTGGCGCAGGACGAAAAAGCTGAGGCCGACAGGGGCGTGAGCTTTGCCACAAGGGCCGCGCCGCCGGTCACGCCGCCGAAGACGAAGTTGTTGGGGAATTTGAAGAAGTATACGCCGATGGTCATGATGCTGATACTCAGGGTAATGATAACGTATCGGCTGACGATCTGCAAGGTCTTTTCCCGCGTGCTGATCTCCATTTGACTGTTTCCTTTCGCCGTCCGCGCGGCACTCTCTTCTCACACAAAGGGCCGTTTCTCTGCCCATTACTTGTGTTATTGTAACACTGCCCACTGCGCCGTTCAAGAGGAAAAACTTTTCCGCACAAAAACCGCCCGCTTCGTTTTCCACAAAGCGGGCGGCAGCTGTTGAATTTATGGAAGTGCTTACAGCTTCTTGCCGGTCAGCATCTCGTAGGCTTCCTCATACTTGGCGATGGTCTTGTCGATGACGTCCTGCGGCAGGTCATAATCACTGTCGGGGTTGGCCAGCAGCCAGTTGCGGACGAACTGCTTATCAAAAGAGGGCTGACCGTGGCCGGCCTCGTAGCCCTCCAGCGGCCAGAAGCGGGAGGAATCGGGGGTCAGCATCTCGTCGCCGAGGATGACGTTGCCCTCCTCATCCAGACCGAACTCAAACTTGGTGTCGGCGATGATGATGCCGCGGGAGAGGGCATACTCAGCGCACTTCTTATACAGAGCGATGGTGTAGTCGCGCAGCTTGGTGGCGTACTCCTCACCCTTGCCGGGGAACAGCTTTTCCAGCACGTCGATGCTCTGCTCGTAGGAGATGTTCTCGTCGTGGTCGCCGATCTCAGCCTTGGTGGAGGGGGTGTAGATGGGCTCGGGCAGCTTCTCGGACTCCTTCAGGCCCTCGGGCAGCTGGATGCCGCAGACCTTGCCGGTCTTCTGGTAGCTGGCCCAGCCGCTTCCGGTGATGTAGCCGCGGACGATGCACTCGACGGGCAGCATGGTCAGCTTGCGGCACATCATGCTGCGGCCCTCGTACTGGGGCTGCTGGAAGAACTCGGGCATCTCCTTCACGTCCACGCTCAGCATATGGTTGGGCAGCAGGTCGCGGGTGTAGTCGAACCAGAACTTGCTCATCTGGGTCAGCACTTTGCCCTTGTTGGTGACTTTATTCTTTAAGATAACATCGAATGCAGAGATGCGGTCGGTGGCGACCATGATGAGGCTGTCGCCGTTGTCGTAGATCTCGCGGACCTTGCCTTCCTTGATGGGCTTGAACTCAGTCATAGCAAAACTCTCCATTTCCCTTATTCCGTAGGTATCTTTCAGCGTAGGAACAACCTCTCAGTCTCGCTATCGCTCGACAGCTCCCCTAGCGAGGGGAGCCTCTGGCGAAGAGATAAAGCTTTACGGAATGCCAAAGCCTCCCCTCGATAGGGGAGGTGGCACGCCGTAGGCGTGACGGAGAGGTTTCACCGTTTACACTATAATCTTATCACAGGAATTGTCCGTTGGGAAGAAACAGATGGGAGAGAAATGGGTCAATTTTTGGTTTTTTCTCGTGAAAAGTGCTAAAATTCAACTTAATTTTTCGTCGTTTTGACGGCAAAAGTCGTACTTTCGCCCCATTTTTGCCTGCCTTGCTGACCGAAACGCCGTCATTGACGAAATTTGTGAAAACGTGTATCATGGGTAACAGCATCGCATTTTTCAACTTTTGTCTTTTAAGGAGGTCCATGCCATGCGCCCTCTCATCATCGCCCATCGCGGCGCGTCCCATCTGGCCCCCGAAAACACGCTGACCGCGTTCCGTCTGGCAAAGACGCTGGGTGCGGACGGCTTCGAGTGTGACGTTCAAATCACCAGGGACCGTCATCTCGTGGTGGCCCACGACTACCTCACCGACCTCAAGACCGGCGTCCACGGCAACATCCCGGATATGGACTTCGACGACCTGCGCCAGCTGGATTTCGGAAAATGGAAAAGCCCGGAGTTCGCGGGCGAAAAGATTCCCACCCTCGAAGAGGTTCTGGAAGTCGCGCAGGACTTCAGGATGGTACATATTGAGTTGAAGCCCTACTTGGACCGGGACGAAGAGATCGTGGACCGGATCATCGACGCCGTCCTTGACGCCGGGCTGGAAGAAAAGGCTGTGCTCACCTCCTTCGAGTACGGCGCCCTCCGCCGGGTGAAAGAGCGGATGCCCCAGATGGCCACCTGCGCCATGACCCTCAGCCCCGAATCCCAGCTCAGCCAGCCGGCCACCTTCTGGGAGAAACTGGGCCTCAAGAAGACCGACCCTCTCGTGGAGAAGCTTTCCAGCCCCCAGGCCCTCAGCGAAGCGGCCGCTCTGCTGGAAGACCCCAGCAGTCTGGACGAAGAGAACAGCGTCCTCATCTACTACCTGAAAGACCGTCTCGATTTTCTCTACTCCATCTTCCCCGGCATGAACCTGGCCGAAATTTTGCAGCAGTATTATTATCAGACGGATTTTGTGAACTATGTGGCCCAGTTCGGCTTCCCGGTGGATTACGTCGGGCCGGAGTACCACGCCTTTTTCCGGGACAAAGACCTTATCCCCAATGCCCACGCCCGCGGCTTCAAGGTCGCGCCCTGGCCGGTGGGCGTGGAGAGCCGGGACGACCTGCGCCAGCTGTTCCGGCTGGACCCGGAGCTTGTGGTCACGAATAAGCCCGAGGTGGCTGTTTCCATCCTCACCGGGCTGGGCCAGTGGGACGAATCATCCAAAGAGGGTTGACAGCCCTCTTTTTTTGGAGCATAATAGTCCTGTATCGAACAGTTTTATGTGAAACAGTTCGGCGTTCGAACATTCACATCAAAAGTCAAACCAGAAGGATGATACTATGAACCAAGCCTTTGAACCCGCCTGCACCCCCATCGCGCCGCCGTGGGAGGCTCCGCAGGTCATCCCGGCCCAGCTGCGCCGGGTGAACAACCTTATTTTCCGCAAGATAGGCCAGATCGCCCGCACCAATGGCGTGGAGGCCGTGACCCCCATGCACGGCTGGATCATGGAGTATCTTTACCGGCACTCCGAGACCCCAGTGTTCCAGCGGGACATCGAGCGGGAGTTCTCCATCACCCGTTCCACTGTCACCAACATCCTGCAGCTCATGGAGCGCAAAGGCTACATCACCCGCCAGAGCGTGGAGCAGGACGCCCGCCTCAAGCAGCTGGTCCTCACCGAAAAAGGCCGCCAGTTCCACGAGGACACCATGCGGGCCTTCCACCAGACCGATGAATATGTGGCCGGCCTGCTCACCGAAGAAGAGAATACCGAGCTGCTGCGGCTGCTGAATAAACTGTATCTGGGACTAAAGTGAAACAAATATGAACTTTTTCCGAAACTTTGGAAAAAGCATTGACTTTAATATTGTTTTGTATAAAATTGTTCCGTACCAAACAATTTATCAAAGGAGGCTCAAAGTATGATAAAGAAGCTTGCTTCCCATCTGGGCGAATACAAACGCGCCGCTATCCTGACGCCGATGTTTTCCGCACTGGAAGCAGTCATGGACATCCTGCTGCCCACCATCATGGCGTTCATCATCGACCTTGGCATTGAAAAGGGCGATATGAACGCCATCGTCAAATACGGCCTGCTCACCTTCGCAGTGGCGGCCATCGCCCTGCTGCTGGGCGTTCTGGCCGGCAAGTACGCCGCCGAGGCGTCCACCGGCTTTGCCGGCAACCTGCGCGATGCGATGTATGAGAATATCCAGCATTACTCCTTCTCCAACATCGACAAATTCTCCACCGCCGGCCTCGTCACCCGTATGACCACCGACGTGACCAACCTGCAGAACGCTTTCCAGATGATGGAGCGCATGTGTGTGCGCGCCCCGGTCCATCTGGTGTTCGCACTCATCATGGCGTTCAGCATCGGCGGCCCTCTGACCCTCATCTTCGTGGTGGCCATCGCCTTTCTGCTGGCCGTGCTGGCAAGCATCATGGTCCCCACCTTCAAAATTTTTGACCGTGTTTTCAAGAATTACGACAACCTGAACTCCTCCGTGCAGGAGAACGTGTCCGCTATCCGCGTGGTCAAGAGCTTCGTCCGCGAGGGCTTCGAGAACGAGAAGTACACCAAAGCCTGCGAGGGTCTGTATCAGCAGTTCGTCAACGCAGAGAGCCGTCTGAGCTTCAACAACCCCGCCATGCTGACGGCTATTTACGGCTGCAACATTGCCCTGAGCTGGTTCGGCGCAAAGTACATCCTGCATGGCGCGCTGACCACCGGCCAGCTGAACGCTCTGTTCGGTTACATTATGAACATCCTGATGGCTCTGATGATGCTGAGCATGGCTTTCGTCATGATCTCCATGTCCGCCGCTTCCGCAAAGCGTATCGTGGAAGTCCTGGACGAGAAGACCGACCTGCCCCCCGCCAAGGCTCCCGTGCAGGAAGTCAAGGACGGCAGCATCCGCTTCGACCACGTCACCTTCAAGTACAAGCACGGCTCCGGCCAGCCTGTCCTGAACGACATCACCTTTGACATCAAGCCCGGCGAGACACTGGGCATCATCGGCGGCACCGGCAGCGCAAAGTCCAGTCTGGTGCAGCTCATCCCCCGCCTGTACGACGCCGAGACCGGCACTGTCAGCGTGGGCGGCGTGGATGTCCGGGATTACAATCTCGACGTCCTCCGCCACGAGGTCTCCATGGTGCTCCAGAAGAACGTCCTGTTCTCCGGCACCATCCTCGACAACCTCCGCTGGGGCAGCGAGAACGCCAGCGAGGAAGAGTGCATCCGTGTGGCGAAGCTGGCCTGCGCCGATGAGTTCATCGAGCGCTTCCCGGACAAGTACAACACCTGGATCGAGCAGGGCGGCTCCAACGTGTCCGGCGGCCAGAAACAGCGTCTGACCATCGCCCGCGCCCTGCTGCGCAAGCCGAAGGTCCTCATCCTCGACGACTCCACCAGTGCCGTGGATACCGCCACCGACGCAAAGATCCGGAAGGCGTTCCGTGAGGAGATCCCCGGCACCACCAAGATCATCATTGCACAGCGCATTTCCTCGGTGCAGGATGCCGACCGCATCCTCGTGCTGGACAACGGCCAGATCAACGGCCTCGGCACCCACGAGGAACTGCTGAAGAACAACGCGATCTATCAGGAAGTCTACAACAGCCAGACTCAGGGCGGCGGCGACTTCGACAAGCAGGGAGGTGAGCAGTAATGGCAGAACAGAAAGCAAAAGTCGTCCATGGCCCCGGCCCCCGCGGCATGGGAGGCCCGCGTCCGAAGGTCGAGAACCCGGGCAAGCTGCTCAAGCGCATCATGGCAGAGGTGTTCCAGCACTATCTGCCTCACTGCATCCTCGTGCTCATCTGCATCGTGGTCAGCGCGCTGGCCAATGTGCAGGCAAGCCTGTTCCTGCAGACCCTTATCGACGACTATATCATCCCCATGACCCAGCAGCAGGACCCCAGCTTTGCACCGCTGGCCGGTGCGCTGGTGCGCGTCGGCTGCATCTATGTGGTGGGCATCCTCGCTGCATGGCTCAACGCCCGCATCATGGTCAACGTCACCCAGGGTACCCTGCGCAACCTGCGCACCCAGCTCTTTACCCACATGGAGAGCCTGCCCATCAGTTACTTTGACACCCATCCGCACGGCGACATCATGTCCGTCTACACCAACGATGTGGATACCCTCCGCCAGATGCTCAGCCAGAGCATCCCGCAGCTGGTGTCCAGCGCCATCACCATCGTTTCCGTCTTTGCCAGCATGTGCATGCTGAGCTGGCAGCTCACCATCGTCACCATGCTGATGGTAGCCCTGATGCTCTTCTGCTCCAAGAAGATCACCCAGCAGAGCGGCAAGTACTTCATCGCACAGCAGCGCGACCTCGGCAAAGTGAACGGCTACATCGAAGAGATGATGGAAGGCCAGAAGGTCGTTAAAGTCTTCACCCACGAGCAGAAGGCCCTCGAGGGCTTCCGCGAGCTGAACGACAAGCTCAAGGACAGCGCCAAGCAGGCCAACAGCTTCGCCAACATCATGATGCCCGTCAACGCTCAGCTGGGCAATATCAGCTACGCCATCTGCGCTCTGGTGGGTGCAGCCATGGCCGTCACCGGCATGGGCGGCGTCACGCTGGGTACTGTCATGGCGTTTCTGTCCCTGAACAAGAGCTTCAATATGCCCATCAGCCAGGTGTCCATGCAGGCCAACAGCATCATCATGGCACTGGCCGGTGCAGAGCGCATCTTCAAGATGATGGATGAGCCCAGCGAGACCGATGAGGGCTATGTCACCCTCATCAACGCCAAGTACGACAAGGACGACAACCTCGTGGAGGCCAACGAGCGCACCGGCATCTGGGCCTGGAAGCACCCCCACCATGACGGCACCACCACTTACCACAAGCTGGAAGGCGACATCACCTTTACGGACGTCGATTTCGGCTATGTGCCGGGCAAGACCGTCCTGCACGACATCAACCTCTATGGCCGTCCGGGCCAGAAGATCGCCTTCGTCGGCTCCACCGGCGCCGGCAAGACCACCATCACC
>OJJY01000554.1_pt1 | contig 13782 bp, 13 predicted proteins | sample 1596421 | NCBI WGS metagenome assembly OJJY01 (sample SAMEA4350151, study PRJEB24818) | metagenome | biome: human; feature: gut; material: faeces | place: Denmark | collected 2013-09 | reverse complement strand
ATTTCTAACAGCGCTCTAGGCACACATCCCGGATGGTTACATTCATTCGCCAGAATTTTACCCCATATCAACTGAAATTCTTCTGTCGATACAAGACGAGCTTTATCCATAAACTGTGCCAGCCAGTCATCATCAATATTTTCTGGCTTTGCATCACTTTTCACAGATTGTATTGCAATAGATACAATATTCTCTTGGTTGCAGTACTCCCTAATAATCTTTTTTGAGTTACTGATCAATGCTGCTTTAAGCAGTGGATCCTTGTCGCTGTTTTGAATCTCTCCAATATAAGTGTTTACTGCTGTACGGCTTGGCGTATCACGATTTACACACCACCCCACTGCATGCTCAAGTTTATCCAGTAATGCAGTGACAACCCCACCTAGCGCAGTAGCAACTTCGCCGGCTCCTAAAAAATCCGTCAATGCTCCCATTTTTCCTTCCTCCTGCGAGTTACTTCTTGCAGTTGATAAGCTTTCATCAGCCATATTCTTGCTTTCCTTCCATAAGAAAGTATATCATACGCCAATGTACAATTTAAACAGCAATATTTCAGAATTTTTGTATCATAAATTGTGCGTTGCCTCATTTAAACATTTAGAGCCCCAGCTCATCCAAATACTTTTTCATCTGCTCCTGTACCTGCGCCAGTTCAGCTTCGATATCCGCAATATTTTTCTTCACCGCCTGAATATCTACCGGGTCTTCCTCTTCAAAAGTATCCACATAACGGGGAATGTTCAGATTGTAGTCGTTCTCCCGGATTTCATCCAGCGTCGCACGATAGCTGTATTTTGGCACGGTTTCACGCTTTTTATAGGCATCCACAATTTTCTGGATGTCCGTGTCTCGCAGAAGGTTCTGGTTTTTGCCCTTTTCGAAGTTGCCCTCTGCGGAAGCGTCGATGAACAGAACATTATCGACACCTCGGCTAATGCGATCCTTGCGGAACACCAGAATGCAGGCCGGAATACCCGTGCCATAAAACAGGTTGGCAGGCAGACCGATCACAGCATCCAGAAGGTTGTGTTCAACAATCTGGCGGCGAATTTTGCCCTCGCTCGCACCGCGGAACAGTACACCGTGGGGCAGCACGACAGCCATTCGGCCATGACTGCGGTCAAGGCTGTTGAGCATATGCAGAACAAAAGCATAATCACCCTTGGAAGATGGTGGAACGCCCCAATCAAAGCGCCCCCATGGGTCCAGAGAAGCGTTCATTTTTTCCGGCTTTTTCCCCTTGGCATCCAGAACCGTATTGGAAAGGAAGCCGCTGTCCCATTTGTCCAAACTGAATGGCGGGTTTGCCACAATGCACTGGAACAGCATCAGATTATCGTTTTCGATGTTCTGCGGATTGCTCAGGGTATCGCCCTGCCAGATGCGGGCATCGTCTACCTCGTGCAGGAACATATTCATCTTGCACAGAGCCCATGTCTGTGCGTTTAATTCCTGACCGTAAACTGCCACTTTTCCGTCCGGCACGCGCTTGCATGCCTTGAGCAGGAGACCACCGCTGCCGCAGGTCGGGTCATAGATACGGTCATTTTCCTGCGGATCTACCAATGCCGCTGCCAGTTCGGAGACCTTGCTCGGCGTAAAGAACTCTCCGCCTTTCTTGCCGGCGTCCGAAGCAAAGTTGCCGATCATATATTCGTAGGCGTCACCGATAATGTCAGAACCGTCCAGCGCAGAAGAACGCAGGTCAAGTCCGTGGAAGTCTTCCAGCAGGTTGCAGAGGGTCGCATTTTTTGCCTTGATGTCTGTACCAAAGTCCACATTGGAGTTGAAATCGATGGAGCGAAACACGTTCCGAAGCTTGCTGCTGTTATGATCTTCAATAGATGCCAGTGCCGTGTTGATCTTCAGCCCGATTTCGGAATCATGGCGATTTTTATAAAGGTACCCAAACGTAGATGTATCGTCCAGCTTAAAGCGCTCCCGGCTCATGGCACGCTCGACACGGCGTTCATCACCGTCGTATTGCTCCCGGTATTGCTCTCGCTTTTCCTCCGAAACGTCGCTCAGATATTTTACGAACAGCATGGAAAGAATGTAGTCCTTATAACGGGAACTGTCAATTTTACCGCGAAAGCTGTCGCAGGCGTTCCAAAGAACGCGTTCGATTTCCGATTTTGTCGTCATAGTCGTTATCCTTTCCTCTGTGCGTGATTCATTTGTTCCAGCATCGCCTCATAGCAGCTTCGCTTTTCAACTTCCAACTTACGCAGAAGGCGTAGTTCCTGCTGTGCCAGCAAGCGAAGCGCTTCCATCTGGCGTTGTATTTCCGGCGAGGGTGGCTGAAGCTCCAACCGGCAAAAATATCTTGCGTTTACGGAGCTGATCATACTTTTTGTGGTATTTTGATAGATCTGCCTTTTTGCTTTCGGCGTGTTCAGATACCAATAAAGATATCCCGGCATAAGCTCTGTTCCCCGAATGCGAATTACCACAAAATTCGATGTGATCACCAAGTTGCGTGTGGTGTCGTCAATCAAAACTGCTGTGTAGGGGGCAGTCAAGCGCACTACAATGTCATTTGGTTGCGTCAGATAGTCCGTGGACAATGGTTCTTTCGCAAAATACGGCTCCAATTCAGCAGGATCAATCTCACCTTCCGCTTTTACCGCCCGTAGACTAAGCTGGTGGTATCGTATCGCCTGCGGGGAGTCAGCTCTTGCCTGTTTTCGAGAAAGGACAAGTCCGCTACGGATATCTGCAATTTCTCCAAGATTCATTTCACACCTCAGTTGTCACGTGCAATAAAGAACAAAAGCTTTTGAAAAAGAAAGCCAGAGCGGATTTCACTCTGTCATTGGGCTAAGTATACTCTGCTTTGATTATCAATGTCAAGTGCTTTTTACAAATTCGTTTGTCATAATTTAAAATAACATCATTTTGGGCTTATCAAATTTCACCGTTTCCCTGATCTGACCCACATGACACTATAGCATCGTAGAATCAGGTCGGATTTTTATTTTGCATCATTGTGTGGAACAAAACCATTCTGGACGGGCATAACCGCTACAACATCCTGCGGAAGCATTCGTTTATCGAATATGAGATCAAGGAAATGGAGTTTTCCAGCCGTCAGGAAGCTTTAATCTGGATTTGCAATCATCAGCTTGGGCGGCGCAACCTGACACCGGAGCGCAGAAAGTATCTGATCGGAAAGCGGTATGAGACGGAAAAACAGGTCACTCAAACCAATGCCGTCAAGTCTCCGACTGACAGCCTGAAAGCCACAACACTGGTGTACACGGTGGAGGAAATTGCGCAGATGCTGTCCATCAGCCTGCGCTCTGCCTACAATCTGTGCAACAGCACCACCGAATTCCGTGTCCTGCGGGTCGGCGGAAGCATCCGCATCCCGAAAGACAGTTTCGATGCGTGGCTCCGGGCAGCTTGAAAAAGGAGATAACGTATGGCATATATTACGAAACGCGGCAGCTCCTATGGTGTCCGCTATACTTACCAAGACGAGCAGGGTAAAAACTGCAACAAATGGGAAAGTTTTCCCACGAAAGAGGAGGCAACAAATCGCAAAAAACAAATCGAACACGAACTTGCAAACGGAACGTTTCTGATTCCGTCCACCATCACCGTCAAAGAGTTTTTGATGGAGTGGCTTCCCAAGCAGTGCAACAAGCACAAGTGGGCACCGCAGACCTATCAATCCAATCTGGGAACGGTCCAGAACCTCATTATTCCGTACATCGGCGATATGCAGATGCAAAAGCTCAAGCCTTACCATCTGGAAGACCTGTATGCTACCCTTGGCAAAACGCCCTGCGGCCAGTATTATGAGGGCAAAAAGCAGGTGCTTTCGGAAAAACAGCAGCAGCGGTTTCTCTCCGGCACGACCATCCACGAGGTACACCGCCTGCTGCGGACAGCGTTCCAGTATGCGGTGGAGTGGGGCATCCTCATCAAAAGCCCCGTTCCGGTGGACAGCCCTAAAAAGTCAATTCAAGAGCGTGCCATCTGGGATGCAGACGAGATGTGGGCCGCACTTGCCAGCATGGAGGACCCGATCCTGCATTTGGCTGTTCACCTCACACTAGTGGGCGCACTGCGCGAGGGTGAAGTTGCTGGCCTGACTCCGGAAGATCTTGATTTTGAGGGAGCAGACGGTACAGGCACGTTCCGCATCAACAAGTGTATGCAGCGCGTCCAGAAGGCATCGCTGGCAAAAACAGGCAAGGACTGCATCTTGCAGGAATTTGAGGATAAGCGTGAGGGCAGCACCACAACGCTGGTGCTCAAAAAAACCAAAACAGCATCTTCCAACCGAACCATCTTCATGACGACAGTGTTGAAAGAAGAACTGAAACACTGGCTAAAGCGTTTGGAAATGGACGAAGCCGTTGACCCGGAACGCTATCGCAACAGCGGGATGCTCCTGCGCTTGCCCAATGGTCTGGCGGTGGAGCCGATCCTCATCCGCAAGAAGTTCATCAAGTGGCAGGACGAGCACCCGGAGTTCACTCGCATTGTGTTTCACGGTCTGCGGCATTCCAGTGCCACCTACCAGCTGATGATCTCCGGCGGCGATGTGAAAGCGGTGCAAGGCACAACAGGCCACGCCAGTGCCAATCTGCTGGTCAACACCTATGCACACATCCAGCAGGATTCCCGTAAAAAGCTGGGTAAAAAGTTCGAGGAAGGCTTCTATAAGCCGGGAGCAACACTTGTGCAGGCTGCCCCGGTTGAAGCAGAACCGACCATCTCCGTGCCGGCACTGTTGGAGCTTCTGAAGGACGCAGACCCTGCCGTAAAAGCGCAGCTTCGCCTGGCTCTGCTGACCTGAATTGCAAAAAATAGCACGAATTGCAGAGTAATTCACGGACTTACTCCATCTGACACGAAAAATGCGGACCGTGCAAAAACCGTGCAGAGACCGTGCAAATGGCGTATAAAAGGAAAATCCCACGAGGAATCTTGCGATTCTTCGTGGGATTTTGGTGCGCTCGAGGGAACTCGAATCCCTGGCCCTCTGATTAAAAGTCAGATGCTCTACCGGCTGAGCTACGAGCGCATACATTATAAAGCGCAGTATAACACGATACTGCCGAATAATATTACCATACTCCCGGGCAAAAAGCAAGCTTTCTGCACAAAAAACTTTCCCAAAGCCGTCATCGGGCAGATTTTGCCACGAACTGCCCCTTTACAAACCGGGCAAGAACCAGTACAATCAAAGCAGTTCATTACAAAACTGCAACCGACCTGCCGAGCGCACTTCCGCGCCGGGCAAGCCGATCCGATAGGAGGGCTTTTTCCATGAAAATTTCTCGACGGTCCGTACTTCGCTATTCCGGGCTGACGGCGGCGCTGCTGGCGCTCACCGGCTGCTCTGCAAGCCCCGGCAGTGCCATTCTGGGCGGCGACCTGCCCGACTGGATGAAGAGCCTGTTCTGCGGCTCGGCGGCATCCTCTTCTGCTTCTTCTGAGGCCGCTGCATCCTCTGCGGCCGCAGCCGGTGAGGCAGCCGCCTCCTCGGCAGCGTCCAGCGAAGCCGCAAGCTCTGCGTTCAGCCTTCTGCCTGCCTACGACGCTGACCCTCTGACCGGCGAAGCCCGCAAGAGCACCGGCCGGATGGTGGGTGTGATGGTCAACAACATCGCCAACTCCGAAAAGCAGAACGCCCGCCCCCAGCGCGGCATCGGCTCGGCAGACCTGCTCATCGAGAGCAAGGTGGAGGGCGGCATCACCCGCCTGTGTGCCGTGTTCCGGGATGCGGACACCATCCCGGAGGTCGGGCCGCTGCGCTCCGGCCGCGACCAGTTCCTGCAGCTGCTCATGCCCCATCAGGCCCTCTATTACCACGATGGCGAGAGCATTTTCTGCACCCAGTTCATCAATGTATACGATTACTCCGGCCTGAACATCGGCGGCAAGAGTTACTTCAACACGCCGGTCCATCCCCACGTTGCCCACCGTGACAGCCGCGGCCGCAACGTAGCCTATGAACACACCGAGTTCACCTCCGGCAAGGAGATCAAACAGGCAGCCGGTAATGCCGGCATCGGCCTGACCTACGCCAACGAAACGCCTTTCTTCCACTTTGCCGACTACCGCACCGCAGCCTCCAATGACCTTCCCGGTGCCCCTGCGGCCAAAACCATCAGCATCACCCACTCCGAGAGCTATAGGACCCGCCTGACCTACAACAGCTGGGGCCGCAGCTACAAGCTGGAAATGTACAACCGCTCCAAAAAAGCCTATGAGAACACGGTGGACGAGCTGACCGGCAAGCAGCTGACCTTTGATAACGTAGTGGTCTGCTTTGCCGATATCGCCGCCTATGCGGGCGATTCTCACGATGTCCAGTCGGTCAACTATGTGGCCGGTGGGCAGGCGTACCTCTTCACACGGGGCGGCGTGCAGGTGGGCCGCTGGGAGAAGCCGCATCCCACCCATCCGCTCAAGCTCTACACCGAAACCGGCGAGGAGATGACCCTGAACCGGGGCAAGACCTATCTGGCACTGGTGGACAATGATGAGTGGAGCAATTTCAGCTACTAAATCACCCGCCCTCCGGGGCAGAAGAGGGAAACCGATGAAACGCTTTTGGATGCGCGCTTTGCTCTGTTTTGCGCTCAGCGCCGCACTGCTGACAGGCTGTGCGCTCAGCCCCAGCTCCCAGCCCGCTGAAAGTCCCACTGACCCGCTCACTGGGCAGGAACTTGTCTGGCCGGGCCAGCGGCCGGTCGCCATCGCCATTGACAACGCGACCGCCAGCACCACCCAGTGGGGGCTTTCCACAGCCTCGCTGGTGCTGGAAGCCCTGACCGCACAGCAGCAGGCCACCAGGCTCTGCCTGGTCTACCCTGCCGTGGGGGCCGTGCCGCAGGTCGGGCCTGTCTCTGCCGGGCAGGACCTTTACTGGCGGCTGCTGGTGGGCCAGCAGGTACTGCCGGTGCAGCGGGGCGGCGGACAGTTTGACCAGAACTACCTTGATTACTACTCTCTGCGCGCGGTAGACGCACTGGAGGTGGGTACCAATGCCTTTTCCTGTGAGACCAATTGGCAGAATGTCCCGCTGTGGCATACCAGCGGTGCAGCACTTTCGGGTGTGCTGGGCAGCCTGAACATCTCCCCGGCCCTGACAGAATCCCGCGTCACGGACACCTCTTCCAGCAGCTCCGACAGCGAGAGCGGAACCCTCCTCTCCGTGCCCAATCTGCTGCCCATGCAGGAAAACGGCAAACTGCCCGATGCAGATGCTTCGGACGCAATGAGTGTCCGGGTCCAGTTTGACGCACAGAACGCCACCGGCTTCACCTACGATGCCGACAGCAAGACCTACCGGATGCTCCACGCAGACGGCACACCGCAGCTGGATGCCAACAACGGCCAGCAGACAGATTTCGACAACCTGCTCATCCTGTTCAGTGCATCCACCCTGCGTGACGATGGTGTGACGCTGGATTACGATCTGACCATGGGCGGCGGTGTCTGGCTCAACGAGGGCCACCTGTGGAACATCACCTGGACGCAGGGCAGCGAGACCACCTTCTTCCTGTATGATTCCAACGGCCGCCCCCTGACCCTGACGGCAGGCCGCAGCTATCTGGCGCTGGTGTCCAGCCTGACCGGACAGGAGCTCACCGTGCAGAACTCCACCGGGGAAAACCTGTTATAAACAAAAGAGACGGTCCTGCAATCCGATGCAGAACCGTCTCTTTTTATGCTTTCTTACAGATCGACCACACTGCCCACTTCAGCAAGGGTGGCAGGCACCGCACCCAGATGGACCTCATCGGCATCCCGGCGCACCACAAAATGGACGGTCTGGCCTGCGGCAAAGTCAGGCTGATAGATCAGCTCCAGCATCTGCCAGTCCGCAGGGGTCTCGCAGAAGCAGTGGAGCATCGCCCCGCGCCCTGCGGAAAGATTCAGGGTAAAGGCAGAAGCATCTGCCGCATTCTCACCGTAAAGGGGAGCCGCAAAGCTGCCCACCCGCACCTGTCTGCCGTCACACAGGGCAGTCAGGCCAGTGCCCAGGCTGTACAGGGCGTTCCTGCTGTCCAGCCCGCGGCTCTGCAGGTAGCTGGCCCCCACAGCCAGCGGCCGGGCCGAGAGGTTCTCCACCGACAGATAGACCAGCGTGCTGTCCAGCTCCGGGGCCGGTGCATAACCCAGCAGCTCCACTGCCGCCTTGCCGTCCAACAGAGCAGGTTCGCCCTCATAGCAGGGGGCCAGAGCCGCGCCCGAAACACCGGTGAGCAGGGCAGCAGCCAGACTGACTGCGCCGGAACCGGCATATTTCAGGAACGAGCGGCGGGACAGGGATTGTGACATCGGGGATTCCTCCTAACGGGAAAATAAGTTCTCTTTATACAATAGTAAATTCCGGGCATTCTGTCAAGAGATTTGCCCGGAATTTTACCTGTTCTTCCGCGGTTTTACGTGTTTTGGATATTTTCAGGGCGGCGCGGCAAAGATTCTTACTCAAATGCCTCGTTTTCCTCGGCTTCTGCCTGCCCGCGCAGGGAATCGGCGTAGCCAAAGGGCACGATGTCGATGGCCTCCACCAGGCGGTCGCGCATCCAGAGCTGCACGTCGGTCTGGACGGTATAGCCGCAGCCGGGGTCGGCCATCCACTGTTCCGGATGGCGGGAGGGCAGCGCGCGCTGGCTCAGCATACTCATGATCACGCCGCCATGGGTCACGCAGGCAGCCTCGGTCACATCCATCCGGATCATATACTCAAACAGCTTGAGCAGGGTCTCGGCGCAGCGGGCGTGGAACTGCTCGGTGGGCTCTGCTCCCTCGGGCACAAAGCCGGAGCCGGGGGTGATCCACTTCTTGAAATCCTCTTCCTTGACTAGATCCTTCACGGGGCGGTTCTCAAACACGCCAAAGCCCGCTTCCCGCAGGTCGTGCACTGTGAACTGGTGGCCTGCATTGGGGAACAGAATGTTCGCTGTCTCCACAGCGCGCACCAGCGGGGAGGAGAACACCGTGTCCACCTGCGGATACTCGAACCGCTCCTTCAGCTCCTTCAGCTGGGCGCGTCCCTCATCACACAGGGGGATGTCCGTACCGCTGCCGATGTACAGGCCCTGCAGATTACCGGCCGTCATGCCGTGGCGGATGAGATGAAGTTTGAACGTTTTCATGGAAAAACACCTCTATCTGGCAAAGAGTTCCTCTTTGCTGTAAAATTTCGCACCGGCAGTGGGCATCCTGCCCGGGCCGTGCGCCACAAAATATGCGTTGATTATCTTTAGTTTAGCATAGATATGGTATCCGGGGCAAGTCTTTTGACAAAAATGACGAAAAACGACGAGAATTTCCGTCACTTTTCTTGCTTTACTTTTTGTTTTCCACTGTGTATAATCAACATGTTGTAAACCAAAACTCAAAGAAGTTCAATTTCCATTACTGAGGAGTCCAAAATCATGGAATTCAACCGTATCATCAAGCTGCTGCGCAAGGAGCGCGGCATCACCCAGAAGCAGGCCGCGGAGGACCTTGGGGTGTCCCAGGCACTGCTCTCCCACTACGAAAAGGGCATCCGCGAGTGCGGTCTGGACTTTGTTGTCCGGGTAGCGGATTACTATAATGTGTCCTGCGATTACCTGCTGGGCCGCTCGGCTGAGCGCAACGGCATGATGCTGAACGCCGATGACCTGCCCAACCCCGATAAGATGAAGGACAACGTCTACCATGGCAGCGTTCTGCCCACCATGAACAAAAAGTTGATCTCCAACAGCCTGAATGTGCTGTACGCCAAGATCGCCGAGTGCCACAGCAAGGCCCTGACCACCGAGGTCAGCACCTACCTGATGATGGCCGTGGCCAAGATGTTCCGCCTGCTCTACTCCGCCGAACCCCACAACGCCCAGAGCCTGTTCAGCGTGGAGGCCCGCCGCTGGCCCGGCTACTCCGATGCCGTGATGCGGATGAGTGAGAGCAACGTGGAGGACCTGCTGGCCGGTGAGGACCTGAACGGTGCCGAGGGCGTGAAAGACCCCTCCTGCCTTGCCATGACCACCGAGAGCCTGACCCGGGAATACCCGCTGTACACCCCCAGTCTGCTGAATCTGGTCAAGACCAGCGAGACCCATGTGCGCGGCCTGGACCCCAACCAGTGAGCTTCTGTGTGAAACTCCTGTTAATTCTGTGCCCAGGGCCTTGCAATTTCCGGTAAAAAATGCTATAAACGAATCAGCGAAGAAAAAGATTTCTGCCATTGATTAAGGAGGCAAGCTTTATGTCGAACAAGATTTCCCGCCGCACCTTCCTCAAGGTCACCGGTGCTTCTGCCGCTGCTCTGGGCGCTGCTGCTGTGCTGGGCGGCTGCCAGGCCGGCGACAACTCTTCCATCGAGGTCAAGGTCGGCGATAAGATCAGCAACTGGAACAATCTGGCGGTCCAGCTGACCAGCGTCTTTACTCTGGCAAGTGCCCCCGATGCCGAGGGCTATGAATACATTGCCATGCTGATCACCTCTGCAAACCGTTCCAGCCGCGACACCTTTGCCATCGGCGCACAGAACATTCTGGAGATCGGCGAGGCCTATCCTCTGGATACCCCGGAGCAGATCGCAGCCAACACTGCCGGTTACTTCCACGCTCTGTCCGCTTCCACCACCGACTTCTCCTTCACCTGCGACGGTCAGGCAACCGAGGGCGGCGCTTATGTCCAGCTGTACGACAGCACCACCGAGAGCTTTACCACGGCCTCTGCCATTCCCCCGCAGGGTGCAGGCTACATTGAGCTGGTCTGCATGGTGCCCACCACCTGGCAGCAGATCGGTGTGACCTACACCCCGACCTTTGTTTCCGGCAAGACCCTGAACTTTACCATCAACGCCTCTGACCTGACCAAAGCTTGATCAAGCAGGACGAAATTTCGTATGATTTGCACGGCGGCGGTGGGAAAATTTCACAAAATATTTGTGAAAACCATTGACATTCGCCCCCGTTTCGCCTATTGTATAGGCAGAGCCTTTTGGCATTTTCGTGCGCTTTGCACATTATAAGGAGGAACGATTATGTCGTTAGCATTTTCTCGCCGCTCTTTCCTGAAATACTCCGCTGTTGCAGCTGTGGCCGTTGCGGGTGCCAGCCTCTTCTCCGGCTGTGAGTCGCAGGGTGATTCCTATAATTTGCTCCAGAAGGGTGCAGGTTCCATGACCATTCTGCAGGTCACTGCAACCATGGGCACTTATAATGAGACTGATAAAAAGTATGTTGCCCCCGAGGTGACTACTTCTACCACCGAGATCACGTTCCCCTTCAAGGTCGAGAATGGCCGTAACAACCCGATTGCCATTAACCCCAACAGCTTTAAAGTTACTGTTGCCAGCAAGGACGGCAAGACCGTGAAAAAGTATCCCGTGTCCCTCGATGGCCAGCTGAGTGATCCCAACCTGAAAAAGGGTGCTTCTGCCAGCGGCACTATTAAGGTTTCTGATTTGTCCGGTCTGGAAGAAGAGGGTACTGTGCTGTTGACCTATTGCCCCGACCTGCAATACAACGAGTACTCTCTGAACTGGCAGCTGACCGTCCCTGCCAAGAAGGAAGAGAGCTCCGGCTCTACCACCACCAAGTAATCTCCCCAACGTACATCCCAAGCCGTCCGGGAAAACCGGGCGGCTTTTTTGCGCCGTTGCATTGGCAAAGTATCTCAATTTTTCTTTAAATTTTCAGCAATTCTGTATCTTGTGCCCACCCGCATTTTCTGATACCATAGGTTCATGGAAAAGAAGGGGGAGCGCAGCGGCAGGGGCCGCCGCGCTGTTTGTGTTTCCGCCTGAGAAGGGCCAATGGGCCGTAGTTTGACAGAACAGGAGTGTTGCAGTTATGATCAACATGGTAAAGCTTCCCACCAACAAGAGCAATCTGTTCCTGCGTGTGGCAAAGGGCCATTTCGCAACCAGCCACAGCCACATCAATTACTATATCGATGTCACCACCCAGAAGTCCCGCCTTTCCGAGGCAAAGGCCGTGGCAAAAGAGCTGGTGGCCGCCTACCAGCACAACACCATCGTGGATACCGTTCTCTGCCTGGACGGCACGCAGGTCATCGGCACCTGCCTTGCCAACGAGCTGACCAAGGACGGCTTTGCCAACATGAACGCCCACCAGACCATCTATGTCATCACCCCGGAGTACACCACCGGCAGCCAGATCATCCTGCGCGACAATCTGGCCCCCATGGTCAAGGGCAAGCACGTGCTGATCCTGGCTGCTTCCATCACCACGGCTACACCGTGCATGCCGCGATCGAGGCGATCAACTACTACGGCGGCACCGTGGCAGGCCTGAGCGCCATCTTCGCCACCGCCACCAAGTGCCTGGGCATCCCGGTCACCTCTATTTTTGACCCCTCCAACCTGCCCGATTATGCCAGCTTCGATTCCCGCGAGTGCCCCATGTGCAAGGCGGGCCAGCATATCGATGCACTGGTCAACAGCTTCGGCTATTCGGCGCTGTAAGCCTCCTTGCCCGATCCGTTTCATCCACTTCCCGCAGACAAAAAGACCCGGCTGTCATCGGCAGCCGGGTCTTTTCCTTATTCTGCTTTTTTCGGGAACACAAACGGGTCGTGCAGGTAGACCAGCACAAGGTACGCCGCCATGAAGCACCAGATGATGGGCTCACAGAGGATGACGGCGTTATAGGCAAACTTCGGGATGAAGAAGAGCACGAATACCACCTTGCCCACCAGCTCGATGACACTGGAGAAGAGGGGCAGGACCTTCTGCCCCAGGCTCTGCAGGGCGTAGCGGGTGGCCAACAGGACACCCAGCACCGAGTAGAAGGGCGCGTTCCAGAGCAGATACCGTGCGCCGTTTTCCAGCACCACAGACTCGCTGGAGCCGGAGATGAGCCGCACCATCCACTCCGCGCCCAGCTGCATCAGAAAGACCGCCAGCACGGCCACCGCCACGCTGTACAGGACAATCTCCTTCATGCCCTTGCGGACACGCTCCGGCTGGTTTGCGCCGCAGTTCTGGGAAACAAACGTGGAGCATGCCGATGCCATGGCCATGACCGGCATGCTGGTAAAGGAGAACAGTTTCCGGGCGGCAGTGTGACCGGCGATGACCAGCGTGCCCAGCCCGTTGATGCCGTACTGCAGCACCACCGAGCCAGCCGAGACGATGCTGCTCATCAGGCCCATGGAGATGCTCTGGCTGAACAACTCCCAGTAAAGGTGGCTGCCCACCCTGAAATGCTGTTTTTCCGGAAGCAGGATCTTCACTCTGAGGAAGATGTACAGGATGCAGAGCACCACCGAAACGCCCTGCGAGATGACCGTTGCCACAGCCGCTCCCTGCACCCCCATGCCCATCCTTGCAATGAACAGGAGATCCAGCACCACATTCAGGCCCGAGGAGATGAGCAGGAACACCAGCGGCATCACACTGTTGCCAATGGCGCGCAGCAGGCCCGCGCAGAGGTTATAGGCGAACATGACCAGCACGCCCAGATCGATGGTCAAAATGTAGCGGTACGCATCGTCCAGGATCTCCGCCGGGGTGTCCAGCATGAGAAGCAGCGGGTGCAGGCCCAGCACACCCGCCAGCGTAATGCAGAGGGAAGCCACCAGACCGATGACCAGTGAGCCTGCCACGGTCTTTTTGAGCAGATCGTGATCCTGCGCCCCGTAGGAGCGCGCTGCAACGATTGCAAGGCCGTTGCCGATACCGAGGCCAAAACCGACCAGAAGCTCGTAGATCGAGCCGCAGGAGCCAATGGCGGCAAGGGCGGTATCGCCCAGCACATTGCCCACGATCATGGTGTCCACGGTGTTATAGAG
>OJJY01000551.1_pt1 | contig 13823 bp, 8 predicted proteins | sample 1596421 | NCBI WGS metagenome assembly OJJY01 (sample SAMEA4350151, study PRJEB24818) | metagenome | biome: human; feature: gut; material: faeces | place: Denmark | collected 2013-09 | reverse complement strand
GTTCCCGCAAGCAATTCTGGAACTTTTGGGCACCACACCCGCTGCCGGCACACTGTACACCGCCTTTCGCGGCGGTGTACAGTGTGCCGTCAGCGGGTGTGGTGCCCAAAAGTTCCAGAATTGCTTGCGGGAACAGATTGACAAGCGCGGCAAGCAGTACGCTGGCGGCAAGCCCCGCCTGCAGGACGCGGTTGAAGCAATCTGTTGCCTGCGCGGGCTTTCCCTCCGCCAGAAGCCGGGCATAGCGCGTGCTGCCGCCCAGCCCCAGACCATGTACAAAGGCAAGGAGCATCGTATGCAGCGGCAGACTGAAGCAGAGCGCCGCCAGGCCGGTGACGCCCATCTGCCAGCCGATTACTATGGCATCTGCCATAGCAGCAAACGCCAGCCCTAAGGAGTACGCCAGTGAGGGGGCGAGCAGGCGGTGGAACATCCGCGGTGTAAAGTGATCCTTATGTTGACTCATAGCAGAGGATAGGCCTCCCGTATTTCATGCTTTGCAGTGCCTTGAAAAGCGGTTTTCTGCAGACTGGGTATCTATATTCTGATTATAATCGGATAATCCGGCTTTACCTCATTTTTGCGTGAAACGCCGGTTATTCTGCGTGAAATACAGCGGCGGCCGCCGCAAAAAAAGCGGAGGCTCACCGGGAGCCTCCGTGATAACTTGTTATGCTTTTGCGCCTGTTGGGGCTGCGGTGTTGACTTAGCAGTTCAGGACAAGGCTGACCGTTACGATGCCGTCCTGCAGGTGATAGCGGATGTTGCCGTCGTATTTGTCGACCGCCATCAGGATGCTTTCAATGCCGGTGCCCTTCGGCTCGATCATATCGTCCACGATCACAAGGCCGGGGGCACAGGGGTTGCTGCACACGATCACGAGCTTTCCCTTTTTTATGCGGAGGCTTACCGTGATCTTTCCGTGGGAGCCGCACGCCGTACAGCCGTTGCGCGCGTTTTCCAGCAGATTGGAAAGGATCGCCACAAAGTCCATGTCGGCAATCGCCGTATCCTCGGGCACCTCGGCTGTAACCGAAACGGCAATGCCCTCCTTCTGCGTGCGGTTGTAAAAATTGTTCAGAATAGCGTTGACCGTGACATGCGGGCAAAAATCGATCTGGCTTGCGGTGTCCAGACTGTGGATAAATTCCTCAATATAATGCTCTGCCTCCTGCGGCTTTTCCTGCCGGAGCAGCAGCGCAAGATTCTGCATATGATGCCGGAAATCATGGCGCATGGCCTTGGCTGCCATGGCGTTTTCCCGCGCGGTGGCAAGCTGCCCCTGCAGGTATTGCACATTTTGGCTGATCAGCTCCATCCGCGCCTCGGCGCTCATGGATTGGATCGTGCCGAATATGACCCAGAGAACGGCAACGAAAATCACCGTGGTCGTGCCGAACAGCATGGAATACACGGTGTCGCGCGTATTGCGCATGATGAGTGCGACCAGCAGGGAAAACACAAATAAAAACAGCGCCGATACAAGCGAGATGGAATACCATGTCCGTCTTTTGTCCCCCGGTACCGTGCGCATATACGGGCGGGCATAGCGCAGATACAGCAGGATTGCCGGTACAGTCAGCGCTATGCGCACGATGCTGCGCGCGTATATCTGCCCAACGCGCGACAGGCCCGGCAGCAGACTGTCACACAGCAAAACCGAAAGACAGAGTATGATGCAGAAGATGTTTGCATAGGTGAGGATCAGAAACAGCTTTTTGCTGAAGGAGTCGGCCGAGGTGTACAAAAACAGCGCAACGGCCGGTACGATGGTGCCCACAAACGAGAAGGAGATCACATGCGGGGAGGTCTTGCCCAGCAGCATAAACGCCAGCAGGGCCCATACGATAAAGAACAGGGCGTAAAGCCCGTAGAGCAGCAGGGTCTTTTTGACCGAATACTTCCGCTCGGTCATTGCGGCAAAGCAGGCGATATGCGTTGCCACCATAAGCAGGGAGGTCATAACCAGATGATTCATTGCTATGCTACCTTTTCTTCCAAAAATAGGGCGGCGCGGCAAAAGCGTGATTGTCAGCCTAACATCAGGACGCCTGCACAATCAGACATTTGCGTAAAGGAAAGAGCCGGGAAATCTTTTCTCAGTTCTTCAACGACAAAGTAGATTTCATCGGGATCCCATGCGTCGCCGGCCTTGCGTTTGCACTGCTCTAAAGCCTCGCGTGTTTCAAAGGCAACATCACCGATGATGATTTTGCCGTTTTCCTTTAAATAGCTGCGCAGGTCTGAAAGAAAGCTTCTCTTTTGCGCATCTGTCAAATGATGCAGCGAGTATGTAGCAACAATATAATCATAGCGGCAGCTTTGCAAGGGCTCAACAAGCCCTTTTGAAAAGTCCCCCTGATATAAATGTGCGTTTGGCATTTTTTCGGATGCCAGCGCAATCATTCTTGCTGAAAAATCCTGCCCATAGATGGAGCAGCCGTGCTCGTACAGTTTGGTTGTCAATGTGCCTGTTCCGAACCCAATGTCCAGCACAACGGCACTTTCTGATCCCATTATGGTCTGAAAAATGAACCCGAGCACCTTTTTGTAACCGGCAAAGGGATAGGTGTTTCCCTCATCAGAAAGGCAGACCGCTTTGTCATACCCATCAGCCCAAAGGTCAAATTCCTTGTTGTTCAGCATATGTATATCCTCGATGACTTCTGATTTATCTGCTGTTCCCGGCGGGCTTGCAGGGGACGCAGCTTTCCTCACAAAGCAGACCATAAAAATCAGATCTGCCCCGGCGGTGCCGCAAACCATTACACTTTTTTTACAGGATACCGCACCCATGGGTGCTTGTCAAGGCGCGCTTGCTATACCCTGAGTGCCTCGGTTCTGCACAGCGGCTCGCAAAACAGGAAAAAGCCTATTGGTGGTTGTAACAACAGGCTTTCTCGGTATTTTATAGTGCGACTGCACAGTAGTGGTCACACGGTGGTCAGGATCTTCCATACCCAGCACGCAGCGTTCCGGAAATATGTTGAAAAAATTGGGCGATTCGCTCGTAAAAGGTTGACGCGGCTGCGTTCGGGGGTATATCATATTTGTATACAACCTTGCGCGGAGGGAGGAACGCACGGTGATCCGAATCGGCATTGTGGACGATGAAAAACAAGAAAGAGACCAACTGAAACAGGCGCTGGCGCGGTTTAGCGCGGAGAACGGCACAGAACTGAATGTACAGGAGTTCGACTGCGCGGCAGTCTATCTGGCGGCGCAAGACCATGATTTTGACATTTTATATCTGGACATTGATATGCCGCAGATGTCCGGCATGGAACTGGCCGAAAAAATCCGGGAGACAGATCAAGACGTCATCCTCATTTTTTGTACGAATTTGCAGCAATTCGCGCTGAACGGGTACAGCGTCGGCGCGCTGGGCTTTATTGTAAAGCCGATACAGTGGTACTCCTTCCATATGTATCTGACGCGGGCGCTGAAGGCGCTGCAAAAGCGCGCCGGTCAAAAGACGGCGCCGCCGCACATTGTCGTCAAGGATGGCACCGTGACGCGGCTGCTGGATGCAGCGGAAATCGCCTATGTGGAGGTACGCCAGCACGACCTGCTGTACAACCTGTGCAGCGGGGACGGTAAGACCGAGATCATCAAAAACCGCGGCTCGATGCAGGAAATCGCGGCGCAGCTGACACCCTACGGCTTTGTGCGATGCAGCGCCAGTTATCTTGTGAACCTGCGCTGTATCACGGCGGTAAGCCGTATGAATGTCTATATCGGCGGGGCGGCACTGCCCATCGGGCGCACCTACAAGGACGCCTTCACCGAAGCATTCTCTCGATATATGGCAAAAAAGGAGTGGGAAGACCCGTGCCGGTCATAAATTGGATACTGAACCAGCAAGTCCAGCTGGGTATGATTCTATGTGCTGGCCTGTTTGTCCCGTGGGGGCAGCGCCGCAGCTGCTTCGTTCCGCGGCTGGCGGCGGGTGTATGGGGCTTTCTCGCACTGACGGACACTCTGGCATTCCTGCCGCTTTGGGCAAAATTGCTGCTGTATACGACGCTGCTGTTTGGTCTGATATGGTTCAGCTTTGACTGCAGCCCGCTGCACGCCCTGTTTTATACAACCTGTGCCTACGCGGTGCAGCACATTGCCAGTAAGCTGGCCTATATGCCTATTATTTGGCTGATTCAGCATGGGCGTACGGACAGGCTCGATACCTTTGTCATTCTGCTTTTCAGCAACCTTGTGGTCTGCCTGGTCATCTATCTGCTGTTCACCCTGCGCATCCGGCGCGGGCGCCTGCTGTTTGACAATGTCAAGACCGTGCTTTACTCCGGCTTTTTCCTGATTGCCGCGGTCTACCTGAGTGTTGTGCTGGAGGATGTTCTGGACAGCAGCGCAGAGTCCTACCTGACCGCCTATCTGGCGCTGAATGCGTTCTGCATCCTGTTTGCCATCACGATTCTGGCGCTGGAATTTTCAAATTGCAGCATCAAGAGTCTGGAACAAGAGAATGAAACGCTGGCGCAGCTGCTGGAATGTGACAAGCAGCAGTATGAGCAGGCAAAAAAGGACATGGAAAAAATCAACATCCGCTACCATGACCTGAAACAGCAGTATTCCCGCGCCACAGAGGAGGAACGCGCCCGTCTGGAAGAAGAGATGGACAACCTGAACCTGCGCTATCTCACCGGGAATAAGGCGCTGGACATCACACTGACCCAAAAGTCGGCACTCTGCGGGCAGGCAGGTATTCAGCTGGTCTGCTCGGCAGACGGCAGCTGTCTGGAGGATATGAAGCACTACCACATTTACTCCCTGCTGGGCAATGCGCTGGACAATGCCATTGAGTGTCTGACGCAGGTAAACGATGCGTCTAAGCGGGTCATCACACTGGACATCAGCCGCTGCCGTGACATGGCGGTCATCCGCGTGCAGAACTACACCCCAGCACCGCCGACGCTGCGGGACGGCGCTATCGTCACAACCAAGCAGAATACCGAGGAGCATGGCTACGGCATAAAAAGCATCAAAAGCATTGCCGAGCTGTACGGCGGCACGGCAGACTGCTTTGTGGAGGACTCGATTTTTTACTTGGTGGTCACCTTCCCCTGCGGGAAAAGCCAAAAAGAAACTGCATAACCCAAAAGCGACTGCCGAAAGGCGGTCGCTTTTCTTCTTTGTCATTTGTGCCGTGTTTTTTGACATTTACGCCAACTCCATTGACCCGGTCAACGCTTCCCTTTATGATAGCTTTGTGAAAAAGATATGAACGGTTTCTGCAAAAGGGGAAGTGCACAGCCCTTGGCAGCAAACGCATCGTATCATTCATCTGTGACAGTTTAGGAAGGAGAAAAACCTATGGCACAAAAGGAAACCTCAAGCAAGTCCCGCCGTTGGCTGGGCTTGTCCGGCGCGGCTGTGCTGGTGGCCAACCTTGTCCTGACCGGAACGACTATTGCGTTCCAGCAGGAAGGCGAAGTCAACCATGCACTCGGCATCGAAGGCGCTGGCGCATCTTACGGCGGCACGGAGTTCTCCGCTGACGGCACCCTGTCTGATGCAAGCTACGAAAAGTACATCGAAGCCGCTTATCAGTTCTGTGAGCAGGAAGAAGAAGAGGGCAGCGTGCTGCTCTACAACCGCAACAATGCCCTGCCGCTTTCCGAGTCTGAGCGCAATGTCACGGTCTTTGGCCGCGGCAGCATCGACCCGGTGTTCCGCAGCACCGCAGGCGGTTCCTCCACGAACCCGGATTACCAGAAAACCCCCGTTGACGCCCTGCAGGATGCCGGCTTCAACGTGAACCAGACCGTGCTGGACGCCTACGCTTCCGCCGAAGCGCCGAAAGCAAGAAGCGTTTCCAGCGTGGGCGAATATGACCCGGCGCTGTTCACCGGCAGCGTCACCGACTCGTTTGCGTCCTACGGCGATGTCGCGTTTGTTACGCTCTCTCGCTTTGCCACCGAGGGCAACGACCTTGCGATGGTCAACGACGAGGGCAAGCGTATGCTGGAGCTGGATGACAACGAGAAAGCGATCTTCCAGAAAATCAAGGATTCCGGCAAATTCAAGAAAACCGTCGTCCTGCTGAACTCCGTCTTTGCGATGGAGATGGACTGGCTGGACGAGTACAATGTTGACGCTGTGCTGTGGGTCGGCAACCCCGGCTTCTACGGTATGCCCGGCGCCATCCGCGTTGTGACCGGTGAGGTCAACCCCTCCGGTCACACCACCGCCACCTTTGCCGCCAACTCCCTGTCCGCGCCCAGTGCCGAGAACTTCGGTCTGCACGCCTACAACTACGGCAGCAAAACGCCCCGCGCGGCAGGCGACAGCTTTGTCAGCTATAACGAGGGCATCTACATCGGCTACCGCTACTACGAGACCCGCTACGAGGACACCATCCTCGGTCAGGGCAACGCCGATTCCGCGGTTGGCACCAAAGCCTCGACTGACGGCTGGAACTACGCCGAGGAGGTCTGCTTCCCCTTCGGCTACGGTCTGTCCTACACGAACTATGAGTACAGCCTTGACAAACTGGACTACAACAGCGACACCGACACCTTCACGGCAACCGTCACGGTGAGCAATACCGGCGACAGGGACGGCAAGGCTACGGTGGAGCTGTACGCACAGACCCCCTACACCGACTACGACAAGCAGAACAATGTCGAAAAGTCCTCGATCCAGCTGCTGGGCTATGACAAAATCGATGTGGCCGCAGGTGCATCCGAGACTGTCACGGTCGATGTGCCCGGCTACTTCCTCGCGTCCTATGACGCCAACGGCGCGAAGGGCTACATCCTCGATGCGGGCGATTACTACTTCGCCGTCGGCAACGGCGCACACGAGGCACTGAACAATGTGCTGGCCGCCAAGTGCGGTGACGCCGTTGCGGGCAAGCTGATCGATCAGGACGGCAATGTCGTCACCGGCAACACCGCCGCTGTGGCCACATGGACCGCCCCCAACACCGAGGTCGACACCGAAAAGTACCGCAACTCCCGCTACAACAGCGATGTGGAAGTCACGAACACCTTCGACGACGCCGATGTGAACTACTGGGCGAACGACGACGAAAAAATCACCTACCTGTCCCGCAGCGCGTGGGATACGACCTACCCCACCACGCTGGAGACCCTGACGGTCAACGATAAGCTGTACAACGGTCTGAATATGCAGACCTACGTCAAGGCAGCCGATGCCAAGAGCGTTTCCGACTTCAACCTCGGCGTGGAGCTGGATGAGAAGATCAACTTCAGCGATATGATCGGCGTCGCCTTCGACGACCCGAAGTGGAACGACTTCCTTTCTCAGCTGACGCTGAGCGATCTGCTCATCAACATGGGCGACTCCAAGGGCATCAAGGCTGTCAAGGCTGTCAACAAGCCCGGCTGCACCATCGTCGATGGTCCCGAGGGCATGAACGGTCAGTTTAAGTACGGCGACCGCCGCAACTGCACCGGCTGGGCTACGCTGCCCATCGTCGGCGCAACCTGGAACCACGATGTGCAGACCCGCTTTGGCGAGATGTACGGCGAGGATGCGCTGTATGCGTCCATCCCCATCGCCTACGCGCCCGGCGCGGACACCCTGCGTTCTCCCTACTCCGGTCGTACCTCTGAGTATTTCTCCGAGGACGGCGTTCTCAGCTACTATGCTGCCAAGGCCGTTTCCCGCGGTATGCGCAACAAGGGCCTGATCGGCACGGTCAAGCACTTCTTCCTGAACGAGCAGGAAGCCGGTCGTCAGGGCATTTCCACCTTTGCGAACGAGCAGGCCATCCGCGAGATCTATATGCGCGCCTTTGAGGGTTCTCTGGCTGAGGGCGATTCTCTCGGCGTTATGACCGCTTACAACCGTATCGGCGTTATGTACGCTGCCGCCAATCAGGGCATCCAGCACATCCTGCGCGACGAGTGGAACTACGGCGGCTACATCATCGACGATGCTCTGACTGCGTCCGAGTATTCCTCCGCCCCCGAAATGCTGATGGCGGGCAACAACATCTTCTGCCTGGATACCGCCCGCCCGAACGAAATCGAGAAGCTGATCACCAGCACCGATGACGGCGACCTGCTGCAGAAGGTCATCGACTCCAACCATTATCTGTACTACATCATGCTGCAGTCCTCTATGGGCGGCTCCGGCGCGGAGGATGTTGTCGTTTCCGATGCAGCCCCGTGGTGGCAGACGACCCTGCGCGCTCTCGATGTTGTGTTCTGCGCACTGGCTGTTGCCGCTGTCGTGATGTATGTGCTGCATACCTACACGGACGTTTTCTCCGAGGAAAAGCGGAAGAATCGTGCCGCCAAAAAGAATTGATGGAGGTGGAACCTGATGAATAAAGGCTTGAAAAATAAAGGGCTGGGCAGCTGGTTCTGCCTTGCCGCAGCGCTGGTCGCGCTGATCACCGGCATTGTATTCCTGCTCACACAGGCCACGGCCGCCCCTCTGGGTCACTCCGGCACGATGGCCGGCGTGGTGCTGCTGGTCGGTGCTGCCGCTTCGCTCGTTTTCTTCTTTGTTTCCGTTCCGTTCAGCGCGCTGATTCAGGCGGTCATTTATAACATTGCCCTGTATCTTGTCGTTGTGCAGTTGTATTTCGTCTTTGCCGATGTCATCAACCATGTCACCTTTGCGGGCGGCAACGCCGGTCTGTGCGTGTTCTATATGGTCGGCACGTTCATTGCCTGCCTGCTCAGCGTGATTGCCTGCTTCTGCAAGCAGACGAAAACCGGCGAGGCAAAAGCCACCGGAAAACAGTTTGCTGCCGCCGGTGCGGTGGTCGTGGTCGCTGCGGTCTGCGTGGGCGGTTTCTCCCTGCAGAGCAGCAGCCTGCCCTCGGCCGACAGTGCGGAGGTTGCCCCCGATGCGGCGCAGACTTCTGCCGATGGTCCCGTTATGAACTACAACGACAACGAGTTCACCTCCAAGACGCTGGATGACCTGGTTGCCATCCCGCAGGAAACCTGGGAAGCCAAGGAGCCGAACGGGGAAGTCGCCTACTTCTTCGAGGGTCAGTACACCGAAGGCTTCAGCACCGTCGTGGATCCGGCCTGTCTGGATATGTACTGCTACACCGACGGTTCGATGTGGGGTTCCTTCAGCGGTCCCAGCACCTCCGTGGGCGGCGACTCTATCTCCCATGTTTACGGCTACTGGTACAACTACGATGAAAACGGCGAGAAGAACTTCGTCATTCATCTGCTGGGCAACCAGGACGCCGACGGCACTGTGCGCCCCACCGATGTGGATGGCGGCGCCGATGCGGATGTCTTCATCTTTGACACCGACCACGGCGCATACAGCATGGAAGCCAGCCTGAGCTATGGCGTTTATGGCGGTGCGTTCACCCGTAACATCAACATCTACGGTCAGCCCTATGCCCCTGCCAAGAGCCTGACGATCGATGCCTCCAACCTGCGCACCTTCTACACGGGCGACACCTTCAACCCGGGTGAGCTGGTTGTGACGGCTACCCGCGCCAACGGTGCGGAGGAGTCCATCTGGGGCGGTCGCTTGACCTTCACCGGTTACGACAGCGACACCACAGGCACCAAGACCGTGACGGCCTCCTTCCTGGGTGCGACCGCTACGTTTGAAGTGCAGGTCGAGGATCTGGTCACCGAGCAGTACACGGGCAGCTATGAGCTGGTGCAGGGTGAGACGCCCACCGCAACGGATGCCGTGCTGCTGGTGGATTACTCCCACAAGGTCTGCACGCTGACTGCCGCCGACGGCTCTGCCTCTATCACCGGCACGCTGGTGGATGCGCAGGACGATGCCCTTACCATGACCCTGAACGGCAGCGATGCCCTGACGGTGCCCATCACCGAGGGTGAGGACGGCAGCAAGCAGCTGACCATCCCCGCCCACGACGAAATCGTCTCCGGCTGGGGCTCCAGCACCACCTACTCCATCAACGAGGCTGTGGTCACGCTGGCGGCAGAGTAAGCGTCCATTGCCCCTGATGAAACCTAAGGCAATACCGCACAATTCCCGCCTTACGGCTTAAGCACCGCTCCGGCGGCTGCGGCACGGCATCTGCGTTGCCAAAATGCTCGATAATACACAAAGTATTATCTGCGCTTTTGGCTTAGCAGCTGCCGCACCTCGCTCGCCGTATCGGCACTTAGAATTATGCGGTATTGCCCTAACGGTACTTGCTGAATGAAAGCCGCGTCTGATGTCTGCTTGCAGGCGTTGGATGCGGCTTTTTTTATGAGAAGGGAAAAATATATGCAAAATACAGAACTTTTGCTGAAAAAATTGACCTTGGAAGAAAAATGCGCGCTGCTTTCCGGCGCGGAAACCTTCAAAACGCGGGGTATGCCCGAACACGGCATCCCGCAGATCTGGCTGTCGGACGGTCCCCACGGCTTGCGCAAGCAGGCGGGGGAGAGCGACCACTTGGGGCTGAATCCCAGCGTGCCCGCCACCTGCTTCCCCACGGCGTCGGCTGTCGCAAACAGCTGGGATGCCGCGCTGGGCGAGGAAATCGGCGCAGCCTTGGGCGAGGAAGCCGCCGCGCAGGAAGTGTCGGTGGTGTTGGGACCGGGGCTTAACATGAAACGCAACCCGCTGTGCGGGCGCAGCTTTGAGTATTTCTCCGAGGACCCGTATCTCGCGGGCAAGCTGGCGGCGGGATATATTCGCGGCATCCAGTCCAAGGGCGTAGCTGCCTGCCCGAAGCACTTTGCCGTCAACAGTCAGGAAACGCGGCGTATGGCTTCGGATTCCATCGTGGACGAGCGCACCCTGCGGGAAATTTACCTGACCGGGTTTGAAATTGCCGTCAAAGAGGGGCATCCCCGCAGCATTATGTCGTCCTACAATCTTGTGAACGGTACATACGCCAACGAGAATAAGCACCTGCTCATGGAGATTTTGCGCGGTGAGTGGGGCTTTGACGGCGCGGTCATCACCGACTGGGGCGGAAGCAACGACCACGCGCTGGGTGTGAAAAACGGCTCCACGCTGGAAATGCCCGCGCCTGGTGGGGACAGTGTGCGCGAACTGCTGGCGGCGGTGGAAAGCGGGAAAATCTCTGAATCCGACATCGATGCCCGCTTGTCAGAGTTGCTGCCGCTGGTGTTTGATACCAAGGCTGCGCTGGACGCTGCCCCGCGTGAGTTTGATGCGGCAGCCCATCATGCGCTTGCCCGCCGCGCCGCCGAGGAAAGCCTTGTGCTGCTGAAAAACGAGGGCGCTTTGCTGCCGTTGGCGGCGGGTAGCAAGGTGGCTGTCATTGGCGACTTTGCCAAAAATCCGCGCTATCAGGGCGCAGGCTCCAGCATGGTGAACTCGACACAGGTGGATGTGCTGCTGGATAAGCTGATCGACTCCGAGTTGAATGTCATTGGGTATCAGCAGGGCTTTGACCGCCACGGTAAGCCGGATGCTGCTTTGCAGAAATCTGCCTGCGAACTGGCGACACAGGCGGATACAGTTATTTTGTGCATGGGTCTGGATGAAATCGCTGAGAGTGAGGGTCTTGACCGCAGCAATTTGCGCCTTGCGCAAAATCAGGTGGATCTGCTGCAGGCTGTGGCGGCTGTCAACCCGAAAATTGTCGTGGTATTGTACAGCGGCAGCGTAGTCGAAACGCCGTGGCTGGACAACTGCCAAGCCCTGTTGTACGCCGCCTTAGGCGGTCAGGCGGGGGCGGGCGCCGTTGCGGATGCACTGACCGGCAAGGTCAATCCCTGCGGCAAGCTGGCAGAAACATGGCCGTTGACCTACGCCGACGTGCCCAGCGCCGCCGACTTTGCCACCCGCCGCAAGACTGTGGAGTACCGCGAGGGGCTGTACATCGGCTACCGCTACTTTACCACGGCGGAAAAAGCAGTGCGCTTCCCGTTTGGCTATGGCATGAGTTACACGACATTTGCGTACAGCGATATGGCCGCCGATGAACAGGGGGTCAGCCTTACCGTAACGAACACCGGCAGCGTGGCAGGTACGGAAATTGTGCAGCTGTATGTTGCTAAAAAGAACAGTGAGCTTTTCCGCCCTGCAAAGGAACTGAAAGGCTTTGCCCGCGTAACGCTTGCCCCCGGTGAGAAACAGCGCATCACCATCATGCTGGACGATAAGGCGTTCCGTTTCTGGAATGTCAAGGCTAACCGCTGGGAGATCGAGGGCGGCGAGTATGAGCTGCTTGTCGGCGCAAGCGTGGAGGACATCCGGCTGTGCGAGAAAATCTCCGTACATGGAACGGCTACCGTGCATCCGTATGAAGATGTGGACTTGGATTGCTATTATAAAGGGGATGTGCTGAGCGTTTCCGATGCGGACTTTGAAAAGCTGCTGGGGCATCCCATCCCGAACGGCAAAACCAAAATTGACCGCAATCTGACCTTGGGCGAACTGAACCACGCCCGCAGCCCGCTGGGCTGGCTTGTCTGGCTCGTGCTGACGATCCTGCTGGATGTCAGCTATAAACGCGGCAAGCCGGACCTGAACATTTTGTTCCAGTACAATATGCCCCTTCGCGCCTTGGCAAAGATGACGAATGGTGCCATCAGCATGGGCATGGTGGACGGCATTGTCATGGAATTGCAGGGCTTCTGGATCTTGGGTCTTGTGCGGGTGATTTATGAAGCAATTAAGAATGTGGTGCTGAATGTGCAGATGGAAAAGCGTCTGCGCGGCGCTTGATGGAGGTTGCATTATGCAGTTTTGGAATAATTTTGCGGCAAAACACCCCGCCGCAGCCAAGTGGGTGCGCGAGGGCGGTCTGTTCGTCATCGTGTCGAATCTGATTACCGTGTTCAAGTATCTGCTGCTGCAATTTCTGCCCGCTGCGTTCAGCAGTCTGCCGGTGGTGGATTTCGGCTGGCCCGGCGTGGATGTGACCCTGTTTGGGGAAACCTTCAAGTGGAACATCCTTGGCTACGATGCCGCCCACGGCGGTCTGCCGTACTTTTGCGCTTACATGATTGCTATGGTGATTGGTGAATGCATCAACTTCCCGATCCAGCGCAATTTCGTGTTCCGCAGTAAGGGCAATCTGGGCAAGCAGATTGCGTGGTATGTGCTGGCTTTCTGCGTCATCACCTGCATCGTCAACTCCATCAACTGCGTATGGGTTGCCGTAGCCGGGCTGCTGGTGCCGGACTTTATTTATAACATCGGCACGACGGTTTTGAATGGCGGCGTGTCTATGGTCATTTTCTTCTTTGTCAACAAAATCATCTTCCCTGAAAGCGGGAAGTGATGGAGAGAATATCACTTTACGAGCGCCGCAGATAACGGATTGCAGTTTTGGATGATGAGCAAGCCCTGCTGATGAAATCCGTCATAGGTGGCTTGTCGCCGTGAATTGTGCACGTCTCGTAAGTAATTTGCGCTTACTATTGACCGACTGATAATGACTGGAGTAAAAAGAGCCCGGAGGGCCTTACCAAATCGGTAAGGTTCTCCAGGCTCTTTTTTCTCGCCGGAAAGTGCATGCAAAAGGGTTACACAGAATAACGATACAACACGGAAAGGATGAAAACTTCTAATTAGACCAATTCTGAAAGATTGTACGAAATACGCACGTGGACCGCCAAAGTGAATCAGAACGGATTCACCCCCGCGCCCCGTCCTATCGTAAAAGGCATAAACGTAAAATGCCTGACAATCATTTCATAACCACCTGCATGGATGGCGCAGCCGAACGGGAATATATGTCTGCCTCCAGATTTATACATTCTTCACGAGCAGTGCCTGATACGGTTCCAGTTCTACATCCGCCAGCCAGACGGGCTGACCGTCTGCGGAACGGTAGCTGCCGCCCAAAGCGTCAAGACCGGCCCCTGCCGGGTACTCGGTAAAGTTGAACAGTCCCACCAGCGTCTCCTCAC
>OJJY01000548.1_pt1 | contig 13877 bp, 5 predicted proteins | sample 1596421 | NCBI WGS metagenome assembly OJJY01 (sample SAMEA4350151, study PRJEB24818) | metagenome | biome: human; feature: gut; material: faeces | place: Denmark | collected 2013-09 | reverse complement strand
ATTCTTATGAGCGTTATCATTTTTCGGTTTACCTGTATATATATAATAAGGTGAATAATAAGGAAGAGGCGGAAGATCTTTCCCAAGATGTATTTGTCCGTCTGATGGACTATAAACAAATGCTCCGTCCCGATACTGTCAAGTTTTTCATTTATACCATTTCGCGTAATTTGGTGAACGACTATTTGCGTCGCTATTATAAGAAACAAGAGATTACCTCTTATATGTATGATAGGACGGAGGTTGGTCATAATGAGGTGGAGTCTTGTGTGGTAGCCGATGATTTACTGGCTTGCGAGAAGCGCCGGATAGAACTTCTTCCGTCGCAGCGTCGTAAGATTTATGTCATGAACCGTTTTGAAGACAAGTCTGTCACAGATATTTCGGAAGAATTGAATATTTCGCGCCGCACGGTGGAGAACCATCTTTTCATCAGCCGTAAAGAGGTACGCGAATACTTGAAGCAATGTATCTAATTAGGTATTGATAATAATATAGTGTTAATTTTAAATTTATAAATTTATGAAGAATGAATTTCTAAAGTTCTCATCGAGAAGAATTTTATTCTCAGCGGCAATGGTATCGGCTTTGTTGGCGGGGAGTCCGCAGGCTGTTTTTGCCGAAGTCAATGGTGTGCAGGTAGTGATGCAAGCCGGTACGGTAAAAGGTGTGGTCGTCGATACTACCGGTGAACCGGTTATTGGAGCTAATGTTATGGTGAAAGGTACGACGAACGGTACTATCACTGACATTGATGGCAAGTTTGCTCTAAATAATGCTAAAGGTACGCTAGTTATTTCATTCATTGGCTTCAAGACTCAAGAAATTGCGGTAAAAGGCAACGAAACTAATCTAAAAATTGTATTAAAAGATGATGCAGAGCTACTGGATGAAGTGGTGGTAGTAGGTTATGGTACACAGAAAAAGGAAACTCTGACTGGTGCTGTGGCTATGGTAAATGGTGATGAGGTGTTGAAAGGAAGAGCAGCTTCCAATGTGGGTACAGCTTTACAAGGAACTATCCCAGGACTGACTATCACACGTACTTCTTCACGTCCTACGGAGAATGCTAAAATCAGTATTCGTGGTGGTATCTCGGCTAATTCTTCTGACCCGTTGATTCTGATAGATGGTGTTGATGCGTATGCTTGGGAGTTGAATCAGTTGAATCCGAATGATATTGAAAGCGTATCCGTCTTGAAAGATGCGGCGGCTTCTATTTATGGTGCAAGAGCGGCAGGAGGTGTTATTCTGGTTACTACTAAGCGCGCGAAAGAAGGAAAAACTACTGTTTCCTATAATGGTTCTGTAACTGCAAATTTTGTGGGAAAAGATTATCCGGCTGCTTCTGGTAGTGAATGGGCGCGTATGATGTTAATGGCGGATTATAATGATAAGAACCATCCAAATGGTGCTTCTTCTTTGTGGACGCTGCAAGGTTGGAATGAAGACTTTTATAGACGTGTGATGAACAATGAAGCTTTTGATTGGCAAGGTGATAACAATGTATATCGCATTGACCCTTTGAATGCAAATCAGGCTGATTTGGTTTATGGAACAACTTGGGGAACTTCTCAGAACCTGACTATTCAAAGTGGTAATGAGAATTTGAAGAGTATAACTTCTTTGGGGTATTCGAATGATCGTTCTTTGATTAAGGATGTTTATGATGGACAGAAAAAGTATAATTTCAGAAATAACACGGACTATAAGATAAACGATTATGTAAAGTTGGAAACTAGTGTGTCTTATGACTATAAGAATACGGACGTTCCTACTTATGGTATCGGTTACGGTTTGCAAGATATGTGGATATTTCCCCTTTACACGGAAAGTGGTGAGTATTACTACGATAACTTTGGTGGTAACAATGTGCTTGCCCACTTGACGGAAGGTGGTAAAACAGAAACAAATGGATACATGTTGCGTATCAGTGGGAAAGCTACAGTGGATTTGGATTTTATCCATGAATCATTAAAAGGACTATCTTTCTATGCAAAAGGAAGCATCCGTCAGTATCATGAAAATGAGAAAGCACAATCACATAAGATTCAGATGTATTCATATCATGATGTAGAAAATGGGCCTCAAACCTCCAACGGTGCGACGACCGGCAGCAAGGCTAATAAGGAATCACTGACGGAAATAAATACGCGCTCTTTGTATCAATTGTATGAATTCTTTTTGAACTATAACCGTACTTTGGGTAAACATCAGGTTACTGCGATGTTCGGTAATACCAATGAACTTCGTGACAATAACATGACGGGTATGTATCGTTCAAGTAACGGAACGGTGGATTTGAAAGACTTGAATGTTTATGATGCAACTACTGATGTTATAAATCCTGATAAAGACAAGTGTGGTGCGTATAAATGGGCGTACGTTTCCTTGGTTGGTCGTGTGAATTATGATTATGCCGGTAAATATCTGCTGGAAGGCAGCTGGCGCCACGATGGCTCTTCACGCTTGGTGAAAAACAATCGCTGGCAAGACTTCTTTGGAGCTAGTGCCGGTTGGAGAGTTTCCGAGGAAGAATTTATGAAGGACATTGATTGGCTGGATAATTTGAAACTGCGTGCTTCATGGGGACAATCAGGCAATGTGTCAAGTATCGGAAATTATGAGGCCTATTCTCAAATATCTACCGGTACTACTGTACTTGACGGCGTGAAAGTGCCGACTAGTTGGATTTCGGATATTACAGATGACTCTCGTACTTGGGAGACTGTAGCTTCTACCAATATCGGTGTTGATTACGGTTTTCTAAGGAATCGTTTGAATGGTAGTTTTGATTATTTCTGGCGCAAGAATGATGGGATGCTGATTAATGTTACTTATCCTGAGGTATATGGCGGTACTGCTCCTTCCACCAATTCGGGTGTATATAAGACTCACGGTTGGGAATTTGTGATAAATTGGCAAGACCAAATAGGCAAGGACTTTAACTATAATGTAAGTTTCACATTATCAAATGCCAAGACAGAGGTGACATCCTATAAGGGTAAAACTGCCATTAGCCACGGAGTGAATTCAATCGTAGAGGGCAAGCCTTTGAATGCCTTGTATGTTTATAAGACGGACGGCATCTTCCAGACTCAGGAAGAGGTTGACAGATATTATGAGGCAATGAACGGCAAGAAATCCGGTTCACTACTCGGAAATGTTAAGAATGGAACGGTTAATGAGTTGACTCCTGGTTGTGTCAGACGTGTAGATTTAAATGGTGACAAGGATATAACACGGGATGACCTTTACTATTACGGTGATACAGATCCTCACTATAACTTTGGATTAAATTTAGGTATGAGTTATAAAAATTTGGATTTCAGTGTTTTCTTCCAAGGTGTAGGGCAACAATACAACGTACGTGATGGACAGATGGGGTGTGCTTTCTGGAGTGGTTGGACGAATACAAACGGATATTTTATGGATAACACTTGGTATCCTGGAGATTCTGAAGGGTTCCATGCTGCTAACACAAACGCTAAATTTCCTTTGATTTCCCGTAATGGTAATCGTAATAATTGGAATTATAAAAATTATAATGATGTCAATGTGATTAATTCTTGGTATGCACGTTGCAAGCAGATTCAAATTGGATATACATTGCCTAAAACATGGTTGTCTAAGACCCCTTTGTCCAACTTGCGTGTTTGGTTGTCGGGGGAGAATCTGTTCGATATTTCGAATGTAAAGGATGGATATGATCCAGAAGCTGCTGCCAAAATGAGCACGTACAGTGGAATTGATGTTTTTGCAAGTTCTATATCGTTTGGAGTAGATGTAACATTTTAACGTTGTATTATAAAAAAGAATGTTTATGAAAACAAGAAAATATATGTATGTGTTGGCTTCTGCCACATTGTTGTTGATGTCCAGTTGTACAGACTGGTTGGAACAGTCACCGTTATCTAACATAACAACCGGGTCTTATTTTACGAAGGCTTCTGATTTTGAGAATGCTGCCAATTATTTATATAGTCAGGTACAAGGATATAACTCTAAATGTAGTACGGAATTGTATGATTTTGGTACTGATTTGAGTTTCTTAGGCGATTCTGAATTATCGGGAAATGATGGTGCTGCTGCTAGTGATGATGCTTATAAAGAACCCTATAAATATTTGCGACACGTTAATAACTTGTTGGAACAAGCAAATGGTTACGAGGGGCGTGAGAGTATTGATGCATCGGTAGGTGTTGCTTATTTCTTTCGGGCATGGTGGCACTTTAATTTGTTACAACGTTTTGGTGGTGTAACCTTGGCATTGGCAGTTCCTTCTACGTCTTCTGACTTTGTGTGGGGGCCCCGAAATTCTCGCTACGAAGTAGTAACTTCTATTTTATCCGATTTGGAATCGGCAAAAGAGCGCCTGGCTTCGGTGACTAAGACTTCTACAAATAATAGCGGCGCTTTGACAATTGAAGCAGTTTGTGCTTTTAAAGCCCGTGTCTGTTTGTTCGAAGGAACATGGGAAAAGTATAATGGACGCGGTACGGAAGATGAAACGAACGGTGACGGCACTTCTGTAGGTGCTGGGGCTGTGATACCAGCGGATTATCCTTCTGTGGAAGGGTTGTTGACAATGGCAAAAGAAGAATCAGGTAAATTTGTAAACAATGGTATCTATGCGAATGAATATTCTGTTTGGATGGAGTGTGAGGACCATGATATTGATTATTATGATTATAAGTCCTATTACTACTTGTTTGCTTTGGAGGATGCAGATTCCAATCCATATTCGGTGACGAAGAAATCTAACAATGAATCAATCTTAAGAAAATGTTATGATTACTCCTTGCAGGTATATGGAGGTCAAAACCTTACACACAATGAACCTTGTGGCGGATCGAGGAAGTTGATGGATATGTTCCTTTGCTCAGATGGATTGCCTATACATAAGTCTCAGCTTTTCAAAGGTTATGATGGATTGGATGATGAATTTGAAAACAGAGATGCCCGTATGACTGCCATTTTTAAACGGGTAGGTCATTCTTATTGGAGTGCCACCAACGAATATGGCGTTCCTGCCAATTACTTGATTGCTCCCAGTGAGGATGCTACAAATGCTGGTGGAATATATGCTCCGACACTAACTTCTTATAGTAGTGGTACTTTTAACGGGCATTTTGGCTATGCAGGACGTAAATATACTCAGGAACGTAAAAGAAATTCCAATCAGGAGAGTGCAGACCTCATGTTGATTCGTTTGCCGGAAATGCTGTTGACTTATGCGGAGGCTGTTGTTGAACTGACTGGTGAGATAAGTGACGATGTACTTGGATATACTGTCAATGTGGTACGTCAGCGTGCCCATATAGCCGATTTGACCAATGCTCTTGTAAACGATAATGGTCTGGATATGAAAGAAGAAATCCGTAGAGAACGTGCGGTGGAATTTTTTGGAGAAGGATTTCGCCGCACAGACCTCTGCCGTTGGGGAATTGCTGAAGAGGAGCTGACACGTCCGATTTGTACCTATTATGTTTCTTACGAGGATAAACCTACCAAGTTGGCAACGGAAGACAAACCTGGATTTTCCGGAGTTAAAATGTATGATCCTTCTGTATGGGTGGGAAGAATTGTAGAAACAGAAATGCCGCAATCTACTTATACTGCCGGTGTGCCTACAGTAAAGCCCGGCTGTTTGATTACTGAATCAGCAAATAACCGTAATTTCTCCAAGAAGAACTATCTGCAACCGATTCCTACCGATCAGATAGTGTTGAATAGTGCTTTGTTGCAGAATCCTAAATGGTAATAGAGATTCATTTGATTTCATAAACTAAGTAAAAAGTGCACCTCGTTTGATAATTAGCATTTTTAGCGATTCATTGAATGAGGTGTTCTTTTCATTTAAAAGAATAATGTATAGTATGCGATATTGTATATTTTTTGTTTTTTGTTTTTGGATTGTATGTGCATCGGGGCATAAAGTGCAACTATATTCGCCGGATGGGTATATCGGAATGACAGTTGAATATGGTGATGAGTTGTCTTATTCTGTCTCGTACCACGGGAAGGTCATTGTTGGGAGTTCTCCTTTGGGGTTTGAATTCAAGAATGAAAATAGATTGCAGAATGACTTAATCTTACAGAATGTTCCTATCTCTGAATTGAAAAACGAATTTTGGGAGCCTATAGTAAAAAATAAGCATGAAAAAATCTCTCGTATTTGGAATGAGATGACTTTCCGATTTCAAGAGAAAAGCGGCGATTGCCGTAAACTGGATTTCATTATCCGTGTTTATAACGACGGCGTAGCTTTCCGCTATCGGTTGTATGGGACTCGGAAAATTGGGGATAGAGAGCTTGTACGCGAACTTACTACTTTTTCATTGCCGGATTCATCGGCAGCATGGGTCACTGAATATGGAGGTAAGTATACCGGTGGTCAAGAGAAGGAGTTTATACGTACCCCTTTGCTGGAACTTCCAACTAAACTTGTGGCAGGATTGCCTTTTCTAATAGAAATAGATAAGAAAAATTATGTTGCTATTTCGGAAGCAAATTTGGATAATTATCCGGCATTCTTTATGGGAACGACTGCTACGGACGAAGCAGGTTCTGTCCGATTGGTTACCCAATTGTCGCCTTTGCCCGGTGAAGATGAAGAGGGCGTGAAAGCTCGCTTTTCCAGTGAGATTGATACTCCTTGGCGGGTGATTATGATTAGTGATACACCAGGTAAGTTAATTGAATCTGAAATCATACGTGGGCTGAATCCTCCCTGCGCCATTGAAGATACATCTTGGATAAAACCGGGCATGTGTGCCTGGGACCATTGGTGGAGCGGTGAAGTGAAGATGGAAATGGATGTGATAAAGGAATACATTGACTTTGCAGCAGTGCAGGGTTGGCCATATATGTTGATAGATTGGTCTTGGTATGGTGAGCACAATAAATCTGAGGCAGATGTTACGAAGCCGGCTGCTCAATTGGATATGCAGGAATTGTTGGCTTATGCCCGTTCTAAAAATGTGCGTTGCTGGTTGTGGATGCATTCTTCGGATGCAAATAAGAATGATGCTTATAAAGAAGCTTTTGCACTCTATGAAAAATGGGGCATTGCAGGTGTAAAAATTGATTTTATGTCAAGAAGCGATCAGGATATGGTGAATTGGTATAAGAGAATTGTAGTGGAAGCGGCCAAACACAAACTTCTTGTAAATTTCCATGGAGCTTATCATCCTGACGGATTTGAAAGGACATATCCAAATTTGTTGACTAGGGAAGGTGTATTGGGCGAAGAGTATTCTAAATTTTCTGATAGGATAGTGCCTAAGCACAATGTTACATTGGCTTACACGCGTATGTTGGCTGGTCCTATGGATTATACTCCCGGTGGTTTCTTGAATGTAACAAAAGAGAATTTTAAGCAGCAAAGTCCTACGCTGGTAGAAAATACTCGTTGTGCGGAGTTATCTAAATTTGTTATTTATGAAAGTCCATTGACGGTTGTTTCGGACCACCCTTCACATATCTTAGGTCAGGTGGGAGCTGATTTCTTGAAAATAGTACCAACAACATGGGATGATATTCATTTCTTGGATGGGTATCCTGATGAATACGTGGCTTTGGCAAAATGCTCCGACGAACGATGGTTTATAGGAGCGATGAATAATGAGGAGGAAAGAACCATCAAGATTGATACTTCATTCTTGCCGTCTGGTAAATATCGTTTGGAATATTGGGCAGATGGAAAATATGCAAGTAAGAAGCCTATGGACGTGAATAGAGATGCTGTGATATGGACAGCTGGTAAACCTCTTACTATAAAAATGGCAGCAGGTGGTGGATATGTGGGCGTTTTTGTTCCGTTTGATTAATAGTTTTATCTTTATAGAAAATTTAAGTTGATTGATATGAGAAAAATTACTTTATTTTTCAGTTTGTTGTTGGCAACGGGTATGTCAGCACAGCATCTTCAGGTATCTTCGCCAGACGGTAGGATACAGATGGAAGTGCGCAATGAGGAAACATTGAGTTATTCGGTTGTTTACAAGGGTAAAGTCTTGGTGGCTGATTCACCGCTTGGGTTTGAGTTCAAGAATGAAAAACCGATGCAAGGAAATTTTGCATTGCTGAATGCTCCTCAAGCTGAAGCTAAATCTGAATCTTGGACTCCGGTAGTGAAGAACAAGCATGCGGAAGCTCAGTTGCGTTGGAATGAAATGACTTTTAATTTGGAAGAGAAGGAGGGAAGCCGTCGTCGGATGGATTTTGTGGTTCGCGTGTATGATGAAGGAGTGGCTTTCCGTTATCAACTGTATGGTGGAAGAAAGATTGGAAACCGACAGATTACTAAGGAATTGACCGGGTTCTCATTACCGGCGAATGCAACCGGATGGGCAGCGAAGTACAAACGAAATTATACTTCCAGCCAGGAATCGGAGTTCGTGAAGACTACGCTGAACCATCTGCCCGCAGACACAGTGGCCGGTCTTCCTTTCTTGGTGGAGGTAGACAAACAAAACTATGTGGCTATCACCGAAGCTTGCATTGACGATTATCCCGGATTTTACATAGGAAAAGGCAACAGTGCACAAGAAGGAAATCAAGTATTGGCTACCAGACTGTCTCCACTGCCCGGAGAGAAAGAAGAGGGAGTGAAGGCTCGCTTCTTTGAGAAAATGGCTACGCCTTGGCGTGTTATTCTGGTAGGAAATCATCCTGGAAAGTTTATCGAAACGGAGCTTATTCATGGATTGAATCCTCCTTGCGCCATTGAAGATACTTCTTGGATAAAACCGGGTATGTGTGCCTGGGACCATTGGTGGAGCGGTGAAGTGAAGATGGAAATGGATGTAATAAAGGAATATATTGATTTTGCAGCGGAGCAGGGTTGGCCGTATATGCTGATAGATTGGCAATGGTATGGTCCTTACAACAAGGCTCATGCAGACATTACCAAACCTGCACCTCAGCTGAATATGCCGGAGATATTGGAGTATGCCCGTTCCAAGAACGTGCGTTGCTGGCTATGGCTCTATTGTACAGATGTGAACAAAAATGATAGTTATAAAGAAGCATTTGCCTTGTACGCAAAGTGGGGGATAGCCGGTATAAAGATAGACTTTATGGACCGTGACGACCAAGAAATGGTGAATTGGTATCATCGCATCATAAAGGAAGCCGCAAAGCATAAGCTCATGGTGAATTTTCACGGCGCATACAAGCCGGACGGCATTGAGCGCACTTATCCCAATCTGCTGACTCGTGAGGGTGTTATGGGGGGTGAATATTCCAAGTTTTCTAAAAGAGTGACACCGGAACACAATGTGACATTGGCTTTCACACGTATGTTGGCCGGTCCGATGGATTATACTCCTGGAGGCTTTCTGAATGTACCTATGGAAGGATTCAAACCGCAAAATCCAACTACAGTACCCAATTCACGATGTGCCGAGCTTTCTAAGTTTGTGATTTATGATAGCCCACTAACGGTTATGTGCGAACATCCTAAATATGTTTTAGGTCAGCCGGGGGCCGATTTCCTGAAAATAGTACCAACTGTATGGGATGATACCCGTTTCCTTGATGGCTATCCGGGAGAATATATTGTGATGGCAAAGCGTTCGGGCAAACAGTGGTTTATAGGTGCAATGAATAATCGCATGAAGCGTATTGTAGAAATCGAAACTTCTTTTTTGCCATCAGGCGAATACGAGCTTGAGTATTGGGCTGATGCAAAGAATGCTGATAAAAAACCGACGGAAGTATCGAAAAAGAGGGTGCGTTTCGTTGCCGGGAAGTCTTTGTCAATAAAGATGGTTTCCGGTGGTGGATATGTTGGAGTGTTTACTCCGGTAAAATAAGATTTTATACACAACGGCTATGAAGAATATTTTTTATTTTCATAGCTGTTTTTTCTTTTGTAAATTTGAATAAAATATAAATATGAAAAGTAAGTTTTTGCTATTGCTCTTTTTATTGGGGATGAGTTTCCCGTTATTTGCACAAAATAATGAGGTTTTAATATCGACTCCTCATACATCTTTATTGCTTTCCGCTCCGCAAGGAGGAGAATTGAAATTTCTGTATTATGGTACAAAACTTACTGATACTGATGTACGTGCTGTTGCTGGTACAGAGGTGGGATGTTTTTCCGCTTATCCGGTCTACGGACTGAATTGCCCTTCCGAGTCGGCTTTGTCCGCGCAGCATGAGGATGGAAACATGACACTTCAGATGGAAGTAATTGGCGTGGAAACCATTCATCAGGAAAAAGCAGACTTAACGGTTATATCTTTGAAAGACAAGGTATATCCTTTTTCTGTAAAAGTTTACTATAAAGCCTATCAGGATGTTGACATTATAGAAACATGGACTGAAATCAGTCATAAAGAAAAAGGGATTGTTACACTGAACCAATTCGCTTCAGCCTATTTGCCGATAAGGAGAGGAAACGTATGGCTATCAAGCCTATACGGTGCATGGGCAAATGAAGGGCGTGTGGTGCAAGAACTGCTGGAACCCGGTATGAAGGTTATCAAGAATAAAGACGGTGTGCGTAATTCGCATACGGCACATGCTGAAGTGATGTTTTCATTGGACGGGAAACCTCTTGAAAATTCTGGGCGTGTGATAGGGGCTGCCCTTTGTTACAGCGGCAATTATAAACTGCGCATTGATACGGACGAAAGCGAATATCATCATTTTTACGCTGGCATCAACGAGGACAATTCTGCCTATCGCTTGAAGAACAGTGAGATTTTTAAAACTCCCGAACTGGCACTGACCTATAGCGAGGAGGGACTGAGTGGAAGCAGCCGCAATTTCCATCGTTGGGCAAGGTTGCATAAACTTGCTAATGGAGACAAACTTCGCAAAATATTATTGAATAGTTGGGAAGGTGTCTATTTTAAGATTAATGAAACCGGCATGAAACAGATGATGTCTGATATTTCCTCTATGGGTGGAGAATTGTTTGTTATGGATGATGGCTGGTTCGGTGGAAAATATCCTCGGAAGACGGACCGCACTTCATTGGGAGATTGGTGTGTGGATAGAGAAAAACTTCCTTCGGGCGTGGAAGGCCTGATTGCCGAGGCTAAAAGGCAGGGTATCAAGTTTGGCATTTGGATTGAACCGGAGATGGCTAATATTAAAAGTGAACTGTATGAACGGCATCCCGACTGGGTACTCAAAGCTCCGGAGCGTGATTTGGTCTTGGGGCGTGGTGGTACGCAAGTGGTGCTTGACCTGGCTAATCCGCAGGTACAAGATTTCGTGTTCGGTGTGGTGGACGAGTTGATGAGCCGATACCCTGAAATAGATTATATCAAATGGGATGCCAATATGTCTGTCTTGAATCATGGTTCCAATTATTTGGACAAAGAAGAGCAGAGCCACATGTATATAGCGTATCATCGGGGATTTGAGAGTGTTTGTCAGCGCATCCGTAGGAAATATCCGGAGCTCACGGTACAAGCTTGTGCCAGCGGTGGAGGCCGGGTTAATTATGGATTGTTGCCATATTTTGATGAGGTCTGGGTGAGCGATAATACAGATGCTTTGCAAAGGATATATATGCAGTGGGGGACTTCTTACTTTTTCCCCGCTATTGCTATGGCATCGCATATTAGTGCTGCACCCAATCATCAGACTTTCCGTAACGTTCCGTTGAAATTTCGTATTGATGTGGCAATGAGTGGTCGTTTGGGAATGGAGATACAGCCCAAAGATATGACAGACAGTGAGAAAGATTTATGTCGGAAAGCGATTGCCGAGTATAAGGATATTCGGCCAATAGTGCAATTGGGTGATATTTACCGTTTAATCTCACCTTATGAAAAATTGGGAGTGGCTTCTTTAATGTATGTTTCGCCAGAGAAAGACGGGGCGGTATTTTATTGGTGGAAGATGGAACATTTCCATAATCAGCATTTGCCGCGGGTAAAAATGTCCGGCTTGAATCCTGAGGCTGACTATAGTATACATGAATTGAATCGCATTGACAAGCAGCCGTTGAATTTTGAAGGACAGACATTCAGTGGCGCGTATCTGATGGCAAATGGATTGGAAATACCTTATACTCATATTGTGGATAGGGCCCAAAGAAGTGAATATTCAAGCAGGATACTTTATTTGAAGGAAGTGAAGAAATAAAGACGCTGTTGTAATTGAGTAAGAAAGTTGCCAGATTCGTATTTCTATTTAAAGAAATGAATCTGACAACTTAGAGCAAAAGATGAAACGAATAATTTTATACTTCTTGGCAGTCATGTGTATAGCTACAGCATATGCACAAAGAGCAAAGCATCCTTCGTTGCTTTATACGCCCGAACGGATACAACAAGCCAAGCAGCGGGCGGCAGCCCAACCGGAGTTTGCTGAGGCATGGAAGCAAATAAAGGCAGCAGCGGATTCTAAACTACAAGGGAGGAATATACGCGATTTGGATTATCTGTCTTTAGCTTATCTGATGACAGATGAGAAAAAGTATGTGGATAAGATAAAAGAGATACTTTTTAACGCCATTAAAGCAGAAACATGGGGGAGTACAGAGATGTTGGCGCGTACTCCCGTCTGGACGGCCGATTTGGGGCTGGCCCATAAGGCCTGTCTTTCCGCTATCGCATACGATGCTGTTTACAATGAACTTTCCGTTTCCGAAAGGAAGGAAATAGCGAGAGGATTGAAGCGTTTGGCGCTCGATCCTTGTCTGGGCGATTGGGTATTGGAGCCTACACGTATTCATTCGTTGAATTCGATGGGACATAATTGGTGGACTTCTTGTGCATGTATGGGGGGCATTCTGGCATTGAGCTTGCAGAACGAATTGCCTGAAGCTGTGGAAGGTGCCCGGATACTCAATGAAGTGTTGCCCGAATGGTTCAGCTTTGCCGGGGATGTGCTTCAGCAGAAACCTAAATCATTTGATGAGGCAGGTGGCATGTACGAGAGTCTGAACTATGCTAACTTCGGTATTCAGGAGGCGCTGCAGTTCCGATTGGCGTGGAAGAATATGAATCCCGGACAGCAGCAGCCCGAAATCCCTGAGCTAAAGAAAGTTGCAAGTTACTTTATGCACGTTTGTTATCCGCGCACCGGCATGTTGTACAGTCTGAACTTTGGCGACAGCCATAAGAATGTGTCTGCCGAGAGTAGCCTGATGTTGCTTTATGCCTTAGGCATCAGGGATGACAATATGCTTTGGTATATCGACCAAGTGGAGCAGGGGCAACATCGTGACGGTTATTTCGTGAATCGTCCGATGGGATTTCTCTATACTCCCGATTTGCGCAAGGCGCCTTCACTGCCGGAAGCAAGGAAGTCGCAACTGTTTGCCGATTTCGGTTGGGCTACGATGCGCACTTCCTGGGAGAGAGATGCCACGATGCTTGCTGTGAAGTCCGGGTATACTTGGAACCACTCCCATGCGGATGCCAACTCTTTTATCTTATTCCACAAGGGAGTGGATATTATAAAGGATGCAGGTAACTGTTGGTATCCAAATCCGGAATATCGTAATTATTTTTTTCAGAGCCAGGCTCATAATGTTGTGTTGTTCAATGGTAAAGGACAGTCGCGTGAGCAGCAATACCATGGCTCCACTCTACGGGGCTACCTGCATTATCTGATGGATGCGGGGAATATGAAGTACATTCTGGCAGACGGTACCGGCCCTTATTCGGACAATTTCAGCCGCAACTTCCGTCATTTCTTGTGGATGGACAATGTGATTTATATCATAGATGACCTGAAAACCCATGATGTGGGGCAGTTTGAATGGCTTTGGCATCCGGGAGGAGAGGCTAAAAAGCAGGGTATTGATTTGAATATCACGCATGGTAATTCGTCCGTCATAGTGCGTCCCTTATATCCGCAATTATTGGCGAAGTCCGATTTCGTGCATGATTATCCTGAGG
>OJJY01000537.1_pt1 | contig 14169 bp, 10 predicted proteins | sample 1596421 | NCBI WGS metagenome assembly OJJY01 (sample SAMEA4350151, study PRJEB24818) | metagenome | biome: human; feature: gut; material: faeces | place: Denmark | collected 2013-09 | reverse complement strand
CCGTTACGGATGATGAAATCCCCTTTCAGGCATACGCAAACCTGACGGACTTCCGCATTGAAAAATATTTGGGTGATGTGCTGATTGAAAGCCGACAGTATGAATCGGCGTCGGGCTTACGCTGCCGGATGCAATGTCGTGATTCAAGCCTGTTTCCAAATGCGTGCAGATTTTTCCGTCCACCGCCAGCGTCGCATAGTACCAACCTATGTAACCGCTGCTTTGCTGATCTGCGCCGTCGTTGAACTCCACATTCAGCAGCGTGTAGGGCTTCAAGCCCTTTGCTTCGGCAATAGCATTGTCCTGAAGCTCGCGCTCTTTGAGGGCGGTATAGGCAGTTTCCTTTGCAATGCGGATGATTTCAGGGTTATACCGCACCAACGCGCTATCGACAAGCTCCTGCTGTACCTTTTTGGTTTTGGCTTTTCGCGTCATGTGGTTGCCCAAAAACAGAGAGCTGCCGTTATCAAAGCGAATGGAAATATCACTTGTGCCGCGCCATTTTCCCGTGCAGGGCGAGGTTTCAATCGTGCCGGATGTGTGGCCGAACGCCTGCGCAATCACGCCGATTTTCTCCTGCATGGAAAGCGTTTCATACCGCTTGGCAATTTCAACAGCCTGTTTCTGCAACTCTGTCAGAGGCCGTTCCGCTGGCGGGGTGTCAGCCTGTGCTTCCTGCTCTGCGGTCTGCTCCGGCTGTAAAAACTCCGGCACTTCGGTATAGCCGCCGCGATCCAGATAGTGCGCCGTTTCCTGCTGCCCACGATACAGCACAATGACATCGGACATGGAAAGGCTATGCCCGGTAAAATCCTGCGGCCTGTCCATGTTGAAGCGAACAAAAATGTCCTCCAGCGTGTCCGTGTCGGAGAGGGGTGCGGTATAGACCAGCTCATAATTTTCGCGGTCAACACGCAGCCCGGCGGCCTTTACCTGTTCCAGCGGCTCAAATCGGAGATCCCGCGTTGCGTCGCCGTCTTTAAGCTGATAGATAGAAAAGGTGTTCTCCGGCACATCCTGCGCAGCAGCCTGTTCCTGCTCTGTGGTGTGCTGCGCCTGAAGCTCTGCAAAATGCCCCTCGATTTCGGAAATAAGCTCGCTGGCGGCGGTGCGGATGGTTTCAAGGGATGCTTTCAGCTCCTTAATATCGCGGCCGCTGCTCCACCCGGCGACGTAGCCAAAGGAGTAGTCCGACGTGTCCAGTCCGAAATGCTGGCACACCGTATAGGCAACGCTTTCCGCCTGCACTTCGCGGGTGCTGCGGTCGGGGCGCTCCGCCTGCTCCGGCGCGTTCAGGTCAATATCGTGCAGCTTGGCATGGGCCATCTCATGGATCGCCGTCTTGATGGTTTGTAGCTCGCTCATGCCGTCATCAATGGCAATGCGTTTTTCTGCAAGGTCATAATAGCCGTGTGCGCTGCCGTCGATTTTTTCAAGCGTCACGGGAACGGGAGAGGTCAGCTTCAAGGCTCGCCAAAAGTCCTCGTACTGTTCCACATTGCCCGTGAGCGCGTCCACGGCAATGTCGGGAAGCTCCTTGCCCTCGGTCTGGCTCACATCGAATACCGACACCACCTTGAACGCCGGAATCGTCACCTCCTGCTGCTCCGTGACGGGTTTCCCGTCTGCGCCGATCACGGGCTGCCCGGTGTCCGGGTCAGTTTTCGCCACATCCTTTTTGATTTTATAAGGTGCGGGCGCAAGAATTTTGATGCCCTTTTCGCCGGATTTGACATGGCGTTCAAATTCGTCACGCCACTTTCCGTAGCCTGCGACAAGGGATGCGTCCGGCTTCTGCATGACGATCAGCAGCGTATTGTTCAGGCTGTAATTGTTGAAGCGGGACATGGCTTTCAGGTAATCCCGATACCGCTCACTTTCAAAAACCTCCTGTACGCCCTGTTCCAAATGCTCGGTGATCTCCTTGATTCTGCCCTGTGTGTCGGTGGCGTTCAGCACCAGCGGACGCACGGGGGTTGGCTCGACAGGCAGCGCCGCGCCCTGCGGCAGCTCGTCCATATCCCGCTGGGGGCTGGGCTGCGCAGTCAGACGATATTCATGCGGCACTTGGTTGGCTTTGTACCACTCCGCATAATCGTTGCCGTTGTTGTAGACATAGCCATAATCGGTAAAAATGCCGCGATCCTCTTTAACCGCTTCGCGCCCATAGCTCTTGTAATCAAAGAACCTCTTGGCGGCATCCGGCAATTCCAGCTCGTCCAGATCGTCAATGAGGTAATGCCCGTAATCGTCGGAATTGTGTACGGTGGGATAAAGCCAGTAGCAGTCCAGATTGTGCGTCAGGTTGATTAAGTCCGCCGCGCTTGCCGCATGGTCGCCATACTGTGCGGCAGCGGCAAACTTGTCGCGTTCCTCGTTGCTGCGCTGGGTGAGCAGCACGGCAAGATAGTTCAAATCGTCCAGACTTTCGCCGGGCTGCAAGGCTTCGCTCCACCCGTCCAAAGAGGATTGATAGGCAGATACCTGATACTGTTCCGTGTCGCTCCCGTCTACGCCCAGCCGTTCAAAAACGACTTTCATCGTTTCGGCGTCGGTAGGCAGCGATACCCATTCCGCAACAGGCGTTTCCTCGGTATGCCGTGCGGTGTTGATAAGATATACTTCCAAAAGGTGTTCGTCCACGTCTGCGCTCCTTTCTGACATAAGGGTTTGGGACTATCCCAACAAGCAATCGCCGCCCGGTCTGCACCGGACGGCGATTTTCGGGAGTTGTAGCCACACTCCCTATGCTTGCTGCGTTACTGAATCGTTCTTTTATCTCCGTAAAATGCGTTCTGTCACGCTTTCAAAGCCGTTTTTCGCAGTTTCCATAGGAATACCCTGCATACTCCAAAAGCGCGTCTGGAAAACCGCTTGCCGCAAGGCTTTTGAAGCCCTTAAACCGTGACGCACCGCGCCTTTGCCCGCTGGCGGCGCTTGCGCTCGGCTGCATTGCGTCGGGCAGCATAGGGCGCACAGCGGTCACAGTATTTTGCACGGTTGCTGCGGGCGGGAAAGGGCTTGCCGCATAGCTCACATTTCTTGCGGGTGTCCGCCGTGGCTGCAAGATCTGCGCATAGCTCCCGGTCTGCGGGCAGCACCGCTTCCCGGAAGTATCGGCAGATCAGCGAATAGCTGATGGCCTGCACACAGACGCACGGCTCGCCGTCGTCCAGCAGCAGACAGCATCCGCGCACATTGTTGGCGCAATGGCAGCGAATCAGCTTTTTCACTCTGCGATGCTGCGCGTCATTCAGCCGGATCATTTTCTCTGCTCGATACGGTAATTCACATACTTCTCTCCCGTATCACACAGCAGCACCGTCCCGTCATAGGTCTTGCCCGTGCGCTCAGAGTACAGCCCCTTGACTTTCGCCTTGCCGTCCTTTAGGAGTGCGGCGGCGATTTTCTTGGAAAAGACGGTTCTCCGGCTTTCAAAGAACTTGTCATTCTTCCACATGACAAAACGGCAGGAGCGGTCAGAGCAGTAGAAATTCTTCTTGCCCTCATAGACGGGGCTTTTGCAGCGGGGGCAGATGCCGACTGCTTCCTTTTCCGGTGCGAACAGCTTTTTACCGTCCTCGGTGATGTGGGAATACCGCTTCACCAGCTCCCGCGTCATATCCTCGATTCCCTGCATGAAGCTCTGCGGGTCGTCGCAGCCCTTGGCAATCTCCGTCAGGCGGGTTTCCCATTCGGCGGTGAGCAGCGGCGATTTCAGCATATCCGGCAGAATAACGGCAAGATTGATGCCGTCCTTGGTCGGCACAAGACTTTTGCCCTTGCGCTCGACAAATCCGGCAGAGAGCAGCTTTTCGATCATCGCCGCCCGTGTTGCCGGAGTTCCCAGTCCTTGCCGCTCTGCATCCTCCGGCATATCTTCCTTGCCCGCGTTCTCCATTGCGGACAGAAGCGAATCCTCGGTGTAAGGCTTGGGCGGCGTGGTATAATGCTCGGAAACAGAAGCCGTGGCCGCTTCAAAAATCTGCCCCTCGGAAAGCTCCGGCAGCGCCGCATCCTCTGCGCCGTCCTCGTCCGGCTTTGCTTTGAGTGCGGCGCGGAAACGGGCGTCAATGTCTTTCCAGCCTGCCATCAGGATCGTTTTGCCCTTGGCGGTGAATTGCTTGCCGCCGCAATCAAAAACCGCCGTAACGGTTTCATACTCCTGCGGCGCGGCAACGGCACACAGCAGCTTGCAGCAGACAAGGGACATCAGCTTCTTTTCGCTCTCCGGCAGTCCATCAAAGCCGTTGCCTGCAAAGGCCGCCGTGGGGATAATCGCGTGATGGTCGGAAACCTTGGCGCTGTTGATGACGCGCCCGATCTCCGGCATAAGCTCCGCGCCCTGCATAAAGGGAAGCACAGGCAGCAGCGCCGCAGCAAGGTCAGTTGCCGTCTGCGCCATATCCTCGGTGAGATAATTGCTGTCGGTGCGGGGATAGGTCAGGAAGCGCTTTTCATACAGGCTTTGTGCATAGTCAAGGGTTTGCTTGGCGGTAAAGCCGTAAACGCGGTTGGCTTCCCTCTGCAAGGAGGTAAGGTCAAAGAGCTTCGGCGGCAGCGCAGTTTTCTTCTCCTTTTTGAGAGAAACGCAAACGGCCTGCGACGCTTCGCAAGCCGTTTTCAGCGCATCCGCAGCGGCAGCGTCGGAAATGCGTTCACTTTCCGCGTCCACGCCGCCGCAGCCGATATGTACGATGTGGTATTTCTCCTTGTGGAACATCGTAATTTTTCCGTCGCGCTCCACCAGCAGATTCAGCGTAGGCGACAGCACCCGTCCCACATTCAGGGTCTTGTGATACAGCACGGAGAAAAGCCGCGTCGCATTGATACCCACAAGCCAATCTGCCCGCGCACGGCACAGCGCCGATTGATACAGCGCGTCGTATTCCGTTCCGGCTCGGCGTCCGGCAAAGCCCTCGCGGATGGCGCTGTCCTCCATAGAGGAAATCCAAAGACGGGAAAAGGGCTTTGTGCATCCGGCCTGCTCATAGACAAAGCGGAAAATCAGCTCGCCCTCGCGCCCGGCATCGCAGCCGTTCACCACCTCGGAAACGTCGCTGCGGTGCAGCAGTTCTTTCAGAACGGCAAGCTGCTTTTCCTTGCCGGGAGTAGGGGCATATTTCCATGCCTGCGGCAGAATGGGAAGATCCTCATAGCGCCACTTTTTGTATCGCTCGTCATAGCTGCCCGCGTCTGCCATGCTGATAAGATGCCCGATGCACCACGACACCAGCAGCCCGTTGCCGGAAAGATACCCGTCTTTTTGCTCCGCAGCGCCCAGCGCAAGGGCAACGGTCTTTGCCACGGAGGGCTTTTCACAAATAATCAAAACACTCATTCTTCATTCTCCTGTTCATCGGGATCGCTGGCGCTGTCTGCGTCCTCATAATCCCCGTATTCTTCGGCTTCGTCATCCTCGTCAAAATCGAACTCGTCCAGCTCGTCGCCGCCCTTGACGCTGGATTTCGGCTTGCGCAGCTTGAAGTACCACAGCGCACCGCCGCCACCCGCAGCAAGGAACAGTACAAGGATTAGGATGCCACCTACATTGTTTTTCTTCTCCGGCATCGGCTCGTCGGGCTGTTCTGTTTCCTCCGGCGTCGCTTCCTTTCCAGCGCAATTCGTCATATCCGTTTTGCAGAGAGTGCAGTTCGTATTGACCTTGCCAGCGGTGCATTTTTCGGTGCAGGAGCAGACAACGGGCGTATTCTGGCTATCGTCCTCCAACAGCGCCATCAGGTCGGCTTCGTCTACGGGATTTAAGAAATATGTCTGATAGCGTTCTTCTTCCGCGTCCAGCAGCTTGTCATAGTCAATGACGATATACAGCGTATGCCCATTTCGGGTTTCCACGGTGATAAACTGCTTATTTGTGTGTTTATCATAGAGAAGATCGCGGGTCGCGGCGATGCCGTCCTCGGTGAACGGAGTGCCGGGGACAATCGTAGTGTCCTCTGGCTGCGTTTCCTCCTGCCACGTTTCAGGCGGCAGCTCGTCATCGTAGTAGTCGCCGCCGTCCGCATACGCGACGGTGGCAAAGGCCATCATGCAAAGCACCGCGCAGAGCAGCGCGGCGAACACAGAGCGAAAATGCTTATTCTTCGTCATCGGTCATGTCCTCCTGTTCGTGATAGGCGGTTTCCACGGGCGGCGCGTCGTTGCCGCCGCCGCGCAGGAAGTTCATCAGCTCGTCGCGGCTCATGCACATCGAGCGGACAAGATTGACGATTTCAAAGTTTTCTTGCTCGGTGCGCTGAGCTTCCAGCCCTTTCAGCCTGTTTTGGTACTCGGTGATTTTGCCGCGGGTCTTTTCGATCTCACGGTCAATGCGGTCAATTTTGCTCATAGCCATAGGTGATTACTCCTTTCCGAATCGGTCTTTCCATGCGTAATTGCGCCCCAAACCTTTCACTTTTTCCAGCCGAGGACGGGCGTTGTCCTCAATGGCAATCGCACGGGCATATAAATCTGGATGCTGTTCTTTCAGCAGCATAATTTCCTCCCGCTTCATGCTGGGGCAAAAAAAGAAGGAAGATTTTCCGGGCTGTGGCAAGCCTGCCGCTTCCAATGCCCGGACGCAATCCGTCCTGCTCCATCCCCATTCAATTAGAGGATAACGATTATGATATTTTTTGTCTTTCGCATCGTATGTCTTGGAATGATTGTACCGTCTGATCTCGCCTGCATCGTAGCCGAGGAAGCGGGTCACGCGCTCGCCGGATGCCCACACCGCACGGCACGGAGGATAGTTATTGCAGAACTTTCCCTGCGGTGCGATCTTGTGCTTTTGTGAACATCTCTTATACCCGTAGGCAATCGAGGGTAGCGTTTGAGAGCGCAAGCACTCTGTTTCAAGGGACAGCCGATTTCCAAAGCGGTCTACATTCTCTACGGTGATGATAGAGGGCATATTGTGTGCTGCAAGCCATTCGTTCATCGTTTCAACGAAACAATAGGTGTGCGGCTGCTCTGCGCCTGTATCGGCAAACAAAATCAAATCGACGGGGATGCTATGTTGATGCAGCCCGACCAGCATTGCCGCGCTGTTCGTACCGCCCCCAAAGGAAACAATATTGATAAGCTCAACCTCCATTCAGCCGCTTTTCGTAGCGGTATTTCATTTGTGCCGGATAGAGAGGCTGGGCAGGACGGCGGCTGCCTGTCCATGCCTTGCCGCCCGCAAGTCCGGTGTTCGTCCAGCCTGCGGCGCGTAGGCTCGCGCCGCTTTCGGTGTCTAAGGTGTAGGTGATAATTTTGCGGTAGCCCATCGCCCGCGCAGCCCGTGCCGCTGCTGCATAGAGAATGCTGCAAGCGTTCTTCGTGCCATCGCTGCACAGGCGGTTGACCTCCAACGTAAAGCCGTCGTCCAAATAGCGGCTCACAGGCCGTCCCACAATGGCAACGGCACAAAGCCGCCCATTTTCAGCACAACCAATGGAAAACTTGTGTCCGGCGACGGGCTTGTGGTGGCGGTGATGCTGCCGCACAAACTCGTTCGCCTGCGCAAGAGAAACAGGGATCAGCGTCAGCATAGCCGACCTCCTTAGTTGTACGGCGGTCTGGCGTAGGCGTAGAAATGCGCCTGCCAATAGCTGCTGTTCAGGTTGGAATAGGAGATCGGATCTCCGCAATGGATCATCATGGAATTGCCGACGTAGATTCCCACATGGCTAACGCCCGGTGTATCGTATGTTCCGACGAAAAACACAAGGTCGCCCGGCTGCGGGCTGGAAACAGGGGTGGAAATGTTGTAAAGCCCCTGTGCGCCCAGCCTGCCCGTATTGCACACGCCGCTGTTTGTCAGCACCCAACTCACGAAGCCGGAGCAGTCAAAGGAGGTGGACGGGCTGCTGCCGCCCCACACATAGGGGTACCCCAAATACTTTTCTGCTTCTGTGATAACGGCGGCAAAGGTTTCGTCCTCCATTGCAGAGGGCGGGATCTCATATTCCTCCGGGCGGTTCGTGATGTACTTGGGGATATACTCGCTATCTCCGAACAGCTCCGGCTTGTTGCCCAGCACCGACATATACAGCGCATACTTGGACAGCGTCTCTTCGTCCATGATATAGACAGGGATATGCGAGAGATCGAAGTTTTCCAGCTCAACAGTGCAGATGTAATAGTTATACGGAACTTCTACCTCGTACTCATTGCCCTCGCTGTCTGTCCGGGTAATGGCGCGGTAGCGCACCTCGGTTACGACGGTTTCTGTGAGAATGTATTGCTTCTCAAATAGCATTTGCAGCGTCCCTTGTACCTCGCTTGCTGTCCATGCGCCGTCATGCAGCGCAGAGAGGATAGATGCCAGGACATAGGGATCGTGCTTGATCTCGTCAAGGTCATAGTGGTATTCGTCGTAATCGTGGGTACGTTCGTAGGTGTCGAGATATTCTTGCAGCTCGGCTTCCAGCGCACAGTAGGCGGCTTCGGCGGCAAGAATGTCCGCGTCCTCCGACTGATAGCTGGATGCCGCCACACCGCCGCCAGCCGCACCCACCAGCGCTGAGCAGGATTGCAGCCCGCCGATCAGCATGACAATCAGCAGAAAACCAGCCAGAACGACCAGCACACCTTTCCAATGGTGGGCAACGAACTCCGCTGCTTCCTTTGCCTTTTCTGCCGCTTTTTTCGCTGCCGTCGCTGTGGCTTCTGCGGTTTTTTCGGCGCTTTTGGCGGTTGCCTGCGCGGTGCTGCCCGCAGCCTTTGCCGTTCTTGCAGCCTTGGCATACTCACGCTTTAGACGCTGCTTCTGGAAAAAGCGGTTGAGCGGATTGCCGGAGAGCATTTCAGGGTTATCATGCAGCGCCTTTTGGTAGAGATATTCTGCATTGGCATTTACCGCTCTGCGCTCGGCCTTTTCCGCAGCGCGGTAGGGTTTCAGCTTGCGGTGACGGCGCTCCCAGCGAATTGCACCGCCAGCACCATGCTCGGCAAGTTCTTCGGCTTTATGCCCACTTTCCACGCCGACGTTTTCATGCTCGACCTCATGGATTTTTCCGTGCGCCTGTACTGCGACCTCCCGCAGCGGACGGCCTAACGGATTCGGTTTCAGCTTGGGCGGAGACTTATCCACGGTATCAAAGCGCAGCTTGGTCTTGGCTGTGCCGCTGGCTTCATCAAAGACACGCTCCTTGCGCAGCACCCGTTTCTTGGGGATTGCTGCCTGCGCCGCATCCAGCTTGTCGGCGGCCTTTTCCGCACGGTGGATATGCTTGTGCAGCTCCGGCGCAGCGCGTTCTTCCTCGGAAAACTGCAAACGGGATGCAGAATACCGCTGCTGCGCCGCGTCGCGGGACATCCGCGCTGTCTGCCGCGCCTTGTGCGCGTCATGCTCTGCGGCCGCACGGTCAAAGAGCTTTTCCGCTGTACCGCCCGGCGCGGCGGACGTTGGAATGTCCTGCGGGATATGGGAAATGGGGCTGCCGCTCTGCGGCTGAAACGGCTCGGCGCTTGGCTGCTGCGGTTTGGACTGCTCCTTTTCCGGCTCTTTTTGCTCCTGTGGGCGGAGCTGCCGCCCGTGCTTTGGGACGTCCTCTGCTGGGTTCATAGGTGCATCGCGTTTTCCCATCTGGACAGGCTGCCCATTCGGGGAAAGCTGCTTTTCGGCGTCGCGCTCGGAAATATGGATTTCTTCACCCGTGGTCTGATTATCCAGCACCGCGCCGTCGCGGGTCATACGCTGGGTGAGCTTATCGCGGGACTTAAATTCTTTCAATGGGTATCACCTCCGATCCGTTCCCGTGCAAGGGAACAAAACTCCGTGTTCAGTTCAATGCCGATGTAATGCCTGCCGTGCCGCTTCGCCGCAAGCCCCGTTGTGCCGCTGCCCATGAACGGGTCAAGGACAATGCCGCCCTTGGGACAGCCCGCCAGAATACAGGTTTCCGCCAGCAGGGGCGGATAGGCGGCAAAATGCCCGCCCTTGTAAGGCACAGTGTTGATAAACCACACATCGCGCTTTGCCCGGACAGGCGAGATCATGTCGTCGGTGATACTGCCTTTTTCCCTCGGCTTGTTGATATTCTGCGTCTGCGGCTGTCCCGGCACGGGCGCGGAATACTTGCCCACGCCGCGCCCCGCTTTTTTGCGCAGGGCGGTCGTGGGGGCAATGGGTTCGGCAATGGCAAGCCAGTCATAGAAATACCGCCTGCTCTTGGTGAGCATGAAAATATGCTCATGGCTGCGGGTGCAGCGGTCTTTGGTACTCTCCGGCATGGGGTTTCCCTTTGCCCAGATCACGTCATTGCGCAGATACCAGCCGTCGGCGCGGAGCGCAAAGGCCAGCATCCACGGAATCCCAATCATGTCCTTTTGCTTGCAGCCCCGCACCGCTTGGCAGAGGGAAATGTTCTGCCCGTTGCGCCCCTGCGGGTATTTGGGGTCACGGGTATCACCTTTGCTGCCTGTGCCGCAATAGCTGTCTGCGATATTTACCCACAAAGTTCCATCCGGGCGCAGCACCCGGCGCACCTCGTGGAATATCGCTGTCAGCCGCGAAATATATTCCTCCGGCGTAGCTTCTTGCCCGATCTGTGCGTCCATGCCGTAATCCCGTAGCCCGTAGTAGGGCGGCGAGGTCACGCAGCAATGAACGCTGCTCTCCGGCAGGGCTTTCAGCACATTCAGACTGTCGCCGCAGAGAATGGTATCAAGCTCCATCATCATACGCCGTTCACCTCGCTCGGCTTGGTGGACATGATGCGGTAAAGCTCGGTGTCCCGTGGGAATTTATCCGCAAAGGGCAGGATCACATTTTCAAAGAACAGCAGCCCTTCGCCGGGTGGGGAGTTGGTGACGAACTTTAGCTGCTCCGGCGAGATATTCAGACGTTCAGCAAGGATTTTGCGGTCACCCGCCGCTTGGTTGAGCATACAGATGAAGTCCGAATTTTCCAGAATATTTTCGATTTCCGGGCTGGACAGCAGATCCTTGACGTTCTGCGTCGCACCCGTCGGCACACCGCCCCATTTTCTGAATCGCTTCCAGATCTCCGCACTGTATGCTGCGGTCTGCGGCTCTTTCAACAGCAAATGGAACTCGTCCGCGTAGTACCACGTCGATACGCCCGTGTTGCGGTTGCGGGTGACGCGATTCCAAACCTGATCCTGAATCACCAGCATTCCCGGCTTTTTCAGGTTTTTCGGCAGCTCCTTGATGTCAAAGCAGACAAAGCGGTTGTCAATGTCTACCGTCGTTCGGTTGTTGAAGAAATTGAGCGATCCCGACACATACAGGTCAAGCGCCTGTGCCACACGGTCGGCTTCCGGCAAATGCTGCTCCGTCAGCGCGGCGTGGAGGTCGGAGAGGATCGGCATATTCTCCGGGCGTGGGTCTGCAAAGTAGGGCTGATAAATACGCTGCACAGCGCGGTCAATTACGGTGCGTTCGATGGCTTCCAGCCCGGTCTTGCCGCCCATAATCAGCTCACAGAGGGACAGCACAAAGTCGGATTTGAGCGCCAGCGGATTTTCGTCCTCGGAATAATTTAGGTTGATGTCCAGCGGATTCAGGTAGTCGCGGCTGGTGGGCGAGAGTTTGATGATCTGCCCATGCAGCAGCTTTACCAGCGGCGCATATTCGCCCTCCGGGTCACATACCAGCACATGATCGTGGGTTTTCAGCAGCACACCGATCATTTCCCGTTTGCAGGAGAATGATTTGCCGCCGCCCGGTGTGCCGAATACAAGACCGTTGGGCGAACGCGCATTTTTGCGGTCAAGCATAATCATGTTGCCGGACTTGGCGTTCAGCCCGTAGTAGAGGGAATCGCCGCCTTGAAATAGCTCCTGCGTCACAAAGGGAACGATGATCGCCACGGCCGAGGTCGTCATGCCCCGCGTGATATGGATTTGATTTTCCCCCAGCGGCAGCGAGGACACAAGACCGCGCTCCTGCTGGAAGTCCAGCCGCGTCAGGGTGCAGTTGTGCTTTTGCGCTACGCCTGCTGTACGGAACACATCGTTTTCCAGCTTGCGTTTGGTATCTCCGTAGTTCAGAACAAGAAACGTCAGCAGAAAATACCGCTCGTTGCGGCTTTGGAGATCTTGCAGCAGCTTTTTCGCCGCACCACCGTAGGTGGCAAGGTCGGACGGCAGAATATCCATATCGTAGCCGTCCCGGACAGCCTTTTTCTGCTCCTGAATTTTCATAGCGTCAAGGTCTGTGATTTTCCGCTTCACCATTTTTACGGCTTCTGTCTGCTCCAATGCCTGAATATGGACATTGACGACAAGGCTACTGTCCGTATCAAGAAAATCGGTCAGTATGCGGTCGGTCAGCTCCGGCGTAATGATCTGCAAAAAACTTGCAGCGCAGAGCTTGCCGCCCATCTGGAACATACGGCTGTTCTTGAACGCAAAGGAGGACGGCGCGATAAAGTCCTTGGTGGAAAGCCCGCCAGCGGCAAGCCACTTCCAGTCAAAGTTGAAGCGTTCTCCATCCGGGTGCATGATGCCGTGCAGCACCTCTAAACGCTCCTTGCCGTCCAGCACACGGGACACCGCACCCATGATTTTGAAGTAGCCCTGAATATCCAGCGAGATACGCGACAGCCTTGCCCGTGCCGCCTTGAGGTTATCGGCTTCAATGGTATAGGTAATGTATTTGGTTTTCACGCTGCCGTTGTTGCCGCGAGCAAGCTGCCGTTTGAGGATGTCCGTCTGCTCCTGCCGGATCGGGTCTAAACCGTCGCCAGCGGGCGGCATTTCAAAGCTCCGAGCAAGCTGCTCCCGATCGGACTTACGGTTGGGATAGGTGAACTGCACATGGATGGAAGAATCCAAATAGTTATACAGATCGCAGAGATATTCAAAAATAGCCGTCTGATCGTCAGGCTGCGCAAGCAAATAGTTGATGTCAAAAAACTCAATGCTCTGCGAATAGCGCCTGTTTCCGAGATAGCAGATACCGTCCGGGTACATGATCTGATAGGGTATCGTGTCCTGCGCGGTATGGGGCTTGCCGTCACCGCGATATTTACGAATGACGGCTTCAATCTGTTTTCTTTCGGCGCGGGTGAGCTTGGACTTGTCCGCCATGCTTTTTGCTTCCGCGCTGTCTGCTCTTTTCGACAATCGCCTTTACCTCCTGTTCCATTTGATATTGACACACAAGGGCGTCGTATGCGTTGACGGTCTGATAGGGGCGCTCCTTGGGGCGCAGAAAGCAGCTTTCTATGATTTGCCGCCCCACCACTTCAAGGGGCTGCCCGTTCTTCTCATACACCCCAAACAGAAAACCGGGGAGCATGACAACGATCATCACCATTGCCGCAGCCGTCGTCCCGATGCCGCCTTTGAGCAAAAAGAAAAGCGGCACTCCCATGAGCGCCGCCAGCCCAAAACAAATAAGCTGCCGCTTTGTCAAATTGAAAAGCACCTTGGATTTGATTTTCGTCAAATCCTTTGGCACGTTTACATAGGCCATGCGCTAACTCCTTTCCGCAAGCGTAATATCGCTTGCAATTTCATTGCCCCATGCGTCCCAGCCCGGCGTTTTCTGCCGGGCGAACAACTCCACGCGGGGCAGATCGCCCATGAGCGCAAGAATCTTGTCCCGCGCTTCATCCGGCTTTTTACTGTGCTGTTCAATGGGACTGATGATAAACTGATGTACGCTCGCCGACTGCCGTTTGGGTTTGCCCTTGGTCGCCAGCAGACAGATTTCCGCATTACTGCGTGTCCAGTAGCCCATGCCGTAAAACCATGACGGGCTTTTGCGGTTGCGTTTGAGCCAGACGAACGCCACGGTTTTATACCGAAAGCCCCATGCGCGGATCAGCCGCAGAGCTTCGGGAAGCTGCGGAAAGGTTGCCCAGAGGAACAGGGCGCAGTCTTTCGCCGCCAGCTCCGGCACGGGCAGGGCGCAAAGCTCGTCAATGCTCATGGTGGGATAGTGATTTTCTGCCGCGCCCTGCACCTTTCTCTGCTCATAGCGCCACGGCGGGTCTGCGTAAATGATGTTGTACGTTCCGATAGGCAAGCCCTCCGTCAATGAGCGCTGAACACGGCCTTTGCCATACTGCCCGTTTTGAACAGGCAGAAGCACAGCAGCACCGTATAGCCCATTGCCAGCCAAATTGCGCCGGGATAGTGATTTTCTGCCGCGCCCTGCACCTTTCTCTGCTCATAGCGCCACGGCGGGTCTGCGTAAATGATGTTGTAC
>OJJY01000536.1_pt1 | contig 14176 bp, 14 predicted proteins | sample 1596421 | NCBI WGS metagenome assembly OJJY01 (sample SAMEA4350151, study PRJEB24818) | metagenome | biome: human; feature: gut; material: faeces | place: Denmark | collected 2013-09 | reverse complement strand
ATGTACACCACCGGGTGGGGCAGCCACGCCGGGTCGCCGAAGATGGCGTCCAGCACGAAGCCCCCCAGCACAGCCCAGACGGTCATCATGCGTCCGCCTCCGCGTCCTTCGTGTACTGCACGGTCCTGACGAGGCGGAGCTGGCGCTTTTCCGCCCAGTCGGCGGAGTCCAACACATAGCCGCCCGCGTTGGGGCCGCACCACTCATAATAGCCGCGCCGGGGCAGGACATACCGCTCCATCGCCGCCATCTGGGTGCCGCCGTGGGCGAGGATGACCAGCAGCTCTTCGCCGTCGGCCAGTGCCTTGTCCACCAGACCGGAGAATGCATTGCAAATGCGGGCGGAGAAATCGTCCTTCCGCTCGCCGTCGGGACACTTGCTCTCGCAGTTGGCCTTCACCCACGCCTGATAGTCGGCGTCGTGCTCCATCTCGACGTAGTTCTTCCCCTCGAAGCTGCCAAAGCACATCTCCTGCAGGTCTTTGACGACCACGAGTTTTGCGTCCGGGAAGAGCACCCGGGCCGTCTGGGCCGTCCGCTGCAGCGGGGTGATATAGACCACCTTCGGGTCGATGTCGGCCCGGCGCAGCTGGCGCAGGCCCTCCGCCGAGAGCGGGATGTCGCGCTGGCCCTGATAGCGCTTCTGGGCGTTGTATTCGGTCAGGCCATGACGCAGTAAATAGATCAACATGAGGGCAATTCTCCTTTCAACACCGTCGGGATGCCGCAGAACATCTGCACCACGCAGTCGGCGCGGGCGGCCAGCAGGCAGGCCAGCCGCCCGGCGGCCTCCCGCCCGGCACGCTCTCCGGCATCCATCGGGACAACACCGCCGCCGACCTCGGTGGCGATGACAATATCGTATTCTGCCAGCTCCCGGGCCAGCGCTTCGAGCTGCTCCGGGGTCTGGATTTCCGCAGCGGCGTCCTGCACATCGGCGATGATGCTGCCCCGGAAGTTCCGCGCAAAGGTGCGCTTGCCGCTGTAGAGCGGCCCTGTGATGAACATCATTTACAGCACTCCTCCCCACTGACTGACGGCCAGCGCCGCCAGCATCCACAGCTCGGCCCGCTGTAAAAACCACCCGGCCAGGTCGCCGGTGATGCCGCCAAACTGCTTTTTGGCCACGAAATAATAGCGCCACAGCGCCAGAAGCGCCGCCGCCGCCAGCCCGCCGCCGCCCAGCGCCGTCAGCGCCAGGATGAGCAGAGCCGACAGGCCGCAGAGAAAGCGGCAGACGGTCTGCTTGTCGGCCGCTGTGGCAAAAGTATGGGCGAGGCCGGTGTCTTTCGCCAGCGGGAACGCCGCCACGGCAAAGCCCGACAGCGCCCGCTCCAGCACCAGCGCCAGCGTCCAGCACAGGCCCGCCCGGGGTGTGAACCGCACACTGCCGCAGAGGCCGAAGTAGGCCACAAAGTAGCAGCACAGCCGGATGACAGCGAAGGCCCCACAGTGGGAGTCTTTCAGAATTTCAAGCTTTTTTTTCCGGTCGCCGTAGCTCGAGAGGGCGTCCGAGGTGTCGGCATAGCCGTCGAGATGGATGCCGCCGGTGACGGCCACCGGCACGAGGCAGAACGCCGCCGCCCGGGCCAGCTCCGGCAGGGGCAGGACGCCGCAGAGGCACCACAGCACGCCGCACACCAGCCCGATGAGGGGGAAGGCACACATGGCGTACCGCATATTTTTTTCGTTCCACTCGAACTGCGGCACCGGCAGGGCCGAAAACATCGCAAAGGCCACCGCGATGGTCTGCAAAACAGTCACAGCTTTTCTCCCCCTTTGTAGTACACCGGCAGGCCGCAGACCACCCGGCAGACGTTGTCCGCCCGGGCGGCGAAGGCGTTGTTCACCTGCGCCAGCGCCAGCAGATACTGGTCGGTGTCGCCTGCGTAGTCGGCACCGCCGCTGAACACCTCGTTCGATACGACGATAAGGTTATCACACCCGGCGGCGAGGCGTTCCAGCCCGTCCAAAACGGCCTCGGCGGTGTGCTTTCCTGCCCCGCCGGGGCTGTAAAGCTCGTTGGCGACGAGGTTGCCGAGGTCTTCCAGCAGGACGGTCCCCCGGCCGGGCAGAGCCAGACGGTCGAGGTGGAGCGGGCATTCCAGCGTTTCGAACTGCTTTTGCGCCCGCATTTTCCGGTGCTTTTCCACCCGGGCGGCGCACTCGGCATCCCAGACCTGCATGGTGGCGAGGTAATAGCGGGGCAGGCCGGTCTTGAGCACAAGGCTCTCGGCGTAGGCGCTTTTGCCGCTGGCCGCGCCGCCGAGCACCAGCGTCAGCATCCTTCGCCTTCCTGCGGCGTGTAGGCTTCGATGCCGCCCTCTTCAAAGGAATAACAACCATCGTAGACGGCCAGCGCCATATCCCACAGCGGGATGGCGGCCACCGCGCCGGTGCCTTCGCCCAGATGCAGGCCCGCCGTAATAAGGGCTTTTTTGTTCAGAGCGTCCAGCACCAGTTTTGCGGCCGGCTCGGTGGAGCAGTGGCTTGCAAAAACAGCCTTGGCCGCTGCCGGGCAGAGCCGGACAGCGCAGAGCGCCGCCACACAGCTGATGAAACCGTCGGCCAGCACCGGCACACCTTCCAGCGCACCGCCGAGGAAGACGCCGCAGAGTCCGGCAATATCGAAACCGCCCAGCTTTGCCAGCACGTCCAGTGCATCGGCAGAGTCGGGCTGATTTTTTGCGATGCCGCGATGGATAGCGTCTAACTTCCGGGCAAGTCCCTCGTCCGAAAGGCCCGCGCCCCGGCCCGTCATCACTTCGACGGGCTGGCCCAGCAGCACAGCGGCCACGGCGCTGGATGTCGTGGTGTTGCCGATGCCCATCTCACCGGTAGCCAGCAGGCCGACGCCCGCTTTCTTCTGCTCCTGCACCAGCCGGATGCCCCTGCCGATGGCCTCCACAGCTTCAGCCCTGCTCATAGCCGGGCCGAGGGTGAAGTCCGCTGTGCCGGGGGCGATGCGGCAGTCGAGGACGCCCGGGATCGGGTCGCCCACGATGCCCATATCCACCGGCACCACCTCGCACCGGGCGGTCTGTGCCATCCGGCAGACGCTGGTGCGGCGGGCGGCGAGGTTCTCAGCCACGGCGCGGGTCACGCTGCTGTCGGTCTGGCTGACGCCCTGGGCCACCACACCGTTATCGGCGCAGAGCACCAGCACCGCCCGGCGGGAAATATCCAGCTTTGCGCTGCCGGTGAGGGCGGCGGCGTCCTCGATGGTCGTTTCCAATCCGCCCAGCCCGCCCAGCGGCTTTGCAAGGCTGGCCCAGTGGGCGTGCGCCGCCGCCCGGGCGGCTTCGTCCGGCGGCGTGATGGCCGCACAGAGGGCGGCGAGTTCTGTCTCAGTCATGGTCTCTCCTGTAATTTTCAGCCGCGGCGGCAAAGCGCTGCGGCAGGGGCGTACCCGCCCAGTACAAATGCGGGAAGCCCGCATAGAAATGCTCGTTTACAGATCCGCACCGCCACTCTGCGCCGCCCACCGGCTTTTTTGCCGCGAGAGCCACGCCGTTGACGGTGGAATCCCAGTGGTGGAATTCGTGGATGGGAAAGCTCTCCCCGGCCCGGAAGAGCATACTGTCCGAGTCTGCGCTCAGCGCGGCGTAGCCGAAGCGGACGAGACGTCCGGCATCTTTTGCTTCGCCCGGCAGAACGCCCACCATCGGCCAGCTCTGCCCCTCGGCGTCCGTGAGGCTCTGTCCCAGATAGAGGAAGCCCCCGCACTCGGCCGCTGTGGGCAGACCGGACTCGATTTTTCGCTTTATCTCGCGCAGAAGCGAGGTATTTTCACTCAATTCTCTTGCGTGAAGTTCCGGGTAGCCGCCGGGCAGATACAGCCCGCCGATGTTTTCCGGCAGAGCCGTGTCGCGGAGGGGGCTGAAAAAGACCACCTCTGCCCCGGCGTCCCGGAAGGCTTCCAGCGTCTCGGCGTAGGCGAAGCAGAACGCCTCATCCTGCGCCACGGCGATGCGGACGCGGGCCGGAGGCGTCTCCGGCTGCACCGGCAGGACGGGCGGCTCCTTTTCGCAGAGGGCCAGCAGGCGGGGCCAGTCGATGTGCTCCTCCACCGCGTCGGCCAGAAGGGCCAGCTTCTGCTGTAAATTTTCCACTTCCGCCGCCGTGTAGAGGCCCAGATGGCGGGAACCGATGACGGCCTCCGGGAGTTTCGGCAGAAAGCCCAACACCGGCAGACCCGTCTCTTCTTCCAGCATCGGAGCCAGCAGAGCGTGCATCCGTGCCGTGCAGTTGTTCAGCAGGATGCCTGCGATGTGACTGGGAGTGCGGAAGTTTACGAGCCCGTTCAACTCTGCAGCCAGCGTCAGGCTCTGACCTTTCGGCTCTGCCACCAGCAGCACCGGCAGGCCCAGCGTGTCGGCCAGATGCCACGCACTGGCCCTGTCGCTGACGCCCCCGAGGCCGTCGTAAAAGCCCATAGCCCCCTCGCACACCGCCGCACCGTGTCCGGCGGCCCCCTTCGCGTAGAGGGTGCGCACCGTCTCGGGTGCAGAGAAAAAGAGGTCGAGGTTGCGGCTCTCCACCCCCAGCACGGCCCGGTGGAACATGGGGTCGATGTAGTCCGGCCCGTTCTTGAAGGCGCAGGGTGCACAGCCCCGCCGCTTCAGCGCCATGAGCAGGGCGCAGGTCATGGTGGTCTTGCCGCTGCCCGAGCGGGGCGCCGCCAGCAGAAACTGTATCATGTCATTCTCCTGTGATGAGGTAGATGGGGTTCTGGGCCATCATAAGGTGCAGTCCGCCCACGGCCCTGGCCCGGCTGACGGCGATCTGGCTCACCTGCACGGTCCGGCCTTTGGCCGTCAGCGCGGCCACCGCCGCCGAAAGGCTCTCAAGGGCGATGGCCGACACGCAGATTCGGGCGTCGGGGTTCTTATCCAGCGCGGCGTCCACGATGGCGGCAAGGCTGCCCTTGCTGCCGCCGATGAAAACAGCGTCCGGCGCGGGCAGGTCCGAAAGTACGGCGGGGGCAAGCCCCTCCACGAGGACGAGGTTCCGGGTCCTGAATTTTTCGCGGTTGGCTTTGATGAGCGCACAGCCCTCCGGCCTGCACTCCACTGCGTAGACCCGGCCCCGGGGCGCGGCCAATGCCAGCTCCACGCTGACGCTGCCCGTCCCGGCCCCCACGTCCCACAGGATGTCTTCCGGGCGGACGGCCAGCTTCGCCAGCACAGCGGCCCGGACTTCCTGCTTGGTCATGGGAACGTCGCCCCGCTCGAAGGCTTCGTCCGGCAGGCCCGGAGCGCGGCGGGGCAGTACTTCCGCCGCCTCCACGAGAAGGACGCTCAGGCTGTTGAAGCGGCCTGCGGCCAGCTCTTTGACGCTGCCGCGGAAGATCTTCTCTTCCGGCGTGCCGAGGCACTGGCCCACGACGCCCTGCACGTCCCCGAAGCCCTCTGCCGCCAGCTGGGCGCAGAGGGTGGCGGGGTCTTCGCTGCCGCCGGTGAGGAAGAAGGTGGGTCTGCCCTGCATACACTCGGCCACCGGGTCACAGGTGCGGCCATGGGCCGAAACAAGGTTCCACCCCTGCCACGGACGACCCAGCGCCGCCGCCAGCAGCTGGATGCTGGAAAGGCCGGGCAGCACCCGGGCGCGGACGCCGAGGGCCTCCAGCTTTTCCATCATGGAGGATGCGCCGGAGTAAAAACCGGTGTCGCCGCTGTAGACCAGCACGGCATTCTCTGCGCCGGAAGTCTGCAGCAGCTCTGCCACCTCGTCGGGGCGGTAGGCGGCGGCTCGGTTCTCGGTGCAGCCGGCAGGCAGAACTGCCAGCAGACGCCGTGCGCCCAGGATGAGGTCGGCCTGCCGCAGTGCGGCCAGGCTCTGAAGGGTCAGGTTCTCCGGCTGACCGGAGCCCATGCCGATGAGTGTCACGTTCATCTTATCATCTCCTTGCAGCGTTTCAGCACCTCGGAAGCCGTCTCGCCCTGCTCGGGCGGGCGGCGGATGACCACCAGCTGCGCCCCGGCGGCAGAGGCGGCGGCGGCTTTTTCGTCGAAGCCTCCGGCTGCGCCGCCGTCCTTTGTGACGAGCCAGCGGATATGGAACTGCTCCATCATGGCCTGATTGAGGGCAAAGCTGAAGGGGCCCTGCATGGCGATGATGTTGCGATGGGGGATGTTCGCCGCCTCGCAGGCCGCGATGCTTTCCAGCGTGGGCAGGACGCGGGGGTAGAGCCGCTCGGGCGGGATGGCCGCAAACTGCGCCAGCTCCTTGGCCCCGGTGGCCAATAGAAGGTTGCCCTCTTTTGCGGCCAGCGCCTCGGCTGCCTGCTTTGCGCTCTCAAAGACGAGACAGTTTTCCGGCAGCGGACTGGCCGGGCGCAGCAGGCGGAGGTATTCTACCCCGGCCTTCTCTGCCGCTGCTTTGATGTTTTTGGTCGCCTCCACCGCATAGGGGTGGGTGGCGTCGATGCAGAGGGCGGCATCCCCCAAGAGCGCGGCCATCTCATCGGGCAGGAGCCGCCCGCACCGGACGGTGACGCCGGGGGTGCTCCCCTGCTCTTCCTGTCCCAGCGGGGTGGCCACGCTGACGGTGACTTCGATGCCCAGTGCCGCCAGCTGGCGGGAAAGCTCCCGCCCCTCGGTGGTGCCGCTGAAAACGACGACGTTCATCGGCGGTACCCCCGCGGCGTGACCATCCGCCCGCTCAGCGCGCGGGTGGCGGCGCTGCCCACAAAGACGGTGGTGAACATATCCACCTCGGTGTCCCGGAGCTGGCTGAGAGGCAGGATGTGCTTTTCCTGCCCTTCCCGGCCGATGTTCCGCACATAGCCGCAGAGGGTGTTCGGGGCTTTGCCGTTCGCCAGCAGGACGTCCACGGCTCGGCGCAGATAGTCCGGGCGGCCCTTGGACGAGGGATTGTACAGCGCCAGTGCGAAATCGCCCTGGGCGGCGCAGACCAGCCGCTTTTCGATGACCTCCCACGGCGTGAGACGGTCCGACAGCGAGATGACGCAGAAATCGTGGGCCAGCGGCGCACCCAGCACCGCGCCGCCGCTGAGGGCGGCGGTCAGGCCGGGGACGACCTCCACATTGACATCCGGGTACTCTTCGGCCAGCTCCAGCAGCGGGCTGGCCATGCCGTAGACCCCGGCGTCGCCGGAGCAGACCAGCGCCACGTCCCGACCCGCTCGGGCGGTGTCCAGCGCCCAGCGGCAGCGGTCGATCTCCCGGGTCATGCCGGTGGTGTAGCACTCTTTTTCCGGGTAGAGGGGACGCACAAGGTCGATGTAGACCGTATAGCCGCACAACACCTCGGCCTGCTGCAAGGCGCTCTGCGCCTGCACGGTCAGAAACTGTCCGCCGCCGGGGCCAAGCCCCACGACGAACACGGTCTTTTTACTCTCACTCATTGCTCTGTCCTCCAATCGGGTGCAAAGGGGCGGACGGCCAGCGCCAGCGTCACGCCGCCGCCTGCCGTTTTGGGCAGGAGGAGCGTCCCGCCCGAGGCTTTTACCGCCGAGCGCTCACAGACGTTGTCCACGCCGGTGACACTTGCCACAAAGGCCGACGGGGTGAACTGTCCCGGCACGGCCCTCAGCTCGCCGGCCGGATAGAACGTGATGGGCCAGCCGTGGACTTTGCAGAACTCTGCAAGCCCCGGCTCATCTTTTTTCAGGTCGATGCTGGCGGCGGCGCAGACCGCCGCCGGGCTGAGGCCGGACGCGACACAGAACGCTGCAAAGGCTTCTTCCAGCTGCTGCGCCGTCGTGCCGCGGCGGCACCCCACCCCCAGCACCCCGATGCGGGGTACGAGGTGGAGCGCCTCGCCCTGCGGCGTGAGGGTCAGGGCGAAGTCGGCGGCTTCGGGTGCGTCAGCCTTTTTCACTCCGGCGGGGGTCTCCCCCGCCACCGGCCACGGCGACCAGTACCGGACCGTCTGCCCGGCCAGCAGGGCGCCGCTGACGCGCTTGATGCGCTCCGGCTCAAGGACAGCGCAGTTCTGGGCCTTGGCCCAGAGGTCCACGGCGAAGAGACCGTTGACGTCGGTGGCCGTCGTGATGACCGGCACCGCGCCGCACGCTTTTGCCAGCGCCCGAGCCAGCGCGTTGGCACCGCCCAGATGGCCCGACAGGAGCGGCACGGCGAAGTTCCCGCCCTCGTCCACGACCACCACCGCCGGGTCAGCGGCCTTGCTCCTGCAGTGGGGCGCGATGGCCCGCACCGCGATGCCCACAGCTCCTACAAAAATCAGGGCCTCATCCTGTGCAAAATGCTCCGCCGTCCAGCCTTTCAGGGTCACGTCTCCGCCGCAGCGGCTCACACTGCCGGGCAGAGCTCCCGCCAGCCGACGAGCCAGCGCTTCGCCCTTTGCCGTAAAGGCCAGATATGCCCGGCTCACTGCCCGGCCTCCGTCCCCTGCCGGAACTCGGTGGTAAAGGCGGGGTCATAGAGCTTGCTGCGCTCGTAATTTTCGCCCAGAAAGTCGCCTACGACGATGAGGGCGGTCTTGGTGATGCCGTTTTTGCGGGTCTCCTCGGCCAGTGTGGAGACGGTGCAGCGCACCACCTTCTGCTCGGGCCAGGTGGCCTTATAGACCACGGCGGCAGGGGTATCGGGGCGGTAGCCGCCGCTCTCGAGAAGGGCCTGCTGGACTTTGTCCACCAGCCCGATGGAGAGGAAGATGACCATGGTAGCCCCGTGAGCGGCCAGCTTTGCCAGCTGTTCGGCCTCAGGAACAGGAGTGCGGCCCTCCATCCGGGTGATGATGACGGTCTGGCTGACGTTGGGCAGGGTGTACTCGGCACAGAGCGCCGCCGCCGCGCCGCAGAAGCTGGACACGCCCGGGGTGTCGTCATAGGGGATGCCGTCGGCGTCCAGTGCGTCCATCTGCTCCCGGATGGCCCCGTAGAGGCAGGGGTCGCCGGTGTGGAGGCGGACCGTGGTTCCGCCGGCCTTTTCGGCGGCACGGATGGTGTCCAGCACCTGTTCCAGCGTCATCTCGGCGCTGTTATAGATGGCACAGCCGGGCTTCGCCAGCCCCAGCAGGGCCGGGTTGACGAGACTGCCCGCGTAGATGATGCAGTCGGCATCGGCCAGCAGGGCCGCGCCCCGCCGGGTGATGAGGTCGGGCGCGCCCGGCCCGGCTCCTACAAAATGGACCATATCTTACCCCTCCTTCACCAAAATCGTTGCGAAATAGCCCGCCGACCGGGCCGGGTCGTAATCGGTCAGGTCGGGCCAGACCTCCTCGTTCGGCAGACCGCAGTTACAGACCATCGCGCTCCGGCTCAGAAGCCCGGCGTCGGCCAGCGCGGCCAGCGTCTCGGGCAGCTGACGGCCCGATTTCATCAGCACTTTTGCGCCCGGTGCGGCCAGCACCTCAGCGGCGCAGCGCCCCGGGGCGATGGTCAGCGGCTGCTCCATGCCGCCCGTCAGGGACTGGCCCAGCCGGGCCGCAGCGGCGCAGAAGCTCGTCACGCCGGGGAGCATCACGGTCTTGCAGCCCTCGGCCTCCAGGATCTCCTGCAGGTAGCCGAAGGTGGCGTAGACGGACACGTCGCCGAGGTTGAGCATGGCGACATCCTGCCCGGCGTCGAGATATTCTTTCACGGCCCGGGCCGCCTCGATGTGGGCGGCTTTCTGCACCGCCGGGTCAAGACTCATGGCGAAGCGCAGCGGCAGGATGGTCTTGCCGCTCAGCTCCACCGCACCTTTTGCGATGTCCAGCGCCAGCATCCCGCCCTTCGGGGTCTGGGGCGCGGCGATGACCGGGCAGTTTTCGAGGCGGCGGACAGCCTGCAGGGTCATGAGCTCCGGATTGCCCGGGCCGACGCTGACGCCGTAAAAAGTGCCTATCCGTTTTTCCATTCGTCCAGCAGCTCCTTTGCAGTTCTGGTCTGGCCCAGCGGGCCGTATTGATTCGAGAAGAGCACCGCGCCCACCCGGAACGCCCCGGCGGCGCGGCGGTCGAGGTGGAGCTGGATGGCGTCCAGCAGACTGGACAGCACCGGTTCTCTCATCTCTGCTCCGTCTAAGATCTCCATGCAGGCGTCGGTGGTGGCCGCGTTCATCAGGGCCGCGCAGACGTCCCGGGACGCACCGCAGAGGGCGGCGTGAGCGCAGAGCAGCTCGGTGCGGCAGTCGGCTGTGCGGGAGTGGGTGTTCATGACGCCGCCCGCCAGTTTGACCAGCTTGCCGATGTGGCCCACCAGCACCACCTCTTCGAAGTGGGATGCCGCCGCCATATCCATCGTATCCCCGATGAAGTTCGAGGTCTTGACCACCGGGATATTCTTTAGGGCGGGCATCTTCTCGTGGAGATAGTCGAGGCCGTAGTTGCCCGGGGCGAGGATGAGCCGCCGGGGGCTTCCGGCCCGAAGCGCCGCCTGCCCCATTTCCAGCTGGATGGTGTCGAGGATGGCCTGCTGGCTCATGGGCTCGACGATGCCGCTGGTGCCGAGGACGCTGAGGCCCCCTTCCACGCCCATATGGGGGTTGAAGGTGCGCTTCGCCGTTTCGGCCCCGCCCTCGATAGAGATGGTGACGTCAAAGCCGCCCGCGTACCCGGCAGATTCGGCCTCTTTTTCCAGCGTTTCCTTTATCATAGCCCGGGGGACGTGGTTGATGGCAGCTTCGCCCACGGGCTGGTCGAGACCAGGCTTTGTTACCCGGCCCACGCCCTCACCGCCGTGGATGCGCACCTCGCCGGACAGCTCGGGCCGGAGGGCGACACTGGCGATGACCGGCAGACCGGTGGTCACGTCCACATCGTCGCCGCCGTCCTTCCGGATGGCGCACTCGGCCCCCTCGCCGGACAGGCGGCAGAAGATAGGCTCTACCTCCACCACGATGCCCTTCGGGGTGCGGAGGGCCACCGTCTCGGGGGTGCGGCCGGTGAGCAGCAACCGTGCCGCGCCCGCCGCGCCCAACGCCGCACAGGTGCCGGTGGTATAGCCGCAGCGCAGGAGCTTCTGGCCGCTGCGGACGTAGTGCTCAAAGAGCGGGCGCTTTTCCTCCGGCGCTTTTGCCTCACCGTAGAGGAATGCGTACTGCTCATCGGTCAGAGCATAAATTTTGCAGATGTTTTCCCGGGCAAAGGCCTTTTCCGGCGTCATGACGTCCGAGACGCCCGCCGCCGAGACGCAGACGACCTTGTCGGAAACTTTCTGCGCCAGCTCCAGCTCGTGGAGGCTCAGGATGACGGCCATCTTCTTGTCGCGGGCGAGGCTTTTCAGGATGGCCAGCAATTCGGCCTTGCCCTTGATGTCGAGGAAAGACGTAGGCTCGTCCAATAATATCAGCTCCGGCTGCTGGCAGATGGCCCGGGCCAGCAGGACGCGCTGGCGCTGGCCGTCGCTGATGCGGTTGAAGTCCCGGCCCGCCAGCGCCTCGGCCCCCACGAGGGCCAGCGCGGCATGGACCTGGCGCTTATCTTCTGCCGAGAGGACACCCAGCCGCCCCGTGTAGGGGTAGCGCCCGGCGGACGCCATCTCGAAGCAGGTGGTCAGCTCGGTGCGGCGGGTGTGAGGCACCATCAGGGCCATTTTGCGGGCGCGCTCCGGGCCGGAGTAGTCCGCGAGATTTTTGCCATCCAGCAGGACAGCGCCCCCCTGGGGGGCCAGCTGCGCTGCCAGCGTCTTGAGCAGGGTGGATTTTCCCGCGCCGTTGGGGCCGATGAGGGTGAGGATGGTCCCCTTCCCGACGCCGAGTCCGATGTGCTCTATCAGGGGCGTTTTGCCGTAGCCGATGGCAAGGTCCTCGGCGCGGCAGTAGAATTTCGGATCGCTCATTCCCGGCCCTCCTGTGTCTGGCGGCGCACCAGCAGCCAGATGACCACCGGCGCACCGAAAACCGCCGTCACCGAGCTGATGGACAGCTCAGTGGGCGCGAACAGGCTGCGGGCGATGAGGTCGCAGAGCAGGCAGAACGCTGCCCCGCCCAGACAGCAGCCCGGCAGGACATAAAGGGGCTTTGCGCTGCCCAGCAGGTTCTTGACCAGATGCGGCACCGCGATGCCCACAAAGGAGATGGGGCCTGCAAAGGCCGTCACGCAGGCGGAAAGCAGGCTGGAAAGCAGCACGAGGGCCGTCGAGAAGGCCCGCACCGGTACGCCGACGCTCCTGGCGTAGCTCTCGCCCATCTGGTAGGCCGCCATGGGCTTCGAGAGCAAGAACGCCGCCGCCAGCGCGGGCAGCACCACGCAGGCCGCTGCACCCACGTTGGCCCAGGTCATGCCGGAAAAGCTGCCCATCGACCAGTTGTGGAGATTGACGATGTTGGAGTCCTGAGCGAAAGTCACCACGATGTCGGTGACAGCCGAGCAGATATAACCGATCATGATGCCGCAGATGACGAGGATGCTCATCCGCGGCACCCGCCGGGCCACCACCAGTACAAAGGCCATAGCCGCCATCGAGCCTGTAAAGGCGGCGATGATGAGGGTGGCCGAGCCAGTGAGCAGCCCCTGCTGTAAAAACACCACCATCGTCAGGGCCACCGCCAGCTTTGCGCCGCTGGACACGCCCATGACGAAGGGGCCGGCGATGGGGTTGGCGAAGAAGGTCTGCAGGAGATAGCCTGCAGCCGAGAGGGCCGCGCCCAGCAGCACGACCATGACCGCCCGGGGCAGACGGAGCTGGAGCACGATGCCCACGGCCAGCGCATCTTCGCCCCGGCCCAGCAGAGCCGCCGCCACCGCGCCGGGCGTCAGGGACACACTGCCCCAGAACAGGTTGAGTGCAAACAGCACCGCGACCCCCGCCGTGAGGGCGAGGTACGCGAGGCTGAGGCGGCGGGTGGTGGTCATGACAAAGCTCCTTTTATACGATGCGCTGTAAGAAACGGAGGGACGCCGGGTCGGGCGAGCCCTCGGTGAAGACGAGGTTCATATCCGAGATGAGGTCGGCCAGCTCCATGCTCTGCTGGAAGAGGCTCTGGGCCGTACACCAGCAGTCGCCGGACTGGACGGCCTTGAAATCTGCCAGCATCGGGCATTTTTCGATGAGCTGGTCACGGGTCTCCATCACGCCCTCGATGGTGCTGTTGTAGATGAGGACGTCGGCGTCTTTGGCCCGGGCATAGAAGGTCTCCAGCGGCAGTTTGATGGTGGACTGGGCCGACGTCTCCCCCTCGAGGTCGTCGAAGATGTAGACGCCGCCGGCCATCCCCACCATCTGGGCCACATAGTCGCTGGTGCGGCGGACGGTGATGAGGTTATTTGTGGTGATGGAGAAGAAGGCCGCGGTCTTGCCGGTGTTCTCCTGCTCGAGGATAGGGGCCACCTGCTCGACCTTCTGGCGAAAGACCTCTTCCGCCATCTCAGTCTTATTCAGCAGGATGCCGTAGAGCTTGAGCCACTCCATCCGGGCCAGCGGGCCGCTCTCGTAGCTCGAGCGCTCCACGAGGACCGGCACGCCGAACTTTTCCAGCTGCTCCTTGACCTCGGGGTCGTGGAGCACCATGGTGTTCTCGATGGCGAGGGTGCAGCCGGCGGCAAGGATGCGCTCATAGTCCGGGGCGCTGTACTTGCCCGCGTAGGCGATGCGGCCCTCCTGCATGGCCTGTCTGGCCTCTTCCACATACCAGCCATCGGCCTTCGTGCCGGAGAGGGCGATGCTGTCCAGGGCGTCCAGATGGACGAAGAGGTCCATCACCGAGGTGGAGACGAGATAAATATGATCCAGCGGCTGGCGCAGCACCACGACGTCCTCGGGCAGGTCGTCCACCTCGGCGGCCCCTTCGGGGACGACGAGGAACCGCCCGGCGTCCGGGATGTCGATCATCACATAGCCGCCCTCATAGCAGTCGGCGGAAAACTGGGTGGCATAGTCCAGCGGATAGCTGTGGTCGAACACGAGGGATGCTGTATTGGCCGGGGCGGTCTTGTGCTGCCCGCAGCCCGCAAGGGTGAGGGCGGCGGCAGGCAGGGCTTTCAGAAAATTGCGGCGTTTCATCGTTACTTTGCCTCGATCAGGGATGCAGAGGCGAAGGTCAGCGTATACTCGATCTCATGCGGGGTGCTCATGGCGACGGTATCGCCCACCACATCCAGCGGGGTGTCGAGAGCCGCGACGGGGATCTCGAAGGTAGAGTTGCCCTCGGTGTTGGTGGGCAGATACTTTTCGCCGTCCACCAGCATATAGTCGTAGTTGGGGCTGGACCAGACGATGGTGGCGGTCATCCTGCCATCGGCCACGGTCAGCGCAGCAGCTGTCTCT
>OJJY01000534.1_pt1 | contig 14191 bp, 18 predicted proteins | sample 1596421 | NCBI WGS metagenome assembly OJJY01 (sample SAMEA4350151, study PRJEB24818) | metagenome | biome: human; feature: gut; material: faeces | place: Denmark | collected 2013-09 | reverse complement strand
ACAGGCGGTGTACTGGCCTACACTTTTGGTCCCCGAACCGATCAAACGTGCCGGGAGCTACTGGCACTGCTTACACCCTTCAACATCGGCATGCTCACCAGCGATGACTGGGGCAGCTATGGCCGGGAGGTGCCGAAGAATAAGCATCTGACCGGCAAAATATTCACCCAACGCATTGAGCGTAATAATCTGACGCTACGCCCCCGCATTAAGCGGTTGGCTCGTAAAACAATCTGCTTCTCACGCTCAGTTGAGATCCACGAAAAAGTGATCGGAGCGTTTATCGAAAAACATATGTTCTACTAATTGGATGCACTACCCTCCAGTTCTCGTAACTTATTTTTTGCGTCACGCAATGCCCTGTCTGTTCGAATATTTTACGTCAATTTTTTTCATGCGCCTGAATTGAGATAGCCCGCCATTCTTTAACCTGTTCAACAAACAATCCCATGCGTCGGCAATATTTCTGACAGCGTAGCCGTCTCAAGAACAACTGAGAATCGACGCTCCGGTGTCCAGTCTTCAACCCCAACGGAGGTAATCTTTTCATTTTCAGGTAAAAGCCCTAGCTCCACTAACTCATATCTCCATTTTGATACAACTGAGGCACTGATCTTCAGCTTACGGGCTATCTGACGATGTGATCAGCAGTATGGTGGTAAAAGCCATATCAGTCCTTTCTCTTTGAGCTCACTTGGTATTGGTTGTCCTGGCATTGTTATCTCCTTAAAAAATTGAGGCGACAACTATGCTGACATAGGGGGTTACTCACCGATCTCCTTCACGATAATACGCAGGCTGCTATCGGCGGCTTCTTCAGATAACGACCTAGGTAGCGCGCCGTATTCCTCCCGCCGGCCGTTTTCTTCGACATGTACATAATAAAGCTGCCCTCATTCCACCGTATTCCACTACTCACAGAGTGTGAAGTTCGATCAGGTTGGTTGTTGTAGCCACATATTGGCATATTAATACAATGATTAATTTGACGCATGTTTACATATTATTGACAATGATGGTAATTATATTCACCCTTTTGAAGTTTAGATATTTTTGCAATTATTGTTGCTTTTAACAAAGTTCTCAAAAATTAGCTATTTTTTAATTAAAAAATAACACAATTGTTTAACAAATTTGCAGGCCAAAAAAAACAAAAGGAAATAACGTTAACCAATATTTATGTGGCTATTAGTCCTGGAGGGTGTTGATTATATGGTGTTTTATGTCGTTTGCATTCTTACTGATTAGTGCGATGTTTTTGTAAAATCAACCTCCTTTTTGAAACTTAAACTTTATTTTTTATTTTTAGTTGTTTTAGAATTATGTCGAAAAAGATACTTGAGTTTATGTTTAGTTAATTGAAGGTATATGGATTGGTTAAGCAAAGATGAGTATCTGTTTAGAGAAAAAAACGGTCATCTTATAAAAGGAATGGTTCACAAAGAACACTTTAGACTGCTTATTGAATTATCCAATATACGAAGTGCAAAAGTAATTTATGCACTAGAGGGTGTATTGGTTAATGGAATGGATGTTAAACATGTATGTGAGGTTTATGGGGTAACTCCTTCTTACTTCAATAGGGCGCTACGTAGGATGCAAGAAATTAGCTACTGTACTGCATGCATGGCTCAGTATTATTGACTACCATAAAACTACAGCTTTATAGACTAGTATTTGTTGTGGATTTTATTTCAAAGAAAATAACGATGATAAAGCGAATTGTAACAATACTAATGACAACATTTGTTATTTTTACCTGTGCTGCGAGAGCTGATATTCATCGGATTGTCTTCAATGCAGATGTAGTGGCATCAGCTTGTCATGCTGTTGTTGATGCCGATGGTATTGGAAATAGTAATCTGACGTTTGAAACATATAGAAAGTCAAAAGGGAATCCAATTTATCCCAGTACGTTTACTATACGTCTATACGAACCGGGGTCTTCCATTCAGGGATGCTCAGCGTTTTTAGCTGGGCAAGTAGCGACGCTACAATTTGGTAATGGGGGACAGCTTGATAGTGCCGGTGTTGTTACTCAAGGTGCGGGCAATAGAGTAAGAATTGACGTACGTGCAAAGGATACTCAAGCTGATTATCGTGATCGATTGACGGATAGTAATAATACGGTTAATTACCCAATTAATTTTGCTTCCAAGGGACTGTTTAAATTTGAGGCAAAACCAATTATCCCTGACGATATTCGTTCTGGTGAATATAGTAGCGCATTGTCATTTGTTGTGACTTACAATTAAAGATGAATAATGAAAGTATACTCTTTTTTTAGACGGGGTAAGATTAAGTTGTCACGAGTGGCAATGACGGTAAGTGTTGCTATAATAACACAAACAGTTAATGCCTCTGAAAAGCTTGATATGTCCTTTATTCAAGGTGGGCATAATGTAGATAAAGCTGCATGGGATATGTTGAATGGACACTTTATACCAGGGCGTTACTTAGTTGATATTATTGTTAACGGAAAAACTCATGGGAAGCAGATCCTAGATGTTACGCTAAATGACAACGATGGTTTATGTCTGACGGAAGAATGGCTTAGCAAATCGAACATATTCATCAGTTCCTCCTATTTTAAAGAGGGATATGATACATCTCGGCAATGCTATAATCTATCAAAAGGCGTGTCAACAAAAGTTGAACTGGATGTACCAACACAGACACTAACTTTTAGTATCCCTCAGCAGGGACTGGATGAAGCGCCAGAAAATATAGAATGGGAGTATGGAACCTCAGCATTTCGTATGAATTATAATATTAATGCGAATACTGGACATAATTATTCTAGTGCATTTGGCTCGGCTAATTTAAAAGCGAATATTAGGAGTTGGGTTGTGAATTCAACCGCAACATCAACCGCAGGAGATAGTGGATATAACTCCTCAATAGATATGTTTACCGCCACTAGGGCAATACGCTTTTTACGAGCAGATCTTGCGGCAGGGAAAGTGAATGCCGGAGATAATCTGCTCGGGAGTACCGGAATGTATGGTATCTCGCTTACGCGAAATAACAGTATGAAACTAGGTAATTTAGGTTATACGCCGGTTTTTTCAGGGATTGCAAATGGCCCATCGCGTGTAACGTTAAGTCAGGAAGGGCGCATATTGTACTCTGAAATGATGCCTGCTGGGCCTTTCTCGATTACCAACGTATCACTGTATACCAGCGGTGATGTGAAAATGACTATTACTGGAGAGGATGGTCATGAGCATGTGCAGTATTTTCCTATGACCGTGATGAGCGGCTTGTTGAATCCAGGGCAGCATGAATTCAGCATTGCAGGCGGGGTTGCAGATGATAACAGCGATCTGGAAGGGGGAATATTCTCTGCATCATATGGCTATGGTTTAAATGAAATGACTCTCAGGAGTGGTGTCGTCCTGAATCAGGACTACCAGGGCATCAGTGCTGGAGTTGTTACAGGTCTGGGGAAATTTGGTGCTGTATCTGCAGATGGGGTATGGTCTGTTGCAAAATATGATAAGCAGCCATCACAAAGTGGTAGTAAAACAGGGTTAGCGTGGTCAAAGAAATTAGAGTCGACAGGGACTGGACTCAGGGTGAACTGGTCCAAGACACATGATAGTACGTTTACCGAATTAAATGGGTTCAATCCAACAGATATTTGGTTAAAAGATAAAAAAGGTCGCAATGTACGAGATGAATGGAATGTTGGGATCAGTCAACCAGTCAAAGGACTTTTCAGTCTTTCTGCATCTGCGTGGAAAAGGGATTACCACAATTACAGTGGGAAAGATGCGGGTTTATCTGGTTCATTGAGTACCCAGATTGCTGGAGTCAGTTTTAATCTGGGGGGCACAGCCTCCAGAAATACACAAGGAAAGGATAACTGGGCTGTTTCTGGTTCCGTTTCGATACCTTTTATGCTGTTCGACAAACGGTATAGTTCGAGTTCGTCTGTTACCAGCAGCAAAGGACAAGGAGTTGGCTTTAGCTCAGGACTTTCTGGTTCACTGAATGATAAATTCAGTTATGGTATTAACGGAGGCCGTGACAGTAGTGGGGGTATGACTTCCGGACTGAATATGTCGTATAGCGGCGACAAAGTATCTTTGGGAGGGACTCTTAACAACTCATCGAATAGTGGTACAAATGGTTCTGTTTCATTAAGTGGTTCTGTACTGGCAGTCCCTGCGGCCCGTAACGTAATGTTTAGTAAGACAGTCAGTGAAACGGTGGCTGTCGTGGGTATTAAAGATACACCAGGTGTAAAAACCACTTCCGGCACAGGGGGAACAGATGCAAATGGAAATCTGGTTGTTCCACTTAATAGCTATGACTGGAACTCAATCACAATTGATGCAGGTTCCCTTCCAATGAATACGGAGCTGGCGACAACAAGCAAAAAGGTTATACCTGCGGATAAAGCTGTTGTATGGATGCCGTTTGAGCCGGTCAACGTTAAACGTTATCTGCTGCAGGTGAAGCAGAAAAATGGAAAGTTTGTTGAAGGTGGTACTTGGGCTAGGGATAAGCGAAACACACCTTTGGGATTTGTAGCAAACAATGGTGTGCTGATGATAAATTCTGTGGATATTTTAGGTGATATAACATTAGGGACATGTCGAATTCCAGCCACCAAACTCAAAGAAACTGAGAAATTACAGGAGATCACTTGTGAGTAATATTAAAAACACTTTGAAATTTGGAAAGCGATCCTTATGGGGAATGATGCTGGTTATGTTGCTGTCATCACAAACGGCTTTTGCATCATTGTCTGCAGACCAGACTCGTTATATTTTTCGAGGAGACAAAGACTCGTTAACGGTTACTATCACTAATAATAATAAAGAGCATACATTTGGTGGACAGGCATGGTTGGATAATATTGTAGAGAAAGATACACGTCCAACCTTTGTAGCAACACCATCGTTTTTTAAGGTAGCTCCGGGAGGACAGCAAGCATTACGTATTATTATGGCATCAGATCATCTTCCTACAGATAAAGAATCTGTCTACTGGCTTAATATTCAGGATATTCCACCTGCTATGGAAGGGAGTGGTTTAGCTATTGCATTGCGATCTAAACTTAAATTGTTTTACCGTCCTAAAGCATTAATTGAAGGGCGCAAGGGGGCAGAGCAAGGGCTTTCAGTTCAGGAACGTTCTGGTACCACAGTGTTGGTCAATAGTACTCCTTATATTTTTGCTATTGGATCTCTACTTGATGAAAAAGGAAAAAAATTGGCAGTTAATCAAGATGCGGCCCAGAAATTGCTTATGTTTATGCCGGGCGATGAAATTGCTATCCCTAGTTTGAAAGTAGCAAAAGTTGAGTCTTTAGATGATTATGGTGAACTGAAAGTTTGGGATATTAACGGTAAGAATATCAGTGATGGAAACAAAAAGTAGCTTCATAAAAATATCGGGCATAAATAATTAATGGCGTACCTATGATATATAAGTCCTTTTCTATTGCATTGCTATTAATAATATCTGCGTTTAATTACGCTTTTGCCGCAAATAATGAAATCAGCGAAAAGGTATATAATCTTGGTGTGTTAAATGGTCAAGTACAGGGGGGGAATATGGTTAAAGTCAATAGAACCCTTTCTGATCCTGTGATTTATCGACTGCAGTTAAAGAAGAATACCTCGGGTACCATTATTATTAGAGCAGCAACAGCAAGGACTGCATCTGATGGATCTGCGATTATAACAGTACAAAAAATGCTTCCTGACGGGCAGCAGAACGCATATGTAAGTCTTAATTTAACTTTATATGTTGATAGTAAAAAAACACCGTTAAACTATAGTTCTCGTGGGGAAGATATTGTTATTATTACTCCTGCCGATGGAGAGATTGTAGAACTACGAAGCGATACTCCAGCAGAATTACAGATTCCGGCAAATTACAAAGGAAATATTAAGATTGAAATGCAAATTGAAGATGAATAAAGTAATAAACAAAGATACTAAATACATGTATTATTGAATAAATTCCTCCAGGGTTTAATAAGTAAAACTTGCGGAATGCAAGAAGGAGATTCATGTGAATATATGTTAACTTTTGAACTTGTCATCGAAGGAAAAGTAATGGAAATGAGAGTAAGTAAAGTCTTATTGTCGGTGTTTATTTTGTTTTATTCTGTTAGTGCATTCTCAAATATCCTTGATGGCGGAGAGATAAGATTTCGAGGTTTTATTACAGATGATGCACCTAAATGGATCTGGCGAGTGGCATCTTCAGAGCAATCTTGGGACGTAGATACTGGAGATGCTCGGGAAGAAAGAGGCCAGCTAATCTTCAATCTAAAGAGCAGAGGAAGCATCCCATTTCTTGAAGGACACTTATATGAGATAGCTGAGAGAGGTGGGCCGGGTTTTACTCCCTATATCACTTATAGTAGTGGAGCTCAATCACTTGGAGATAATACGACAAAGCAACGATTTAGGGCCTCTATACCTGTCCGTAATGCTGAAAACAATGAAAATGTAGGCAATATGGAATTTACAATAGAACAAGGGATGGGTATTGCTGTGGGACTTCAGGAGGAAAATGTCCCCTTCAGTCCAGGAATGTATTTGGTGAGCGGAGAAAGTCTGTCTGATGTTAATCCTGATACTTTATCTACAGAATTGACGAATCGTCTTTCTAATTTATTAATGATGAATAAGAATTTTGGCAATGGAATGTCGGCAGCCAGTAATCGAAAGCTTATTTCTCAAGGTATGCTTTCTGATGGAAGAGTGCAGAATATAGCAGCAGCCTTTGCTTCTGCTTTATCGGATTTTGAACTGTATCTGTCATCTGAAAATACTCCGACACAGTGGCATGCAACACTGAATGTCACTGTCGTTGTACATTAATTATAGTTGAATGTAGATGATCAAATTACATACTTTAATATTGGGAGCTGTTTGTCTGTGTTCTTCTTATACACTAGCTCAATGGAGCCCACCGGGATACGATTTTAATGGTGGGATTAACTTAAGTGGGCAAGTGACAAGTAATCGCAATCCCTGGGTCTGGCAGTTAGGGCGAAATACAGATGTCCCCGCTCTTAAGGAGAAATCAAGGCATTCTGATGGCCATTGGGCTGTTCCTTTACCGGCATCGACCATCCTGTTAGGGAAAACAATTCGAACGGTGTCTTCTGGAAGAGAGGGACTTGTGCCAGTCATAAGGATTGGGAAAACAGAGTTGGGCCAAACACTGAAGTGGATAGAGCCAGGTGTGGCTTTGGTTACTCTACCGGTACATGATGAAGAAAACCAAGGAACATTCACTTTTAAGATAAAAGTGAATGCACTTTTAAAATTTGTATCAGAGGGACAAGAGAAGTATTCCGGGCTCTATAATGATACTAATGGCAACGGTTTTCCGGCGCGTGATTTTATAACACCCCAAAACCAAACTGTGACTGAGTTAAAAAAAATATTTATTACCGAACCACCATTATGGTTGGGAAAGAATATATTTGTATCCGATGTTGTTGGGGTAAGTAAATTTGCAGATAGTTCACTTCGCCAGTTAGATGGCATATACGGTGCTGAGATGGTACCTGATAGCGGTAAATTACAATTTCGTTCTGGCACTCTACCTTCGCAGTGGCATGTGTCATTACCCATTAGTATAGAGTACCAATAGGGATAGTAGTATGCGTTTATCTATTATGGTTATTGCGACTATGGTAATGAATATTTCTTCTGTATATAGTTCGCAACACTCAGCGGGTAATGGACACTGGCAGGGAGAGATGTTTGCTGCCGTAACAGAATTTGGAGGTAAGGTAAGTGTACAGGATGTTATTTGGCAGTGGTTTCCTCGCTCAATCTTGATAAATACAGAAAATTCAAATGCGGGGGAATTGAAATATACAAATACAGGAGTTGTATACGAAGGAAATAAAGAACAGGTATATATTGTGCTAGAAGGCAGAACATCAGCTCTTATTAAACGCCCAAGACCAGGGATAAAGCCAGTTATTAGCTTTCCGGAAGCTGATTCATTACGGTTTCCCGTTAAAGGCGAGTTTGATAACGGAGAGATCCACTATGGAGAAATGACGTTTAAAGTTATGCAAACACCTGTGTATCAGGATAAAACGATGAATTGTGGCTGGGTTGCTCATCCGGAATTATCCAGAGAAGAGGTAGAGGTTATTCGCTCTACAATGGCTTCTATCCCTGGATACTCATACACTAATACACAGGATATAAGTAATAGCATAGATAGTAGAATGTTTAATTATAATTTTAATGAACAATCTGGAAACGATATAGTGGATTTTGCTGGAGGGTGGCTGGTCACGATTAAAGATATTCGATTTTATATTCCTAGTGAAAGTGATAAGTTAAATCGCTGGAAAGGGGTATTGTCTCCAGTAGTATTTTATTTTTAATCGAGAAAGCACGCAGTCAGATATGACGGTCTCAACCTGTGTTATATTGGTTATTTTTATGCGTGACATAATTTCTTGTAATCTAATCTTTATGCTTTATAAGCAGTCTAATTATTCTATCGGCGAGAAGTATAATAATGAGGCAAATATCAGTTAAAAATATTTACAATCCACCACAAAGACTGGAGCCTGGAAGAGTAGATAAAGAACACCTTACTATTTTGATCGATATATCTTCGATAAGGAGTGCTAAGGTCATATTAGCATTGTATGAGTATTATTCTCATGGAAAAAAAAGAAAGACTATTTGTGAGAAGTATGGGGTAAACCCCGGCTATCTATCTTTAAAAATAAGAGAGTTGCAGGATTTGAATTCTTGTATATATAATTTACTTCCTTTTTACATAGATAAAATCGCATCGCCATTTACTGATTGATTATCTGTAAGTGAAGTTATATAGATAAGATGAAAATGATTTTTTGTGGCGTGAACATAAAGCGTATCTGTTTTTAATGGATGGGTTTTATGGTGATTCCACCAACCAATGATTTACATTCAATAATGTATTGAATAGGAGATTTGTAATGAAAAAAACATTAATTGCACTTTGTGTTGCCATGGTGTCCGGCTCCGCGATGGCATGGAGTACAGGTGATTTTAACGGCACTGTTGATATCGGCGGTACCATTGAAAAAACTGAATACAAAGCAAAATGGCAGTGGAAGTCTGGAACTGGCTTTGATTCTTTTGCCAATACGACTAACCAATTGAGAGTTAATGGTACCAAGTTAGTTATCCCTGTCACAGAAGATAAACCGATTCTTCTGGGGAAAACTACTGAGGCATTCTCTTCATCAGTTGGAGGAGTTGCTGCTGTGCCTAATATCGTTTTCAGAGGCTATGATGGTACCATCGTTTCTCTTCAGGCATCTGGTTCTGGTGATGGTACACACTATCTGGAGCTGCCAATTAAGGAGGCTGATGCGGATGTGCGAATTGGTACGCTTCGTGTGAATGTTACTGCTGCTGGCGTTGTAGCAAAAGAAGGTGATAGTGATATTCAGCTTAACAGTGTGGAGTCAACTCAAAACAGCGAAGTCTTCTTTGGTGGGCTTATTTCTAATGCCGTTGTCGATTCTGCAACAACCGCTGCAGCTACTACTGCGAAATTCGGCAGTCTCAGTGCTACAGAATTACAACAACAAGTCCAGAACGTTAACGGCACACTAACTACGCTGACAGAAGGCACATCGAAACAAACTGAAACCTTGGTTGATCAGAATGGTAAAGTCGTAGCTGCGGCATATGCTATGGGGATGTCCAATGGACAAACTCTGGAGGCAACCTTCAATAAGGCGGTTACCTCAGAAGTTAACTGGAAAGCGCCAATGAACATCGTTGTTTCTTATCAATAATAAACCAAGGATAGTGATCATGAAACTTCATAAAATAGCAATGATTATGGCTTGCATGGTCTCCACACCTGCGCTGGCATGGAGCAATGGAGATTTTAATGGCTCAGTTGATATCGGCGGTTCTGTAACACCAGAGCAATATTCTCAGTTATGGCAATGGAAAGTCGGTACTGGACTTAATAATTTCAATAATGATGCTGAGCAGATGTCGGCAAATTTTACCAAGCTAACGGTAAGGGTCACTGAGGCCCAACCTATTTTGATTGGTAATACAAAATCACCTGTGGTAGCCTATAATGGGGCTGTAGGTATAACTCCTAAAATTTCATTCTCAGATTTTGAGAATAACAAAGTAGATTTGAAGCAAGAATCATCTAGTCCCGGTGGTGTAGGTTTTTTTAATTTACCGGTTAAAAACAGTGATAATAATGATAAAATTGGCACTGTAAAAGTCAATGCAACGGCTGTTGGAATTGGGCTACATTCAGAAAATTATGGTTCGTTCGGGCTTATATATGCGGTGCGATCCATTACTGCAACATCTAATGAACATCTTTTTTATGGAGCAGTATTTGAAAGATCTATGTCGAATGGGTATAGTAACGGTGATGCTTTTGCAAGCAGATTAAATAATGTAAATAAACAAGAACTGAAGAGAGTATTATTTACACACCCCTCAGTTACAGCGGGAGGGACGTGGCTTAGCGATAACGCATCGCCTTTTTCATTAAGTAAAAATGGGGCAGGAGCAAATGCGATTGATGGTGTAATTACTGCCTCGTATTCTTTGGGGATCGATGCAGGACAATCTCTGGAGTTTGAGTTTTATAATCCAATAACTTCCACTACTAAGTGGAGCGCACCACTTAATATTGCAGTAACTTATAATTAAAAGGAAGGTACTTATTATGAATAAAATAATGGAAGTCAGATCACCCACGGATACAGTGATTTTTTAAGAATGGGGAAAAATGTAAGAATGGATTATCTAATGGAAATTGACGGTAAGAACTTTAGATGTTTAACATCTAGTAACCATCAAAGACTTAAATAAGTAAATTAAATCCGGCAGTTTTACTGCCGGATAAACTGGTAGCTACTTCATATTTATTGAAAAGCGATGCAGGGCAATCTCAGGGGATGATGTCTGAATACTGCATTAAAGATTCGGTAGTGCATCCAATTAGTAGAACATGTGTTTGTCGATAAACGCTCCGATCACTTTTTCGTGGATCTCAACTGAGCGTGAGAAGCAGATTGTTTTATGAGCCAACCGCTTAATACGGGTGCGTAGCGTCAGATTATTACGCTCAATGCGTTGGGTGAATATTTTGCCGGTCAGATGCTTATTCTTCGGTACCACCCGGCCATAGCTGCCCCAGTCATCGCTGGTGAGCATGCCGATGTTGAAGGGTGTAAGCAGTGCCAGTAGCTCCCGGCACGTTTGATCGGTTCGGGGACCAAAAGTGTAGGCCAGTACACCGCCTGTTTTGGTGTTGTACGCGTACCAGAGCCAATGTTGCCGGGCTTTACTGCCAACGTAGCTCCATTGCTCATCAAGCTCGCAGATAAGAGCCACATCAGCATGGGCAACAGGCGAAGAAGTTATTCGCTTTGGCGCGAGTTTTTGTCCCTTCATCGAAAAATCAACCTCACTGTATTTTTTAATCTATTTGGATATGGTGTTAAAAGCAGGGATCCCATACTTCACTGCAGCTTCCCTTATAGAAAGAGAATTATCAATAACATCTCTGACCACATTCAATCTGAAGTTATCGTCATAACGTCTTTTTTGCCCAGTCAGTGTTTTTAATCCGTGCTTACGGTAAACATAAGCCCATTTCCTTACAGTGCTGGGGTCAATATTGTACATTTTTCCAACAGACTTCAAACTCAGCTCACCTTCCAGGTATTTTTCGGATACTTCCCTTTTGAATTCTAATGAAAATTTGCTCATACGCTCCTCAGTTACAGATCTGGTGTCTAACTATTGGGGCGCAATTCACTTCAGAGTGGCCAGCTGCACAAACGGATACGGAGGCGCGAGCGAAAAATCCCCCCGCGTCAGCGCCAGTGCTTCATTAATGCGCGCACCGGTGTTCCACAGTGTGGCCAGCAGCATCTTGCGGCGCAGATCTGGGACGTAATGGAGCAGGGTGCTCACTTCAGGGGCCAGCAGGTATTTTAGCAGTTCATCATGAACCATCGACATCTAGCGGAGTGCCAGCGCTGCCGGATAATCGATGGCAACAGGAAGCTGAGCGGCATCCCGGGCATGGTGGATCGGTGCTGGCAGGTGCTGCATATCAGTGTTCACTCCACGGGGAAACGTCGGGCAGGTTTTCCACAACCCGGTACTTTCCCGGATAACGGAGCTGGTTACCGCCACGCGTCCAGACGGTGACAACAAAACCCCCTCCCTGGTTGTTTTCGGGGAGCAGGTGATCGCACTGCTCACTCAGCATGTGGATCATGAACGGCGCATCGCTGCCGTCTTCAAATACCAGTTCCAGCGCATCGCGGCCATGCTGCGTTCCCTTACTGATGATGACGTACTCAGCCCCCCGCATCTCCCTGAGTAAATGTTTTGCCGCATCCGGGACAAGCAGCCTGGCTGCGCCGGTATTCCAGCTGAGGTAGGCATATCCGGCCTGCGCCTGTACAGACTGCCAGTAATCCGTTCTGGCGACAGCCTGACCTTCATTCTCAATAAAAAACATGGGTGACTCCTTTTTTCTTTTCCGGGCAGGGACGGTCATGCGATAACGTCATCCATCATCACTTCCCTTACCGTCACGTCGTCTAATAACATCATGCCGTTATCATCATTACCATGATAACAAGCATCCATATAACCACGCCGTTAAATTACCGGAGAGCCGTTTCCGTCAGATCCGACTTTCCGGAAGTGTACCACGCTAAGGAAATAATCATATCGCTGTTTTCCGCCCCTGCGCGGCGCATCACAGGTCAGGGAAATAACACAACATATAGTGTCATCAACAGCTGAATGAGATACCACATATTGTGCTGACGGGATGTGGCGTTGTACGGGGTAGAGGAAGATACTGAACTCGCAGAAACCGGATCTGCGGGGCAGAAAAGCCCCAGATAATATGATAATTAAGCAATGTTCATAAAATCATATCAAATATGATTTTTAGCTGTAATAACATTATCAGATGGAGCGTGCAGGATGGATGAAGAAAGGGTGTTTTCACTCAGCCATGAACAACTGACCCGGTTTGCGGAACAACGCATCTGGAAATGCAATCTGGACAGCCAGGGCGTGACTTATCTCTGCGAATCAGCCAAAGCCGGATCCGTGCTGATCTTCTGGCATGAACTGGCCATAAATGGCTATTCTTCAATGAATGCCATAAAGAGACAGGAGCTCATTGACGCCGACTTTCAGCGCCTCAGAAACCTCATCTGGCCGGATGGTGACAGGTAATGACTCAGAGCAGCCGACCGTCTCCACTGCAGCGGAGAGTGATGATTGTGCTGGCTGCCCTTGATGAAAAACGGCCTGGCCCCGTGCTGACGCGGGACATAGAACGGGTGCTGGAGCGAAGTGGGGAAGCCCCGGTCTACGGGCCAAACCTGCGCGCCCCGAATCTGCAGCTGGCAGTGGAGCTGACGGATGTCGGCTGGGCCGTGGCCCCCCCTCTTCTGCTGGCAGAACAGGACCGCCTCCGGGCAGAACAACGCGCGGCGGAAGTTGTCGTACTGCCGCTGATCCCGTTGTCAGTTCCGCCCGCAGAAGGCACTTCTGCCAAAGACCTGCCGGTGGAGCTGGGCGGCATGACGTATCAGGCCTGTCGTGGGGATTTTGTGGTACGTCTCGACGGCAGCACATGTCTGCAGTTATGGAATAAAGAAGGCAGGGTGGTACGCCTGGAGGGCGATCCGCTGGACGTGGCGCAGTGGCTGCATGCCTTTCACGATGCCGGAATAGAAGTTCGTGTACAGGTTAATGAAAGTGTCACTCCGTAAATAAACACTGCACTGAAATTTCTTTTTTTCATTGGAGCACCTGAACAGAGGTAAGCATATCACCTCTGTTCAGGTAGCTAAATTTAGTGTGCCACCTCAAGGTTCTTAGTGAGCTGTTTTTAAAAGATATGATAATATATTATTGTTTATGAATTGTTGACGTTTGATTTAGTAGTATATAAAGTTCGCCAACTTTATTGGGCTTTTTTTTATCTCTACTTACTGGGTGCCAGAAACTTTAAATTTTAAACGGAGGGGGCATTTTGTTCAAAGCAAATCATGTTCCGGTATTAATGTATCATCATGTCAGCCATTGCCCAGGACTGGTTACACTTTCTCCCGAGACATTCCGGAAACAAATGAAATGGTTGGCTGAAAACAACTGGAAAACACTGT
>OJJY01000532.1_pt1 | contig 14214 bp, 11 predicted proteins | sample 1596421 | NCBI WGS metagenome assembly OJJY01 (sample SAMEA4350151, study PRJEB24818) | metagenome | biome: human; feature: gut; material: faeces | place: Denmark | collected 2013-09 | reverse complement strand
CTCTCAGACTGGCCATTTTTCTCATCTTAATCTTCTGTTCAAATTCCTTTGTCAACCTTGATTCCATTATTTCTTGCAACAGATTACTCACTCATTTTTCGGGGGGGATTACGAGAATTCTATTATCTTTTCTAGCATATTTACCACATATTACTCTACTGCGACTGGTGAACTATATTCCAAATTGCAATTACCGTATAATAATAAACATCTGGACATTTGGCGTAATCATTGCAATCAATCTATGTAATGCACAAAAACCCATTTCCAATCTCCACTTATCGTAACAGCCTGAAGGTATCCCATGATGCACTTGCAAATTTGAGATAATATTTGCTATAGTAGACCCCCATTACACTTTGAGTCTTGCTCCCTTGATTTTTTTTATCCACAATCGACCATTTACAAGAAATCTCAAAACCCTGTATTGTCTGTATTTTAAGAAAAAAACGAAAATTTTCTGCGTTCCAGTCAAGTTATGTCTTTTCACCTTTTTAATACTCTCATTATATGGATATCTGCTTAATGTTTCATCCAGCTCTTGTTTAGTTTCTTTTTTGGTCTTTTTATTGTCCGGATGAAAATAGTACAATCTCATACATGAATACAGTCTAGTAACCACTCGTGCATAATAAGCACTCCAGTATTCTTCAGGCAACGAGAATTTATTTATAATTCTCTCATAATTTTCAAAAGCCACTTCGTTATAGTATTGCGCCTTTTCATTAAATCTGTTGGTCACCGATTCTTGCAAATATCGATAATGATACAACGCTTTATGAATATAGAAATACTTGTCCGTTAACTGCAAACACTCTGCGTTAAAAATCACATCTTGACCTTTCCTTGCCTTCGGATCAAACCACATATTATTATCTTTCAATAAGGAGGCACGATACATTTTATTCCAGATAACATTCGTCTCATACTCATATGGTTTTCCATTAACAACAAGGAAGTTAAATGGCGCAATTCTTAAATTATGAACCCATTCTTCATCAAGAATTCCGCTATCACTTTTCAAATGCTTAACATTTGTTTTCCCATCAAATTCCTGAATATAGTCAAATAGAAATACATCTATGTTACTGTTTTCCTTCTGAGCACTATACAATGTTGAAACGTGTGTTGGTTCAACCCAATCATCTGGATCAACAAAAGTCACCCATTCTGTTGTAGATACCTTAATTCCATTATTTCTTGCGACAGATACTCCTGCATTTTTTTGGTGAATTACTATAATTCTACTATCTTTTCTTGCATATTCATCGCATATTTCTCCGCTATGATCTGGAGATCCATCATCAACTGCAATAACTTGAAAATCACTACAATCTTGCGCCAACAAACTTTCAAAACATGCTCTTAGATATTCTTCTTTAATTTTGTAAATGGGTATTATAATACTCAAAAATGGAGTCATTTGCTTACCTTCTATACTTTCCCGCAATAACATCGTTATAGAATGCGATATATTTCTTCTTCATAGCATCAGTATTGTAAATCTCAAGAACATCCTGATAGGCTCTTTCAGGAAGTTCTTTTGGAAATTCCCTCATAGCCGCTTTTATATGTTCAGCATACTCCTCTGCCTTATCACATACATACCCATTAATTCCATCACTGATAACACTCTTATTTCCCATTGTATTGCTAACGAGAATCAACTTTTTAATGTACATATTCTCAATAAGACTCATCGCAATGGCTTCACCAAGACTGCACAAAATAAATGCATCTGCACCTTTGGCCATTGCCAAAGCTTCCTTACGAGGTTTCCATCCTGTCACTTCAATATTGGGAGCTGTTAACTCATTTTCAAGTTCTCCGTTACCAATCCAAATAAATCTTGCTTCTGGTACTAGTTCAGCAATTCTATTAAAAAGCTGCGGCTGTTTCTGAACGCAGGCACGGCCAAGCGTAAAGACCGTGAACTTATCATTTTTTACAGGCTTAATACCATCAAGGGATGCAGAAAGATCTGCGAGATTCACACCCGTTTCAACATAGGCTGTTCTCTTGGAGAATTTCTTTGCTTCTTCATCTTCACTTTCGCAACAGGTAAGTGTAAGTGCTCGATTTCCGAGAACCTTTTCAGCAAACTTGTAGACTTTACTCTTCTTCCCCGGTCCCATAAGAATATGTGCATATCCATGGGGTGTATACACAACAGTATTATTTTTTCCTTTATATGCAAGTCTACCTAAACCACCTGCAACCGAAGAATGTAAGTGAATCACATTCGGCTGAACATCTTTTTCAATCTGACGCAATTCCTTAATTGCTGCAATGTCACTCTTCAAGTTGGTTAGTCCCTTAACACCGACATTTTGCATTTCAATCAAATGCACTCTCTGATCCAAAAAATCTTTGTAATTCTTAGGGGTCTGAGGTCTGAGAGAATATGCAAGATAGACATCAAAATTATCCACCATATCGTTGCAGAGCTGAGATACATAAGTGAATACGCCACCTCCAAAAGCTTCACAGACCATTAAAATCTTTTTCTTTGCCATTTTTACTCTCCCAGTTCCTTCTCACATTTATCCAATACAGCTGCAATTACCTGATCCATATCATAGTACTTATACTCACCAAGACGACCGCCGAAGATTACTTTTTCTTCTGCGTCTGCCAGCTTCTTATATTCAGAATAAAGCAAGCCATTCTTAGCATCATTAACCGGATAATACGGCTCATCTCCCGGTTTCCACTCGCTACTATACTCACGGCTGATGATTGTTTTTGGCAGATCGTTTCCATTTTCATCCTTACCGAACTCAAACCATTTGTGTTCAATAATTCGAGTCCACGGAGTTTCGCGGTCGGTATAGTTCACTGCTGCGTTGCCCTGGAAATTAGGCTTGTCCAACGTTTCCGTTTCAAAGCGAACCGAACGATATTCCAACGTACCCAACTTATAATCAAAATAAGCATCAATCGGTCCAGTGTACACAACCTTATCAGCCAATGCATCCAACTCGGCCTTGTTCTCCAGATAGTCTGTATTCAGCCGAATCTCAATGCCAACCAACAAGTTAGCAATCATCTTAGTGTACCCGCCGATGGGGATGCCCTGGTACAAGGCGTTGAAATAGTTGTTATCAAAAGTCAGACGAACTGGAAGGCGCTTAATAATAAAGGACGGCAACTCTTTACAGTCGCGCCCCCACTGCTTTTCAGTGTAGCCTTTGATAAGTTTCTCATAGATATCACGACCGACAAGAGAAATGGCCTGCTCTTCAAGATTCTGCGGCTCGCCAGTAATCTCCTTGCGCTGCTCCTTAATCTTGGCGGCAGCCTCTTCCGGTGTCACAACACCCCACATCTTGTTAAAGGTATACATGTTGAACGGTAACGAATACAATTCGCCCTTGTAATTAGCCACGGGGCTGTTGGTAAAGCGGTTGAATTCTGCAAATTGTGTGATATAACTCCAAACCTTTTTATTGTTGGTATGGAAAATGTGAGCACCGTACTTGTGAACGTTGATGCCCTCAACACTTTCTGTATAAATGTTACCCGCAATATTCGGACGCTTGTCCACTACCAAAACAGATTTTCCATGAGCCTTCGCCTCATGGGCAAAAATCGCCCCGTAAAGACCAGAACCTACTACTAAATAATCGTACATATATAACTTTCTCCCTATCTTAATCCTATATAACCTCTATCAATCTCTCTGGAAAATATCTCTGGTGTAAACCTTATCCTTCACATCATCCAGACACTTGTCATAGCGGTTTGCGATGATGGCGTGGCTCATTTCCTTGAACTTATCCAGATCATTAACCACTACTGATCCAAAGAAAGTTTCACCATCTTTCAGAGTCGGCTCATAAATCACAACCGTTGCACCCTTGGCCTTGATACGCTTCATGACACCCTGAATAGAACTCTGACGGAAGTTATCGCTGTTGCTCTTCATGGTCAGGCGGTACACACCGATGGTCACAGATTTTTCCTGTTCCTTATCGTACTCGTTAGCCTCGTCATAACCATAATAACCAGCCAGCTTCAGGACGCGGTCAGCGATGAAGTCTTTACGAGTTCTGTTACTCTCGACAATAGCCTCGATCAGGTTCTCCGGCACATCTGCATAGTTAGCCAGCAGCTGCTTAGTATCTTTCGGCAGGCAGTATCCGCCGTAGCCAAAGGACGGATTGTTGTAGTGACTACCAATACGAGGGTCAAGGCATACCCCATCGATAATCTGCTGAGTGTTCAGCCCCTTGCTCTCTGCATAGGTGTCCAGTTCGTTAAAGTAAGCCACGCGCAGGGCTAGATATGTATTAGCAAACAATTTGACTGCCTCTGCCTCGGTGAAGCCCATGAACAGGGTGTCGATGTTCTCCTTGATAGCGCCTTCCTGCAGCAGACCAGCAAACTCGTGTGCCGCCTCAACCAGACGCTCATCGTTCAGATCAGTGCCAACAATGATACGAGAAGGATAAAGATTATCGTACAGGGCTTTGCTTTCTCTTAAAAATTCCGGGCTGAAGATGATGTTCTTGCTGCCGAACTTCTCACGCACACTTGCAGTGTAACCCACAGGAATTGTGGACTTGATGACCATGATAGCGTTCGGGTTATATTCCATGACCAGCTTGATCACAGCTTCGACCGCAGATGTGTCAAAATGCTGAGTGTGGCTATCGTAGTTGGTAGGGGCCGCTATAACAACAAAGTCCGCATCCGAGTATGCAGCCTTTGCATCCAGAGTTGCGGTCAGGTTCAGTTCTTTCTCTGCGAGATACTTCTCGATATAGTCATCCTGAATCGGAGACTTACGGTTGTTGATCATCTCAACCTTCTCCGGAACAATATCAACTGCGGTCACCTGATGGTGCTGAGAAAGCAATGTGGCAATTGACAAACCAACATAACCAGTGCCCGCAACGGCGATTTTGTAATTCTTCATGTTATTTACTCCTCCGGCCCTCATCGGGCATATCCTCTAATTTTCTATGTACACATCCATATGGATGGTATTTCTTTTCCTCTTGCCGCTCACACGGCTAAGTGTTTTCTTATGCTGTCGTATCCAATTATCCCAGCAATCATATTTCCCTTGTTTTCTACTTCATAAAACATCCGTTGAGTACACTCGTTTCTATTTCTCTATAGCCGAAGTGTTGATTTATACAGTCGAACCCCGTATATCCTGCAATAACGTTTTTCTAAGTGTTGGATTGTTGAATCGAACCTTGTCGGTGCATGAGTTTTGTTAAAACTGTATATATCATCCAGTCCAATTCTCGCCATTCATTGTTCACCATGAACAAATATTCACTCTCACCGCACAAAACATGTAATTATCATCACCATTCATGCTCTACTCAACAGCTGTTTTATGAAGTAGAAATCGTCTGTTTTTCTCTATTTTTCATGACTCAACAAACCGTTATGATGTAGGTGTCATTAGCGGGTCAGATAGTGTACTCAACAGCAGTTTCAGACGTTAATGATAAACTCATGGATTTTTGTTGTTTTCTCCTGTTTTCCGCCATTTCTATGATTCTTCTGAAAAAGTTGTGCTAATTTTGTATCACAGGGGTCAAAAGTTCAGCATTTTATATAAGTTATCGACATCTTTAGTTCATGTATCTGTGAAATATTACCAGCTTTAGCAACACAATTAGTGTGTAAAACAGGTCCTTTTCGACTATGCTACGTCAATACGGTTTGTTGAGTAGACATTTACATGAACTGAAACAAGCCCACGGCTCGTTGCTCAACAGCAACTGACCCGTGGGCTCAAATTGTTCTTCAAGTGCTTTTTGCTCGTTTTCCAGGGCGCAACATAGTATGTGAGCGCGCGGATACCTTCACAATCCTCTTTCTGATACTTCAACAAATGAGATACTTGAAGGACAATTCAAGCCTCTAAAAAGTATCATCCATTTTGAGAATGGATGATACCCATTTCCACAGAAGCCCATATATAATATGTATAGATATAATACCACACAATGCGACACATTTCAACAGAACGAGTTATATCAAACCGTACCCGAACACATTTTTGTCACTTTCACCATATTGGGCATACTTTTTCCTATAGAATAGCTGAAACATATAAAAGTAATGTTACATCATTACAAATTGAACAAGGAGGAGCATTATGTCAAAGCGCGGAGAAAACATCAGAAAGAGGAAAGATGGTCGTTGGGAGGGTCGATTTATTAAGGGACGAAAGTCTGACCGGACCGCAATCTGGGGTTACATTTATGGGCATTCTTACACTGAAGTAAAGGAAAAACTCACCATTAAAAAGATGGAGGTACAACAATTTGCACTAAATGTAGATAATCCAACTTTTTCAGAGCTTTCTCTAACCTGGGAAAGCTCCATTTTTTTAGGTGTCAAATCTTCTACAGCAGCACACTATCACTACACACTCCAACACTACATTTTGCCTGTGCTTGGTCCATATCGTGTTCAAGCTTTGAATGAAAGCATTCTAGAAAGCAGCCTTCTGGAAATTATTGCTCCTGCAGACCAAAACCACAAGACTCTGGGCAACGCAATGAGCAAGGAGTGCTTGACGCTTGTACGGAGAATTTGCCGCTATGCGGTACATCTACATATTATGCGCCCCATTGAAATTGATCTCAAACTTCCAACGGTGAATCCATCCAACACTTCGGTTCTAAATAATTTGGAACAAAAATCTGTTTATGCTTTTGTTCGCTCTTCGCCAACACCCCGGAGGCTTGGTATGCTGCTGATGATGCAGATGGGTCTGCGCATCGGAGAAGTGTGCGGGCTGCAATGGGGTGATTTCGACTTACAAAACGGTGTTCTATCCGTTCGGCGCACGGTCAAGAGAATTTATATGGCACCCGGAAAAACCACCTTGGTAACGCAATCTCCCAAAACGCAAAGTTCCAAGCGCGACATCCCCATCCCAACAGGTATCCTCAGCCTTCTAAAAGAAGAATATGTCGGGCAGAGTAACGGTGTCTGGTTTCTATCAGATTCCAACCTTAGACCAGTTGAACCGCGCTGCTATTACAAGAGCTTGCAAGGATACTTAAAGCAGGCTCAAGTTCCTGTTGTCCGCCCACATGAGCTGCGGCATACATTTGCAACAACCTGTCTGCAAGCGGGCTGCAATGTGAGAACGCTGAGTGAATTAATGGGGCATTCAAATCCTGATGTAACACTAAAACGCTATGCACACTCCTGCTGGGAGTGGAAGCAAAATGAAATGAATCGAATTTACGGATGAGTGGTCAAAAGAGGAGTCAGTTTTTATAAAATCACATATTATCGGCATTTAAAATCTACAACCTTCAATTCTCAAAATGGATGATACTTTTAGAGGCTTGAATTGCCCTTCAAGTATCTCATTTGTTGAAGTATCAGAAAGAGGAATCGTGAAGGTTATCAGTGGTGCTTGCTATACACATGTGGCACTCTGTAAAAACGAATGGAAAACACTTGAAGAATAATTTGAGCCCACGGGTCAGTTGCTGTTGAGCAATAAGCCGTGGGCTTGTTTCAGTTCATACAAATGTCTGGTCAATAAAATCAGTTGCGTTCTGATGGCCTATGGTGGAGCGTAAAACACATGCGAAAATGGGCGATTTTGCATGAATATACGTCTCTATTTTACTCGGAAAATCATGTATTGTGCAGGTTGTCTAGTCTGCAATGTGCATTTATACAGCACGGTGTTGGGTAACGGTAAAAAAATACTATTTTCTTATTGTGTAGACATCATAATAGATGAACATTTCATTGTATAAGTTGCAACAACGATGATAGAAACATATAAACGCTTGCTGTATAAAATGACGGATGAGCTAGATTTCAATAAAGTGTCCATGTAAAAACAGGTCTATTCAACAACTTAACACTTAGGTGTAGTGGTAGATGCCCCGGCGTATAAATATGCGCCGAGAAAATGAGGGATAAGAGCGATTAAAGGATAATTGCCGCACTGATGGGCTGCGACAGCATAAGAAAACACTTAGCCGACTGTGATTATCACACAGGAGCTTTATGAAAAAGAAATACTATCCTGAAACACAGGATGTGTACATAGATATAAAATTTACCTTTCAAGGGGATGGGTCCGAAGAGGACCGGAGGAGTAAGAATTATGAGCTACAGAGAAAGATACGAGCAGTGGCTGAACGATGATTTTTTCGATGAAGCTACTTGTAGAGAGCTGAAGTCCCTTACGGACGAAAAGGAAATTGAAGATAGATTTTATCGCGATCTGGAATTCGGTACTGGCGGTCTGCGTGGTGTGATGGGTGCAGGCACGAACCGTATGAATAAGTATACGGTTGGCAAGGCGACTGCGGGTCTTGGAAAATATCTTTTAGATACTTACGGTGCTGAGGAGTGTAAGAATCGTGGTGTGGTAATTGGTTATGATACTCGAAATAATAGTGAGTTCTTTTCTAGAATGGCAGCAAATGTTCTGAGCGGAATGGGAATTCGTGTTTATCTCCATGCCCACGCACGTCCTACGCCTCAGCTGAGTTTTTCTGTGAAGTTCTGGAATGCACTGGCAGGTGTTGTAGTGACAGCCAGCCACAACCCGAAAGAATACAACGGTTACAAAGTTTATGACGAGTTTGGATGCCAGCTTGTTCCTTGGCAGGCAAAACAAGTTATAGGCTATGTGGACGCTATTACAGATTACCATACGATCAACTTCAGGTCCGATGATTCTCTGGTTTTCATGGCCGATGTCACCGATAACTTTGTAATGGCAGTTATGAAGCAGAGCCGTTATAAGAATACCGCTGCTAAGAATGATTTGAAAATTGTATACACTCCGCTGCATGGTACTGGCAATGTTCCAGTTCAGAAAGCACTTCGTTTGGACGATTTCACACAGCTGGATGCAGTGGCAGAGCAGGTCGTGCCGGATGGCAGCTTCCCGACCGTAGTTTCTCCGAACCCGGAAGACCGTCGTGCACTGGAAATGGGTATTGCTCAGGCAAAGCGTACCAATGCAGACATTGTACTGGGAACTGATCCTGATAGTGATCGTGTAGGTATTGCCGTGAAGGAAGCTGAGGGCGAATACCAGCTGATGACTGGTAATCAGGTTGGCGCTCTTCTCATGAATTTCGTATTGAGCCATACAGATATGGCACAGTATGCTCATCCGGCGGTAGTTAAAACAGTCGTTACTTCCGAGCTTGGTGCAGATATTGCTCGGAAGCATGGAATCAAAGTTTTCTCTACGTTGACTGGATTCAAATTTATTGGTGAGAAGATTACTCAGTTTGAGCAGGCAAAGAAGAACGGTAAGAAAGAACAGGATTACGATTTCCTCTTTGGTTATGAAGAATCCTATGGTTATCTTGCCGGAACACATGCTCGTGATAAAGATGCCGTTGTAAGCTCTCAGCTGATTTGTGAAATGGCAGCAGAAGCAAAAGCAAATGGTAAGACTCTGCTGGATGAGATGAATGAAATCTATGCGGAGTATGGTTACTATCGTGATGCACTGGATAGTTTCACCTTAAAGGGCAAGGACGGTCTGGAAAAGATTTCTTCCATGATGACGGAACTGCGAGAGGCCGGTTCTCCGTTTGCAGGCACTCTGTCTGTGACAGATTACAGTAAGCCTGTAGATGCAGAAGAAGGTTTCGGAACGCTGCCGACATCTAATGTTTTGAGATATGTCTTGGAAGATGGTTCCTGGATTGCAGTGCGTCCGTCCGGTACAGAGCCGAAGATCAAGATTTACTACAGTATCAAGGGTGCAGATAAAGATGTAACTGAAAAGAAACTGGAAGAGATTCAGAATACAATTCAGACGAAACTTGGGCTGAAATAAGAGAGGAGAAAAAATTATGAATATTATTTTACTTTCTGGTGGTTCAGGTAAGCGTCTTTGGCCCCTTTCCAACGATGTACGTAGCAAGCAGTTTATCAAACTGCTCAAGAATAATGACGAGTATGAGTCTATGGTGCAGCGTGTGTATTGCCAGATCACCACTGTGGATGCTGATGCAAAGATTACCATTGCAACGAGTAAATCTCAGGCAAGTGCCATCAAGAATCAGCTGGGGGAAAAGGCTTCTATTTGTGTGGAGCCCTGCCGCCGCGATACGTTCCCTGCTATCGCACTGGCTGCAGCATATCTGCACGATGAACTGGGCGTGACAGAGCATGAAGCTGTTGTTGTCTGCCCGGTCGACCCGTATGTGGATAATACCTATTACGAAGCTGTTAAGACTCTGCAGGAGCTGGCAGAGCAGGGTGGAGCAAATTTGACTCTGATGGGCATTGAGCCGACTTATCCCAGCGAGAAGTACGGTTACATTATTCCTGAAAGCGGCGAAAACGTCAGCAAGGTTAAGGAATTCAAGGAAAAGCCGGATGTGGAAACGGCCAAAAAGTATCTGGCCCAGAGCGCACTGTGGAATGCTGGCATCTTTGCATTCAAACTGGGCTATCTGCTGGATAAAGCACACAGCATGATCGACTTTGAGGATTACCGTGACCTGTTCAACAAGTACGATACTCTGACTAAGATCAGCTTTGACTATGCTGTAGTTGAGAAAGAGTCCAGCATTCAGGTTCTGCGTTACAGCGGAGACTGGAAGGATGTCGGTACCTGGAATATGATGGCCGAGGTCATGGCAGATAAAACTAAGGGCAAAGCCATTCTGGATGAAACCTGCGAAAACACCAATGTGGTGAATGAACTGAATATCCCGATTCTTTGCATGGGCTGCAAGGATATGATCGTTGCGGCTAGCGGCGATGGTATCCTGATCGCTGATAAAGAACGTAGTGGTTATATGAAGCCCTATGTGGAAAAAATCGAGACAGAAGCGATGTATGCTGAGAAATCTTGGGGTACTTATACAGTAATCGATGTTCAGCCTGGTTCTATGACAGTCAAGGTTTCCATGAGAGCTGGCGAACACATGACATATCACATGCACAATTACCGTGAGGAAGTGTGGACTGTCGTTTCCGGTAAGGGTAAGGCAATCGTGGACGGTATGGAGCAGGTGCTCCGCACTGGTGATGTAATTACAATTGCAGCAGGCTGCAAGCATACGGTAGAGGCTATTACAGCACTGGATATGATCGAAGTTCAGCTGGGTGAAGAAATCAGCGTTTCCGATAAGGTTAAGTTCCCGATGGCATAAAAATAGTGGGAGATAAAACAATGGAAATCATGAAATTGACTCCGACTGGCAAGGACTATCTGTGGGGCGGCACCCGACTCCGGAAAGAATACGGGAAAAAGATCGATTTGAACCCGTTAGCGGAAACATGGGAATGTTCTGTACACCCGGATGGTCCTAGCTATGTGGCGAATGGAATCTATAAGGGACAAACGCTGGCAGAGGTGCTGAGTGCTCACCCAGAGTATCTTGGCACGAAGGTGGAAAACGGAAAACTGCCTGTATTGGTGAAATTCATCGATGCCAAGAAAGACCTGTCTGTTCAGGTTCATCCGAATGATGAATATGCAAGAGCACACGAAGGCGACAACGGCAAGACAGAGATGTGGTATGTCATTGATGCTGACGAAGGAGCCAGCTTGATTTATGGTTTCCAGCACGAGGTAACGGAAGAAATCCTCCGGAAAGCGATCGAGACTGGAACACTGGGCAAGCATCTGCAAAAGGTTCCAGTTCACAAAGGCAATACCCACTTTGTTCCGGCGGGCACAGTACACGGCATTGGCAAGGGGACCCTTGTGGCAGAGATTCAGGAAAGCTCCAATGTGACTTACCGCGTCTACGACTATGACCGTGTGGATAAGAACGAAAAAAAACGTGAGTTGCACTTTGACAAAGCTGTGCAGGTCATGAATATGAAGGTTGCACCGGATGTGAGCCAGAAACCTAGAATTGTGAAATACTACTCTGGCTGCTCTCGTGAGTTACTTTGCCGCTGCAAGTACTTTGAAACGGAGCGGATTCAGGTCACGAAAGGTTTTGCCTTTTCTGTGATGGAAACTTCGTTTCAGGTGTTGATGTGCTTGAATGGTTACGGTGAAGTGCAGACGACGGACGCAGAGCAGAAACCGATGCGATTCAGCAAAGGTGAAACTCTGTTTTTACCGGCAGAATTGGTCAGATGTCTGGTTGTTGGTGATACAGAGCTAATTAAGGTTCGGTGCTAAATCAGCGGAAAATGGGGGTTCGTAAATGGCAAGAATGAAATTTATGAATACAGAAATCGATAATCTGACAATGCAGGAAACACTGCAGGCAATCGATCAACTGATTCGAGAAAATAAAAGTGCTTATGTGGTCACGCCTAATGTAGACCATATTGTACAACTTGAGACAAATAAAGAACTGCAGGCAGTTTACAAGAATGCGTCTTTGATTTTGACAGATGGAAAGCCGCTTCTATGGATTGCCAATTGGTATGGTACGCCAATTAAAGAGAAGATATCTGGATCGGATTTGTTTCCGCTTCTCTGCAAAATGGCCGCTGAAAAAGGATACAAAATGTTCTTCTTAGGTGCGGCAGAGGGTGTTGCAGCAAAAGCTGCTGAAAATCTTATGAATAGATTTAAGGGTCTACAGGTCACTGGTACATATTCTCCTCCATTCGGCTTTGAAAAAGACCCCGTGGAAATGGATAAGATAAAATCGATGATTAAGGCATCTGGAGCGGACATTCTGATTGTTGGCTTGGGGTGCCCGAAGCAGGAAAAGTTTATGTATCACCATTGTGCAGAGCTTGGAGTTCCCATTTCTTTTGGACTGGGGGCTAGCTTTGATTTTGAGGCGGGTAATATCAAAAGAGCACCACGCTGGATGGCAAACCATGGCTTGGAGTGGCTCTTTAGAATTACACAAGATCCAAAGAGAATGGCAAAACGATATTTGGTAGATGATCGTAAAATTTTTGGTCTTGCAATTAAGTATAGGAGGAGATAAGGAATGGGGAAGCTTGGAGAAGCTTTGAAATCATCAGCAGTGAATAGTGCAAACCTCATCACATTAAATGATAAAGACTTAAAACGGATGCAGGACAATTTGTACGCAATATTAATAGACATTAAAGACGTGTGTAAAAAAGAGAATATCAAGTGGGGGTTGATTGCGGGAAGCCTTTTGGGGGCTGTTCGATACAATGATTTTATACCGTGGGACGATGATATAGATATTTACATGTTACGAAGTGAATATGAGAGGTTTAAGAGTATTTTTAATAAAGAACTTGGGGATAAATATGTTTTGAAGCAGCCAGGTGACCCCAATTATATCTTCCATTTTCCTCAGATTCAAAAAAAAGGAACAAGCCTTCAGTTGCTTGAATCCCCTCAAAATGATGATTCGGGTCTGTTTATTGATTTGTTTATATATGATAATGTTTGCGATAATATACTTGCTAAAACTTTGCATGGGTTGGAGTGCACCATACTTCTTTTTATCGATAGTGCCTTAAGAATGAAAGAATGTTCGTACAATATATTTAAATATTGTTCAAGTGATGAGGTGGTTCATCTAGTAAATGCCCGTGCATTTTGGGCAGTTTTTTTTGAATATAAATCCTTTGAGAGTTGGCTTAAATTATCTGATAATGTATTTGGAAAAGTTAAGAAAGAAGGGAAGCTATTAGTAAACCCAAGTGGAGCAAAACACTTTTTTGGTGAAATGTATCATACAGATCAAATGAAAGATATTACGTGGATTCAATTTCGAGATACGAAACTTCCAGTTCCAAAAGGCTATAAGTATTACCTTCGAGAGAGATACGGTGAAAACTATATGATTCCACCAGATGTGAATGCACGTGAAGCACATAAATACATCAAAGTTGAAATCTAACATAAGTGGTTTGGAAGGGTAACAGTGTAATGCGTCAAAGAATGGTATATCTGTTTACTGCAGTTAATTGGTATCGACTTGAGCTATTTAAGAATCTTGCTATGATGGTAGATTTAAAGGTATATATTTTAAATGGCTATAAAGTTGGATATGATGGAATAAATTATCTTCCTAATTTAGAAAATCTTAATATTCAAATTTTAGATGAAAAACAAAGTCAATTTAACGAGCTTGTAAAAATAATAGACAAGGAAGAATTTGACACAATTGTCGTTCCTTCCATGAATTCCATGCATTTTATTCGGCTTACCACAATGCTATGCCATTATTATCGTCAAAAAGGGAAAAAAGTACTATATTTTTGGGAATATTGGCCAATGGAGAAGGAACGTTCTTCTCTTTCAAAGAAAGTCAAACAATCGGTTAG
>OJJY01000525.1_pt1 | contig 14420 bp, 10 predicted proteins | sample 1596421 | NCBI WGS metagenome assembly OJJY01 (sample SAMEA4350151, study PRJEB24818) | metagenome | biome: human; feature: gut; material: faeces | place: Denmark | collected 2013-09 | reverse complement strand
GTCAGGCCGCCGCGCAAAGCGTCGGCGTCAGCAACACCACCGTGCGCCAGTGGCTGCGCATCTATGAGGCCGAAGGCCCCGGCGGGCTGACCCCGCGTGAAAAATCCCGCCACCTTACCGCCGAGGAAAAGCAGGCCGCCGTTGCGGACTATCTGGCGGGCGAGGGCTCGCTGTTTGAAATCTGCAAAAAGTACGGCATCCGCAGCCCCCAGAACCTTGAAAAAATGGTGGAGACCGCCAAGCAGGGCGGTGCGCTGCGGGGCTACCACGGTGCGTCCCGGCACAGGGGCGATGCCTACACCACCGCCGCCGACCGCGTGCAGATCGTGCAGGACTGCCTTGCCAACGGCTGCGATTACGGCGCAACGGCGCTGAAATATAATGTAGACTACAAGGCGCTGGTCAACTGGGTGGGGCGGTACCGCACCCACGGCCCGGCGGCCCTGCACGACAGCCGCCACAGCAGCGAGGGTACGCGCCGCGCCAAGGGCCGTGCGCGCGCCGTGGCGCCGATGCAGCGCCTTGTCATTGTGCTGGACTGTCTGGAAAACCGGAAAAACTACGGCGCTATGGCGCAGAAATACGCCGTTGCGTATCATCAGGTCTACCGCTGGGTGCAGCGCTATCTGCAGGACGGCTGGCTGGGCATGAACGACCGCCGCGGCCCCGCCGATGACCCCGGCCCGGAGGGGGAGTGGGCGCGCGTGGCCCCCGCCAATGAGGACGCCGCAGAAAAATGGGTGGCCCGGTGCGCGGGCGTGCCGGACGCCTTGCCCGCCCTGCTGCGCCGTGCCGGGTACAGCTGGTGCGCGATTGCAAAAATTTTGTTTGATCTGGCGAGGATGTAGGGGCCGGGCATGCCCGGCCCTCAGCCTTGCGTAATTGCCCGTGAACGGGCAGCCGCCCACAGTTGCGGGCCGGGCATGCCCGGCCCCTACAGCGCTGCAAAAAACTTTCCAAATCCCCTTGACACGCCCCTGCTTTTATGATAAACTATCCCTTGTAAAAAAAGCAGCAACCGGCAGTAGGCCGTCGGCTCACCTTGCAGGGTTTGTCAAAACCCCGGGTCATACCATGATACGCATCAGGTGCGCAACTTCGTATGTTCGGCGGCTGCTTTCAATGGCAGCCGCTTTTGTCTTTATCATACACTTGTGGGAGGTGTGTTACAATCGCCAGCAACAGCAAATCCAACGAACTGGAAATCAATGAGCAGATCCGCGACAAAGAGATCCGCCTGATCGGGGCGGATGGCGCGCAGATGGGCATTATGAGCCCGCGCGATGCACTGAAGATGGCCATTGACAAGGATCTTGACCTTGTTAAGGTTGCACCGCAGGCAAAGCCGCCGGTGTGCAAAATTCTTGACTACGGTAAATACCGGTTCGAGATGCAGAAAAAGGAAAAGGAAGCCAAGAAAAACCAGAAAGTGGTTGAGATCAAGGAAATCCGCCTTTCCCTGAACATCGACACCAACGACTTCAACACCAAGGTGAACCAGGCAGCCAAGTTCCTGCAGCAGGGCCATAAGCTCAAGGTGAGCATCCGGTTCCGCGGCCGCGAAATGGCACATACCAGCTTAGGTCTGGATGTCCATAAGCGTTTTGCCGAGGCGTTGGAGGGCAAGGCCGTCATCGACAAGCAGCCCAAGCTTGAGGGCCGCAGCATGATGATGTTCATGTCCCCCGTTCCCAACAAGTAAGAAAGTAAACTCTCTAGGAGGAAACAACAATGGCTAAAATGAAGCTCAAGACCCTTTCCGGCGCCAAGAAGCGCTTCAAGATGACTGCTTCCGGCAAGATCAAGCGCAATGCGTCCAAGCGCCGTCACATTCTGACCAAGAAGACCACGAAGCTCACCCGCGGCCTGCGTATGCCCAAGTACGTCGACAAGACCAACGAGGCTACCGTCAAGAAAATGATGCCCTACGGCGGCTGATCCCTGACGCGAATTTAAAGGTCAGTTTACTACCAGTTATAGACAAAGGAGATATAAAACATGGCTCGTATCAAAGGCGCTACCATGACGCACAAGCGTCGTGCTAAGACTCTCAAACTCGCAAAGGGTTACTACGGTGCTAAGTCCAAGCACTTCCGCATGGCCAAGCAGGCCGTTATGAAGAGCGGCAACTACGCTTTCGTCGGCCGTAAGCAGAAGAAGCGCCAGTTCCGCAACCTGTGGATCACCCGCATCAACAACGCTGTTCGTGCTCAGGGTATGAACTACTCCACCTTCATGAACGGCCTGAAGAAGGCCGGCGTCGAGCTGAACCGCAAGATGCTGTCTGAGATGGCTATCCACGATCCCGCCAGCTTCAACGCTCTGGTCGAGACCGCCAAGAAGGCTCTGTAATAGCTTGCATAAAAGACTCGCGCACACGCGCGAGTCCTTTTGTGTTTAAAGGGGGAAATGGCAAAAAAGCGGGCAACCAAGGAAAGCTCTCCCCTCATCCGGCCTGCGGGCCACCTTCTCCCCCAAGGGGAGAAGGCTTGAGGCTGTGGAGCCTTCCCCTTCGGGGGAAGGTGTCGGCGGCCCCGACCGCCGACGGATGAGGGACGGCCTTCCGGCAGACTGCTGTTTCTCTTTATTCACACAATTTAGTTGATTTTATACAAAAGGGGCGCTACAATGGAAACGATCACCAGCCGTGATAACGCCAAGATCAAATATGCCTGCGCGGTGCGCGATTCAGAAAAGCAGCGCGCCGCTGACGGCCTGTTTTTTGCCGAGGGGCCGAAGCTCTGTCTGGAGCTTGCCAAAAGCTGCACACCGCGCACGGTCTACGCCACGGCGGCCGCACTGGCCAAAACGCCCGGGCTGGCAACGCTGGCCCCCGCTGAGATCGCGCCCCATGTGGCGGAAAAGCTCAGCGGCACCAAGTCGAATCAGGGCGTTTTTGCCCTGTTTGAAACGCCCACCCCGCCCGCCGATACGCTGGACACCGCCCGCCGCATCCTGATGCTGGAGGGGGTGCAGGACCCCGGCAATGTCGGTACGCTGCTGCGCAGCGCGGCGGCGTTCGGGTTTGATGCGGTCGTGCTGGGGCCGGGGTGTGCATCGCCCCTGTCGCCCAAGACACTGCGCTCCTCGATGGGGGCGGCCGGGCGGCTGCCGACGCTGCACAGCGCCGACCTGCCCGCCGCACTGGCGCAGCTGCGCAGCCGCGGCGTCACAACGCTGGCGGCAGCGCTCTACCGGTCGCGCCCGCTGGACGAGGCCGGGAACGACTTCCCGCACGGTGTCTGCGTGGTCATCGGCAGTGAGGGGCAGGGCCTGACGGACAGGACCGTTGAGGCCTGCGACATGGCCGTGCGCATCCCGATGACCGACCGGGTGGAGAGCCTGAACGCCGCCGTGGCCGGCAGCGTGCTGCTGTGGCATTTCAGGGGCGTGTAAGCAGATACCCGGTGCTGCGCGGCGGCCGGGGGACTGGCCGCCCTACGGGGCAGCAGCGGGCGTAGGGCGGGCAGTCCTCTGCCCGCCACTATGCAGCCGAGAGGATAAAAGGGGGCATCCACCATGGACAAAACACTGGCCTGGCTCTGGCTGGCGGACGCCGTCGGCTCGGCGTGCCAGTATGCACAGGAGCTGCTTTCGCTTTACCCCGACCCGGCCGAGCTGTACGACCTGCTGCGCGCAGGCACCGAGGCCCCGCCGACCTGCCTGACCCCCCGCGCCCTTGCCCAGCTGCAGGATACGACCCCCTTTGATTTTGAGGAGCGGCTCGACCACTGCCTGCTGAGCGGGATCGAGCTGCTGACCCCCGATGAGGACACCTACCCCGCCGCGCTGCGCGACCTGCCCGACCTGCCGCTGGTGCTGTATCTGACCGGCGACCCGGCCTGCCTGAACGGGCAGCGCTGCGTGGGCATGGTGGGCACCCGCCGCCCCAGCGCTTACGGGCGGCAGGCGGCCTTTGACCTGTCGCTGGCGATGGCGCAGGCGGGCGCGGTCATCGTCAGCGGTCTGGCGGACGGGCTGGACAGCGAGGCCCACCGCGCTGCGCTGCAGGCCGACCGCCCCACGATCGCGTTTTTGGGTACGGCCATCGACAAGACCTACCCCGCCGCCAACGCCAAACTGCGCACCGCCATTGAGAAGGGCGGCGGCGCTGTCTGCAGCGAGTACCCACCCGGCTACACAGGCCGCACGACCGGGACCTTTCTGGCCCGCAACCGGCTCATTGCCGCCCAGAGCGAGGCGCTCTGCGTAGCGGAGGCCCGCACCCGCAGCGGCACACTGAACACCGTACACCACGCCGAGCGGCTGGGCCGCCCGGTGCTGGCCGTGCCGGGCAGCATCTACAGCGCGCTGAGCGAGGGCACGAACGAGCTGCTGCGCACCCACCGCGCCGAGCCGCTGTGCAGGGCTGCCTATGCGCTGGAGATACTGGGCATCGGTGCGCAGACGGCCGCGCCGGAGCAGCAGCGGTTTGACCCCGCTGCCGTCAGCCCGGACGCACAGCAGGTCTACGCAGCCTTAAAGCCCACGCCGCAGGGCATTGATGCCCTGTGCGCGGCCACCCGCCTGCCCGCCGGCCGCGTGCTGGCGGCCTGCACGGAGCTGGAGCTTATGGGCGGCGCACAGGCGCAGCCGGGGAGAAGATATATTGCGCTATAATGATAACGCACGGTAGGGGCGGGGCTCTGCTCCGCCCGCCAACCCTGTGGCACAGGTACTTTCCCGGAAAGCTGCTCACGCGGCAAACGGCCACGGGCGGAGCAGAGCCCCGCCCCTACGCAGCAATAGCGTAACTGATATCTAAAATACTTTTTCATTGAGGTAACTTATGCCAAAATTAGTCATCGTGGAATCCCCTGCCAAGGCCAAGACCATTGGCAAGTATCTGGGCCGCGGCTACAAGGTCACGGCCAGCATGGGCCATGTGCGCGACCTGCCCGCCAGTACGCTGGGCATTGATGTCGAAAATGGCTATAAGCCGAAATATATCACGATCAAGGGCAAGCAGAAGCTTGTCAAGGAGCTAAAGGCCGAGGCCAAAAAGTGCGATGGCGTGCTGCTTGCGACCGACCCGGACCGCGAGGGCGAGGCCATCAGCTGGCATCTGGCGAACATTCTGGGGCTGGACCCCGCTGCGCCCAACCGCGTGACCTTTGACGAGATCACAAAGAAGGGCGTCAAGGAGGGCATGGCCCATCCCCGCGCCATCAACATTGACCTTTTCAATGCACAGCAGGCCCGGCGCGAGCTGGACCGTCTGGTCGGCTACAAGCTCAGCCCGTTCCTCTGGAAAAAGGTCCGCAGGGGCCTTTCCGCCGGCCGTGTGCAGAGCGTGGCCGTGCGGCTTATCCGCGACCGTGAGATCGAGATCGAGAACTTCAAGCCGGACGAATACTGGAACATTGACGCGCTGCTGCACCCGCAAGGCGAAAAGGGCGAGTTCACCGCCCGGCTGGCGGCAACGGCAGACGGCAAAAAGCTGACGGTCACGGACAAGCAGCAGGCTGATGCCGTGCTGGCCGCGCTGGACGGCAAGGATTACACCATTACCAAAATCGAAAAGGGCAAGCGCCGCCGTCAGCCCGCGCCGCCCTTTATCACCTCGACTTTGCAGCAGGACGCGAGCCGCGCGTTCGGCTTCTCGGCCACGCGGACGATGCGCGCCGCCCAGACCCTGTACGAGGGCGTTGACATTGCGGGGCACGGCACAGTGGGTCTGATCACCTACATGCGTACCGACTCGCTGCGCATCGCTGCCGAGGCGCAGGCCGCCGCCAAGACCTTTATCGCCGACCGCTGGGGCGAGGGCTATGTCTGCAAGACGCCCCGCAAGTGGAAGAGCCGCTCCGCCACGGCGGCGCAGGACGCCCACGAAGCGATCCGACCCTCGATGCCCGAGCTGACCCCCGATGAGGTCGAGCAGAGCATCAGCGGCGATACCGCCAAGCTGTACCGCCTGATCTGGAGCCGCTTTATGGCAAGCCAGATGGCCGACTGCATTCAGGACACGGTCTCGGCATCCATCACGGCGGGGGAGTATCTTTTCCGCGCCTCCGGCTTCCGGGTGTCGTTTGACGGGTTCACGGCGCTGTATGAGGAATCCACTGACGACACGAAGAAAAAGGAGACCGCCCTGCCCCCGCTGGAGGAGGGCCAGAAGCTGGCGCTCAAAAAGCTGACGGCGGACCAGAAGTTTACCCAGCCGCCGCCGCTCTACACCGAGGCCACCCTCATCCACGCGCTGGAGGAGAACGGCATCGGCCGCCCGTCCACCTACGCGCCGATCATCACGACCATCGTGGACCGCGGCTATGTCGAAAAGGACCAGAAAAAGCTGAAAACGACCCCGCTGGGTCAGGCTGTCAACACGGTCATGATGGAGCAGTTCCCCGACATTGTCAATGTGAAATTCAGCGCTGACATGGAGAAAAAGCTCGATGTGGTCGAGGCCGGCGAGGCAGATTGGGTCAAGACGATCGACGAGTTCTATCAGGGCTTTGAGAAGAGTCTGGAGCAGGCCGAGAAGAACATGGAGGGCAAGCGCATCAAGGTCGAGGACATCCCGACTGATGAGATCTGCGAGAAGTGCGGCCGCCCCATGGTCATCAAATCGGGCCGGTACGGCAAGTTTGTGGCATGCTCCGGCTTCCCGGAGTGCCGCAACGCCCACCCGCTCGTCAAGGATACGGGCGGCCTCTGCCCGCTGGACGGCGGCCACATGCTGGTGCGCAAAAGCAGCAAGGGCCGCGTTTACTACGGCTGCAGCAACTACCCCAAGTGCAATTATATGACATGGGACGAGCCGGTGCCCGAGCGCTGCCCCCAGTGCGGCAGCACCCTGTTCAAAAAGAAAGGCCAGCTCTACTGCGCCAAAGAGGGCTGCGGGTTTGTGAAGGCGATTGAGAAGAAATGACCGCTTTAAAGCCTCCCCGCAAAGGGGAGCCTGAGAGAGGACAAGTATGCAACTTAACATTATTGGTGCCGGTCTGGCCGGGTGCGAGGCGGCACTCTGGCTGGCAGATCGCGGCGTGCAGGTCGAGCTGTACGAGCAGAAGCCTACAAAATATTCCCCGGCCCATAAAAGCGCGGGCTTTGCGGAGCTGATCTGCTCGAACTCGCTGAAGGCCGAGCGCCCGGATTCCGCGTCCGGCCTTTTGAAAATCGAAATGAAGATGATGGGCAGCCACCTGCTGACCGCGGCCGAGACCGCCCGCGTGGCGGCGGGCGGCGCGCTGGCTGTCGACCGCGATGTGTTTTCCACCGCCGTGACGGAGATGGTGGAAAAACACCCGAACATCACGGTCCGGCGCGAGGAGGTCACCGCTCTGGACGAGCGCGCACCGGTGCTCGTTGCCAGCGGCCCTTTGACTGAGGGCGCGCTGGCGCAGGCGGTCGCAGCGCTGACCGGGGACCATCGGCTCAGCTTCTATGATGCGGTGGCTCCCATCGTGACGGCCGAAAGCCTTGACTATGACAAGGTGTTCGCCGCCTCCCGCTATGGCCGGGGCGAGGCCGACTACCTGAACTGCCCGTTCAATAAAGAGGAATACGAGGCGTTCCACGCGGCGCTCATCGCCGCCGAGCGCGCGCCGCTCCACGACTTTGATGGCGATCTGACCGTCTACGAGGGCTGTATGCCGATCGAGGTCATGGCTGCGCGCGGCGCGGATACGATCCGGTTCGGGCCGCTGCGCCCGGTCGGCCTGCGCGACCCGCGCACCGGCCACCGCCCGTGGGCGGCTGTGCAGCTGCGCGCCGAGAACACGGCCCGCACGCTCTACAACCTTGTCGGGTTCCAGACGAACCTGAAATGGGGCGAGCAGAAGCGGGTGTTCAGCATGATCCCCGGTCTGGAGCACGCTGAATTTGTGCGGTACGGCGTCATGCACCGCAACACCTTCCTTGAAAGTCCTAAGGTGCTGACGAAGCAGCAGTTTCTGGCGGACCACCCCAATGTGTTTTTTGCCGGGCAGATCACCGGTTTTGAGGGCTATATGGAGAGTGCGGCGTCCGGCCTGCTGGCCGCCCGCCAGATCTACGCCCGCTTGCAGGGCCGCGAACTGCCGCCGCCCCCGGCGGCCACGATGTGCGGCTCGCTGCTTGACTATATCACGACCCCGAACAAGGACTTCCAGCCGATGGGCGCGAACATGGGCATACTGCCCCGCGCCGAGGAGATCAACGCCATCCGCGACAAGCGGGAGCGCTATATGGCGCTTTCGCAGGCCGCACAGGACGCCATGCGTGCATGGACGGAGGAATATAAAGCATGAAAATTTTAGTGGATGCAATGGGCGGTGACAACGCCCCGCTGTGTGTGCTGCAGGGCGCAAGTCAGGCTGCGGCGGAGTTTGGGGACGGCATGACGCTTGCGCTGCTGGGCGAGGAAAAAGCCATCCGCGACTGCGCAAAAGAGAATAAAATTGACCTTGCACCGTTTGAAATCATCAGCTGCACCGAGAATATCGACATGCACGACGACCCGGTCAAGGCTGTGCGCCACAAGAAGGATTCCAGCCTTGTCAAGGGCCTGACCATGCTGAAGAACGGCGAGGCCGATGCCTTTGTCAGCGCCGGCTCCACCGGTGCGCTGCATGTCGGCACCAGCCTGATCGTGCGCACCGTCAAGGGGGTCAAGCGCCCGGCGCTGGCCACTCCGATGCCCGGCGCAAAGCAGAATTTCCTGCTGCTGGACTGCGGTGCGAATGTCGAGTGCCGCCCCGAGATGCTCAACGCCTTCGGCACGATGGGCAGCGTCTACGCCGAGAAGGTCATGGGCCGCGAAACGCCGAAGGTCGCACTCGTCAACAACGGCGCCGAGGACACGAAGGGCACCCCCACCTACCGCGAGGCGCACCAGCTGCTGAAGGCGAACCCCTGCATCCATTTTGCCGGCAACATCGAGCCGCGCTATATCATGGACGGCGAGATCGATGTCGTGGTCTGTGACGGCTTTGTCGGCAATGTGGTCCTCAAGCTGACCGAGGGCGTTGCCAAGACGCTGCTGGGGATGCTGAAAAAAATCTTTTTGCAGAATATCATCACCAAGCTCAGCTATCTGGGCATCAAGGGTGGTCTGGGTGAACTCAAGCGTATGATGGACTCCGAGGAGGTCGGCGGCGCGCCGCTGCTGGGTGCCGCGAAGCCGGTCATCAAGGCGCACGGCTCCAGCCACGCCAAGGGCATCAAGAACGCTATCCGTCAGGCCAAGCTCTGTGTTGCCAACGACCTGTGCGGCACGATGGAGAAGGCGCTGGGCGAGGTGGCCGCGCAGAAGGAAGAAGCAGACGCTTAAAAGGTAAGCCGCCCTGTAGGGGCCGGACATGTCCGGCCCGCGGCATAAAAAATACCGCCCGTAAAAGGGCAATCGAGATAAGGTTGAGGGCCGGGCATGCCCGGCCCCTACGGACCAGCCGGAAAGGTGAAAGAATATGGCTCACAAACCGGAAGAACTGCAGGAGGTCCTGCAGTATACATTCAAAAATCCTGCGCTGCTGCGCATTGCGATGACCCATACCAGCTATGCCAACGAGAGCAAGGTCGCCACGACCCACAATGAGCGGCTGGAATTTCTGGGCGACAGCGTGCTGTCCGTTGTGGTGGCGGACTATCTGTTCCACCAGTCCGGCCGCCCCGAGGGCGAGCTGACCCGGATGCGCGCAAGCCTCGTCAGCGAGGAGGCGCTGTTCCAGTTCGCGCAGGAGATCCACCTCGGCGAGTATCTGCGCCTTGGCCACGGCGAGGATCTCGGCGGTGGGCGCAACCGCCCGAGCGTTGTCTCCGATGCGTTTGAGGCCCTCATCGCCGCGCTGTATCTGGACGGCGGCATGGAGGTCGCGCGCAATTTCATCCTGCCCTTCATCACCGAGGGCAAGACCGCCGAGGACGACTACAAGACCCGCCTGCAGGAGGTCGTCCAGCAGGACCCCTCCGCCGTTTTGAAATATGAGGTCACCGGCGAGACCGGCCCCGACCACAACAAGCAGTTCACCGTCTGCGTCTGGCGCAACGGCGAGCTGCTGGCCGAGGGCAAGGGCCGCAGCAAAAAAGCCGCCGAGCAGCACGCTGCAAAGGTGGCGCTGGAAAAATTGCAGTAATATTGCCGTTTAATGATGCTCTGTAGGGGCCGGGCATGCCCGGCCCGCGGCATAAAAATCGCAGCCCGTTTACGGGTATACAGGGCGGGGTTGAGGGCCGGGCATGCCCGGCCCCTACGACCAGACAGAATCGAAAGGGTACACCACTTCATGCGCCTGAAAGAACTGGAAATCCAAGGCTTTAAATCCTTCCCCGATAAGACAAAGATCGCCATCGGGGAGGGCATCACCGGTGTTGTCGGGCCGAACGGCTCCGGCAAATCGAATATATCCGACTCCATCCGCTGGGTGCTGGGCGAGACCAGCTCCAAGCAGCTGCGCGGCACCGGCAAGATGGAGGATGTCATCTTCGGCGGCACCCAGTCCCGCGGCGCTATGGGGTTTGCCTCTGTCGCACTGACGATCGACAACAGCGACCACGGCCTTGACATGGACGCCGATGAGGTCACGATCGGCCGCCGGTACTACCGCAGCGGCGAGAGTGAATACTCCATCAACGGCCAGAATGTCCGCCTCAAGGATGTGTATGAGCTGCTGCTCGACACCGGCATCGGCCGCGACGGCTACGCCATCGTCGGGCAGGGCCGCATTGCCGAGATCGTCGGCGCCAAATCCGCCGAGCGCCGCGAGATCTTTGAGGAAGCGTCCGGCATCGCCAAATACCGCTACCGCAAAAACGAGGCCGAGCGCCGTCTGGCCGCCGCCGAGGGCAACCTCGAGCGTCTGCGCGACATTCTCAGCGAGCTGGAGCGGCGGGTCGGCCCGCTCAAGCGGGACAGCGAGAAGGCCCAGCAGTTTCTGGAGCTGAGCGAAAAGCGCAAGGGGCTGGAGATCACCCTCTGGGTGGACGCCATCCGCCGCGCCAATGACGCGCTGCGCGACCAGCAGCGCCGGTACGAGGCCGCCCAGGCTGACTACGACCGCCTGAGCCGCCAGCTGGACGCCTTTGACGAGCAGAGCGCTGCCCTGCGGGAGGAGGCCCAGCAGCTGATGCTGACGGTCGAGCAGGCCAACACCGACATCCGCACCATCACCGAGGCCAACGCCGGCAGCGAGAGTGAAATCGCCGTTTTGAAGAACGAGAGCGAGCACAGCCGCTTCCGCATTGACGAGGCCAACACCGAGCTGCAGCGCGCCGGACAGGGCCGCGAGAGCATCGAGCGCGAGGCCGCTGACCACCGCGCTGCCATCGAGGCGCTGCGCACCGGTATGGCCGCGCTGGACGCCCGCGTGGCCGAGCTGCGGGAGGCCCTGCACGCGCTGGAGGAAAAGGCTGCTGCCAGCGGCGAACGGCGCGATGTCATTGACGCCGCCATGGCCCGATTGCAGGACACCGCCACCGCCGCGAAAGTCCGCGCCGCATCGGCCCAGTCGGCGGGGCAGGCCGCCGCCGACCGCCTGACCGAGGCGCGCGCGCAGGCCGAGGCGCTGCAGAACGCCGCCGCCGCCACCGAGGAGGAGCGCCGCCGCGCCGAGCGCCGCTTTAAGGACGCCGAGGAGGCCGTGACCCGCAACGACAACATCAAGGCCGGCTTAAAGCTCAAGCTGGACAGCCGCCGCCGCCAGCAGGCGGACGCCGCCGAGGCCCTGCAGAAGGCCGACCGCGAAAAATCCGCCGCCGCCCAGCGCATCCATATCCTTGAGGACTTGGAGCGCAACATGGACGGCTACCAGCAGAGCGTCAAGTCGGTCATGCGGGCGGCCGGGGCAGGCCGCCTGCGGGGCGTCATCGGCCCTGTGGCCGGTATCCTCACGGTCGAAAAGGGCTACGAGACCGCCATCGAGACCGCGCTCGGCTTTGCGCTGCAGAACATCGTGGTCGAGGATCAGGGCTGTGCCCGCGCCGCCATCGGCTTTTTGAAGGATGAGCGCGCCGGGCGCGCCACCTTCCTGCCGCTGGACACCGTGCAGGGCACCCGCTTTACGGGCCGCTTGACCGGCACGGCGGAGGTTGCCGCAGACCTTGTCAAAGCAGACTCGAAATATCAGCATATCATCGACAATCTTCTCGGCCGCATCATCGTGGTCGAGGATCTGACCGAGGCGTCCGCCGTGGCGCGCAGCCTCGGCTACCGCAACCGCATCGTCACGCTGGACGGACAGGTCATCAACGCCGGCGGCTCCTTCACCGGCGGCTCCACGGCCCGCAGTGTCGGCGTGTTCAGCCGCAAGCAGGAGCTGGACGAGCTGCGCAGCAGGCTGACCAAGCTGGAAGCCCGCCGCGCCGAGGCCGAAAAGGAGTTGGCCGCCCGCAAGGCGGAGGTCGATAACCTCTCCGCCCAGCTGGCCGGTGCCGAGGGCGAGGGCATGAACGCCGCGACCGAGCATGTCCGCGCCGGGCTGGAGGTGGAGCGCCTGACGAAGGCCGCCGCCCAGAACGAGGAGACGGCCCGCAATATTGAGCAGGAGATCGCCGCCCAGCAGGCCGCCGTGACCCAGAACGAGGCCGCCCGCGCCGAGGCTGAAAAGACACAGGCCGACGCCGAAGCCGAGATGGCAAAGTACACGGCCGAGCTGGCAGCACTGGGCGAAAGCACCGGCAGCCTGACCGCCGAGCGGGAGCACATCACGACAGAGCTGTCCGAAAAGCAGCTGCAGCGTCTGGCCGATGAAAAGGACATCGGCCTGCATGAGGCTGCGCTGCAGGGCCTGCAGAGCCGCACCGGCGAGGCCGAGGCCCGCGCCCGCGAGCTGCAGACTGTGATTGAAGCTGCTAAGGCAAAGATCGAGGCCAACGCCCTGAAAATTGCCGAGATGGAGCGCACCCGCGGCGACAACCTGCAGAAAATCGCCGCCGCCGAGCAGACCATCCGCACCGCAAACGCGGCCCGCATGGAGAAGGAGGCCGCCGTTGAAAAGCTGAACCGCGACAATCGCGCCCTGACCGATGAGCGCGAGCGGATGAGCGGCGAGATGGCCCGCCTGGCCGAGCGCCGCACCGCCGCCGAGACCGAGCTGAACGATACCAACAGCAAGCTGTGGGAGGAGTACCAGCTGACCGAGGGTGAGGCCCGCAGCCATTGCGTACCGTTTGAGAGCCTGACCGAGCTGCGCCGCAGCGTGGCCGAGGTCCGCAGCAAGATCCGCGGTCTGGGCAATGTCAATGTGGGCGCCATCGACGAGTACAAGGAGGTCAAGGAGCGCTACGACTTCCTGAAGGCGCAGGTCACCGATGTCGAAAAGGCAAAGTCCGAGCTGACAAAGATGATCGCCGAGCTGTGCAGCGAGATGGAGGAGCTGTTCACAACAAGCTTCAAGCAGATCAACACCCACTTCCAGCAGATCTTCAAGGAGCTGTTCGGCGGCGGGCATGCACGGCTGTATCTGTCGGACGAGGCGAATGTGCTGGAATCCGGCATCGAGATCGAGGTTTCGCCCCCCGGCAAGGTCATCAAGAATCTGAGCGCGCTTTCCGGCGGCGAGCAGGCGCTGGTCGCAATTTCAATCTACTTCGCCATCCTGCGCGTCAACCCCGCGCCGTTCTGCTTCCTTGATGAGATCGAGGCCGCGCTGGACGACGTAAACGTCGCGCGCTATGCGCAGTATCTGCGCCGCATGACGGACCGCACCCAGTTCATTGTCATCACCCACCGCCGCGGCACGATGGAGGCCGCCGATGTCCTCTACGGCGTCACGATGCAGGAGGACGGCGTCTCCAAGATTTTGCGCCTTGATCTGGATAAGGTGAACGCGGAGCTGATTACCTGATGGCATGTAGGGGCCGGGCATGCCCGGCCCGCCACATAAATACGACCACCCGCCAATGGGAAGCCACACAAACCCGCGGGCCGGACATGTCCGGCCCCTACGGGGCGGCAAATCAAAAGTAAGGAGGGCCAGCTATGGGCTTTTTCAACTTTTTCAAACGCGATATTACGGAAGAGGAGTTTCAGGAGCAGCAAAAGGTCAAGCGTGGTCTGGAAAAGACCCGCACCGGCTTTTTCCAGAGCATCGTCAATACGCTGACCAACGCGCAGATCGATGATGACCTGTATGACCGGTTGGAGGAGCAGCTCATTCTGGCCGATGTCGGCCCCGCCTGCGCTGTGCGCCTTGTGGACGAGCTGCACGATCAGGTCGAGGAAAAGCACCTCAAGACCGGGCAGGAGGCGCTGGACGCCCTGCGCGGCATCATCTGTCAGGAGCTGACCCCCCGCTACCCGATGGAGCTGGACGGCAAGCCCGCTGTCATTCTGGTCATCGGCGTCAACGGTGTGGGCAAGACGACCACGATCGCCAAGCTGGCGAGCCTGTACAAAAAGCAGGGCCGCCGCGTCATGCTGGCAGCGGGCGATACCTTCCGCGCTGCCGCCAGTGAGCAGCTTGAGCTTTGGGCCGAGCGGGCGGAGGTGCCGCTGGTGC
>OJJY01000524.1_pt1 | contig 14440 bp, 9 predicted proteins | sample 1596421 | NCBI WGS metagenome assembly OJJY01 (sample SAMEA4350151, study PRJEB24818) | metagenome | biome: human; feature: gut; material: faeces | place: Denmark | collected 2013-09 | reverse complement strand
TAAGACTTGCGTTGTTGATAGTTACCTTCTGGTTTACTACGTACGGTGTGCAGGCTTCCAATGTTCAAGCTTCTTAGGAGAAAATGAGCGGGAACGGTCGGTCTGAAAAGGCACGGAAGGAATTGAAGAAACGGAAGAAGTCGAAGAAAGCCGACGTTTCGCCCGTAAAGGAGCTTACCCCCGAACAGCAGCGCCGTTACGACTACTTCTTTCTTGAAGCCGCCCGTCTGAAAGTCCAGAAAGACTATGATGCGGCTTTCGATGTCCTGCAACATTGCCTGACGATAAACCCGAACGCATCATCGGCTTTGTATGAGATGGCCCAGTATTATATGTACCTCAAGCAGGTGCCGTTGGGACAAGCCGCCTTGGAAAAGGCGGTGGAGAATGCTCCCGATAATTACTGGTATGCCCAGGGACTTGCCAATCTGTATATGCAGCAAAACGAAACGGAGAAAGCCGCTGCCTTGTTGGAAAATATGGCGGTACGTTTCTCGGATAAGCTGGACCCGCTATACAACTTGCTGGAGATTTACAACCGCCAGGAAGAGTATGACAAAGTTATCGGTATACTGAACAAGCTCGAGGAACGGATGGGCAAGAATGAACAGCTCAGTATGGAGAAGTTCCGCATCTATCTGCAAAAGAAGGACGACAAGAGCGCCTTTCATGAAATAGAAAGTCTGGTAGAAGAGTATCCCAACGATATGCGCTATCAGGTTGTGCTGGGGGATGTCTATATGCAGAACGGGAAAAAGCAGGAAGCTTATGAGATTTACAAGAAGGTGCTGGCCGAAGAGCCGGACAATGCAATGGCCATGTACTCATTGGCTTCTTACTACGAAGAGACCGGACAGAAGGAGCTGTATGAACAGCAATTGGACACGCTGTTGCTGAACAAGAAAGTGGCTTCGGACACCAAACTGAATGTGATGCGGCAGTTCATCGTGCAGAATGAGCAGGCAGGCAAGGACAGTACACGTGTCATTACGCTCTTCAACCGCATCATGGAGCAGGAGCCCGATGAGGCGCAATTACCTTTGCTGTATGCCCAATATCTTCTTTCCAAAGGAATGAACAAGGAGGCAGGGCCGGTTCTGCGCCAGGTTCTGGCGATAGACCCTACCAACACAGCGGCTCGTATGACATTGCTGGGGGAAGCTGTGCGCCAGGAGGATTACAAGGAAATAATGAATTTGTGCGAAGCCGGTGTGGAGTCCAATCCCGATATGTTGGAGTTCTATTTCTATCTGGCCATTGCCTACAACCAGGCGGAACGGACGGATGATGCCCTTGCCATCTGTCAAAAGGCTTTGTCGCACGTCAAGGACGACAGCAAGAAGGAGGTCGTATCAGATTTTTATGCCATTATCGGTGATGCTTATCACACCAAGAATCTGCATGCGGAAGCTTATGCGGCTTATGATTCCGCTTTGGTGTACAATCCTTCAAACATCGGTGCCTTGAATAACTACGCATATTATCTTTCCGTGGAGCGCCGCGACTTGGACAAGGCGGAAGAGATGAGCTACAAGACAGTGAAAGCCGAGCCGAACAATTCCACCTATCTCGATACATATGCATGGATATTGTTTGTTAAAGGTAATTATGCCGAGGCGCGTCTCTACATAGATGAGGCGATAAAGAATGATAAAGATAGCAGTGACGTGGTCTTGGAACATTGCGGAGATATCTATTACATGACTGGCGATGCGGAAGGTGCCTTGAAATACTGGAAACAAGCCTGGGATAAGGGCAATCGCTCTGATACGTTGAAACAGAAAATACAAAAAAAGAAATATATATCAGATGAAACTAAACCTGCTGAATGATATGGCAAGGATATGCCGCCTGTTGTCCTTGCTGTTGTTGCTGGCTGTGGGGCTTGCCGGTTGCAAGACTTCGCGTCACTCAAGTTCTCTGTCCGGAGAATCTGCCTGCCTTTCCTCCAAAGTGCAGCTGACGGTACCCCATAAAGATGCCACCCTTACTGTGAACGGTACGATGAAGTTGAAGAAGGAAGAATGCATGCAGATTTCCTTTCTGATGCCGATACTTCGTACGGAGGTGGCACGTATGGAAGTCACCCCGGATGAGATTCTGTTGGTAGACCGTATGGGAAAACGTTATGTCCGTGCAACACGTAAGGAACTGAAGGATGTGCTGCCCAAGAAGGCGGATTTTGCCCATTTGGAGAAACTGCTTTATGCTGCTTCCAAACCCAATGGCAAGAAGGTGCTTACCGGCAAGGAACTCGGGATACCCTCTCTGGAAAAGGGAAAGATTGAACTTTCCAACTTCTCGGATAAGCCTTTTGCACTGACTCCTACCCAGCTCTCACAGAAATATAAAGAGGTGGAGCTGGAAGAACTGCTGGAAATGCTGATGGACCTTTGATTAGTTGATAATTGTCAGATAATCCCTCATAACTTATAACTCATAACTTATGAAGCTTCTCCTTCTCTTCTTTCTCCTCCTTTTGCCGGTTTCTCCGCTCCTTGCCCAGTCCAACAAGCTGATTAAGGAACTGGAAAGCAAGCGTGGTGCCTTACAGAAACAGATAGCAGAGTCGGAAACGCTGTTGATAACCACCAAGAAGGATGTGGGAAGCCAGTTGAACGGTCTTGCTGCACTGACCGGACAGATAGAAGAGCGCAAACGCTATATTCTGACTATCAATAATGATGTGGAATCCATAGAGCGCGAGTTGTCTTCATTAGAACGTCAGTTGACCCGCCTGCAACGTGACCTAAGGGACAAGAAGAAGAAATACGAATCGTCCGTTCAATATTTGTATAAGAACCGCTCCATTGAAGAGAAGCTGATGTTCATTTTCTCTGCCAAGAGCCTGGCACAGACCTATCGACGCATGCGCTATGTACGTGAATATGCTACTTATCAGCGCCTGCAAGGCGAGGAAGTGTTGAAAAAGCAGGAGCAGGTGAACCGTAAGAAGACTGAGCTTCAGCAAGTGAAGGTTGCCAAGGAAGGATTGTTGAAAGAACGTGAAGAGGAGAAAGTCAAGCTGGAAGCGCAGGAGAAGGAACAAAAGTTGTTGGTAGCCAATCTGAAAAAGAAACAGCGGGGATTGCAGAACGAACTGAATAAGAAACGCCGTGAAGCCAATCTGCTCAATGCACGCATTGACCGTCTGATAGCGGAAGAAATAGAGAAAGCGCGTAAGCGTGCGGCAGAAGAAGCGCGCCGTGAGGCAGCCGCACGTAAAAAGGCTGGTGAGAAAACCGAAAAAACGGCAACTGCCTCTACGCCCGCAAAGCCGAAGGCACAGCCTTTGGAAACTTACTCCATGAGTAAGGCAGACCGTGAATTATCAGGGAACTTTGCTAATAATCGCGGTAAGTTGCCGATGCCCATCACCGGAGCGTATATCATTACCAGCCATTACGGCCAGTATTCTGTGGAAGGTTTGCGCAATGTCAAGCTGGACAATAAGGGCATTGATATACAAGGGAAACCGGGTGCCCAAGCCCGTGCCATCTTCAATGGTAAAGTGGCGGCTGTCTTTAAACTGAACGGACTGTTCAATATCCTTGTCCGTCACGGGAATTATATATCAGTCTATTGCAACTTGTCATCGGCCTCGGTGAAGCAGGGCGATGATGTTGCCACCAAACAGACTCTCGGACAAATCTTCTCGGATGGGGCCGACAATGGTCGTACGGTGCTACACTTCCAATTGAGGAAAGAGAAGGAAAAACTGAATCCGGAGCCGTGGCTGAACAGATAATGATAATTTAAATTTTTACTCCTTCCAGCAGCTCCAGATACATCCCTATCGCCTCCTCTATCTCCTTGACAAAGATAAATTCATCGGCAGTGTGTGAACGGGCACTTTTCCCCGGTCCCATCTTCAGAGAAGGGAATGGCATCAGTGCCTGGTCGGACAAGGTCGGTGAGCCGAAAGGAGTACGTTTCATGGCAATAGCCTTTTGCACTACCGGATGCTCCGGAGCTACGTGTGAAGAGCTTAGCCGGAAGGAGCGGGCTTTGGCTTCACACGTGATGTGTTTCTGTATTTCATCGAATAGCTCCTGATTGCTATAACACTCGTTGCTGCGAATGTCTACGACAAAAGTACAACGGTCGGGAATGACGTTATGCTGTGTACCGGCGTTTACCATGGTTACGCTCATCTTCACGGGACCCAGCAGGGAAGATTCTTTTGGGAAACGGTAATCACGAAACCAGGCAATATCATCCAATACCTTATATATAGCATTATCTCCCTCGTTTCGGGCAGCATGTCCCGATTTTCCGGTAGCAGTTACGTCCAGCACCATCAATCCTTTTTCTGCAATGGCAGGTTGCATCTCTGTCGGCTCGCCTACAATGGCAAACTGTATGGGAGGGAGTTCCGGCAATACGCATTCTATTCCCCCCTTGCCTGATACTTCCTCCTCACACGAGGCAAGATATATCAGATTGTAGGCCTGAGTGGTGCGGCACAATGTCAGGAATACTTGCAGCAGGCTGACTACACTGGCTCCGGCATCGTTGCTGCCCAGCCCGTAGAGCTTTCCATTACTTTCCAGCGTTGGTTTGAAAGGATCTTTTCGCCACCCGTTGACGGGTTTTACGGTGTCGATATGGGAATTCAACAGCAAGGTCGGTTTCTTTAGGTCGAACATCGGGCTGAGGCACCATACATTGTTGCCTTTACGTCCTGTTGCCATGCCTTGCATTTCGATATAGTTCTGCAGATAATCCGCCGCTTTCTCCTCGTCGCGGCTCAAGGATGGAATGGCTATCAGTGATTTGAGCAATCCGATTGCTTCGGAAGTTAAAGTCGGTATATCGTAAATCATATTCAGTAAATAAATAATCTGGCCGCAAACTTACGGATAAAAAATGAAAAGGACGCCAAACCGACGTCCTTTCTGTTTTTTCAATATTGTTTAGAAGAAGCAACTGAGTGATATCATCAAGTTGCGGTTTTTGTTGCCTGAATCTTTAATGTTCTCTACCAGTCCCCAGTCATAACCGATGGAAATCTGATATTTCTGACTGAATTCGACTCCGGCTTTTAATCCGAGACCGAAATCAAAACGCTTCATGGCATCATCCCCGAATACATTGGTGGAGTTATCATCAAACTCATATTCGTCAAGAATATCTCCTTCTGCCTTGGCTTTGCCAAAAAGACCGATGGCTAAATAAGGACCGGCATTGCCGAATATGGCAAAGTTCTCATTCACTGCATATTTATAGCCAATGTGTACAGGAATTTCCAGGTAGTAGGGATTGAACTTGATAGAAGCAGCAGAGCCTCCGTCTATTTTGGCTCCTTTCAGCGTAAGTAATGCACCCATATCGAGGTAGACTCCTTCTGAAATTTGAGGCAATCCTACTTCAGCCTTTACCCCAGCATGAAAGCCTATTTTACTGTCGAAACCGGTAATGGAGAAGTTACTGGAGTTCATGCCGACTGTTGCTCCCCATCTGAGGTTGTCTTGGGCATTGATGCTTGCTAAACCTATGGTCAGCATAGCCATTAAAAGCAATACTTTTTTCATGTTCATTGAATTTGATTTAGTTTGTATATCACCACAAATATATAGATATTTAATATATTTCTATTGTTTTAATGGTAAAGAAAGTTTCTTTTGTGGATAATTTGCTAACGGATGGTCGGATACTTTAAAGGTAAAGTTTGAATAATTACCCGCTAATATCAAATTAGTTTCAAATGAAACCACTACCTTTGTACCGTATTTACCAATATCAAAAGTTATGACTTATCATCATTTATCTGTCCTGGTGCATCGCCAGGCAGAGAAGTATGGAGACAAAATAGCCCTGAAATACAGGGACTATGAAACTGCACAATGGATACCCATCTCTTGGAAAGAGTTCTCACAGACTGTACGCCGGACTGCCAATGCAATGGTGGCTTTGGGAATAGAGCCACAAGAGAATATCGGTATCTTCTCGCAGAATAAACCCGAATGTCTCTTTACTGATTTCGGTGCATTCGCCAACCGGGCGGTGACTATACCTTTGTATGCTACCAGCTCACCGGCCCAGGCACAGTATATCATCAACGATGCACAGATACGTTATCTGTTTGTAGGCGAGCAGTTCCAGTACGATGCCGCTTTCAGCGTGTTCGGATTTTGCCAGTCTCTGCAGCAGCTCATCATCTTCGACCGTGCTGTGGTGAAAGATCCGCGCGACATGACTTCCATCTATTTTGATGAATTTATGGCAATGGATGAAGAGTTGCAGCACAATGCCATTGTAGAAGAACGTACAGCAGCTGCCTCAGATGATGACCTCGCCAATATCCTTTATACTTCCGGTACTACCGGTGAGCCGAAAGGTGTCATGCTCCATCATTTCAATTATAGAGAGGCTTTCCGCATTCATGATATCCGATTGCCTTTCATGACAGACCGGGATGTTTCCATGAACTTCCTTCCGCTGACCCATGTATTCGAAAAGGCATGGACCTACCTTTGTATACACCGGGGGGTGCAGGTCTGCATCAATCTCCGTCCACAAGATATCCAAACTACTATTAAAGAGATACGCCCTACACTGATGTGCAGTGTACCCCGTTTTTGGGAGAAAGTCTATGCCGGTGTGCAGGAGAAGATTTCCCAGGAAACCGGTCTGCGTAAAGCGATGATGTTGGATGCCATCAAGGTGGGCAGGACGCATAACATTGATTATTTGCGCCAAGGAAAGACTCCTCCGATGATGCTTCATCTGAAATACAAGTTCTACGAAAAGACCATTTATGCTCTGCTGAAGAAGACGATAGGTATTGAGAACGGTAATTTCTTCCCTACGGCAGGTGCTGCTGTGCCCGATGAAATCTGCGAGTTTGTGCATTCTGTAGGTATAAACATGGTGGTGGGCTATGGTCTGACGGAATCTACGGCTACCGTTTCCTGCTTCCTCAACGAAGGCTATGAGATTGGTTCCGTAGGTACGGTGATGCCTGATGTGGAGGTGAAGATTGGCGAGAACAACGAGATACTTCTTCGTGGTAAGACTATCACTACCGGCTATTACAAGAAACCGGAGGCAACGGCTGCTGCCATCGACCGTAACGGTTGGTTCCACACGGGTGATGCCGGTTATTTGAAGGATAGCCATCTGTATCTGACGGAGCGTATCAAAGACTTATTCAAGACCTCCAACGGAAAATACATTTCGCCGCAGGCATTGGAAACGAAGCTGGCTATTGACCGTTACATTGACCAGATTGCTGTCATTGCCGATGAGCGTAAGTTTGTTTCCGCTTTGATAGTTCCCGTTTATGGCTTTGTGAAGGATTATGCCAAGGAGAAAGGCATTGCATACAACAATATGGATGAGTTACTGCAACATTCCAAGATACAAGCGTTGTTCCGTGCCCGTATCGATACCTTGCAGCAACAGTTCGCCCATTACGAGCAAGTGAAGCGCTTCACGCTCCTGACCGAACCGTTCAGCATGGAGCGTGGCGAGCTGACGAACACGCTGAAGCTGAAACGCTCTGTAGTGGCAAAGAACTACAAGGGGCTGATTGACAAGATGTACGAGGAATAAAACTTTGTTTTTTTGTTTATAACCGTCCGACCTGGGGTGAATCTTTTTCATTCCGGGCCGGACGGTCTGTTTTTTATCTCCTTCTTCTGAACAGAAAGAAACTACCCCCTGCACTGCGAGAAACTAATCATCTGTACACTGCTGACTGGCAGTTTTTATGCTTCTTATTATTCTTACAACAGCTGTTGTAAGAAAAGAACACAGCTGTTATAAGAAAAGAACACAGCTGTTGTAAGAAACTAACATGACTGTGATAAGAATAATGAGATGCGAGAAAATAGTTAGTTTGTCGCAGTGGAGAGGTTAATTTGTTGCGGTGCCGGGGGAGAGTTCTCTTGTAGATAATGAAAGCCTCACTCTTAGGCGAGGGAGAGAAGGGTGATGCCGTAATCTGCTTAAAACCATGCAATAAAGCACCGGTTCTGCCAGCAGCTTTTCTTCATTAACTTTTATTAGCAAACAAATCTTCCTTTTCCGATAGGGTTGTGGTTGTGCCCCCGGTTTTATATACGAGAGCTTAAAAGAAATCTGCAGAATAAAGACATTTGGATAAGCTTAAATATTAACCGTAACATACTAATAGCCTATGAAGCATACAAAGAAGAAGAAATGAGAGGAACAGCCAATCAGACTGGCCGATCGGGATAACAGATTTCCGAGAATCTGTTTATTAACTTAACACATATTTAATCTAATATTTATTTTCCGAAAAACAGCTTATGAAAAAAAGAATTATGCTGACCTTGGTTTGCCTGCTGGCAGCCATCGGTTGGGTAGCAGCCCAAAATTCCCCCATTACCGGTATCGTTATTTCAGCTGAGGACAATGAACCGATTATCGGAGCTTCCGTATTGGTAAAAGGAAGCACTACCGGAGCCGTAACGGATTTAGACGGCAAATTCACTATTACAGATGCGCCCGCAGGTGCGAAAATCCTGCAAGTGTCTTTCGTAGGTATGATAACACAAGAAGTTCCCATCACTCCGGGGACGATAAGAGTCACATTAAAGAATGATGCCAAGCTGCTGGATGAAGTGGTGGTAACGGCATTGGGTATCGCAAAGAAAGAAAAATCACTGACTTACTCTACTCAGGTAGTAAACGGTGATGAATTGGCACGCGTGAAAGACCCCAATATGATGAACGCATTGGCCGGTAAGACGGCAGGTGTGCAGATTAATAAGAGTTCTTCCGGTTTGGGAGGTTCTTCTAAAGTGATTATTCGTGGTAACCGTTCTGTAAGCGGAAGTAACCAGCCGTTGTATGTGATAGACGGTGTACCGTTCGGTTCATCTACCAACGAAAATACCTCAACTACTATCGGCGGAGACAACGACAGTGGTAACTACGACCGTGGCGACGGTATTTCCAATCTGAATCCCGATGATATTGAGAGCATGAACATATTGAAAGGCCCTGCCGCAGCTGCACTTTACGGTAGTTCGGCTGCCAATGGTGTGGTGATTATTACCACTAAGAAGGGCAAGGAAGGACGCGCCAGTATCAGTTTCAATACCAGCACCACTTTCGATATAGCTGCATACGGTATTCCCGAATTCCAGAATCACTATACGGGTGTGTCAACCAGTTGGGGCAGTGATATCAAAGGTAGTCCCGACTATACAGACGATTTCTTCAAAACAGGTGTCACTACTATCAACTCGCTCTCGTTGAGCATGGGTTCGCAAGCTATGCAAACTTACTTTTCCTATGCTAATACTTACGGCAAGGGCGTGGTGGAAGGTAATAGCTTGGTGAAGCATAATTTCAATTTTCGCGAAACTGCCAACTTCCTCAATAACAAACTGACTGTTGATGCCAATATCAATGCGATGTATCAAAGGGGGAACAACCGTACTACTTCGGGAGGTTATTACATGAATCCTTTGGTAGGTCTTTATCACTTCCCGCGTGGTGGTGTTGAAGGTGGAAAGGACTTTAACTACTACAAAGATAATTATCAGATTCTTAATGCCGGTCGTAACATAATGGACCAGAACTGGTATAAATCTCAAGGTACTGATATGGAGCAGAATCCCTATTGGTTGATTAATAAGGTTCCGAATGAGGATACCCGTTATCGTACATTGTTGAATCTGAGTGTGAAGTATAAGTTCAATGACCTGTTCAGTATACAGGCTCGTGGTAGTGCCGACTATGTTGTAGACAAGAACAATACACGTATGTATGCAGGTACCAGCCCGGTGTTGTGTGGTATGAATCCGGCTGGAACAGGAACTAACGGTCGTTACATCTACGGTGAATCAAGTAGCCTTTCTTCTTATGGGGATGTTTTGTTTACTTATCAACAGCAATTCACTAACTTCAGTGTCAATGCTTCGGTAGGTGCCAGCATCAACGATTATACAGGAAACGGTACAGGTTTCGATTCCTATCCGGGTATACTCTCTGTGCCCAACGTATTCACTATGCAGAACTGCTCCTTGAACAAGGGCTCATTGACCGATTGGAAAACCCATACTCAAAGCCAGAGTGTGTTCTTCACCGGTCAGGTAGGCTTCAAAGATCAGATTTATGTGGACGTGACAGCACGTAACGACTGGACTTCAACATTGGCATTTACCAAATACAAAAACAAAGGCTTTTTCTATCCGTCAGTAGGTGTGACATGGTTGCTGAACGAAACATTGAAATTACCTTCTTGGATTGATTTAGGTAAGATTCGCGGTGCATGGTCGAAGGTGGGTAACGGTTTGAATACTTATACTTCAAATCCTCTCAACTCCATTACAAAGAGTGGTAGCATCAATTTCAACAGTACAGCTCCGTTTGCAGAACTGAAACCGGAAATGACTACTTCCATTGAGTTTGGTACTGAGTGGCGCTTTTTCAATAGCCGCTTGGAGTTCGACTTCACTTATTATAAGACTAATACAAAGAATCAACTCTTTACGTTGGATGCTCCGTCAGGTTCACAATACGCCCGATATTACATCAATGCCGGTGATATTCAGAATACCGGTGTCGAAGTTATGTTGAATGGAACTCCTGTCATGACTAAGGATTTCCGCTGGAAAACCGGTGTTAACTTTGCAACCAATAAGAACGAAGCAAAGGCACTGGCTGGTGATGACTTTGGTTATTTTACATTTAGCGGTGGCGAAAGTAACAATGTATGGAGTCGTTTAGAAGTAGGTGGTTCGTTTGGTGACATTTACGGTACTACTTTTGTACGTGACGAAAAAGGCAATATTCAGTATGAACCTGCAAAAGAAGGACAAAAAGATAGTGATAGACTTCCATTGGTGGACAAGACAAATCCGGTGAAACTGGGTAATTCTACTCCTGATTTTAACTTGGGGTGGAGCAATACAATCACGTGGAAGGACTTCTCTCTTTACTTCTTGATTGATGGACGTTTTGGAGGTGAAGTGATGTCTTTGACGGAAGCCGACCTCGATCAGCAGGGAGTAAGCAAGGCAACGGGTGATGCTCGTGACCGTGGTTACGTGATGCTGGAAGGCCGTCAAATTACAGATGTGGAAGGCTTCTATAATCAGGTTGGTGGCCGTGCGGGTGTGACCGAGCATTATATGTACAGTGCTACCAACATACGTTTGCGCGAACTTTCCATTGGCTATAGTCTGCCTCAGGCTTGGTTGGCAAAGACTGGTGTCATTAAGAACGCACAGGTTTCACTTGTAGGCCGCAACCTGTTCTTCTTCAAGAACAATGCTCCATATGATCCTGATGGCATGCTTTCTACCAGCAACCGTCTGCAAGGAGTTGATGTGTTTGGTATGCCTACCAACCGTTCGATTGGGTTCAACTTGAAAGTTAATTTTTAAACAGTAGATATGATTATGAAAAATATATTTAGACTTACAGCTGTAGCGCTGCTGGCAGCTACCTTATTCTCGGCATGTACGGGAGCGTTCGAGGATATGAACACTAATCCGAAGGGAGTGAGCGATGAAGAACTAAAACAAGATAACAACTACATTGGTATGCACTTCATTCCCATGATGCAGTCTATCTATTATAATAAAAATGCAGGTGTCAATGTATGGGAATATCAGCTTATTCAAAATTTGAATGCCGATTTGTGGTCAGGCTATATCAGTACGGCTACTGCATTTGCCGGCAATGTAAGTAATGTGACCTATGCCATGAATGCAGGATGGAATGACAACTGTTGGGATTATGCTTATAGAAACGTAATGGTGGAAAGCTTGAAAATCACCAACAAGTGCAAAGACGATATGGAGACGTATGCCCATTTCGAGGCTATCAATACCATCTGCCGCGTAATAGCTATGTCGCGTCTTGCCGACCAATACGGATGTATTATCTATTCTCACTATGGCGAATCGGCTACTGGTGGTGAGTATGATTCAGGACAGGATGCTTATAAAAAATTCTTTGAAGAATTGAAAGAAGCTGCAGACGTGCTGCGTACTGCTAAAGAAAAGGATGTGGCTTCGTTTATGATGTTTGATTATGCCTATGGAGGTAACTTGAACAAATGGGCGCAGTTGTGTAACACCATTCGTTTGCGTTTGGCCATGCGTATTGTGAAGTATGATGCTGCTTGGGCAAAAAGTGAGGCGGAAGCTGCCATGAACGATAGTAATGGATTGATTGAAACCAATGATGCTAATTTCGGCATTGCAGGAAACGGTTATGTCAATCCGCTTTACGGTATTGCATTCAACTATGGAGATGGTGTTTTAGGCGCTAATATTCCTTCTATCTTGTCTGGTATGGGCGATGCGCGTCTTGATAAGTATGCTACACAGAACAGCAAGAGTGAATATTTTGGTATTCGTCTTGGTATTAAAGGACTGGAAGAAGAAGGGTTTTCGGATGCCTATAAGGCGATTGTAAGTCGACCCAACTTGACAGAAACCTCTCCTGCTATTTTGGCAACTGCTGCCGAAACCATTTTGTTGGAAGCCGAAGCTGCTTTGCGTGGTTGGGATGTAAATGGTAAGGGCACCGCTCAGAGCTTGTATGAAAAGGGTATACGGACATCGTTCGAACAATGGGGAGCCGCTGTGGGCGATTATTTAAGCAGTACGACTACTGCTGCAGCGTATGTAGACCCCGTTATTCCCGCTGCCAGCATTGAAGGCCAGAGCAAGGTGACTGCTAAATGGGACGAGTCTTTGAGTAACGAGGAAAAATTTGCTAAGATTGCCACACAACGCTGGATTGCTATTTATCCTGAAGGTATGAATGGCTGGGCTGAGATACGTCGCACTGGTTATCCCAAATTATTCCCGGTAATGGTGAACTACAGTCAAGGTGAGATTGATACAGATCTTGGCCCACGCCGTTTACCCTTCACCATCAATGAAAAAGGCAATAATCCTACCGGTTATGCCAAAGCCGTCGAAATGTTGGGCGGACCGGACAATGGCGGTACTCGCATCTTCTGGGATGTAGATAAACCGAACTTCTAATCCGCATTATTATCATAGAGATTAAGTGATGAGGACTTTTTGAAGCATGTTTTTTTAAGGGGAAGTATGAAAAACATATTTCATATTTCCCTTTATGTATTTTTTGTTTAATATAATAATTGATTATTATGAATTCAAAATATCTCGTGAATGGCTTGTTTATATTATGCTATTCTATGTTTTTAATGTTTATGAGCGCTTGTTATAATGAGTTGGAAACTGTTGACTTTGAAGAACAAGAAGAACAGCAAAGCGTTTCAATAGAAGATGGTATGTGTATAATCCAATCACTTGGATTCGATACTTTAGATGTGGTAGAGTTGAAGTCAGGTTATCTTATTCAAGGTGATATATACCTTGAAAAAAGTAAACTTGTCACTTATAGTCAACCACAAACAAGGCAGGCTTATCATACTACCGGTTTAATTGGTCACCCCAAACAAAGAGCAATTACCGTTGGTGTTGATAGCTCGATACCTGCATCAGGTGTGGATGATTGGCGAGATGAAATACAGGAAGCCATCAATCTGTGGAATCCTCTTAGTAACCTTAAAATGACTTATACTACAGCTGCCAATCCGGATATACTCATCCGTAGTGATGCTAGCGCTCCTTTACCGAACAATACTATTGCGGCAGGCTCTTGGCCTATGAATGGAAAACCAGGTTCCTCTATTTGGATAAATTTGGATTATGATTATAACAAAACCATTCCAAGACTTCAGAAGATATATAATATGGTACATGAGTTGGGACATTGCTTCGGACTAAGGCATACAAATTGGAAATCATTGGGTGAATCTGTGGCCAATGGTATTACTGGAACTTTTGATTCAGATCCCTATTCTGTGATGAATGGAGGAACTGCCGAATATCAATGGTCTGGGTTTAGTGAGGGAGATAAATCAGCGATAAGTTATTTGTATCCTCGATTTTTTGAAGGAGATTTTGTTAATTACCCAACAGAGGTAAAGCGCTTTGGAGTTGACGTGTATATGGTACGTGTTGTCGGCAATCACCCTATTCTGAAATATGAATGGGGGACTACAGGCATGTTTTTGCTTGCTTCCGAAGGAGATGCTGCTAAAGTTATTTTTGGTAGTCCTGTAACTTCTGAACTTAGGGCATATGTTACTACTGTATATGGAGAAACTTATTGTATTAGTAGAGAGTATGCCACTCAAACAACTATTCAAAGACTTGTTGAAAATTGAGATTAGGCATAGTTCCTCATATATTTGTACTAATTTTCTTCTCCTTTATGCTTTAATCACCTTATAACTTAATAATTATAATATGATGAAGAATGTAATAAAACTTATCTTTTTGCTTTTTGATTTAGTTATCGGTTGCTGCGTTTTGCTTCATGCCCAGGTAGATGAAAAGTTGAAAGCCGACATCGTCAGCACGGGCTACGTGCACAGTCCGTTACCGCTCGACGAGACAAAGGCTTTCGA
>OJJY01000502.1_pt1 | contig 14801 bp, 8 predicted proteins | sample 1596421 | NCBI WGS metagenome assembly OJJY01 (sample SAMEA4350151, study PRJEB24818) | metagenome | biome: human; feature: gut; material: faeces | place: Denmark | collected 2013-09 | reverse complement strand
ATGCTGGGGGGCATTGAGGCTGTTTGGGGATTGAGGCAGCTTTATGGTTATGCTGTGTCCAACCATTCCTTGTATGTATTGACAGGTTCTTTCTTCAATCCGGGGCCTTATTCCGGCTATTTGGCCATGATACTTCCGGTCTGTCTGCATCAATGGCTGACCAAGAGGGGGGAGATTCTCTGCTCTGACCGGAATGACGGGAAAGGATGGAAAAAGGTGATGGATAAAGTTGGAGCTATGGTCGCTGGTGGTGTGATGCTGCTTATCCTTTGTGTGCTTCCGGCAGGAATGAGCCGTTCGGCATGGTTGGCGGCAGGAGTTTCCTGTCTGTGTGTATATGCTTGGCATATGGATTGGACGGATAAGTTCAGATTATTATGGCAGCAGCAAAGGCAGCGTGTGGTGATGGTAGTGGTCGGTGGATTCTGTGTCTTGCTATTGGCGGGCTATTTACTGTTTGTCTTGAAACCCGATTCTGCACGTGGCCGTCTTTTCATGTGGAAGATAACTTGTCGTGCCATTGCAGAAAAGCCGTTGACCGGATATGGGATTCATAATTTCGCAGCAGCCTACGGAAATGCGCAGGAAACTTATTTTGCAGCAGGTGATTATGAACCGTGGGAGGAACGTGTGGCGGGAAGTCCGGAATATGCATTCAATGAATATCTGCAGGTTGCGGTCGAACTGGGTATTCCTTTGGCTGTATGTCTATTGGTTGTGGTCGTGCTGTGTTTGTATAAGGGAGTCCGTAAAGGACGTTATGGTATCTGTGGGGCCATTCTTTCCTTGATGATATTTTCTTTTTCTTCCTATCCGCTACAACTTCCGGTATTTATCGTTACATTTGGAGGATTGCTTGTGGCGTGCTTGTCCGGTGCCGACCGTTGGCAATGGTTGGGGCTGGCTGTATCAGTAGGCATCATTGGCGGTTTTCGCCTGAAGAATGACTTGCAAGTGGAGCAGGCCTGTCGGGAGTGGATGAATGCGCGGGTGCTGTATAATGCAGGTGCGTATCAATCGGCAGAGAAAGAGTACGGGCGCCTTTATCCTCTGTTGAGGGACCGGGCATCTTTCTTGTTCGAATATGGGCATGGATTGCACAAGCAGCAGCAGTTCAGTAAATCCAACCGTATTTTGAAAGAAGCTTTACAGCGTAGTTGTGACCCCATGATACTGAATGTGATAGGCAAGAACTATCAGCAGATGGGTGATTGCTTGTCAGCGGAAGACTGGTTTATCCGTTCCACCCATCGTTTGCCGGGACGTATTTATCCCTATTATCTGCTTGCGAAGCTTTATGCGGAACCAAGCTTCAGGCAACCGGACAAGTTTGAAAAAATGAAGTGGATGGTATTGACGAAAGAGCCGAAAGTGCATTCTACGGCAATACGACAGATGAGGGAGGAAATAAAAAAGATTCAGCTTATTTTTGTCCATATTAAAAAAGATGAATAAAAATGTAAAGCGTTAATAATGAGCAAACTAATTACTAAAGTGCTATGAAAAAAGTGTCCACATGCAAATATCGGTTCGTTTTTTTGAAACGATTAATTTTATCAATTTATAATTGAGTATGAATATGAAGACACAGAACTATCGATACCTGCTATGCATGGCCGTTGCCCTGCTTGCCGCCTGCTCCGATGCCGGAAAGGGAAAAGAGTCCGAGGAAGGGGTGGCAACCGTCCTGCCAAGTGAAAGCAATGAAGTGACCGTGAAAGTCCTGAAGCGGGCGACCTTTGAGCATGAACTGGTGAGCAACGGAAAAGTTACCGCCGGTGCCATGGCGGATTTGCGTTTTGAGACCACCGGTGTAGTGGCACACATCTACGTGAAGAACGGTGACCCGGTGCGCAAAGGGCAGAAGCTTGCCGAACTGGATAAGTTCCGTCTGAAGAACAAGACCGCGCAAGCCAAGGATGCTCTGGACAAAGCGGAACTTGAGCTGCAGGACGTATTGATAGGGCAAGGCTATCCGGTGGGTGATACTTCCAAAATTCCTGCCGACATCATGAAGCTGGCACGAGTAAAGAGCGGTTACGACCAAAGCCTTTCCCAGTACGAACTCGCCGCCTATGAAGAAGAGCATGCTACGCTGGTTGCCCCCTTCGACGGCGTGGTGGCGAACCTCTTTTCCAAGCCCTTCAACGAGGCAAGCACTTCGGAATCTTTCTGCTCCATCATTGGCACTCAGGGCATGGAAGTGGACTTTACGGTACTGGAAAGTGAACTCCCCCTGATAAAGAGTGGCGACAAGGTGATTGTCACCCCTTACTCGGATGCCTCTTCCAAACAAGAGGGCCGCATCACCCAAATCAATCCTCTGGTAGATGATAAGGGAATGGTGAAAGTAAAGGCATCCGTCAATGGCAGGGGACGTCTGTTTAGCGGCATGAATGTGAGGGTAAATGTACACCGTTCTCTGGACGGTCAGCTCGTGATACCCAAAAGTGCCGTCGTACTGCGTTCGGGTAAGCAAGTCGTCTTTACCCTGAAAGACGGAAAGGCGCAGTGGAACTATGTGCAGACCGGACTGGAGAATGCGGAAAGCTACAGCATGGCCGACGATGCCCTGAAAGAAGGCGATACGGTCATCGTGACGGGAAATGTGAATTTGGCACATGAGGCGCCGGTGAAGGTGGTGGAAAATTGAAAGATGAAAATTGAAAGTTGAAAATTCATAATTCACAATTTAAATTCATAATTGAAAATTGATAAAGTTTTTGATACAGCGGCCTATTGCCGTACTGATGGCATTTACAGCATGCTTCATTGTCGGGCTGGTGACTTACTTCACCCTGCCGGTATCCTTGCTGCCCGATATTGCCATCCCGGAAATTACAGTGCAGGTGTCGGCGCAGAATACCTCGGCGCGTGAATTAGAGAATACGGTGGTGAAACCTCTGCGGCAGCAGCTCATCCAGGTGGCGAAACTGAAGGACATGGACAGCGAGACGCGCGATGGTGCAGGCATCATCCGCCTGGGCTTCGACTTCGGTACGAATACCGACCTTGCCTTCATAGAAGTGAACGAGAAGATTGACGCCGCCATGAACTATCTGCCCAAGGATGCCGAACGCCCGAAGGTGATAAAGGCAAGTGCGACGGACATTCCTGTCTTCTACCTCAATCTGACCCTAAAAAACGACAGTGCATACGGCAAGGTGGACGAACGCGCGTTTCTTGATTTGTGCGAGTTTGCCGAAAATGTCATAAAGCGTCGCATCGAGCAGTTGGCGGAAGTGGCAATGGTGGATGTCACGGGTTTGGTCGAACGCCAGTTACAGATTGTGCCCGACCCGGATAAGCTTGCTGTGTTGGGGCTCTCCATTGAAGACATAGAAAACGTGCTGGCGCAAAACAACGTGGAGCCGGGCAGCATGACTGTGCGCGACGGCTACTACGAATACAACATCAAGTTCTCCACCCTGCTGCGGACAGAGGAGGACGTGAAGGGCATCCTGCTACGAAAGGAAGGACGTATCATCCGCTTGGGAGACTTCTGCCGGGTAGAGATTGTTCCTGCCAAGGAGAAAGGTGTCTCCATGAGCAATGGCAAGCGTGCCGTTACCCTTGCCGTCATCAAGCAGGCGGACGAGAATATGGAAGACATGAAGCTTGCCATCAACAGCACGATGGACTACTTCAAAAAAGTATATCCCGACATTGATTTTAGCATCAGCCGTAACCAGACGGAGTTGCTGGACTATACCATCTCCAATCTGCAGCAGAACTTGTCGTTGGGTTTCCTGTTCATCTGCATTGTGGCGGTACTCTTCTTGGGTGACATCAAATCACCGTTCATCATCGGGTTGAGTATGGTGGTATCTATTGTCATCTGCTTCCTGTTCTTCTACTTGTTCAAGATGTCACTCAATATCATTTCTTTGTCGGGATTAATCCTGGCGTTGGGTATGATGATTGACAGTAGTATCATTGTGACGGAGAACATTTCGCAGTATCGCGAACGGGGCTATTCGTTGCGGCGGGCTTGCGTGACGGGAACGAGTGAGGTGATTACGCCCATGCTGAGTTCGTCGCTGACCACTATTGCCGTATTTGTGCCGCTGATATTCATGAGCGGCATTGCAGGGGCGTTGTTCTACGACCAGGCATTCTCTGTTACGGTGGGGCTGCTGGTTTCCTACTTCACGGGTATCATGCTGCTGCCGGTCCTCTATATGCTGGTCTACCAGACGGGGTTGCGCGGCAGGTCGTGGTTCTCCCGCATCCGCATCAACAATCCGTTGAAGGAACATACGCTGGACCGTTTTTATGATGCGGGCATCGACTGGGTATTTTCCCATAAGACGGTAAGTATCATATTCTGTGTGGTTTCTATTCCTCTTTGTGTCTTTCTGTTCTATTCCATAGCCAAGGAGCGTATGCCGCAGATAGACCAGAATGAACTGATAGTCCACGTGGAATGGAACGAAAATATACATGTGGACGAGAACCGGCATCGTGTGAATGTGCTGTTCGGACAGTTGTTGGACAAGACTGTGGAACAGACGGCTGCCATAGGCCAGCAGGACTATCTGCTGAACCGTGAGCAGGCTCTCTCTTCTTCGGAGGCAGAATTGTATTTCAAGACTTCCTCGCCTGACGGGATTGCTCCCTTGCAGAAGCAGGCGGGCGAGTGGCTGACACGGGAATATCCGTTGGCGACAGTCTCCTTTTCTCCACCCGAAACCGTGTTCGAGAAGCTTTTCGTGACCGGGGAGGCCGATGTGGTGGCGGAACTTTATGCCCGTAACAAGGAGAAGGCGCCGGCGGCGGAAGAATTGCGCGGACTGGAACAACAGTTTGCGGAGCTTACGGGGACAGCGCCCGTAGGTATCGCTTTCGAGAACCAGCTTGACATAAGCATCCTGCAGGAAAAGCTGTTGCTCTATGACGTTTCGTATGACGAGCTTTACCGTACGCTGCGGACGGCATTCAAGGAGAACAGCGTAGCTATGCTCCATTCCTACCAGCAATACCTGCCTATCAGCATTGTGGGCGAGGAGCGGACAGTGAATGAGGTGCAGCAGCAGACATTGATACAGACCCGTCCGGACAGTAAGGGCGAAGTGGAGTATATTCCGCTTCGGGAGCTGGTAAAGGTGCGTCCGGCCGAGGACTTGAAGACGATTACGGCAGGACGCAACGGTGAATATATACCGTTCCGTTTCTATGAAGTGGACAATGCTCCGGAGTTGATGGAAAAGGTGAAGCGGGAGGCAGATGCCACGGGTGACTGGGATACGGCCTTCTCCGGCAGTTTCTTCTCCAACCGCCAGATGCTGGACGAGTTGGTGGTGATTCTTTTCATCTCTATCTTGCTGATGTATTTCATTCTTGCCGCCCAGTTCGAAAGTTTCGTGCAGCCGCTCATCGTGCTGCTGGAAATTCCGATAGATGTGGCGTTTGCCCTGCTTCTGTTGTGGATATGCGGGCATACCCTGAACCTGATGTCTGCCATCGGACTGATTGTGACGTGCGGTATCATCATCAACGACTCCATCCTGAAGCTGGATGCCATTAATGAATTACGGAAAGAGGGGATGCCGTTGCTCGAGGCCATCCACGAGGCGGGACGGAGAAGGCTCCGGCCCATCATCATGACATCGCTCACCACGATATTTGCCATGGTTCCGCTGCTGTTCTCGTTCGATATGGGGTCTGAGTTGCAAAAGCCGCTTTCCATAGCGATGATTGGGGCGATGTTCGTGGGGACACTGGTCAGTCTGTTCATCATCCCGTTGATATATTGGTTTATTTATAGAAAAGAAAGAGCATGAAGAAATTAAGTCTTATACTTTTGTTCAGTCTGGGAGCCCTTTCCGCTTTTGCCCAGCAGCGGATAACGCTCGATTTGCAGCAGACCATTGCCCTGGCGAATGACAGTTCGCTGGAAGCCTTCCGCACCAAGAACATGTATCTGGCCGGTTATTGGGAATACCGCACCTATAAGGCAAACCGCCTTCCCAGCCTGACGCTGAACATGACTCCGGCACAGTACAACCGTGATATCACCAAGCGTTACGACTCCGAACAGGACCTTGACATCTATCGCAGCCAGCAATCCTTCTATGCATACGGCAATCTTGCCGTCAGACAGAATTTCGACTTGACGGGCGGTACGTTCTATCTGGATACGGAGCTGGGCTATATGCGGAGCTTCGGTGGAAACAAGTATACCCAGTTCACCAGTGTTCCGGTTCGTTTGGGCTACTCGCAGAGTCTGGTCGGTTACAATCCTTTCCGTTGGGAACGCAGGATTGAGCCGCTGAAGTACGAAAAGGTGAAGAAGGAGTATATTTACAATGCAGAGCGAGTATCCGAGCAGGCCACTACCTATTTCTTTGCGCTTGCCATGGCGCAGGCGGAATATGACCTGGCCAAGGACAATGCCGTCTCCACCGATACCCTCTACCGCATCGGTATGCAGCGCTTGAAAATAGCCGCCATCAGCCGTGCCGACCTGCTGACGCTGAAACTCGACGTGGTGAACGCTCGCAATACTTTGCAGAATGCCGCCAGTGCCTTGAAGCGCGCCATGTTTTCGTTGGCATCTTTCCTGAATATGGAGAAGAACACGGATATCAGGGTGTCGCTTCCGGGACGTCCGAGGGCGCTGACCATACCGGTTGATGAGGCTTTGCTGGCCGCTCAAGCCAACAATCCGGAATTTCTGGGGCTTCGTCAGGAAGTGCTGGAAGCCGAGCAGACAGTAGACAAGACGAAGAAGGAATCGCGCTTCAACGCCAGCATCAACGCCAGCGTCGGCTTCAACCAGGTGGCAGAGAAATTCGGTGAAGCATACAGGCATCCCATGCAGCAGGAGATGGTGTCGGTCAGTGTCTCCATTCCACTGGTGGATTGGGGCGTGAGGAAAGGCAAATACAACATGGCGAGGAACAATCTGAACGTGGTGAAGACTTCTGCCCGGCAGAGTGAAATCAGCATTGAGGAGGAGGTTATCATGACCGTCAGTGACTTCAACGTCCAGCAAGCCCTCGTCGCCAGTGCCGAAGAGGCCCTCGACCTTGCCATCCTGGCGTATAACGAAACCCGCCAGCGCTTCATTATCGGCAAGGCAGACATCAACAGCCTGACCCTCTCGCTGAACCGCCAGCAGGAAGCGCAACGCAATTACATCTCCGCCTTGCAGGACTACTGGCTGAATTATTACAAGATACGGAAACTGACGTTGCACGACTTTGCCAGCGGATTTTCGCTGTCGGAAAAATTTGATTATAATAACTGATGAAACGAGTTTCTTCCTTCACCGTCATAGTGGCGTTTGTCTGCCTTGCTTTGGTAGGGGTGGCGTTGATACCGCTGCTCCCCGTCAAGCTGAATCCGTCACGCAGCCTGCCCGGCTTCACGGTGGGTTTCAGCATGCCTGGCACTTCGTCGCGGGTGGTGGAGATGGAAGTGACCAGCAAGCTGGAATCCATGCTGGCGCGTATCCGCGGAGTGAAGCGGCTGAACTCCACCTCGGGCAACGGCTACGGCAACATTACTGTGGAGCTGGACAAGCATGCCGATGTCGAGGCAGTCCGCTTCGAAGCTTCCACCATCATCCGGCAGACGTGGCCCCAATTGCCCGAAGGTGTCAGCTATCCCACCATTCACATGAAAGTGCCCGACGAGAACGCCTCACGCCCTTTCATGTCCTTCACACTGAATGCCCCTTCCACTCCGATATTGATTCAGCAGTATGCCGAGGAGCATATCAAGCCGCGGCTGGCAAATATTCCGGGTATCTATAAGGTGGAACTCAGCGGTGCCACGCCCATGGAGTGGAGACTGGAATATGACAGTGAACAGTTGCGCTTGCTGGGTGTGACCCTATCGGACATCAGCGAGGCAGTACAGCGGCATTACCGGAAGGAATTTCTGGGTACGCACAATGTGGATACAGGTAACGGTAGCCGGGAATGGATACGCCTGGCACTGGTGCCGGAGAGCAACTCCCTTGGTTTTAATCCTGCTGCCATCACCGTGACGGCTACCGACGGGAAACTGCTCCGCTTGGACGAACTGGTGTCGGCTGTTCGTATGGAGGAGGAGCCGCAAAGCTATTACCGCATCAATGGGCTGAATTCCGTCTATCTATCCATTACTGCGGAAGCAACTGCCAACCAGTTGCAACTGAACCGTGCCGTGATGGACGAGATGGAAGCTGTTCGGCAGGTACTTCCTGTCGGATATGAAGTGCATACCAGCTATGATGCGACCGAGTACATACGGGAAGAACTGGACAAGATTTACTTCCGTACCGGTTTGACGGTACTCATCCTGCTTGTATTCGTATGGCTCATTACTCGTAAGTTGAAATATCTTTTTCTGATAGTTACCAGCCTGGCTGTAAATATAGCGGTGGCACTTATCTTCTACTACCTCTTCGGACTTGAGATGCAGCTTTATTCGCTGGCGGGTATCACTGTCTCGCTGAATCTGGTGATAGACAGCACCATTGTCATGACCGACCACATTCTGCATCGGCGTAATCTCAAGGCCTTCCTGTCGGTGTTGGCGGCAACCCTCACTACGATGGGTGCGCTTGTTATCATTTTCTTCCTTGACGAGAAGATACGGCTCAACCTGCAGGACTTTGCAGCGGTAGTGATCATCAATCTGGCTGTTTCCTTGATGGTGGCGTTGTTCTTTGTTCCGTCGATGATTGAGAAGATAGGACTGGTGAGGCGGATTACGGGGAAGAAGAGGCGTCTTGTCTTGCCGGGGCTGACGCAAACATTCAAAACAAGGTTGGGACGGATTTTCAGACGTTTCCCCGTTTATTTCTCCTGCTGTTACTCTGCTCTCATCCGTTTTCTGTGCCGTTGGCGCTGGGCTGTATGCCTGCTGTTACTGTTGGGTTTCGGTCTGCCCGTTTTTCTGTTGCCCGGCAAACTGGAAGGAGGGGGAAAATGGGAAGCTGCTTACAATAAGGTATTCGGTTCGGATACCTATAAGGAGTCGGTGAAACCCGTTGTGGACAAGGCGCTGGGCGGCAGCTTGCGGCTTTTCATACAGAAGGTGTACGAAGGCAGTTACTTCACCCGTAATGAGGAGGTGGTGCTCTATGCCAACGCCAACCTTCCCAATGGCAGCACCCTCGAGCAGATGAACACTTTGATGAAACGTATGGAGACCTACCTCAGCCGGTTCAAGGAAATCAGGCAATTTCATACTTCCATTTACAGCCCCCGGCGTGCCAGTATGCAGATTTATTTCAAGAAGGAAGCCCGGAACAGCGGTTTTCCCTATACACTGAAAGCCAATATGATAAGCAAGGCACTGGAACTGGGAGGCGGCAGCTGGGGCATCTACGGATTGCAGGACCAGGGGTTCAGTAATGACGTCCGCGAGAGTGCCGGCTCCTACCGCATCAGGATGTACGGCTACAACTACGACGAACTCTATGAGTGGGCGGAGAAGCTGAAGGCCAAGCTGCTGACGCACCGGCGTATCAAGGAAGTGCTCATCAATTCGGAGTTCTCCTGGTGGAAGGATGACTATCGGGAATTCTACTTCAACCTGAACAAGGAGCGCATGGCGCAAGAGGGCATCGACGCGCAAGTGCTTTTCTCTGCGGTGCGCCCCATCTTCGGCAAGAATCTGGAGATTGGCTCGGTAGCGGCCGAGCAGGGAACGGAGAAAATCAAGCTCTCTTCCCGCCAGTCTGCCGAATATGACATCTGGGCGATGCAGTTCTTTCCCTATGGAGTAGGAAACGGCAAGCATTACAAGCTTTCCGAACTGACTACTGTGGAAAAGGGACAGATGCCGCAGGAGATTGCCAAAGAAAACCAGCAGTACCGCCTCTGCCTGCAATACGAATATATCGGCTCCAATGAGATGGGCAACAAGATACAGAAACGTGACCTGGAGGAGTTCAACAAACTGTTGCCGATGGGTTATACAGCCGAGTCGGACAGCAACAGTTGGTCATGGGGCGAGAAGGACAACCGCCAATACCTGCTTCTGCTGGTGGTGATAGCCATCATCTTCTTTACGACCAGCGTTCTGTTCAACTCCCTGAAGCAGCCGCTTGCCATCATCTTTGTGATTCCGGTTTCTTATATCGGGGTATTTCTTACTTTCTATTGGTTCCGGCTGAACTTCGACCAGGGCGGTTTTGCCTCGTTCGTCCTGCTGTGCGGCATCACGGTGAATGCCAGCATCTATATCCTGAACGAGTACAACAGCATCCGACGTCGTTTCCCCCGTCTTTCCGCTCTTCGTGCCTACGTCAAGGCGTGGAATGCGAAGGTCGTTCCTATTTTCCTCACGGTAGTTTCTACCATTCTGGGATTTATCCCTTTCATGATAGGTGAGGACAAGGAGGCTTTCTGGTTTCCATTGGCGGCGGGTACCATTGGCGGACTGGTGATGTCCGTCATCGGTATCTTCTTTTTCCTGCCGGTTTTTGTGCTGAAACAGCGTGATTTTCTTAGGAAATGATTACTTTTGCTCGATTTTGTTACCTGAATGGATACTTGAATTTTAAATATGGAAAGTGCGGAGTACTCTTTGGATGAGTTATTATGTCAGTCTCTTCTGTTGTTTCGTCAGTATCGGTTTTATGATGCTCCGGAATGTGGAGAAAAGGCATTCCGGATATTGGAGGAAGCCCATGTATGGATGGGGCGTACGCAAGAGTGTGTGGATATGGCGAAATGGGGGTGCGTGATAGAGTGTCTTGCGCAGAAATACTACATAGAAGATGATACGGATGCGATTCTGGAAGAAATTGATGCTGCCTTGGTTGCGCATTGGAAGAGGATAGAGAAAATCCATGCAGAAGTCACCACCGTTTATTTATGGCTGGGGTACTATTTCCTGCTACGTTTCAGAAACCGGGAATCCCGTTCCCATTCCCGTTGTAAACAGATAATGTCCAGCTTGTTGTGTGCTTTGGTCGAAATCTTCCGTAAGGTGGAGAAGGGGGGAGCCCCGACAGAAGTCTTGTCACATCTTTCGGTAGATGTTTGGGGAGAGACCGTCTGCTGGATGGAGCAGGTACATGATTCCCGTCTTTGCGAGAAGCAGTCGTCAGCTTTGCTGGCACAACTCTATAACCTGAAAAGTGTGGAGTTGGAAAAAGGTCCGGGAAAGCAGGATGCTTTGCTCCAGCAGATTCTGGAGTTTTATTGCTTTTAAGGGAAAATTATCTCTGCTTAGTTTCATCATTTCTGCTTCCACACTTCCACCTACTTCCTGCATCCCTTTATTCATCGGCATTACAAGTGCTGTGGAAGCAACTCAAAAAGGTGGAAGCAACTTTTGCTTCCACAGCGGAAATACGCCGGGAAGTAAGTTAATGTCTTGTTTGTTAGTGTATTAATAGAATGTACAGCATTTTGCAAATATCTTGTTTACACGATATGCGTTTCGTGTAAACACGGCATTAACTTCGTAAAAGACCGTTTACCGATAGACTGCAGCTGGGCTCATAATAGGAATAAGATAGGTGTACAGTATGGGGAAACTATGAGTATAATAGGTGTTCAACGGGCATGAGGCACCTTGTTGACGGTCGTTAGTCGAGTGGTTGACGGCCGTTGGCAGAGCGCATCACGGCCGATAGGCGCTGATAACTCCGTACAGAAAATGGAAAGGAAGCCTATGTAAGGGGAAACAAGCTCTGAGCTATTTGTTTTGTTTGTCACATTTATCTTGTTTTTGTACATTATTGAAGCGGTTTTTTGTATCTTTGAAGGGAGGGGCCGTAAAAAAGCTTATTCTCATCCAAAGTTTAATTATATATACATGAATTATGAAGTGATGTATAGTGCTGTTCATAATATTCTGCTGTACAGTTATTTCTAATGCGCAGACAAATGGCATTGTGACTGATGGAGAAAAAGGATTGCCGTTGGCTGGTGTGAATATTTATCTCCAAAAGGATTCTGTGTATACGCAATGATAATCTGGTAAAGAACATGTTCATATGAAAAAACTGTTATATCTTGGGCTTTTGTCCGTTTGTGTACTGTTAGGTTCTTGCGTAGAGAAGAACGTATCCAATGTTTTTGATAAGGTAGAGAGGTATATGGATGTATATCCTGACAGTGCATTACTGCTGTTGGAGCAAATTCCTCATCCAGAGAAGTTTCGTGGAAAGCAGCGGGCAGATTATGCATTGTTGTTGACACAAGCACGTGATAAAAACTATCTGGATAGTTTGCAGTCGGATTCGTTGATAAAAAATGCGGTAGATTACTATTTAGAGGGTGATGATAAAGTAAAAATAGGAAAGGCTTTTCTCTATTATGGTAAGGTACTGGATTTGCAAAAAAATGAAGCGATGGCTATGAAAGCCTATTTGGATGCCTATGCAGCGTTGGAGAAGACCAAAGAGTATAAGATGCTGGCTTTAATTCAGCAGTATATGGGTTCTTTGAATAGTGATCGGAAGATGTATGATATGGCGCTTAATAATTATCGAAGGTCTATTTTTTATAGTACGAAAACGAGTGATACTTTGAAAATAGTATATAGTTATCGGAATATAGCTTGGATTTATGAGATTAAGCAAAATTGTGATAGTGCAACTTGGTATGCAAAGACTGGAATCTCATTATTAAAAGGGGATAGTTTGTCTCCGGTATTTTCTTCTCTGCTACATTTTATGGGTGAGCAGGAGAAAAAGAGAAAAAACTATTCTGAGGCAATTACCTATTTTTGTTCGGCGGTCAAAAATGAACGAATTCCCCATCTCGCTTATTGTTATTGTATGTCGTTGGGAGATACTTATCTGCAACTTGGTCAATTAGAAAAGGCAGAAAAATATTTGAAAAAGGTTTTAGCTTCAAAAGACGACTATACACAATCTGGCGCTTATAATTATCTCTATTTGTTGGAAAAAAAGCGTACTGATTATGTTAGGGCACTTGCCTATAAGGAAAAATCTGATTCATTGTTGAGAATTAGTCGGGAGATAGATTTGCAGAATAGAATTCTTACTTTACAGCGGAAATATGAGGCTGACAAATTAATGATGGAAAATAGGTTGCTTGCGCAAGAAAAACAAATTCAGCAATATGTATGGATATGCATGTGCTTGCTATTGATAGGCTTGGGCATAGTATTATATTGGGGGATAAAGAAGCAATATAGGAAAATATATAAGAAACGCCTTAAAGTGCGTATGGAGAGGGAGTTGAAGGTGTATAGAGAGAATGAACTGGCAATTAGGCAATATATTCATCAAATAGAGGAACTGAGACAAAAGGAAGCGCTGTCGGTGGAAAATACAAAAGAAAAGATTGGGAAATTAAATCAGAAAATGCAAATATTGATGAATGAGAATAAAGAAATCCGTGAAAATTCTGCTGTAAGTGCTCCATATATTTTGGGCCAATTGAAACAAGGCTTGTTACTTGTGGAAAATATGACCCAGCAAGACAAATTGAATGTTTTTGAATATGTGGATTTATTGTCCGGCAATTTTGTTACTCGTCTGCGGAAAGATTATAATTTGAATGAAAATAATCTCTTGTTATCTATTTTGATAAAATTAGGTTTTTCTACAACAGAACTGCTTCTTGCTTTTGATTGCGAAGAAAACTCTATTTATAGGAAGAAACAAAGGCTAAAAGAAAGGCTTCATTTGGGTAAACAAGATGATTTGGAGGCGTTCTTCAGTTCAAATCCCATCTATTTGTCCATTATAAAAGATGAATAATGATGCGCAATGTTCTGATATATAGTGTTTTATTGTGTATGTAGATTGTCCATATATTTATTGTCTATATTTCTTCTTTTTGCACTATCTTTATGGCATAACAATGAAATTCTTATGCTATGAAACTAAAGAGATTTTTGTGTCTTTTAAGCCTATGCGGTTTGTTGTCAATAACTGCAATAGCTGCTGATTCGGGGCTTGTGGAGCGAGTGGAAATAAAGCTGTCTGTCACAGATGAACCTTTTACAATGCCAAATGGTCGGGAAAAGGAGCCTCGTTCTATACCTATGCTCGTTCCTTTCTCTGCATTTTTGAGTGAAAGCCATTCTATAGAGTTGGATTTCTATGAAGCTATCGGTGAAATAGAAATTATAATCTCTCAAAATGGAGATGTTATCTATTCTTCTTCCGAGAATGTTGTATCGCCTATATTGAAAAATATCCAATTACCGCAAGGTTCTTCTGGTGTTTTTTTGCTTGAAATAAGAAATGGTGAAGGGGCTTATGCTTTTGGTAACTTTGACTTGTAAAGATATGGAAATATGAGAACGTCGTCATATAATATAATAGTAAAAGTAGATGATGATGCAGGGCGTTATGCTTTGTTGAACAGTTATACTCATGCTTTTGATATTGTAAATCAGAATGTATACCAGTATCTCAAGAGTGGAGGTAGCGATTGTGATATTTCAGATGAAACAAAGGGGAAGCTTGTGAAGCGGGGGTATATAACCTCTTTGTCGAAAGAAGATGAAAGGGAATTAGTGAAACGGCTTTTAGATAAAATTTATGATGAAGTCCGTTTGAAGAATTTCGGTTTTCATTTTATAATTTCGTATGATTGCAATCTGAGATGTGTGTATTGTTATGAAGACCCAATACTGAATGGATGCGCATGTTTACCTAAATGCAGGATAAGCAAGGAACAAGTGGATAAAGCTTATGAAATAATAATAGAAAAGGATAAGGATAAAACTGGTAGAAAAACTATCCATTTGTATGGTGGAGAACCTTTCTTGGTTGAAAATTATGAAATGCTTGAGTATATTGTGCAGAAAGGTAAAGAACTGGGATATGTGTTTTCTGTAACATCTAATGGATATGACTTGGATAAATA
>OJJY01000495.1_pt1 | contig 14955 bp, 14 predicted proteins | sample 1596421 | NCBI WGS metagenome assembly OJJY01 (sample SAMEA4350151, study PRJEB24818) | metagenome | biome: human; feature: gut; material: faeces | place: Denmark | collected 2013-09 | reverse complement strand
TTCAGAAGAAGCCTCCGTGTCTGATAAGGATACGGAGGCTTTGTTCGTTTTTGGCGGTCTCATAAACTTTTCTTATATTTGCGCCGAACTAATTTTATATCAACGTTTAAAGCAAATTGAAAGTATGAAGACTAAAGTTTTATTGGCTGCCGTTGCGGTAGCGTTTTCTTTCGCAGTGACATCTTGTGGCAACAAAAAGGCTGCAGATTCTAATGCAACTGAGGCAGATTCTTGCTGTGCTGCAAAAACAGAACAAGTATGTGACTCTGCAAAGGCATGTTGCCAGGCTGCTGATTCAGCAGCGTGTCCTAAGGCTGCATGTGATGGTGCCAAGTGTGACAAACCTTGTGAGAAGAAGTAATTCAGAACTTGTATTGAACTGAAGAATAAGGAAAGGCGTACCTTGAGGTACGCCTTTTTTTGTGATATATTTCAGCGATAAATGAATACAAACTTATAAAATGATATTTTTTATCGGAAAAAAGTAACGAATTTGTTTGTGTGGTACGAAATAATATCTACCTTTGCAACGTCAAAACAAAAAAGAAGATGATTCAGAACTTTACATATATTCTACTGTGTGGTATTATTATTCTACTGGCAAAGTTTAGTGGAAGTGAGTGCTGTGCGTGAATATATATGTAAGATGCAATGATATATGAAGCCTTTCTCACTTCCAAGTGTGAAAGGCTTTTTTTATGGAACATAAATTAAATACAATAAAGCAATGAGTGACAAATTATTTATTTTCGACACAACGCTCCGCGATGGCGAGCAGGTTCCGGGATGCCAATTGAATACAGTGGAAAAGATTCAGGTAGCCAGACAACTGGAAGCCCTGGGGGTGGACGTGATTGAAGCCGGATTTCCGATTTCAAGTCCGGGAGATTTCAATTCGGTCATTGAGATATCAAAAGCTGTGACATGGCCCACCATCTGTGCCTTGACACGTGCCGTACAGAAAGATATTGATGTGGCGGCAGAGGCTTTGCAGTTTGCCAAGCATAAACGTATCCATACTGGTATCGGTACATCTGACTCGCACATTAAATATAAATTTAATTCCAATCGCGAGGAAATAATAGAGCGTGCAGTGGCTGCCGTAAAGTATGCACGTAAGTATGTGGATGATGTAGAGTTCTATGCCGAAGATGCAGGCCGAACGGATAATGAATATTTGGCACGGGTGGTAGAAGCTGTTATCAAGGCAGGTGCGACTGTGGTGAATATTCCCGATACAACGGGGTATTGCTTGCCTGATGAGTATGGCGCGAAGATAAGATATCTGATGGAACATGTCAACGGTATTCATAATGCCATTATTTCTACTCATTGCCACAATGACTTGGGCATGGCTACTGCCAATACAATGGCTGGCGTACTGAATGGTGCCCGCCAGGTGGAGGTAACCATCAATGGTATTGGTGAACGTGCCGGCAATACTTCTCTTGAGGAAGTGGCGATGATTATCAAATGTCACAAGGACATAGAAATCGAGACCAACATCAATACACAGAAGATTTATCCAACCAGCCGTATGGTGTCCAGTCTGATGAACATGCCGGTGCAGCCCAACAAGGCTATTGTAGGTCGCAATGCTTTTGCCCATTCGTCGGGTATCCACCAGGATGGTGTGTTGAAGAATGTACAGACTTACGAAATCATTGACCCGCATGATGTGGGTATTGATGATAATTCCATCGTATTGACAGCCCGTAGCGGACGTGCAGCCTTGAAGAATCGTTTGTCGATATTGGGAGTACAACTGGATCAGGAGAAGTTGGACAAAGTGTATGAAGAGTTCTTGAAACTTGCCGATAAGAAGAAGGATATCAACGATGATGATATTCTGGTATTGGCAGGGGCAAACCGTACGCAGAACCACCGTATCAAACTGGAATATCTTCAGGTGACCAGTGGGGTGGGGGTTCGTTCGGTTGCCAGCTTGGGATTGAACATCTCTGGCGAGAAGTTTGAAGCCGCTGCCAGTGGAAACGGTCCGGTAGACGCTGCTATCAAGGCTTTGAAGAAGATTATTGACCGCCATATGACATTGAAGGAATTCACTATCCAGGCTATCAGCAAGGGTAGCGACGATATGGGTAAGGTACATATGCAGGTGGAATACGATAATCATATTTATTATGGGTTCGGTGCCAATACGGATATTATCGCGGCATCAGTGGAAGCGTACATCGACTGTATCAATAAGTTCAAGATGTGATTTTAATCGTAAATTGTAAATAGCTAAATTGTACATAAAGAGATGAATACATTATTTGATAAAATCTGGGATGCCCATGTGGTACAGAAAGTGGAAGACGGTCCCACACAGCTTTATATTGACCGGCTTTATTGTCATGAAGTAACCAGCCCGCAAGCCTTTTCAGGATTGCGCGAACGTGGAATCAAGTGTTTCCGTCCGGAAAAGATTTTCTGTATGCCCGACCATAACACGCCGACGCATGACCAGGACAAGCCGATTGAAGACCCGGTTTCAAAGACTCAGGTAGATACACTGGCCAAGAATGCGGAAGAGTTTGGATTGGCCCATTTCGGCATGATGGACAAGAAGAACGGAATTATCCATGTAGTAGGTCCGGAACGCGGGCTGACCCTGCCTGGCATGACCATTGTCTGCGGTGACTCGCATACTTCCACCCACGGGGCGATGGGAGCAGTGGCTTTCGGTATCGGTACGAGTGAGGTGGAAATGGTAATGGCCTCGCAATGTATCCTTCAGACCCGTCCTAAGACAATGCGCATCACTGTCGACGGCAAACTTGGCAAGGGAGTGACGGCAAAAGATGTAGCATTGTATATGATGTCGAAGATGACGACCAGCGGCGCTACGGGATATTTCGTGGAATATGCCGGAGAAGCTGTGCGTGGTCTGACTATGGAAGGCCGTCTGACCTTGTGCAATCTGAGTATAGAGATGGGTGCCCGCGGCGGTATGGTTGCTCCGGATGAGACCACTTTCGAGTACATCAAAGGACGCGAATATGCTCCGAAGGGTGAGGCATGGGACAAGGCATTGGCCTATTGGAAAACATTGAAGAGTGATGAGGATGCAGTGTTCGACAAGGAAGTCCGTTTTGCTGCCGAAGATATTGAACCGATGATTACATACGGTACCAACCCGGGCATGGGTATGGGTATCACACAACATATTCCTACTACCGAAGGCATGGGAGAAGCTGCCCGGACCTCTTTCATGAAGTCTATTAGCTATATGGGTTTCCAACCGGGAGAACCTTTGCTGGGTAAGAAGGTTGACTATGTGTTTTTGGGTGCCTGCACCAATGGACGCATTGAGGATTTCCGTGCATTTGCCTCCATTGTGAAAGGCCGTCGGAAAGCCGAGAATGTAGTGGCATGGCTGGTTCCGGGCTCCTGGATGGTAGATGCACAGATTCGCGAAGAGGGACTGGACAAGATTTTGGAAGAGGCCGGTTTTGCCATTCGCCAACCGGGTTGTTCTGCTTGCCTGGCAATGAACGACGATAAGGTGCCTGCCGGAAAGTATGCAGTGTCTACCAGTAACCGTAATTTTGAAGGACGCCAAGGACCGGGTTCCCGAACACTGCTTGCCAGCCCGCTTGTAGCTGCAGCAGCGGCAGTGACTGGAGTAATTACTGACCCGAGAACGCTGATTTGATGTACGATTGGACGATTTACGATTAAAATTACTTCGTAAATCAAACATCGTTCAACAAAGGTAAATCAAGAGTATTTTCAATCGTAAATTGTAAATCGTAAATACAAAGATGAAGACAAAATTTGATATAATAACCAGTACTTGTGTGCCTCTTCCATTAGAGAATGTGGATACAGACCAGATAATCCCTGCACGTTTTCTGAAAGCTACTACCCGTGAGGAAAAGTTCTTCGGAGATAATTTATTCCGCGATTGGCGCTATCATCCGGACGGTTCTCTGAACAAGGACTTTGTTTTGAACAATCCCACTTACGGTGGACAGATTCTGGTGGCGGGAAAGAACTTCGGTTCCGGTTCCAGCCGTGAGCATGCTGCATGGGCCATTGCCGGTTACGGTTTCCGCGTGGTGGTATCGAGTTTCTTTGCCGATATACACAAGAACAATGAACTGAACAACTTTGTGCTTCCGGTGGTGGTAAGTGAGCCGTTCCTGAAAGAGTTGTTCGACTCTATCTCTGCCAATCCGAAGATGGAAGTGGAAGTGAATCTGCCCGAACAGACCATCACCAACAAAGCTACGGGCAAGATCGAACATTTTGAAATCAATGCCTACAAGAAACATTGCCTGATGAATGGCTTGGATGACATCGATTTTCTGGTTGAGAATAAAGATAAGATAGAAGCTTGGGAGAATAAAAATGAAGCATAATCATCCGAAGATAGAAATCATGGACACTACGCTCCGCGACGGTGAACAGACCAGCGGAGTCTCCTTTGTGCCCCATGAGAAGCTGATGATTGCCCGTTTGTTACTGGAGGAATTGAAGGTAGACCGGGTGGAGGTGGCTTCTGCGCGGGTATCCGAAGGAGAGTTTGATGCCGTAAAAATGATTTGTGACTGGGCGGCACGCCGTAATCTGTTGCCAAGAGTAGAAGTGCTTGGCTTTGTAGATGGCCACACGTCGGTGGACTGGATACATGCGACCGGTTGCCGTGTCATCAATCTGCTGTGCAAAGGCTCGCTGAAGCATTGCACCTACCAGTTGAAGAAGACTCCCGAAGAGCATATCGAGGATATTCTGTCCGTAGTGGATTACGCCAACGAGCAGGATATGGTAGTGAATGTCTATCTGGAAGACTGGAGCAACGGCATGAAAGATTCTCCGGAATATGTGTTCCGTCTGATGGACGCCTTGAAGCAGACCAATATCCGCCGCTATATGTTGCCTGACACGTTGGGCGTATTGAACCCGCTGCAGGTCATCGAGTTCATGCGCAAGATGGTGAAACGCTATCCGCATGCCCATTTTGACTTCCATGCCCACAATGACTATGACCTTGCCGTGAGCAATGTGCTTGCCGCCGTACTTAGCGGTTGCAAGGGACTGCATACTACCATTAACGGCCTGGGCGAACGCGCCGGCAATGCTCCGCTTGCCAGTGTGCAGGCTATCCTGAAAGACCACTTCAATGCCATTACCAACATTGACGAAAGCCGCCTGAACGACGTAAGCCGTGTGGTGGAGTCCTACTCGGGCATCGTCATTCCCGCCAATAAACCGATTGTTGGCGAGAATGTATTTACCCAAGTGGCAGGCGTCCATGCCGACGGTGACAATAAAAGTAACCTCTACTGCAACGACCTCCTGCCCGAACGCTTTGGTCGCAAGCGAGAGTATGCCCTGGGCAAGAACAGCGGTAAAGCCAATATCCGGAAGAATCTGGAGGACTTGGGGTTACAACTGGATGAAGATGCCATGCGCAAAGTGACCGAACGCATCATTGAGTTGGGCGACAAGAAAGAGCTGGTGACGCAAGAAGACCTGCCCTATATCGTTTCGGACGTACTGAAGCACGGAATGGCAGAAGAACGCGTCAGCCTTAAGAGCTATATTGTGAATCTGGCGTATGGATTGAAGCCGATGGCTACGTTGAAGATAGAAATTAACGGAAAGGAATATGAGGAAAGTTCCAGTGGAGATGGCCAGTATGATGCTTTTGTGCGCGCCTTGCGCAAGATATATAAAGTGACACTGGGTCGTAAGTTCCCGATGCTGACGAACTATGCCGTGACCATTCCTCCCGGTGGGCGTACCGATGCCTTTGTGCAGACGGTTATTACCTGGAGTTTTGAAGATACGATATTCCGTACACGCGGATTGGACGCAGACCAGACGGAAGCAGCCATCAAGGCGACGGTGAAGATGCTGAATATCATAGAAGACGAATACGAATCATAAAAAATGGATCTCATGGAGAAAAAGAAATCGTTTTTTGAGAGGCGTCCTTATGTATGCTATGCGTTGTATGCAGGCTTGCTTTTTGCTTTCAACCTCTTTCTGCGTTGGTGGAGCGGCGAGTTGGATGCGGACGAGTATCTTATGTCAGCCATCAATACCCTTATATTGACAGCTGGTTTTGTGTGGGGTGACCGGTATCGCCGCAAGAATCTTGCAAACAAAAAGAAGATAGATGAACTTTTAAATAATAAAGAAAACAATGGATTTTAAAATTGCAGTGTTGGCCGGTGACGGTATCGGCCCCGAAATCTCTACCGTAGGCGTGGATGTGATGACTGCCGTGTGTGAGAAGTTCGGACATAAAGTGAACTATGAATATGCCATCTGCGGTGCAGACGCGATAGACAAGGTGGGTGACCCGTTTCCCGAAGCCACTTATGAGGCTTGTAAAAATGCGGATGCTGTATTGTTCTCTGCCGTAGGTGACCCGAAATTCGACAATGACCCTACTGCCAAAGTGCGTCCCGAGCAGGGCTTGCTGGCTATGCGCAAGAAACTGGGACTGTTTGCCAACATCCGTCCCGTGCAGACCTTCAAATGTCTGCTCCATAAGTCTCCCCTTCGTGCGGAACTGGTGGATGGTGCCGATTTCCTTTGCATCCGCGAATTGACCGGTGGCATGTACTTCGGTGAGAAATACCAGGACAATGACAAGGCGTATGATACGAACATGTATACCCGTCCTGAGATTGAGCGTATCCTGAAAGTCGGATTTGAATATGCCATGAAACGCAGTAAACATCTTACGGTGGTGGATAAAGCCAATGTGCTTGCCTCTTCCCGTCTTTGGAGACAGATTGCCCAGGAGATGGCACCGCAGTACCCCGAGGTGACAACCGACTATATGTTTGTGGACAACGCCGCCATGAAGATGATTCAAGAGCCGAAATTCTTTGACGTAATGGTTACGGAAAATACGTTTGGTGATATTTTGACGGACGAGGGTTCCTGCATCAGTGGCTCTATGGGATTGCTGCCTTCTGCTTCTACGGGAGAGAGCACGCCGGTATTCGAACCTATCCATGGTTCCTGGCCGCAGGCGAAAGGCTTGAATATAGCCAATCCGCTGGCGCAAATTTTGTCTGTAGCCATGCTTTTCGAATACTTCGACCTGAAAGAGGAGGGGGCGTTGATTCGTAAGGCAGTTGATGCTTCACTCGATGCGAATGTACGTACACCGGAGATTCAAGTAGAAGGTGGCGACAAATACGGTACCAAGGAAGTGGGCGCGTGGATTGTAGACTATCTTAAGAAGTCTTTATAACAGTGTCCCATTACCGTTCTGTTCATCAGTAACTTCTCACTGCAAAGTTCTGCAAACCTTTTGCAGTGTCACTGCAAAGCTGTTACAGTTGCGCTGCAAAGCAGTTGCAGTACCACTGCAAACCTATTTGCAGTAACGCTGCAGCTCGTTTGCAGTACTACTGCAAAAAGCATGCACCATCTTTGCAGTGGGAAGTCGCTGATTGTCAGATATGGTTCTTCCTCCTCATCCTGCCTTCTTCAATCGTTTCATATCCTTTCATCCTCTTTATTCGTGTTAAGCTTTGATAGATGGCAGTATAATCTTTCCTTTCCCGCACGGTTTATTTCTTGGAATTTCCATATCTTTGTCAGCATATCCATGTTACATAAGTGTGTACGGGAAGAATGTATTAGACAGTGAGATTATGGCGAAAATTGCAAAGAACCTGACGGAGTTGATTGGGCATACTCCTTTGATGGAATTGGCTGAATACAGCCGTAAATACGGATTGAAAAGAAATATTGTGGCCAAACTGGAATCTTTTAATCCGGCGGGAAGCGTGAAGGACCGTGTGGCATTTGCCATGATTGAGGATGCCGAGGCACGTGGGGCTTTGAAACCCGGAGCCACGATTATTGAACCTACCAGTGGCAATACCGGCGTGGGACTGGCGATGGTGGCAACCATCAAGGGATATCATTTGATATTGACCATGCCGGAGACCATGAGTGTGGAACGCCGTAATCTGTTGAAAGCCTTGGGTGCGGAGATTGTACTGACCGACGGACTGGCAGGTATGGCCGGTTCCATTGCCAAAGCGAAAGAATTGCGGGATGCGATACCCGGTGCGGTTATTCTGCAGCAGTTTGAGAATCCCTCCAATGCCAAGGCTCATGAATATACTACGGGGGAAGAAATCTGGACGGACACGGATGGTAAAGTGACTGTTTTTGTTGCCGGTGTGGGCACGGGCGGTACGGTCTGTGGAGTGGCGCGTGCCTTGAAGAAACATAATCCGGATGTCTATGTTGTGGCTGTAGAACCGGCCTCCTCTCCGGTTCTGGAAGGAGGGGAAGATGCACCGCACCGCATCCAGGGGATTGGGGCCAATTTTATTCCTTCCATTTATGATGCTTCTGTAGTAGACGAGATTATTCCGGTGCCCGATGACGAGGCCATTCGTGGAGGACGAGAGCTGGCTTCTACGGAAGGCTTGCTGGCGGGCATCTCATCCGGTGCGGCGGTATATGCGGCACGGTTGCTGGCCGAACGCCCTGAATTTGCGGATAAAATGATTGTTGCCCTACTGCCCGATACGGGGGAACGCTATTTGTCAACAGAACTGTTCGCTTTCGATACCTATCCTTTGGAATAAATACTGAACTATTATATGAAGAAACTTATTTTTTCTTTCTTCTTGTGTGGAGCCACGATGTTCCCTGCCTTTTCACAAACCTATCAGGAACTGAGCGAACGTGCGGTTGCAGCCACGGAGCAAGACAGCTTGTCATTGGCCGAAAAATACATTGAACAAGCTTTGAAAATGGAGCCCGCCAATCCTCATAACGCTTTGCTGTTCTCCAACTTGGGTACGATACAACGTCGGCAGCACCGGTATGAGCAGGCCCTTGACTCGTATACTCTGGCATTGAACATTGCTCCGCGTGCCATACCTGCCCTGATGAATCGTGCCGCTCTTTACCTTGAGTTGGGGAAGGATGATTTGGCCCGGATAGACTATTCTTTGGTGCTGGATATAGAAAGCGATAATCAGGAAGCCTTGCTGATGCGTGCCTATATCTATATGCGGCAGCGCAACTATAATTTTGCAAAGTCTGATTATGAGCGTCTGCTGAAACTTGCCCCTCGGAGCTACAATGGCCGCCTTGGGTTGGCCACGTTGGAGCAGAAGGAAGGCAAATACGAAGCCGCGCTCTCGATACTGAATGCCATGATTGCAGAAAAAGGAGAAGAAGCTACCCGGCTGACTACCCAGCAATATGCCGTACTTTACGTAGCACGTGCGGGTGTAGAGCAGGATATGAAACATGTAGACCTGGCCATGATGGACTTGGAAGAAGCCATCAAGCTGGATGCTTCGCAGACAGAAGCCTACTTGATACGGGGGCAAATTTACCTTTCTCAAAAGAAAAAGGAGTTGGCAAAACGTGACTTCGAAAAAGCCATTTCGCTTGGCGTGCCGCAAGGTGACCTTAGGGATTTACTGTTACAGTGTAAATAATGCTGAATCTTTCTCTTTATAGCCTTATGATGTTGTCGCATGCTTCGGCCACCGCAGGATGATGGGTGACGAAAATCAGAGTTTTATGGGCACAGTTGTTGCGCAGGTTCTTAATGAGCCGGCGTTCTGTGTCAGGATCAAGGGCAGAGGTCGCTTCATCCAGCAATAAGATATTGCCGGGACGTAGCAGGGCACGGGCAATGGCAATACGTTGTGCTTGTCCTTCGCTTAATCTGCCTCCTTGTTCGTTGAGTGGAGAATCTATACCATTAGGAAGCTTGAATACAAAGTCGGCGGCGGCGGTGTGTAAGGCTTGGCGTATAGCTTCATCGGTGGCTTGCGGATTACCCATAAGCAGATTGTCACGGATGGTTCCGCTAAACAAGGTATTGCCTTGGGGGACATAAATAAAGTTACTCCGGGTTTGAAGGGATACTTCTTGGACCGGGAATTGGGCAGAAGCGGATTCTAATGTAATACATCCTTTTTCCGGTATAGCTAAGGCGAGCAGCAGACGTATAAGAGTTGTTTTTCCTTTCCCCGTTTCCCCGATAACAGCCGTGCAGCTTCCGGCAGGGAAGCTACAAGAGAAATGGTCGAATACAAGGTGGTGGCTTGCCGGATAGCAGAAGGTGATTTCTTTCAACACTAAATCGGGAGTAGTGTTGAAGAAAATTGTTTCTTCACTCGTCTCGGCAGGCAATTTTTCAAGTTCCAGCAATCGGTCTATGGCAGTAAGTGCATTGATGACCGAGGGTATCAGACGTGAGAGGTCAAGAACAGGGCGTTGCACTTTTCCTACGAGTTGCAGGAAAGCAGTCATGGTTCCGAAAGTAATGCTTCCGGTGCTGAGGCGGACAGCTCCCCAAAGAAAAGCTGTGAGATAACCTCCTGACAAAGCGAAGGCAACCATCGTACGGGCAAAGAGAGAGAAACGGGTACGTCCCATAACTTGGCTGCGGAGAGTGCCTTGCAGATTGTCAAGTTTGTCAAGGTGCCGCTCGCTTTGTTCCAAAACCTTGATGACGGTGCGGTGTTGCAAACTTTCTTGAATGACGGATTGAATGCGGCTGTCACTTTTCCGGATTTCATGAGTGTATATCCGCATGCGTTGCATGTAGAGCCGGCTTCCCAATAAAAAGACGGGCAGCATGGCTATAGTCAGCCAAGGTAACGAGGAATCTAGATAGCAAAAGAAAACAAATGCGGTTATGAGCTGTACTCCTGTGACGATGGATGCCGGAATGGAAGAGGTCAGTAAAGTGACGATGGCAGAGGTGTCTTGTTCTATACGGTTTATGATATCACCTGTATGGAAACGTTCCAATTCATTCCAGCGGCTTTGTAGCAGGCGGGAGAAAAGCCGATGCCTCAGGGCATTGCCGGTTTCAATTTGCATGCGGGTGCTTATCCAGGTATCGGCAACACCGCAGAGCAGTTGGGCTATAAGTAAAATGACGGTAAGGACGGAGGCATGTACCAGATTGCTGTCAGTCACTCCGGTGGCGGTATCTATCACTTGTTTGGAAGCGTAGATAAAAGCAAGTGCCAGAAGCACTCCTAAAATGCCTGTAAGACAGCTTAGCAGTATCCATCCGCATTGTCCGGCAGAGACTGTCCGGATATAGTTCAGTTTCTTGGCTTTCATTTTAATCTATTGATTTGTATGGCTATGGTACCCTCTATCAGCGTTACCGGATACCAGAAAGCTTCGCTTGGCGCGAATTGCCTTAGTTCGTTACACCGGTGGATGGCACGGGTAAAAGTGTGCCATTTTCCTGCCCAATATCCTTTGGGGCGGGGTTTGACACGGGGGGCATGATGGCCGAAGTTTCCGGTCACCAGGATATCTTCCAGTAATTTTTCTCCAAGTTCCTTGATATCTTCCAATGGAAAGGGTAGATGATGAACAGGAAGTCCGAGATACGTGACGGCAATATAGCCGAACGCCTGTGCTGCGCGCAATAATCCGAGTTTTTGCAATTGACGGAGCAGTGCAGGGGCATCTATATCCTGATGCCGGCGGTTAAGCAGGCAAGTCCAGTCGCAAAGTTGGCGTAGCCCGATGCCACTATTCAGGAAGTGTATAAAGGCGTGCAGAAAGATATAGAGTGCATTGAAAGTGACGGGAGGAACCGGCATGGTATAGTCCTTTTCTGCTCCCTCCGGATACCATTCGTTGACCAATTTCCGGAAACTGCGGTTGGCAAGTGGATTGTTCAGGCGGAGAATGATGCGATGGTTTTCGATATGCACTCCCCGAAGGTCATAACCGGTATGTTTTTCGGAAGCTTCCCCTTCTGTAGTGGCACCTCGTTCCAGCAGCAGGCGATTGGCGGTGGGTTGTCCTTTCTTTCCCAAATAGATGTCTATATCACCACATTGGCGATGTTTCGGATACCGATAGTTGGTTCCGATGCCTTGTCCCTTTAATAGAACCGGATTTAATCCGGCGTTACGGTAAAGAGGAGTAAGGTCGGCTAACATTTGGTTGAGGCGTTCGTTGGCCTGTTCTATCCGGATGGTGTTGGCCGCCCATTGCAGGTAAAGCGGGCGTGGAGGGCGTAAAGCCTCGGGAAGGGTGCGGATACCATCAAAGGTCAATGCAACCAATGCTTGTGATTGTGCCATGTGGTATAGCCTGTTCCAATCGGTCTCCGATACAGATTGGAAGAGCTTGGCATCTGCTGTTATGCCCCACAGACCGGAGCGTACCAATGAAAAAAATGCTTGTTGCATATTGTCCTGTTATAAGTTGCGGACTACGTCTGCCTCCTTTAACTTCCTGATAAACTCTTCTGCGTCCAGGCGTGCCTGTTCTTCAGTGACTTCATAGTGCTCCGTCAGTATTTTGGTAACGGAAGCGGTGTCAAATTCCAGGTTTCCTATGGTTGACCAAAGGTAGGCGGCGGTAGAGTTCAGGTTCAGAATATTGCTGAAATCCACATTGGAGGAACCGTCTTGCATGATAATGCATTCGTCACCTATTTTGTGCAGGAAAAGTCCTTCTTTAATTCTCATAATTCTATCTGTTTTTTAATATTAAAATCGTCTGAATACGGCAAGTAACCAGCGCCTGGCGGGAGTGAGTTTCAGCCACCAGTAAGAGTAGCGTTTCCACACCTTGCCGTCTGCGGGATATTCTTTTCCTTTGCGTATGGCAGCGGTCATTAATCCCATGACCCGATGGATGGAAGTTTCTTCTGTTTGCGTCAGGTTGCCGTCTCCTTGCAAGGTTAATGTCTTGCCGTTGCGGCGGATGATCCGGTGAAATACGATGCGTCCTGTCAGATCGCGTGCCAGAATGGAAGCTCCCGGTTGCAGGTCGTCCGGGGTAAAATTTCCCAAAGTTATCCGGTCACGCCGATCCACCAGAAACGGGTTCATACTGTTTCCTCGTACGATGATGGTCACCGTACGCCCTTCTGCGATAAGTCGGGCTACTTCGGGAAGCAATATCTCATTCGGAACGTTCTTTTTCATTGTATGGTTGCTTTGTCACTTCCTTTCTCTACAGCCTTTCGGCAAAGCATTGCTGCTTTTTGGTCCGGCAGGCATTTCAAGTGAAAAGTCGGGACAAGGGAGGCGAGGCCTGTTACTGTAGAAACGATTCCTCCATATATTTCCTTGTTTGGTTTCAAGCAGGAACATGAAGGTAGTAACGCTGCAAAGGCTCGTACTGTACTTTCTTTCTTAATCTCGTTTCGTGGCGCCTGTTCCAGCCGGACAAACGCTCCTACGGGCATTGACTCATTCCGGTAGCAGGGTGTTTTGCCGCTCCATGGTGAACCGAAAACGGTGACTTGCCTGTGCGGGATATCCACGTGTACCACCGGATTGTCATCATTGAGCAGATGGCATTCCGGAAACTGTTTTAGCCAAAGTGAGGAATGCGTACTTTTGCCGGTACCGCTCTTTCCAAGAAAAAGATATCCCTTGTTATCGGATACGACAACTGAAGCATGCATCAGCAGTGTATGATGCCGGGCGGCATTGAAAGCGTAGAGCATCATCAGGAAATTGTTGAGAACGAAGCCGATCGTGCCTTCCGGTATTACGCCTGAGTCTTGGGACGTGTGTTTGGCAGCCGGCAGATAGGCGGTACAGTTGCGGAAGCTATCGGTGCATTCCATGCAGTAAGTCTTTTTTGCTTTTCGCGTGGTAATGGCAATGATATGGCAGGTGTTTGCCAATGGGCGGATAATGCAGCGTGCGTCCTCCCAATCAAAACTGAAATCCGTATTTTGTTCTTCTGCTGTCATTGCACCCTCTGCATCCTCTGTGAGATGCAGTTCAAACAGAGGCGGATGGCCTGTATGTACAGATGTGGTGAACGGTGTGAGTGAAGGCAATGCCTCCATGACATCCGTTGTGGAATTATTGATAATGTTGAATACGTGTGGGCCGACACGATAGGATGATACCGGGTTCTTCATGAGAGTTTTGTTTTTACTCTGCTTGATTTACAAATTGCTTTGGTAAAAGATTAAATTTATAGTGTCAAATTATAACATTTAAACGATTATCACCATGTTCTCAAAGTCCAAAATTACAGAGATTTATTGTATAGCAGAGGATTTTTGCAAGGAATTTGCGTTGCAACAGGGAAAATATATGGTTGAAGACAAGGAACACAAGCACCGCAACAAACCTAACCGTATGAATGATACGGAAATAATTGTTATTCTTATCCTATTCCATTCAGGCGGCTTCCGGTGTTTCAAGCATTACTATAAGGGATATGTCTGCAAGCATCTGACACACCTGTTCCCCTACCGTGTGTCCTATAGCCGTTTTGTAGAACTGGGAAGGAAATGATGCTTCCTCTGGTTGTCTTTATCAAGAAAGTCAAGTTGGAAACCTGTACGAGCGTCAGCTCTGTCGATTGCCCCCCTTGCGTGTCTGCCGTAACTAACGGGTACTAATTTACAAGATCTTAGAAGGACTTTCCGAGCGAGGAATATGTTCCATGGGATGTTTTTTCGAGTTCAAACTTCACCTGATGACTGTCTCCAGCAGTTCAAGTTTGCAAGAAAATACCAACAGTACAAGGAAAAAAGGAACCTGGTTGACTTTGATGACCTGCTTATCCTGACCTATATCCACGCTTCACAGCATCAGGACAGGCTGAAGAAATATTCCTGGATTCAGATTGACGAGGTTCAGGACCTCTCCCCTTTCCAGTTCGGAATCATCGATCTGTTTACTGACCATTCTAAGGAAAACGTGACTCTTTATCTCGGTGACGAACAGCAGGCAATCTTCTCATTCATAGGCGCAAAACTCGCAACGCTTGAATGGTTGCGTGAACGCTGCGGAGAGAACATGCACCGCCTTTATTTCAACTACCGTTCTCCGAAATATCTCTTGGATGTCTTCAACACATACGCCAACATGGAGCTTGATGTTGACCCTCATTTCCTGCCCAAGACGAACAATCTTGCTGAAGCTGGACAGAATTCCCTCTGTATCATGTCCGCTTCCGATAAGGACGCTGAAGTAAGGC
>OJJY01000485.1_pt1 | contig 15238 bp, 30 predicted proteins | sample 1596421 | NCBI WGS metagenome assembly OJJY01 (sample SAMEA4350151, study PRJEB24818) | metagenome | biome: human; feature: gut; material: faeces | place: Denmark | collected 2013-09 | reverse complement strand
CTAGTAAAACTTAACTAATAAGTAAAGTTCCCATCACGGAAATTTTAACTAATGAGTAAAGCAGGTCAGGCAGGCAGTTCAGGGCATAAAATTAACTAATAAGTAAATACTAACCAAATGTAAATTTTTCAAAAAAATATAAAAAAAGGTATTGACATTACTAATAAATAGTAGTATAATAAATATAACAAAAGAGATAAGAGCAAAGAAGAAAGAAAAAAGAAAGGAATGATAAATATGAAAGTAAAAGAAATATTAAATATTGAAAATGAGGAATTTGCAAAGAAGATGACAGAAGAGGAATATGAAAGAATGAGAAAATTAGGATTTGAATATACATGGCAATTGCTAGACATGATGAGAGATGGAGTAAGACAAAGTGAGATGGGAGAAGATGAGGAATATACTACAATAGATGAATATTTGACATGGTTAGAAGAAATAGAAGAAGATGTAGAAGAAGGAGAATAAAGAATGGATAATGATAAAATTTATATAAAAGTAGTTGAAGACTTATTAGTACAAATGAAAGAACAATATATAAATAATACATATGAAAAAAATAAGAAAATAGAACAAAAAGGACTTAGTAATGTAATAAAATCAATAGAATATATTTTAATAGATTACAAAAGAGCATTAAAAGAAAACAAAGAATTAAAAGATGAAAATAATTTTATTAAAAAAATATTAGACATCTACATGAATTAAAAAAAAGGGACGAAGGGCGGGATAAGGCAGAAGTTCAAAGAGGCTCAAACTTCTGGACAAAAAAGGTAGCAACTTAATAGCTGAAAGCTAGAGATAGCAAGAAAGGAAAGAAAAATGAGTAAATATGAAGTAGAAGTAAAAAGTATGATAGGAACATTAGATAATAAAACATTTGAGAAAATGGCAAAAAAAGGAGATATAACAGCAACTAAAATATTAGATATAATGGAAAAAGAAGTAACAATAACAGGATATGCAGAATGCGAAATTGAGACACAAGACAAAAAATTTAGTATTTTATATGTAAATACTGTAGAATTTGGAATCGTAAGTGCAGGAAGTGAAATATTTAAAGAAAGTGTAGAAGATTATTTTGGAGAAGTTGAAAGGTTCAGAATAAAATCAATAAAAACAAAAAAAGGAAATACATACAAAGCAGTACCAATTTTGAGTTATGCAGCAGGAATCGAAGAAAATAAAACAGAAGTAGATAAAACAAATTCAGAAGCAAAAGATGATGAGTTACCTTTTTAATCAATAAGTAAAAAAAAAGGATTGATTTAAATGTCAAAAAAAATCGAATTAACAAAAGAAGAACAAGAAGTTTATAATAATCTTAGAAAATTAGCAAAAAGAGCAAATCAAAGACTTGTTAGACTAGAAAGAGAATTTCGGAAAAGATAGATGGGGATCTAAAGAGTTAAAGTCTAAGCTTGATGTAGAGCCTCTTCAGGCTTGGACTAAAACTCGGAAGAGTTAAAGTAAATAAAAGTATGTCAATTAATCAGATGCTAGTTACAACTAAAGCGGTCGAAGATTGGTTAGAAAATAAAAGAAGCAGAGTTGGAGAAGTAAAGAAAATAAAAAAGAAAATGAGTGAATCGATAAGACAGCAGCTGGCGAAAGGAAGAGAAGTATCAACTGAGAAAATATCAGAAGAAGACATAGAAAATTATACAAGAATGATAGAAGATCAAGATTATCAATCAATATATAAGTATATTTCACCGTCTACTCTAAATTCATTCAAAGAAGAAGCAAAAGAAGATAAAGAAGATGAAGAATTTTTTATTAATAAAGTAATTAGATATGCAGAAGTTGGAAATGACAATAACGTTAAAAGAAGTTTAGAAAATATTCTAAGATTATTCTATAGACAAGAAGTCAAATAAAAAAAGAAGTAGGAGAAAATATATGGAATTTTGGAAAAATTATCATGGACATACAATAAAAGAAGTTGGAAACAGGAAAAAATATGATAATACTATTATGAGTTTTGATATTGAAACTACTTCTTATTTAATTTATAACAATAAAATGTTAAATATAATTGAATATGAAAAATTCACTAAAAAAGAGCAAAGTACAATAAAAAAGCAAAGTACAATGTATATTTGGATGTTTTCAATAGATGATAAAGTGTATTATGGAAGAACATGGGAAGAATTTATAAAATTTCTAAATAGATTAGAAGAATATGACAACTTGAAAAAAATTGTTTTTGTACATAATTTATCATTTGAGTTTCAATATTTAAAAAGTATATTAAATTTTAACAATGTATTTGCAAGAAAAGAAAGAAAACCGATAAAGAGCGAAGTCGAAAATTATAACATAGAATTCAGATGCAGTTATATGATGAGTAATTGTTCACTTGATTATTTACCAAAACTGTTTAATTTACCAATTAAAAAACTAAAAGGAAACTTAGATTATACAAAAATAAGACACAGTAAAACAGAACTTACAGAAAAAGAATTAGCATATTGCGAAAATGATTGTTTAGTAATATATTATTATATCTTAGAAGAATTAAAAAAATATCATACAATAAATAAGATACCCATCACGTCGACACGGTCACGTTCGACGTGAATTCAAAGAAAAAATAGAGAAAAATTGGAGCTATAAAAATAAAGTCAGAAAAGATATAAATACAGACGGACACATTTTCAACTTATTGCAAGACGCGTTTGCACGGACGGATATACTCATGCAAATTGGATATATGCAGATAGAATAATATCAGAAGTTGATTCTTTTGATTTTACTAGTTCTTATCCGTACGTGATGACGACGCACAAATTTCCAACAGGCGAATTCAAGAAATGCAATATCGAATCAAGAGAGCAAATGTCTAAAAAAATGGCATATATTTTAGTTGTAAAGTTTAATAAAATAAAATGTAAATATTATAATAATTTTATAAGTTTAAGCAAATGCAAAAATGTAGAAAATGGGTTATATGATAATGGTCGTGTAATTAGTGCAGATAGTTTAGAACTAACATTGACTGATATAGATTTTTATTTTATATTAGATACATATAAAATTGAAAGTTATGAAATAAAAGAAGCATATTATACAAGATACGATTATTTACATAAAGAATTTATAGAATTCATACTTGAAAAATATGTCAAAAAAACAAAATATAAAGGTGTAGAAGGTCTTGAAGTAGAATATGCAAAAGAAAAGAATCTTTTTAATTCACTTTATCGGAATGAGTGTTACAAATACAATAAGAGAAAATGTTTTTTACAATACAAAAAAAGATTGGTATTCAGAAGATTTAACAAATAATGAAATTTTAGAAAAATTACAAGAAGAAAAAAAATCAGCATTTTTAAGTTTTGCATATCGGAGTTTGGATAACAGCATATGCAAGAAATAATTTATTACGAAATGTTATAAAGCTAGATGAATATGTTATATATTGTGATACAGACTCAATGAAGTTAAAAAAAGGTTATGATATAGAAGTAATAAAATATTATAATAATTTTGTTGAAAATAAAATAAAAACAGTGAGTAAAATATTAAACATTGATATTGATAGATTCGCACCGATTGATATAAATCGGAAAGAAAAGAATGTTAGGTGTCTTTGATGCAGATGAACATTATGAAAAATTTATAACTCAGCGGAGCTAAAAAGTACGCATATTATAAATATAAAAAAAATTCAAAATTATCTGGAAAAGAAAATATAATAAAAAAAGGAAATGATAAGTCTTTGATTTTAGATATTACTGTTTCGGGAGTACCGAAGCGGTCGGTGCAAAAGCACTTCATTGCATAGAAGATTTTAAAGATGATTTCGTATTTGAATATAAATATACAAATAAAAATACTTTGTTTTATTGTGAAGATCAAGAAAAATTCAAATTAAAAGATTTAAATGGAATTGAATCAGAAGTTACAGACAGAAGCGGATGCTGCTTAGTTCCGGCAACGTATACTTTGCGGAAAAGCTCTTGAATATAGTAATTTATTAAATGATAGTTCAGAACGTGCAAAATTTAAAGAATAAAAAAGGAAGTGATAATTTGAGTAAAAATAAAGATTATAAATTTATAAGAAGTTTCGTTGATATAAAAATAAATAAAATATGTAAAGACAATAAAATTGATTCAGCAAATGTGCTAAACGGAAAAGCATCAGATGAAAACATAAGAAAAGTTAAAAATATTTTAGATTATAATATAAAAAAAATATATCTAGATGAAATTTCAGAAAGGATTATAGATGAGCAATAAACAAATTTATTACAATATGGACAATATTGATAATTTACAATGTATATATAATTTGATTTTTGGTGAAAAATCAAATGGAAAATCATATCAATTAAAATTAAAAAAAATGATAAAAAAATACATAAAGAAAAAAAGAAGATTTATATTAATGCGTAGATGGGAAATTGATTTGAAAAATAACTGGGTTGAAAGTTATTTTTCTAATTTAGATATTCAGCAATTGACTAATAATAAATATAATACAGTTGTCAAATTTAAAAGTGAAATATATTTAGCTAATAATATATTAGATGATCATAATTCTGTAAAGACAAAAAGAGGCGAAAAAATAGGTTATGCAATTTCAGTATCTCAAGAACAGCATTTTTCAAGTGGTGATTTTACTGATTGTGATGATATAATTTTAGAAGAATTTATGGAACGTGGAAACTATATTCCGAATGAGGTTTCAAAATTTATGGCATTTTATTCTACAGTAGACAGAAAAAGAGGAACAACACGCGTATGGCTTGTAGGCAATACAATAACAAAGGCAAATCCGTACATTTATGAATGGGGCTTAAACAATGTAATCAGAAAAATGAAACAAGGTGATATTAAAAAGATAGCTGTAAAAAATGCAGAAGGGCAAGAAATATCATTAGCTATTGAATATTGCAAAAGTAGTGGCGGAAAATCAATGACAATAGGAAAAAATGCAAGTATGATTGACAAAGGAAGTTGGCAAAGTGATTCACAACCACATTTGCCAAAATCACGAAAAAAATATAAATGTGTAATGCGTGTTGTTTTTGACTATCAAGGTTTTCGATTTTTGGGTGAATTTTTAATTGATAAAGAAACGCAAGAATATTGTTGGTATATAGTTCCAAAATACAGTAACATAAAAAATAAAACATTTGTTTTTTCGGATATAGTAAAAGTAAATCAATATTGGCAACGAAATATTTATGATATATCAATTGATAATAAAAAGCTTAGAGATTTTTTCTATGATACATTTAGAGAAAGTAATATTTTTTATTCAGATGATTTGACACGGAACTGATTTTAAACAAGTAATTGATTTTATGATAAAAAAATGAGGTGAAATTATGTTAATCAAAAAAGAAAGTAAAAATATATTAGAAAATGTAAAAGGAAAAAAATGTTCAATTTGTAATAATTTTTTTTCTTATGATGATATAACAAATAAAAATTATGAAGTTGTTGTATCTAAAATATCAAAAAGAAAATCATACTATCATAGTGATTGTATAAAAAAAAGAGGTGTAAATAATATATGAATAATGAAGTAATTCTAGCAAAAAATATTAAATTAGATAAAAATTATGTAAACGTATTAGATTATAATACACAAGAAATGCTAGCTTTATGCAATAAAAATAAAGTAGCTTCAAGTGACACATACAATTTTAACAAAATAAATCGGTGAAATTATAGTCAATTTTGCATACGATTTATGTTTGCAATCAAATTATATAGCTTTCAAAAACCCAAATTTTTCTCAGAAATGGTTTTTTGCTTTTATTGATAATATTGAATTTGTGAACCCAAAAGCGACAAAAATTTTTTATACAACAGATGTTTGGTCAACTTGGCATGATGATTGGAATTTGTCTACATGTTTTGTTAAAAGGCAGCATGTAGTAAATGATACGATCGGTTTACACACAGTAAATGAAAATTTAGCTGTAGAAGAAGTTGTACAAGAAGATTTTATAACAGACGAAAGCCTTAATAGATATTGGATATGTATTATGTCAAGTTGGGATATTCATGAAGGAAAGCAATTTGCAGGTGCAAGTGTTTATAACAAAAATATTTTTGGAACTAAGATTTACATAATTGAGGGAAATAATCAAGCAGGTTTGAATTTAGGGCTATTTTTATTAAGAACAAACGGAGATGGACATATCGCAGATGTTGAAAATGTTTTTATAGTAGCTGACGCTTGTATAGATAGAACAACATTAACAGAAAGAGTTGAAAATTCAGTGAAAGATGTAGCAAGCTCTGATAAGTTTACATATTATGAAGTACCTTTTTCTTATGAAGATAAAAGTTTTAGAGTTAGTATAGATAAGCAAACAAGTTTTTCAGACTATACACCAAAAAATAACAAATGTTATGTATACCCTTACAACTATATGATCGCGACAAATAATAACGGAAATATGAACATATATAAATATGAAAATTTTACTACAGATAAAGCAAACTTTGCAATAACATTAGCGATCGGAATTGGCTGTTCAGGTAGATGTATTCCGCTTTATTATAAGAATGTTGACATAAACGATGACGAGTCTATACCGCTTGCAAAATATCCAACTTGCCGGCTGGTCAGCTGATAGTTATGTAAACTGGTTAAGTCAGCAAGCTGTTAATTTTCCTGTTTCTGTAATGAATATAGCAGCTTCTGCTTTAACGGGTGTACACGGACTACAAGAAAATCTAGAAGATCCGAAGCAAAAATATATAACAGGGCAAACAGCAGGTGTTGTATCTAATACAGTAAGTTCAGTGGGTAACCTCATAGGTCAATTTTACTCTGCTAGTTTATTACCAAATGTTCGGCGCAAGTTCAAACACATCAGATGTATCTTTTGCAACAGAAAGAACAAATATAACATTTAGAAAAATGAGAGCTAAAACAGAATTTTTGAAAATTATAGATGATTATTTTAGCAGATTTGGTTATGCAATCAATGAAACAATTGTTCCTAATATCACAGGCAGACGCAATTGGAATTATTTGGAAATAGGAGAAAACGAAAATATTGGCTATGGATCAGTACCTTCTTATTTTATGTCTACTATAAACGCAGCATGCAGACGAGGTGTAACAATTTGGCATAATCATGAAAATTTAGGAAATTTTAGTGTAGATAATTCTATTGTATAATGTTTCACATAAAAAAGAGGACATTAAGTCCTCTTTTTTATACAACATATGTAGCTGAACAAACAAATGTTCCGGTCGTGATATTTGTGTTAATTGTAATGTCACCGTTTGAGTTTATTCTACCGATAAAAATATTTATCTTGTCTTGTAAAACCTTCGAAGAGCACGTTTACAAGCGGTTTATAATTAGTTAAAGTTGCTATTTTTTGATCATTTATATTTGAAGCTGTTATATTTATAGTAAAAGCAACTGTTACAGTAGATCCTCTCAGATATCCTTCAAACAAACTTATGTTTGCAGATGCTGTTGGTGTTTCGTTAAGTAGTGATTTTGCTATATATATTTGTTTATTTAGAAATTCACCGTCTTTCAATATCAAAAAATAAAAAAGTATCTTTTTCATAATCTGAAACTGTATGAACTACAGTGTTTGATAAAGCAACATTATTAATTTTAGATATTGTTATTCTAGTATTATCTAAGCCGCAATAAAAAATCAAAAAACGTTCGTTATACGGATTTAATATTTCTAATTCTACCCTGTCAATATCTCCTACATACCAACCGCATGTTTGGGTATGCAACTATTTTGTTACCATTTTCTGCACTGTCAATAATTCCTTTTAAGTATAAATTTCTGTCTTTTTTCTTAATTGCATTGTAACTATTAAAACCAATCTCGCATGAATTTAGTATTTGTCTTTTTGCATTTTCGTCTGTTATGTATACTACATTTCCGTGTCGTGCATTGTATGATTCGTTAGTTACATTATTATTATTATCATCTACTAAACTATCAAGAAAACGCATGTTCTTAGAAATGTTCGGAAAATCACTTAACTTACACTGTTGTAAGTTCATACCTTGTCTATATATATAATTTTCTGTATATATATTTGCAGTCGTATCAGTAAAAGTGATAGAAGGACTTTCTAATTTAACATTTTCTAATGCTACACTTTCATTAATTAAACTATAATTATTTATATTTTCTATCATTGATGTAGAATATAGCTCAATCGCTTTAGCATTTTCATGTTTTACTATAAAATAGTAAATATTTCCTTTTTTTGCAAATGTTCCGTCTATGTAGTTGCTTGTATCAGTTTTATCTGATAGTAAAATTTGACCTAATTTGTCAAAAGTTAGATTTTCTTTGTTATTACATTTGAATAATATTTGTTTAAAATATGTTTTAGTATCGTCTTTTTTATATTCTACTGACAATGATAAATATAATGTTGCGTTTTCGTCATCGTCAATAAAAAGTACAGGTGCCCATCTGTGCAACGTATTATGTGAACTCATGTATCCTAAATTTATTTTATGTTTACTCCAATTTTTTAGATCTTTAGATGTATATATAATACAATCATTTTCTTCTGAATAATTTGTCATTGATAAAAAGAATGTTTGTGTAACTTTATCATATTGTAAACAAACATCTCCTGCGTAGTCGTCATAAATAGTAGTTGCTGAAATATCAGTAGCATTGAAATTAATACCGTCAAGCGATACATAAAGTCTTAACATTCTTTTATTTATTGCTGATCCGTAACCGCTAAAAAACGGTGCTACGAAAAAATTTGGAAACATTGTTGCATTTTTTCTAGATTTAACGTCTTTTATATCATAAGTTCCGCTTTCTATTTGTATTTTTGATATATCTGGCATATTATGTTACCTTCCTTTCCTATATACTTCCGATTTCTAGCTGAATTTCTATTGTTTCAGTAGATTCTGTGTATATACCTTTTATTTTTGCATTATCAATTTTTGTATTTGCATTTGTTGCACTTGTATTTGCTGTTGTTGCTGAGTTTTTTTGCCTCTGTTGCGTCTGCTTGAGCAACTGCTGAATCAGTTATTGCTTGATCTGCTTTATTATCTGCATTGCTTGCAGTTGTTCGCGCTGTCGGATCTTTAATTGAGTATGAACTCGTACCAATTTTTATGTTTGAAATATCCATTTTTATTCACTCTCTTTCTTTAAATATAATATTAATGTTTCTGTTTCTGCTTCATACATTGAATTTAGCATGATATCATTAAATCTTTGATCAATATATTCGTTAATACTTTTATCTAAAATATTATTTATATAACAAATAATTTCATCAATTTTTTCTGTCATTTTATTCATGATTTCATATTGTGTTGCTGCGTCAAAATCATAATCGAGAAATGGAAAATTCTGTAAAACCTGTAAAGGTGGAAGCGGTCTTAATTTTTTATTCATATTACATTTATTCATATAATTTCCTCCTTTTTTTATTAAATTATTTGAAAAAATAAAGGTTCTAAGTCATTAAAAATCATTGTATAAATTGATTTTATAGTTTCTTGATAATTCTGATATAATGTTATTCTGTCTGCTTGTGTTCTTTTTATAACTTCTTGAACATTTGATTTGTCTGTTGTTTTTGAACTTGATGTATTTTCTTTTATACTTTCTTGTTTATCACTAGATTTAGTATTATTTTCTGATGTTCCGCTGCTGTCGCTTTTATCTGTTGCAGTATCTGTATTAGTATCGTAGTTATAATCTGTAATGTAACTTCCGATCTTTTACATTCTGTATATTAGAATTTGGTAAATTTGAGTATCGTCTATCGCTTGTAGCATTTGATGTTGTACTAGAATTATTATTTAATGTATTTGTTGTTTTACTATTACTTGAATTATTTGTGTTTGTTGTTGTTGTATCATTAGAAGTATTTGTATTATCACTTGTTTTATTATCTTCTAGTGTTCTTGTTGTTGTTTCGCCATCACCAAATAAATTCCAATTTTTTACAGCTGCGAACATTATGTTGTAACGCGGCATTATCTCATTAAGTTTCACATTTAATTGTAAATTGAACATTGTAACAGTTTCATAATTTATACGTCTTTGTATGAAATGATTTAAAATCATACACTCAAAACTTTCACGTGAAACACTTTCATCTAGTGGATAATCAAAATTAAAAATTGTTGTTCTTGCTTCTTTTGCTAAGTCTCTAATTTTTGTTTTATCTGTCTTATGATAATTCACGATACTTTGCATAAGACTGTACAAAGTAGGCGGTAAATCACAATCGCGGGGCAATCTTGGAGTTAACATAAAAGGAAAAAAGTAATTATAATCAAAAATCATCTTCATCACCGACTTTCTTCATTTTCTAAATCATTTGAAGAAGGTAATTTGTCGTAATATTCAACTGTTATTTCTTCTTCTAATTTATCAGCAAATAATTCATTTATTTTATCTACTGCATTTTTTCGCGGTTCAAATCTTGAATAACGACTTGCTATTGTTCCGCCCTGCATTGCTGCTATTTCATCTGATATATTTCTTTCTTTTTTCTGATATGATAAGTTAGAAACACCGATCAATCGCAAAAATTCTGACCAAATTCGTTCTTTTTCTAAGTTTACTCTATCAGCTACAAATGTAGCAGGTGCTAGTACTGCATTTACTTCTTCTAAATTTAATGTTTCATATGTAATTATTGTATCTTCATTACTATCTATGTCATTAATTGCTTTCTTTAAAGAATATGCATTTTCATTATTAGCAGTCCAAACACGCTGCGTTCTTTGCTGTTTTATGTTTATGTCTGATGTTCTTGTACATAAACTCATACGTTCTGAATATTGTATTATGTCAACTAAAAGTGGATAACGACCATTATTATCATACATAATGACAAATTCGTTTTGATTTAATTGTCTTCTATATGTTCCGTTTTTTGCGTAAACTTCAATCTTTCGAGGTCTTCCATAAATGTCTAATGTGCTCATGTTTACATAAGGTAAAGCTAATATACTATCTAATACATCATCATAAAACCAAGCAATTGATCCATTTCGAACTAGACATTTATTTACATAACTAATATCAATAAATTTTGGTATGTTAGTAAATTTAAATACATTTTCTGCTAATGTGAGCATTTGTCGCAAATACATCTGAGATGTTGCTAAATTTGATAATTGTGCATTTATTTGTTTCTGTTTCATTTTATCTCCTTTCTGTTTCATGTGAAACATTATTATAAAAAGGGCTTATACAAAGCCCTTTTCTGTTTTATAATACTGTTATACTAGCTACTGCAGTCTTAGTTTTGTCATAAATTGATGTAGCAGTAATTTGAATTTGCGGAGCTTCTTGTGTTGTATCATAATCAGCCGGAATTTTTACTAAACCGTTTTGATCTACTGTTACTTTTCCTGTTTTTTCACCTGTATTTTTTGTTATTGAATATATAACAGCTTTATTTGCAAAACCGTTTGTCTCTACTGTTGCAGTTAATTGAAGACTTTGACCAGCACTGATTGAAGATTCTGAAGGGTTCAATGTTACGTTAACTACAGCTGGTACATCTGATGTAAATACTGCTGCGTTCTCAAAAGGTGAAGTACTGAACACTCTCCACGCATGTAAAAAATGATTATTTTCTAACGTTGCTGGGTTATAGAATTCTGTTTGTTTTGTAGAACTTTGTGTATCTAATAAATAATCATAGTCCATATACCATTCTTTAGAGATTATGACGGCCGGTATTGTTTTTAATTGCGCTATTTCTTCTTCTGTGAATTCTTCGTATGCGTCTAATAATAACTCTTTTAATCTTTCTGTATCATGTTCAGCAAAACTATCTATTAATTTTAATTGCGTTTTCATCTCTGCGTCATTTTTGAAATATGAAGTTGCTAAAACTTCTGTTGTTATTTTACTGTCAAATTCTGTATTAACTATTGTTATTTGATCTTCAAAGCTTGTAGCTCGTCTGATCGCAGCTGGGTTGTACTTGTTACTTCTAAATGTCATTTTATTAGATACGTTTTTCATATCTGCTACTATTTCTCTTGTTGTTTTATTTTCAAAGTTTGATATATTAATACTTGTCATTGTTCCGTCTAAGATACGTCTACATAACATGTATTTATCTACTATAAATGTATCATATTGTAATGACTCGTATAACATACGAATACAATCGTCTATAAATGTGAATAAACTATCTTCATTGACAAATGCCATCGCAATTTGTGAATCTGATGTTGTTGTTTTATAAAATTTTTGAAAATTAACTTCGTGTATATAATTAAAAACATTTGGAACAGCTGTTTTTAAGAAACCATCTTTAACGTCAAATTCTTTATTATAATCGTATACGTTACATAAATCGTTTACAATTTCTCTAATTTGTTGTCCAAAACTTATCTCCCCTCTTTTTGTAAAGTCCCAAGGATTTTCCCATCCGTTTCTTTTTATTACTGTTAAACCAATTAAGTTCACTGTATTAATAAATGCATTTCTGTATCTTTGATTGTTTACAATAATTTTACCTATCGGTTCAATTGACTCGCCTTGTTTTGGCAAATCTATGTTCTCTCTTAATTCTGGTGTTACATTAATTATGTAACTTAATAATTCTGCACTGTTTTGTGCTTTTAATACTGCTTTAGATCTAGCCATAATTTATTTACCTCCTAAATTTCTTTTACATCTATTTCTTTTTCCTCGTCTTCTGTTTTAATTTCTTCTGTCTCATTATCTTTATTATCTGATTTCAAAAATCTTTCTTTGTATTTTTCTTGTAAATCTTTATATTTTGTTTCTAATTCTTCAATTCTTTGTTTATCTTCTTCATTTGTAGAACCTTCTGCTTCTACACTATCTGTAATATCTTCCATCAATTCTATTTTTACATCTTCGTCCATAACTTTTTCGTTAATTTTTGAAATCAAGTCATCTTTACTTAGTTTCATCTTGATCACTCCCTTCTTTTTTTAGAATCTTATCAATTATTTCAATTTTGATTCCAGCTTTGCTTAAATTTTCTATTATTGACATTGTTTCCATTAATATTACGTAAACGCATACTGCTTTACTTATGAAACTAATATTAAATGTAAAACTTGCTACAAATGATAAAAATACAATTATAATTATTAATGATTTATGCAAAAGTCCTTCTCTCATTACTTTACTTTGAACTTCATTATTAATTATAGCTTGTATGAATCCACTCAAAATATCACATAAAGAAAAGATAAGCGGTGTTGCAATCTGCAATGTAATTGACGAAAAATTTAACGTATTAATTAAATTTTCTAAGTCCATGATAGCCTCCTTTTCTATATTGTAAAAAAAGAAAAGATATTTGTCAATATCTTTTTCGAAATTTGTTAAAATAAAGCGCCCATGGAAACTTTTTTTTCTTTTTTATGTAAACAGGTGGTTCTGGAATATCATCATATAAAACAATTGTTCCTCTCACATTCGGAATTCCTAAACTTTCACCGCGGATTTACAAAACTTTCGCATTGCCAACTTTGAGTTGTACTTGCTTCTAAATGCAAATGTGTTCCAGTACTATTTCCTGTATTTCCCATTCTTCCTAGTTTTGTTGCTGTTGTAACTTTATCTCCTAGTTTTACTTCTATACTTCCGTACAACATATGACAATATCTATAATATAATCCAGTTCGATTATCTCTTATCTGAACCTGATTTCCGTAAAGACGGTGTTGTTCCTGTACTTTGAGTATATACATATACAACTTCTCCATCTTCACTGCATGAAAACAATTCTGGATTTGCTTCTGCTACTCCGACTTTGCGGAAAATCTATTCCTGTATGAAAGCCGCAAGTATAACCGCTTGATATGTTTCTATAAGGTTGCCCGACTTCACATTCTAAGTGAATAGGGCTGTATTTACTTCTTACTGTAGCCATCCTAGTTCCTCCTATTTTTGTAATTATTGTTTATCATATATCCTTCTTCTCCTGTTGCTCTTATTTTTACTTTATCCCATACAAATCCATCTTTAATCGCTGAATTCTTTTCCATCAAAATAACTGTTGTATTTCTGATATATAAATTTTTTATTTTTCCATCTAAACCTGCACTTTCTCTTAAATTCGTATTTCGATTTAAAATTTTTATCTCTTCAGCTGCATTTGTTTTTATTTGATAATTTTTTGTATTATATGTTCCAGCTTTATTTGGTATTCTCATATAATCTGCTACATTTTCAGTTTTTCCATAACAATTACATTTTTGCCTTATTTCAAAATGTAAATGAATCCCAGTACTGTTTCCTGTATTTCCCATTTTTCCTATTATTGTATTTCTTGTTACTCTCTCTCCTACCATTACGTAAATTTCACTTAAATGACAGTACCAATGATAATTTTCTGCCTCTGCATTTTTTACTACAATATAATTTCCATAACTTTTATCGAATCCAGTTGCACTTACTATTCCATTACAGGTTCCATATATTGCTCTATTATTTGAGTATAAGTCAATTCCTGTATGCCAGCCAACTGCCCAATTTCCATTTCTTTTGTATTCACATGTTACTTTAAAAATTCCTGTTAATGGTATATTTGTACTCATATTTTACCTCCATAATATTTTATCTATTTTTTTATATAAATTTATTTTGAATACTCTATAACTTATTAATTGTATTAATAATAGTATTCCTATAGCTCCTAATATATATAATATGCTTAATTCTAAAAATATTAAACCTTTTAATATTATCATTTTTATTTTCCTCCTTATTTATTAGTTTATTATTTAAATATACTGAATATTATTAAACCTACTGCAAATCCTAAATTTAATCCTATTACAAATCCTATCATTATTTTCTCCCTTCTATTAGTTCTTGTAAAATTCTTTTTTTTTGCTTATGTAAATATATTACTACTTTTTCATTTTCTTCATGTTTTATTTTTTTCGTCTATTTCTTCTATCTTGTCTATTACTTTTTGACCTTCTGTAGTATCTAACAACTTGTCCTTTAATTTTTCATTTTCTTTTTGTAGTTTTTCTATTAGATTTAATATTGTTCGTACTTCACTATTTCTTATAGTAGTTGTAATATCATCAACATTTATTGCTAATCTTAGTTGTTTTCTAAATTCTTCAATAGATTTTTTCTCTTCCTCGTTCATTTATTTCTCACTTTCTTTAATTCATTAATATTGTTTTTATATGATATGTTTTGTTGTCTTAACAACTCATTCTCCTTTAATACTCTTTTGTAATCTATTAAAATATATTCTATTG
>OJJY01000480.1_pt1 | contig 15342 bp, 13 predicted proteins | sample 1596421 | NCBI WGS metagenome assembly OJJY01 (sample SAMEA4350151, study PRJEB24818) | metagenome | biome: human; feature: gut; material: faeces | place: Denmark | collected 2013-09 | reverse complement strand
GGCTCTGCACATAGTCCAGCGTCTGCTGTGCGCTGTACCCCAGCAGGCGGTTGGCATCTCGCTGAAGGGTGGTCAGGTCGTACAGCGGCGGCGGATTCTCGGATTTTTCCTTGCGGGTGATGCGCTGGATCGTTGCCACCATCTCCTTTCGACAGGCTTCCAGCAGGTTTTCTGCAACGGATTTTTCAGGAATGCGGCGACTGGATGCCGTGCAGCCGCTGGTCAGTTCCAGATCCACCGTGTAGAACTTCTCCGGCACAAAGGCGGCAATGGCAGCTTCCCGCACCACCGTCATGGCAAGCACCGGGGTCATAACACGCCCTACCGCCAAGGGCTGGTTGTACAGGCACGAAAAAAGCCGGGACGCATTGATGCCGGCCATCCAGTCGGCACGTTCCCGGCAGAGTGCTGCATTGTACAACGCATCGTATTCAGTTGACGGTTTGAGGTGGGCAAAGCCCTCCCGGATGGCGTTTTCCTCCATGCTGGACAGCCACAGGCGGGAGAAGGGCTTTTTGCAGTCCGCTTGCTGGTACACCAAACGGAAAATCAGTTCTCCCTCACGCCCGGAATCGCAACTGTTCACGATGCTATCCACATCCGGGCGGTTCATCAGCTTTTGCAGGATGCCAAACTGCTTTTTGGTGCTGGCAGACACCAGATACTGCCACTTCTGCGGTAGGATGGGCAAGTCTGCAATGCTCCACTTGACGTATTTGGCATCATAAACATTGGGCGGTGCCAGTTCCACCAGATGACCAACGCACCAGCTGACGAGATAGCCGTTGCCCTCCAGATAACCGTCATTTCTGTTTGTCGCACCGAGAACCTTTGCGTAAGCCTGTGCGACTGAAGGCTTTTCCGCAATTACTAAGCGATAGGACAATTAACATTCCTCCAATCTTTTTTATAATGAATATTTGAGTTGAATTTTCATATAGTGCGCGATATAATGATTATAAAAGGTAACAGGAGGGGTGAATTTCAATGCAGGAACTTCAAAAAATCGCCGTGGTGATTGATGCCGATAATACCCAGATTTCAAAATTGGAAGATGTGTTTCATGAAATCTCAACACGCGGCAGAATTGTGGTAAAGCGTGCTTATGGCAACTGGCATAAACCAACGTTAAAAAACTGGGGTGAAATCATCAAGCGGTTGGCGATTAAAGCTGAGCAGCAATTCGACTATGTTTCGGGCAAAAACGCAACAGACATGGCACTGGTAATTGATACCATAGAACTTTTGTATACAAACCTTTATGATGCGTTTGTTATTGTTTCAAGCGACAGTGACTATACTCCGTTGGCAATAAAATTGCGCGAAGCAGGGGTTTATGTTATGGGCGTTGGTGAGCAAAAAACCCCTGTTGCTTTCCGGAATGCCTGCGATGAATTTCTCTTCTTGGAAAACTGCTCTTCTTCGGTTGAAGGGAACGATGCACACGATGTTGTTAATTCTTTCCAAAGCGATGCACAAGATGCTGCTAGTTCTTCCCAAAGCGATGCACAAGATGCTGCTAGTTCTTCCCAAAGCGATGCACAAGATGCTGTTAGTTCTCCCCAAAAAGAAAAAGCAGAAGTGTCTATATCGCCCAACAACGAAAAAGAAGAATCTACAAAGCAGCTCAAGGAAGATGTACAGAAAACTGATTCAACTCCAATTGCTAGTTCTGCTCCCGCTGAAGAAAACTCCGAAAAGAAAAATGATCTAAACGAAATTCATGCTTTATTGGAAAAAGCCTATGATACCTTCCAAGACGAGGATGGGTGGGTCAATGTGGCAAAGGTAGGACTGTTCTTAAGAAGAGCAAAGCCAGATTTTGATAGCCGAACTTATGGTTTCCAAAAGTTGAGCCTTTTCCTCAAGAACTTCCCTGAAAAGTATGATGTGAAAATAGTCGGAGAAAAGCCCAACATCATTGCTGTATACCGTTGCGTGAGTAACGAAAACAACTAAACAGCCTGTCGGATGTATATGTAAGGCGGCAAACGCCGCCAATAAAATTATACTTCTGTGTTGTTCTCCTCACTGGTTTCCTCCGGCTCATTCTCCATTGGAATTTCAAAATCACCCTTGTCCTCGGTGTAATTTGCATCGGGGTCAAGGGCTTCTTTTTCGGCCTGTTTTTTCTGCTTCTGCTTTGCGAAAGCGTAGAAGCCGCCGCCTGCCGCCAGCGCAATCAGCACGACTACGCCCAGAAAGCCGGATGCGATCTTTGTGACCTTGTTTTCCTTGGGCGTTTCCGTGCCGGATGCCGCTGCTTCTTCCGCAGCCCTTTTCGCATCCTCTTCGGCCTGCTTGCGCTCCTGCTCTGCCTGCGCCGCCGCTTCTTTTTCAGCGGTGTAAGCGTCCGCATCTTCTTCCTCCATCAGTGCCAACAGGTCGGCCTCGTCCACCAGATTCATAAAGTGGACGGTCTGCTGCCCCTTGGCGTTGCGGTCGATGACCAGATAGAAGGTGTTGCCGGACTTCGACACCAGCGTGATGAACTGCTGGCCGCTGCCATCGGAATAATTGGTGTGGTGATCATCCACCAGCGTCAGATTGCCCTCCGGTGTCATGGCACCAGAGGTTTCGTCCGTGATGGTGACAACATCTTCCTCCACCACTTCCGGCAGAACAGGCTGCTCCACGGGGGTGGCTTCGCCCTCAAAGGCAAAAGCGGGAGCCGCCATGCCAGCGCACAGCGCCGCCGATACCAGCAGCGCGCCCAGTTTCTTAATCTTCATCTGCATCGACCTCCTTCTCGAAAGTTGCACCCACGGCAGACAGCGCAGCCGGGTTCGGGGTAGCGGTAGCCGACTGCCGCAGCAGAGCAGCAAGCTGTTCCGGCGTGACCTTGGCAGTCCGCACCATCTCGTTGACCTCGGCGGAATCCTCTTCCTGAATGCGCCGCTCCAGAATCTCGATGCGGTTGTTCAGTTTGATGCGGCGTTCCTTCTCTTTTGCCAACATCGCCCGCAGCTTATCCGATTTTTCACTCATAGTAATTCCTCCAATCATTTTGAAAGTCGTCCGAATCCTGCGAGATGCTTCTCCCAGTAGGACGAGTGAATGTTTGCGTACTTGATGGGGTCGCCGGCACTGACCATCATGCCGTTGCCCAGATAAATCCCGGTGTGGCTCATGCCGGGGGTGTCGTAGGTTCCTTTGAAAAAGACCAGATCTCCGGGCTTTGCTTCGGCTTCGGAAATGTGCTGGCTCTTATTCCACAAGCCGTTGGCGGTGGTGCGCCCCACATTGTAGCCGTTCTGGTTGTAGACCCAGCAGACATAGCCGGAGCAGTCAAAGCCGGTTTCCGGGGTAGAGCCGCCCCACACATAGGGTGTGCCCACATACTTTTGGGCTTCCTTGTAGATGGCGGCGAATTCCTCATCCGTCAGGGCTTCTGCCGGAACCTGATAGTCGATGCCCGGTGTGCCGGAGCCGTCCGAACCACCGGGCGGCAATCCGCCGTTGAATAGATAAGGTCTACCGCCCAAGGTATCTTGGAAAATCTCGTACCGTTTCCATTGGTCGTTATTCAGTTCTTCCCGAATGACCACTTCCAAGCCACGGTTCACCAGCTTGGTGTGGAAGATGCGGTACTCGTAGGGCACCTGCGTGGGGACTGGGATTCCTGCGGGAGTCATGACCCACACAGTCATATACCGGGTCTGCACCTCTACCCATGTGGTCAGCTTGTACTGCTTCTTGAAGGTCTCCTTCAGCTTGCCCTGTACCTCGCTGCGGGTATAATCGTCATACAAGGTGGTCAGGAACGAAGTGAGCTGCCACGGGTCGTGCTCGATAGGGTCAAGGTGATACTGGTACTCGTTGTAGCCGGGGTGGTCGGTGGGAGTGCGCTTGGTCTTTTTGTCCAGTTCCTTTTCCAGCTTTTTGTAGTCCTGTTCTGCGCCCCGGATGTCCCGGTCCTCGGCAGAGTACATGGTCTGCCCGGATACCTGTGTGCCGCCGGAAAAGAGGATGCCGCAGGAGGAAAAGCCTGACATCACCATAAGAATGAGCAAAAGAAAAACGCCCACGATCACCAGAACGTGTGCGTTGCCTTTGGCGGCGTTCGTCAGCCCCTTTACAGCGGTGCTGACAGCAGTTTTGCCTTTCTCCACCGCCTGTTCCACGCCGGACCGGGCGGCAGATGCACCGTTGGATGCCGCTTTGCCGCCTGCGGTCTGCGCCGCCGTGCCCGACCGGGAGGCGGCATAGTAGCTCTGCCGGATGTCCTGTTTCTGCCGCCACCGGGAAAGCCAGTTGGAACCGCCCTCGCCAGTGCCGGATGCACCTGCATCTTGTGGAAAAGTCGGCTTTTGCGTAGAAGATTTTGCGGTTCGGGCACCTTTCTTGCCCTGCATCTTGGCTTTTTTCTTGAGCTTCCGGGCATAGCGGCTCTTGACAATATCGTGGGTAGTCTCAGCGGCTTTTTCGCCCTCGCTCAGCGCTTGCGTGCCCACATTGTCGTCCTCATATTGGTCAACCTCCCGATGCACCGCAGACCGGGCGGCATGGGCGGCGTACATCTCCCGCTTCTGCGCCTTACTCAACCGGCTCAGTTCGTCCGGGGTCAGTTCCGCCTTGCCAAACCGCAGATGCTGCGTCTTTTCCGCAGCTTTATCCGCGTCGGTTTTCAGCTTCTTCTTTTTGGGCACCAACTGCTCCATCTTGGCTTTTTTCGGGGGTGAACGGGTCTTTTTGGCAGACGATTCCTCTTTGATGTTCAGCTTCGGTTCACTCATTTCTGTGCGCCCTCCGAGATCTCGTTGAGTTTGGTCGTAAGGATGCGGTAAAGTTCAAGGTCTTTCGGGAAGTGGTCAACGAAGGGCAGAATGACGTTGCCGAAAAACAGCAGCCCTTCGCCCTCGCCGGAGTGGGTCACATAGGAAAGCTGATGGGGCGAAATATTGAGCTGCTTTGCGAGAATCTGCCGATCGCCGTTCGCCTGATTGAGCATATAAACGAAGTCCGAATTTTCAAAAATGTTCGATACTTCGGGGCTTGCCAGCAGATCTTTGACGTTCTGCGTTAGGGCTGTGGGGATGCCGCCCCACTTGCGGAAGCGCTTCCAGATCTCCACGGAATAGGCGGCGGTCTGCTCCTCTTTCAGCAAAAGGTGGAATTCATCGGCGTAGTACCGAGTCGATTTGCCGGCGGAGCGATTGGCAGTTACACGCCCCCACACGGCATCCTGCACAATGAGCATTCCCAGCTTTTTGAGCTGCTTGCCCAGCTGCTTGATGTCAAAACAGACGATGCGGTTGTGGATATCCACGTTGGTGTGGTGGTTGAAGATGTTCAAAGAACCCTTAACGTAAATCTCCAACGCCGCCGCCACATGACGCGCTTCCGGTTCGTCCTGCGTCAGCAGGGCATTGTACAGATCTTCCAGCAGCGGCATATTTTCCGGGGTGGGATTCTCAAAATACTTGCGGTAGACCACATGAACACAGCGGTCAATGACCGTCTTTTCTACCGGCTGCAAGCCCTCTTTGCCGCCCACCACCAGCTCACACAGAGAAAGAATAAAGTCCGCCTTCAACGCCAGCGGATTGTCCTCCTCGCTGTAATTGCTGTTGATGTCCATCGGGTTGATATACTGCGTGCTGGCAGGACCGATGTGGATAACCTGCCCATGCAGACGCTCCACCAGCGGAGCGTACTCTGCTTCAGGGTCGCAGATGATAATATCATCGTCCGTCACCAAAAAAGCGTTGGTGATCTCACGCTTTGCCGAGAAACTTTTGCCGGAACCGGGAGTGCCGAGAATCAGCCCGTTGGGGTTTTTCAGCTTCTTGCGGTCCACCATGATAAGGTTATTGGACAGGGCGTTCAAGCCATAATACAGGCTTTCCTTGCCGTTGTCGAACAGCTCCTGCGTGGTAAAGGGCACAAAAATCGCCGTGCTGCTGGTGGTCAGTCCCCGCTGAATTTCGATCTGGCAGTCTGCCAGCGGCAGGCTGCTCATCAAGCCCTGCTCCTGCTGGAAATCAAGGCGGCCCAGATTGCAGTTGTGCTTCTGGGCGATGGAGCTGGCCTGAAAGACGTTGTTTTCCAGCTCCTGCTCCGTGCGCCCGGTGTTCAGCACCAGAAAAGTGACAAGGAACATCCGCTCGTTCTGGCTTTGCAACTCTTTGAGCAGGGCTTTCGCATCCCGTCCGTAAGTTGCCAAATCGGACGGGATGATGTCAATATCATACCCGGCACGGATGGCTTTTTTCTGTTCCTCGATCTTACTTCTGTCCAGTTCCGTGATGGTGCGCTTCACCGTCTTGATGGCACGGTTCTGGTCAACGGACTGGATGTGCATGGTGACGATCTGGCTGGAATCCATGTCCAGAAAGTCCTTCAAAAGTTGGTCGCTGATGTCGGATGCCGTGATGCTCAGAAAGCTGGCGGCGCAGAAGATACCGCCCATCTGGAAGGTGCGGCTGTTCTTGAACGCAAAGGCGGTGGGCGCAATGGCATCCTTCACGGAAAGTCCGCTTTTCACAAGGTCTTTCCAGTCAAAGTGGAACTTGCTGGCACCGTCCATGTTGAACATATCGTGCATGAGCTTCAGCCGCTGGGCACCGTTCAGGGGCTTTGCCTGTACCCCCAGCCGGTGAAAGTTATTCAGCAAGTCGTTCTGGATGTGGTCGAGCCGGGGCTTGACCTGCGCCATGCTTTCGCCCTCCACGCCAAAGGTGATGAACTTGGTCTTGGTCAGACCATTATTGCCCTTGGCAAGCTGCTGGCGCAGCATCTGACTGTACTCGGCACGCACATCGTCAAAGCCGTCCTTCTGGAACGGAATGCGGATGCTTTTCTCAAACTCGGTGCTGTCAGTCGCCATATTCACAAAGGACAGTTCAAATTTGATACTGGAATCGAAGAAGTTCAGAAAACTGCACCATTCCTCGAAAATGGCAGTCTTATCCTCCTGCTGGGCAAGCTGATAATTGATGTCCTGATACTGGATGGTGCGGGTGTAGTAGTTGGGCTTCACCCGGCAGGTGCCATCCTCAAACATCCGCTGCATGGGGATGGACTGCTGGGCGGTCCGGGGCACTGTGGACTTGGGCGGCTTTTTGCCGTCCTTATTCTTTTTCAGAAAAGGAATCATGGGTCATGCCTCCCTTCATCAAAATCGCATAGTAGTTGTTGGTCTTATAGGGGCGGATCTTCGGGCGGAGAAACCGGGACTGCACATAGTACGACAGCAGTTTTTCCAAGGGCTGTCCGTTTTTCTCGTACATCCCAAGGAAGAACGCCGGCAGCATCACCGCCATCATGCCGAGGGTGGCGGAGGTGTTGCCGCCGGAATCCCGGAGAACAAAAAACAGCGGCACTCCAATGAGAGCCGCTGTGCCGAAACAAAGCAGTTGTCGCTTCGTCAGGTTGAATGCCACTTTGGATTTGACCTTGGTCAAATCACGGGGCACAGAAATATACGCAGCCAATAAAGCTCCTCCTTTAGTGCGCTCCGAGGACGGATTTCGTCACGGAACTGGTTTTGAACAGACTGAAACAGAGCAGAACGGTGTAGCCCACAATGCTCCAAATGGAGTTGATGGCATCCCCAGAAATTGCCACGCTCTGGATCAGCACCGCATAAATCGCCACGCAGATGAGGATGAGAAAGCCCTGAAAACCCAGCGCAAACAGGCATTTCAGATAGTTCTGCCCCATGTGCGATTGCTCGTGGTTGCCGAAAGTCGCCATCGGGATGGGCGCAAGGCTCACCATGCAATAGATCTCGATCATGCGCCCGTAGACGATGACGAAAATCACGATGCTCAATATCCGCATGGTGATGCCGATGAAGAAGGACTGCAAAAACAGTCCGAACAGGGGGCCGACATCCATCTGCATCAGGCTGGATTGCAGCATGGACAAACCAATGTCGTTGACACGGGTGTTTCCGGCAATGATGCTGCTGGAATCGGACACCACCTTCTGAGTGACATCGAACACCGCCATCACGATGTCAAAAGTATTGCTGATGAGCCATACCGAAACAGCGGTCTTAAAAATCCAGCGCATGATAAGGGCAGGCTCAAACTGTGCCATATTGTTGTGCTGGGTGATCATCTCGATGAGTTCATAACAGGCGATAAAGGTCAGGATGATGCCCGCAATGGGCAGCACCACATTCCGGGAGAGGGCTTCGATCATGGCGAACACCCGTGGTTCAAAACTGGAGGGCTTGGTGCCCACCTGCTGGGCGATGTTGCCCACTTGGGTGTTCACATCGTCGAACAGCCCGCTGAGGTTTGACATAATGCCTGCCGTCAGGATGCCTTTGATCCAGTCGGCAATGGCTTTGAGAACGGTTTCCATTCAGTCACCGTCCTTAGCTGAAATGGTTGATAAGGGTCTTGAGAAGGTTCAGGAGAAAAATAATGTGGGTCAAAAACTGCATAATAGAACCGCCTTTCGTTGATGGGTAGAGATTCGTACTGCAATGCGCTCCTTATGATAAAGGACTGTTATCCACAGCAGAGATGGAGCGATTGCGTATGTACAGGCGGGAAACCCCGCCTGCGGCTCTTAGCCGAACAGACCAGACAGCAGAGGAATCAGGGTGATGCCCACCAGAGCAACGCCGCCGCCAGCCATGAGCTGCTTCATGCCCTGAGACTTTGCTTATGTGTGATAAAGAAGTAATAGAAGTGTAAAAAATTTTGCCGTTCCTATCCGGCACTTGCGCAGGGTGTCGGATAGGTCGGGCTTTATTCTTCGGGCAAGTCAATCTTGCCTACAAAGCTGTAATAAATATCAATGCGCTGGCGGCGTACTTCGTTCTCGTCATACTCACATTCATAAACAACGATTTTCTCCACCATTTCACGCAAAAGAGTGTGTGTCAGTTCTTCGATAGAAAGGTACTTGCGGACAACGCTCATAAACTTTTCAGCGTTTACCGTGGCTTCCTGTGCCTTGTCCAGCTCGCCCTGCAAAGCGGCGGCTCTGTCTTTCAGTTCCCGCTGCTCGGCTTCGTAGTCTGCGGACATTTCCATGAAACGCTCATCACTGATTTTCCCGTTTACATTGTCCTCATACAGACGCTTGATGTAGCGGGAAAGTTCTGCAATGCGGCTCTGCACCTGTTCAAGCTGCTTGGCTGCCGCCGCCAGCTTCCGCTTGCCGCCCATTTCATTCTGCTGGATAAGCAGCTTCACGAACCGGGCTTCGTGCTTCTGTGCATAGGCGGTCACTTTCCGCAGATTGTCCAGCACACCCGCCGTCAAAAGGTCGGTGCGAATGAAGTGCGCCGTACAGTCGGCGGTGCGCTTCTTATAGCTGCCGCAGATGTAGCAATCCTGCTTTCTCTTGTCGGTCTGATACCGCTGCTGGTACATCACATGACCGCAGTCGGCGCAGAACAGCAAGCCGGAGAACAAGCCCACATCATCGTAGCGGTTGGGGCGTTTGCGCTGCTTGCGTAACTCCTGCACCCGTTCCCATGTCTGCAAGTCGATGATTGGCTCATGGTGGTTCTCGAAAATCGCCTGTTTCTCAATGGGATTGTCTATGCTGTGCTTCATCTTGTAGGACGGTTTTTCCGTCTTGAAGTTCACAAGACAGCCTGTGTACTCCCGGTTTTCCAGAAGATGAACAACAGTATTGGTCGCCCACTTACATTCATAGCCGGGGTGGTAGCGGCGTGTGCTGCCTGTGCGCTGGTATTCCAGCGTCCCCGGCGTGGGGATTTGCTGCTCGGTCAGCATACGGGCTATCTTGGTAGGCCCGTTTCCGGCAAGGCAAAGCTGGTAAATCTGCTTGACTACCGGGGCGGCTTCCTCGTCAATGATGAAATTCTCGTCATCGTCCATGAGGTAGCCGTACACGGGCTTGCTGGTAACAGGCTTTCCGCTTAGACCTTTTGCTTTCTTAACTGCCTTGATTTTTTTGCTCGTATCTCTCACCATCCATTCGTTGAAAAGATTACGCAGCGGGGTAAAATCGTTGTCGCCCATTGCGCTGTCCACTCCGTCATTGATAGCGATAAAGCGGACGCCTTTCTGTGGGAAAAGCATTTCTGTGTACATTCCCACTTGGAGATAATTTCGCCCTAAACGTGACATATCCTTGACTATGACTGTGCCGACTTTTCCGGCTTCAATGTCTGCAAGCATGGCTTGAAACCCGGGTCTTTGGAAGTTCGCACCACTATAACCATCGTCCGTGTACCAGCAGAGATTGGTAAAGCCGTTCTGCTTGGCGTAGGTTTCTAAAATGCGCTTTTGGTTGGATATAGAGTTGCTCTCCCCCTGCAATTCATCTTCATGGGATAATCTCGGATAAAGGGCGGTAATAAGGTTTTGGGTTGTCTGTCTTAACATGGTTTCCTCCGTTTCTGACAGCCAGCCCCACTATTCCGTACTTCGATTGTACCACATGGCGGGGCGGCGTGTATAGCGGCAAAATGTGAAAAATGCTTCTTTACCGCCCGTCATATTGCCGATTTTTGTGTAGCAGCTTCCGCTTCCAGCACCTTAGCCATTTTGTCGGCTGCGGTTTCCGTGGCACTCTGCTTGAAAAAGCCGGACACCACAAGAACAGAGTTCCCTATGCGGATTTCCGTCACGCAGTCGGCGGGTGCGGTGCTTTTCATGCTGTGTTTGATATGCTCTTTTTTATCGGTCATAGGCAAACTCCTTTCAATCGTTCATCAGCTTTTTCAGCCGTTCCATTTTCTCCTGTGCCTTTTCCCTGCGAAAATTCACGCCGGAGCAGCAGACAGGGGTACACATCTCTGTTACCCGGTCATAAATCCGCTTGTGGGCTGTGTCCGGGGGATTGTTCAGCTCGTCAAGGCTTAGATTGGTCGTGACGATCAGCGGCTTTTCGCTTCGGTAACGACTGTCAATCACATTGTAGACCTGCTCTAAGCCGTACTCTGTTCCACGCTCCATTCCAAAATCATCAAGAATAAGCAGCGGATAGCGGCAGAGCTTGGAAATATATTCGTTCCTGCCCTCAAAGGTGGCGGCAAGGTCATTGAGGACAGCGGCGAAGTTCGTCATTTTTACGGAGATTTCCTGCTCCATGAGGGCGTTTGCAATGCACCCGGCAAGGTAGCTTTTGCCTGTGCCGACGCTGCCCCAGAGCAGATAGCCGATGTTCCCGGCTTTCATGTCCTCCCAATGCTCCACATAGAAACGGGCGGTTTTCATCTGCGGGTTTCTGCCGTTGTCATTGGCAAAAGTCCATTCCCGCATAGCCGGGTCGGTAAAGCCCAGGCGTTTCAGTTCTTCTACCTTGTCCCGGTGCTTTCTCTGCTGTTCGGCGGCTTCACGCTCCATGCGCTGCGCCCGCTGGCAGTCACACTCTGCCGGGTGTCGGTCACGCCCGAACAGGGCAACCTTATCAGCCGGAAAATAGGCTTCTTTCGGTGTCCGGCACTTGCCGCAGTAGAGTAGACCGTCCTCACCTGTGTAGTCCTCCGGCTCGGCGGTGGCTGCTGGTATCTGTAAACTCATATCTTCAAAAGCTGGTTTCATAGACTTTCTCCCTCCTTGTAGCTGTAATCGGGTATGCCCTTTTTCGGGGCAGCTTTAGCGGTATCGTCAGCCGCCCATCTGCGGATAGTGGCGGCATGGTTCTTGTATTTCCTCCCGGTAGAAGCGATATAGCCGGATAGCCGGTCAATGTAATACTCCCATTTGTCGGGCAGTTCTGCTTTCAGTTCAGAAAGCTCTGTATCTGTCAAAATCACATTTTTATATCTGCCGTAAGCTGCGGGGGCGGCTCGTCCCGGTTTTAACTCTCTCTCTTTTTCTATCTCTATATCTATCTCTTTCTTTATCTCTATCTCTGGTGGACAAATGTCCGCTTTTGCTTCGGACACTTGTCCACTAAGCCGTTTTTGCTCTGAAATCTTCATTCTTGCCCTGCGCTTACGCTCCCCCTCGGTAGAGGACTGACCGATGAAAAGCTCGATATTGCTCATATACAAAGCCCCGTTGTCCAGCGGTTCAACAAGCCCCAGTTTCATAAAGATTTGCAAAGCCCTCTCGACTGTGCCGACCTGCTGGCGGGTAATGGTGGCTATCATTTGGGCGGTGTAGGGGATATTTTCGTCAAGCTGCAAAGTGCCGCCGTATTTCAGCGATTTTAAGTACAGCTTCAAGAGGATATTGGAATACAGCATACCGTCCTGCATACTTTCCAGCAGCACGATAGCGTCATCGTCAAAATAGCTTTCTTTCAGTTTGAGGTAATAATATTTGCGGTTATCTGACATAATCTTGGTTCTCCTTATCTGTGGGGCGGGCTTTCCATCTCTTTGAATAATACCGGGGGCAGAGTACCACGATAGCCCTAAAACTCTGCTTGCAGTCATGGGTACAGCCCCGGCAAAGGGCATTGAAAGTAATGCGGTTTCGCTCATTGAGGAAGAACGCCCATTCCAGCCGCCGCTTCTTGCTCATTCTCGGCATGAAAAAACGCTCCTTTCTTCGGTTTGGTCGGGTATGAGGGGACAGGGGCAAAATCTGTATGTTCCCGGTGCCATTTTCGGGAAAAATCTGCCCTGTAAGCCCCGTTGGAAAGGTCAGGGGTATTGCGGATAGGGTATGGCATACCCCCCTGCCTTTTGTATGGTTTCGGTATCATTTCGGGGCGGTTTTTAACGCTCCTGTTCATGCTTTTTCTGTCGGCTCGGTGTGCCGTGTAGTATCTGCTCTGCGTTCCGTTTGGCGGTGGCAAGCTGCTCATACTCGGCTTTTGCGGTGCGGTAGGTGTTGTAAGCTGCGTTTTTCTCGGAAATGAGGGCTTCAATCTCCGTATTCAGCTTGGAAGTGGCGGGCAGCTTCTTTCCCGGTGCAAGCACCTTTAGCTGGCGCAGGGCAGCTTCATAGATGATAAATTCCGCTTCGTGGGACTGGCGGTAGTTCTCCGCTTTTCTGCCGGACAGCTTTTTATGAGCGTCAATGGTGGGGCGGGTGCGGCGGTAATCGTTGACAACCTTTCGCAGACTTTTCTTGTCGGAAATGCTCTGCTCAATGCCCCGCAGACTTTCCCTTGCTTCGGAAAGAGCTTTCCGGCTGCTCTCCACGGCTGCGTCCAGCTTGTCAAGGTCAAGCAGTTCGTTCTCCATGAGGAAGTTGTGGGTAGCCGCCATCTGTTTGAGGTTGTGCAGGGAAGCCCAACGGTCATAGCCCACGCCCTTGCCCTCAGCTCGCTTGGCTTCCCGGTCAACCATGCGCTGCAAGGTGTTGTCTGCCGGGGCGGTTTTTGCGGTTTTTTCCTCTCGCAAGCGTTCCTTTTGGGTGTGGGGGTATTCGGGTATGGCTGTGGTCTGTTCGGCGGCTCTGTGGGCGTTCTGCGTGAGCAGGGCAAGGACAGCAGCCTTGTCAAAATCGTCCCCCAGCTTCCGGGCTGTGATAGGCTTTGTCCTGTCCGGCGTGAGGTAGGAAAGCCGCCCCCGGCTCTCCTTGACAGTTACGCCCTCCCGCAAAAGCAGGGAAGCAAACTCGTCAAAGCTGCCAGCTTGGGAAAGTGCCTGCCGTATCGTCCGGCGCAGCTTCGCCTTGTCCGTTTCAAACTTGGTGGGCTTGGTCGGCTGTCCGGTGGCTTCTCTGGCGGCGTTCTCTTTATCAAGGGCAAGCTGCCCTTTCTTCTGCGCCCAGTATTCACGCTCGGTCACTCGGTTCTTGCTGCCATGCAAAAGGTCAATCTGATACAGATTTTCCCGGTGGCACATCTCCATGACTTCGGACTTGAAATATTCCATAGCTGCGTCTGTGCAGCGGTGCTTGCAGCCGTCCTTCGTGTCCGCTGGTCTGTCCATGTAGGGCAGAAGCGGGACGGCTTCAATCCGCAAGCTGTTTATGACGATATGCACATGAATGTTGCCAGAGTGATTGTGCCCGTCCGGGTGGGTGCAGACAATGGCTTGGTGTCCGGGGAAATGCTCGTTGCAAAATTCCTCGCCCAGCGACTGCGCCTTATCAACGGTCAGACCGTTGTCCGTTCCGTCCCGTGGGTCAAAGCTGATGATATAGTGGTGGGATTTCACATCTTCCCGTTTTTGGTTCTTGCCATAGCGGAGATTGGAGCGCAGACAGGCAACAGCAAAATCTTCTTCGCCGCAGTTCAGCGTGGCAAGGCGGTAGCCCTCACGGGGAACAAGCCGCCCGTTTTCATCAAGGGTGGGTTTCATGGTAAACTCGTCATGCTCAAAAGTGAGGTAGGCTTCCGCTGCTCCGTAGTCGGCATTTTTAGAGCTGATATGTTTGAATGTTGCCAACAGCTTCACCCACTTTCTGCAAGACTTCAAACTTCAAGGCTGCAAGGTCGGAAATGGCGGCTCGGACTTCGCCGGACAGGGCGTTATACGGTACGCCGTATTCGTTCAGATACCGGGCAATCTGATTGAGGTTGCCGCCGATCCTGCCGTATTCGGCGGTCAGCTTCCCGACAGCGGCAAGCAATTCATCATTGACCGGGGAAACGGTAACAATGGGGCGTATGGTTGCCCGTGTAATGGCTTGCCGGATAAATTCGGACTGGCTCATACCATAAGGGGCAAGCCGGGCGGTAAAGTCGGCGTATTCTTCATCGGTCAGCCGGGTCTTGACTACCCTGCTGCGGTGGGGCATGTTATATCGTTTCATAGGTGGTTGACCTCCTTTCTGTGCGTGGTGTCCTCTCACTAATAGGAGAAAAACGGGGTGTGTAGCGGAACTGTTTTTGAAATAATCCGAAAAGAATTTGCGGGAATTTTTCAAGCGGCGTAAGCCGCATAAGCAGGGTTTGGGGAAGGCACTCCCCAACAAGATTCCCGCAAGGACAAAATGAGCGATAAGCGAAATTTGGTACTGCGGTAGAATCTTGCTCTAAGAAACTGCCGGACTGCCGTTCACTTCCTACTGCCACTTTTTCAGAAAATCGCAACCAGCTTTTTTATAAAAGGCTACGGGTGGCGTTCTCCCCTTACTCCCTACAACACCGCAAAAAGCAAAAATGACGGACTTTCCGGCAAGAACTTTTCCGGCGGCGTAGTCTTTCCCGACAATAAGGCGTTTTGGAAGCTGTGTTTTGCCCGCTGTCTGAAAAAAACGGCAATCTTTTTTGGCTTCACTGTCTAATACGGAACATTTGGAAATTTGCCAAAAATGGGCGCAAAAAAAGCAGCAAATCTTTTTCGGATTTACTGCTTCGTGTGCCGCTGTGATGGGCGATGGGATATTCAGTTTTTATGGTGGTTCAGTGTGACAAACTGGAATTTAACTGTCTTTGCTAAAAAACCCTATAACAGCCATAATAAATCCTACAGGTATTAAAAGAAAAGACGCCCACATAATACCAATGTATATCAGCTCTAAACCTGCAAGAATCATTATTGCAATACCTAAG
>OJJY01000477.1_pt1 | contig 15359 bp, 9 predicted proteins | sample 1596421 | NCBI WGS metagenome assembly OJJY01 (sample SAMEA4350151, study PRJEB24818) | metagenome | biome: human; feature: gut; material: faeces | place: Denmark | collected 2013-09 | reverse complement strand
GGATTAGACAGGTATGCGAGAAAACATTTGCCGGAATTACGCCTTATGAGGGTTATGGGGGCATGGATGAGGATCAAGGACAAATGGGGGCACTTCATGCGCTGATGCAGATGGGGCTTTTTTGCATTAATGGTGGGTCGGCTCAACATCCTTCTTACGAAATAACAAGTCCTATTTTTGACGAGATAATAATACATCTTGATTCTGATTATTATAAGGGAGATACGTTCAAAATAAAAACATATTCCAACTCGTCGGAAAACTGTTATATACAACAGGCTTCTTTAAATGGGAAACCATATAATTCTTTTTTGATACCACATGATAAATTGACACAAGGTGGAGTCTTGGAGTTATGGATGGGCAAGAATCCCAATTTGAGTTGGGGCGTAGAGAGACTTGATTAATTAGGTCTTATTATGGGATGATTGAATAAGGGTCTAATAAATAGATTTATTTATAATGATGAATAGAATAGCATTAATTGTAACAGCTGCATGTTTGTTGGCAATAGGAAATCAAGCTGTAGCCCCAAAAAAAGCTGAAAGATATTCGGTAACAGAAAGGGAGAAAGGGATATCGGAGAATGCCGATGGTGTGAATTATGGCATAGTATCCCCTGACGAGATAAAGAAAGATATGAAATGTGTATTGGAGTATTTGGAAAGGAATACTCCTTATGAAGTGATAGATGGGAAAAAAGGAAGGCATGTTCCGGCTGGTGCGGAACTTAACCGAGAAGCACAGCTTGAACGGGGGACTTTCAGCCTGGTGGATAATGGGTGTGGAATGACCTATACTGCTATGTTTACCGCTGCTGAACTCGTTGGTGATGATGCCTATTGGGACTATGCGTATAACCGCCTTAGCTTTTTGGCAGAAGTGCTTCCTTCTTTCGGTAGGGTGTACGAAAAATATGGTGTAACCGATAGTGAGGTGATTCAGTTGCTGTCTCCACGTGCTTTGGATGATTGCGGTACGATGTGTGCAGCTATGATAAAGGCTTGTTTGGCAGAGGAAATATCCGGAAGTCGTCCGTTGATAGAAGATTGGGTTAATACAGTCATATATAGGACTACGTGTTTGACTGATGGTACATTCTCACGTGATTGTCCTTTTCAGCACACATTGTGTTTGGATGATATGTATAAAGGTATTCCCGTATTGGCTTGGATGGGGACATTCTCGAAGTATATCCAAACTAAATACTACCAAAAGACTCTTGCTCAGATTGATGGATTTGTCGATAGGTTATTTGTTCCGGAGAAGGGGCTTTTCCGGCATGGATGGGTTGAGGGTATGAAAGTACATCCTTCTTACTATTGGGGACCCGCTAATGGAATGGCTATGCTTGCGTTGTGTGAGGTACTTGATGCATTACCTTCGAATTATGAGGGAAGAGATAAATTGATAGAGTTGTTGCGAAGGCATATTGAGGGAGTCGCAGTTTGTCAAAGCAAGGATGGCTTTTGGTATCGTTTGCTCGACCGTTGCGATTCTGGTTATGAAACTGCTTCTACAGCCTTTTTTGTGTATGCGATAGCACATGCCATCAATCGTGGATGGGTAGATGCAATAGCTTATGGTCCGGTAGTTTTACTTGGATGGCAGGCCCTTTCGTCTGCTATCGGGAATGATGGCAGATTGTCCGGCGTCAGTTCTTTTGCGTGCGTTGCTTACGATCCCGCCTATTATGTCCGACGACCTACGGCTGATAATGTGCTTTCAGGATATGGAGCAGTGATTGGTGCTGGTGCCGAAATGTGTAAGCTGCTTGAGAGTTATTATCCAAAAATGAATGGTGGTGCTGTATGTTTTTATTCGACTTTGCAACAGAGTAGTACACCTGTATTTACGTATGCAGAGCCGGGAAATTTTCTTCAGTTTATAGCCGGAATCAGTCGTTTGAGTTCAAAGGCTCCGGTGGTATTTGTTATCGGTGATTCTACAGTGAAATACCGTTCGGGCAAAGGTGAAGCCGATCGATGGGGATGGGGAGGCTTTTTACAAGATTATTTCGATTCTTCGCGTATCACAGTTGAAAATTGCGCTGTGGAGGGACGAAGTAGTCGCACTTATATTACTGAAGGGTTATGGGATAGACTTTTGCCGGCATTACGTAAAGGAGATTATTTGATAATAGATTTTGGACATAATGACAATAATCCATTGAATACGGGATTGGCTCGAGGAACACTTCATGGAATTGGTGGTGAATCAAAAAGAATGGTGATTGAACGTGATGGAAGTACGGAGGAAATTTTCACCTATGGTCATTATATGCGTATTTATATACGTCAGGCAAAGGCAAAAGGTGTTGAGGTAATTCTACTTTCCCACACTCCTGCCAATCAATGGGAAAATGGGAAAATGAAACGTTGTACGCAAACTTACCGTAAATGGACTAAAGAGTTGGCAGAACAAGAGAATGTGAATTTTGTGGATCTAAATGACCTTACAGCTAGAAAATTTGATCTTATAGGGCAGGAGGATGCCAAGAGATATTATAAGGATTTAGTACATACTTCTAAGGAAGGAGCTATTATGAATGCAAAATCTGTTATTGAGGGAATTGGTCAGTTGGATGAATGTAACCTGAAGAGCTTTCTGAATAGTTATTACTCAGAGTAATATAAAATCTATAAATAATGACTACTAAAATATTATATATACCATGAAAATACTTTATTCTATATTGTTCATTTTATGTTTAGTCTCATGTCAAAATCTATCTCGGATAAAAGAGCGTAAAATTGATGTTGCAAAAGTTGTATCCGATTTTCCTGTAGACTTCTCATTGTTAACCTATAATGAAATGCAATTTGTTGCCTATTATGATACTGCACATCGGATGACAGTTGCTTCACGGCATTTGGGAGAAGACAAATGGGTATATAAGGTTTTAGATTCTTCTATTGGATGGGACAGCCATAACAATATCACGATGAAGGTTGATAAGGAGGGTTATCTTCATTTAAGCGGGAATATGCATGTGAGTCCTTTGGTGTATTACCGTACAGAAAGTCCTTTGGACATAACTACACTTAAAAAGATTGACTATATGACCGGAGAAAATGAAAGGTATACAACATATCCTCAGTTTATGGATGGTCCGGAAGGTAAACTAATATTCCATTACAGAGATGGAGGTAGTGGAAATGGAAATGAAATATACAATGTTTATGATTACAATACTCAAACCTGGAGTAAATTGTTAGATTGTCCTTTGACTGATGGTGAAGGGCTTATGAATGCATATATGGATGGCCCAACTTTAGGTCCTGACGAATATTATCATTTATTATGGGTCTGGAGGGATACTTATGATTGTTCTACTAACCATCATCTAAGCTACGCCAAGAGCAAGGACCTTGTTCATTGGGTAAATATAGCTGATAAAAGTGTAGAATTGCCAATAACTATTTCGGATACTTGTACATGGGTTGATCCTATTCCCGTCAAAGGTGGAATTATTAACGGAGCTGCTAAGATGGGGTTTGATAGTAATAACAATTTATTAATAACTTATCATAAGCATGATAAAGCTGGTAATACGCAAGGCTATATAACCAGGTATGAAAACAACAGTTGGAAAATTATTCCTCTCAGCAAATGGAACTATCGATGGGATTTCCAAGGTGGAGGGAGTATTGGAAAAGAACATGTAGTGATAGATGCTCCGCTTTGTCAGGATTTAGGTGTTCTGAAAATAAACTTTGAACATATAAAAGAGGGAAAAGGCTATTGGTTGGTAGATGAAAAGACTCTATCTCCAATACAAGAATATGTAACGGGGAAGTCTGAAGGGTATGGACCGACAACAGAGGCGGAAGTTCCTTTAGTAATGAATAAACGTATCGTTCCTGATGCAGGGAATCGGAAAACTGCTGATTGTCAATACTTTTTAGAGTGGTATTCTTTTCCGGCCAATCGAGATACCATACGGGCAACTGTAAAAGCGGTTCCTTCAATGCTTCAGGTGGTAGAAAGAAAACTTAAGTGGTAAATCGGAATTTAACAATTAAAATGTTACTCTAAGTTTGCAGTAGCGAAATAAGAGAGTGGAAAATTTATCTTAAAAAGGCCAAGAGTGGCAGATGGATTTTGACCGAGATTTTATAAAGCTAAGTCAGTCTTTATTACCTTTGTTGTTTGAAGGAAAAGACTGACGGCAGGGAGGACAGACCAGAAAAAAGCCAATACAAGAGATTAGCTCACGTTAAGGTTCCTCCCCGCCATAGCTGCAAGCTCCGATAGAATATTAAGGCTACGAGCCTATTTAGAGTTTAGAGTCATCACAGCTTATTTATTAGTCGAATAAAAGCAATGCGAAGTTATGAAAAAAAAACTTTATCGGCATGGATTTTGCCAAAGAGAAGTTCGATGCTGCCATCATTAAAGCCTGTGGGCTGAAAGAGTTTGGCGACAGACAGTTCGGGACCTTCAATAACAACAAGGCAGGTTTCCGTCAATTCATGAAGTGGGTCAAGGCCAGCTCTGGTAATGCAATTGATTCTGAGATGTTTTTCTGCGGAGAAGACACCGGCTCATGCAGTACCTCTTTGAGTAAATGGCTTTATGGGAAAGGTATTGATGTCTGGATTGAGAATCCGTATTCCATAAAGCACAGCAGCGGCATACAGCGAGTGAAGACAGACCGGGCAGATGCATCCATGATTGCTGAGTACGCCTGGCGTCATCAGGACAAAGCCATTCTGTTTGAACCTCTAAGCGTATCTTTGACCCAATTGAGAGAAGTGTTTCTCTATCGCCACAAACTCGTCCAGCAGCGCGTTGCAATGGAGGTACGCAAGAAAGGAAAAGAGACGGAGGAACCTTCTAAAGCCATGTCTTTCATAAGCAGAAAGAACAAACATCTTATCGCCGAAATCGACAAAGCGGTAAAAGAATGCGACCGGATGATTGACAAGATTATCAGCGAAGATCCCGAACTGGCGGAGAACTATGATATTGTAACATCCATAAAGGGAGTTGCACGGCAAAACGGAGCATGTTTGTTGATTTATACCAACAACTTCAAGAAGTTTAATCTTGACGCTCGTAAAATCGCATGCTACTATAGGGTGGCGCCATTCGGAAAAGAATCCGGTACAAGCGTCCACTCCCCAGCAAAAACAAGCCGTTTCGCAGACAAACTGATTAAGGCTCTGCTCGGGCAGGCTGCGCAAATAGCACGTGTACACTGCCTCGAAATCAAAGAGTGTTATGAAAGCCTAATAAAACGTGGTAAGAAACATTCCGTGGCAATAAATAATGTCAAAAATAAACTGCTCAGAATAATAGTCGCTCTCGTTAAAAAAAGAACAATTTACGACCCTGAATCATATAAGTTTTATCGAAACCGACTAAGAACTCAATTTTCACCCCTATAATACAAAAAATATCCCAATTTATTTGGAAATGAACATAGAATACGATGTGTTCCGTTAACTCCCAAAGCATGAAAAGGAGATATAAAAATATTGCAGGCTTGACTTGTTATATCCAATTAAACAGTAAACAGACAAAACGACCTCCTCATCTTCTCCGCTGTAGAAGGGACGAAGTACCCTAAGACCTCTGTCTCTTCAATTGATATTTATTCTCTGTCTTCAACAGTTTCTGTCTAAAAGTAATGTTCCATGCCTTCTTGTCCTCAGCCGGTAAAATGCAATGATATTCTGCTGTTCTATCCAATATTTGCAGCAGGTCAGGATTTATGGTTTCTACGGCTGGTCATAAACAAGGCTATGAAAATATGATACAGTACACTTCCGGATTATAAACTTTTAACCGGACTCTCTATTGTAACTGTTCATCATGTCTTATTATATATTATCTTTGTAGTGAATAAAATATGTTGAACCTTGTCACATTGGTTTTGATGCTGGCGCAAACCGAGTACTAAAAACAAAAAAGACCGCCAAGAGTGGAAGCCTCCTAACAGTCTAAATCTTCTTTGTAGCGGGACCCGGGATTGAACCGGGGACCTCATGATTATGAATCATGCGCTCTAACCAGCTGAGCTATCCCGCCATCATTTCTCGATTGCGGGTGCAAAGATATAGCTTTTATTTAAATTGCCAAAACTTTTATGGATATTTTCTGCTTTTTCTTTTGCTGATAGGGTGCTGAAGTGGTTTGCAGTACTTTTTATTAAAAGTCTTTGTATAACATTATCAATGAATTAGGGGTGTATGGAAAGGGAGGTATAAATAAATTTGATGATTTATTTTCTGTAATTAGAAAAAAGTATTTATCTTGGCTGGCGCAATAAAAAGCAGAATAGACTATGGAAAGAAAGAAAATACATTTGGAATATCTCTTGAATGCGACTTCTAAAAGTATTCTTTGGGCAGCGATAAGTACCCCTACTGGTTTGGAGGGCTGGTTTGCTGATAGGGTTCAGTCAGACGATAAAACAGTAACCTTTTTTTGGGGAAAAACAGAAAAACGTGATGCCGAGATTATTGCCGTGCGGGCGTATTCATTCATCCGCTTCCGCTGGCTGGACGATGAGAACGAGCGAGAATACTTTGAACTGAAGATGACAAACAATGAGTTGACCAATGATTTCGTATTGGAGATAACAGACTTTGCCGATATAGACGAGGTGGGTGATTCGCGTGAATTATGGGAATCGCAAGTGGATACTTTGCGAAGAACTTGTGGTTTTTAGTTAACTTTAGATTAAAAATTTCCCGTACTCCCTTTTTTGTACTACTTTTGTGCTCTCATTGCATGAAACGAGTAAAATGCTGCGCATAAAAAAGTTAGATATATTTGTTTTGAAGAGCTTTTGCATGCTCTTTATGGGTACTTTCTTCATCTGCCTCTTCATCTTTATGATGCAGTTTTTATGGAGGTATGTGGACGAAATGGTAGGAAAAGGATTGGAGATGACTGTCCTTGCACAGTTTTTCTTTTATTCTGCGCTTTCGTTGGTACCTGCGTCGTTGCCGCTGGCTATTCTGCTGGCTGCCCTTATCACCTTTGGAAATTTCGGAGAACGTTTTGAATTACTTGCCATGAAGGCAGCCGGTATTTCTTTATTGAAAATTATGCGGCCCCTGATTATCTTTATTTGTTTCATTTGTTGTGTCTCTTTCTATTTCCAAAATGTCATAGGACCAAAAGCCCAAACAAAATTATGGACTTTGCTTATTTCCATGAAGCAGAAATCTCCCGAAGTGGATATTCCTGAAGGTGTGTTCTACGATGAAATAGATGGTTATAATCTGTATGTGAAGCATAAGAACCGCAAAACAGGTATGCTGTATGACGTACTGATATATAATTTTGAGAAAGGTTTTGAGAATGCTCAAATTATCAAGTCTGATTCGGGACGTCTGGAGATGACGGCTGACAAACAGCATTTATATTTGCATTTATACAGTGGTGAGCAGTTTGAGAATTTGAAATCGCAGAACATGAACCAAAGGAATGTGCCTTACCGGCGTGAGACATTCCGCGAAAAGCATGCAATCATTGAGTTCAATTCGGATTTCAATATGGTGGATGCAGGTATCATGAGTAATCAGTCCAACAGTAAGGATATGAGAATGCTGCAGGCGGATATTGATTCCATGAAATTGCAGAATGACAGTGTGGGGCGTGGTTATTATAAAGAAGCTATGGCAGGAGCTTATAAGGTGACAGCCAGCTTGTCTAAAGAGGATACATTGAAGATTGAAAAGGCCTATTTAGGTGAGTACAATGTAGACAGCCTCTACAATGTGGCTACACTGATGCAGAAACAGAAGGTTATATCCACGGCCGTCAGCCGTGCAGAGAGTGCGGGGAGTGACTGGAGTTTTAAGAGCTTTAATATATCGCAGACTGAAAGCAGCCTTCGACGGCACATGACTTCCTGGCATGAGAAACTGACTCTTTCTCTGGCATGTCTCATCTTCTTCTTTATTGGTGCGCCACTCGGAGGAATTATCCGTAAAGGAGGCTTGGGAATGCCGGTGGTGGTTTCTGTATTGATTTTTATTATCTATTACATCATCAACAATACGGGGTATAAGATGGCCCGTGACGGACAGTGGGTTGTCTGGATGGGTATGTGGACCAGTACTGCTGTCTTGGCCCCATTGGGTGCGTTCTTGACATATAAATCCAACAATGATTCAGTGGTATTGAATGCTGATGCCTATATAAATTGGTTCAAGAAGGTTGTGGGTATTCGCAGTGTACGCCATCTGTTCCGTAAGGAAGTAATCATCCATGATCCTGATTATACACGTATTCCGGAAGAGCTGAAGGCTTTGTCCGTAGACTGTCGTGAATATGCTGATAGAAAGGGGTTGAAACGTGCTCCCAATTACTTTAAATTGTGGATGACTGATAGCCAGGATGAGGCAGTGGAAGATATTAACGAACGTTTGGAGAGTCTGATAGATGAGATGTCGAATACAAGATCCGTTACTTTATTGACTGCGCTGAACACCTATCCGGTCATCCCCGTCCATGCGCATGTCCGTCCGTTCCGCAATTATTGGTTAAACTTGCTCTGCGGTATTGTTTTCCCGATAGGCTTGTTCTTTTATTTCCGTATCTGGGCATTCCGTATCCGTCTGAATAAGGATATGGAGCGGATTATCAAGACAAATGAAGATGTAATTGGAATTATAGAAAGGGATCAGAATAAATAAAAACAAAATAGATTATGGAAAATGTAAAGTTGAATACGATAGAAGAGGCCATTGAAGACTTCAAAGCCGGTAACTTTGTGATTGTTGTGGATGATGAGGACCGTGAGAATGAGGGTGATTTGATAATTGCAGCAGAGAAGATTACACCGGAGAAAGTAAACTTTATGTTGAAGCATGCCCGTGGTGTACTTTGTGCTCCAATTACAGTTTCGCGTTGCAAGGAACTGGATTTGCCGCATCAGGTATCGGATAATACTTCTGTATTGGGTACTCCCTTTACGGTGACTATTGACAAGTTGGAAGGTTGCAGTACCGGGGTTTCTGCGGCAGACCGCGCTGCTACTATCCAGGCGTTGGCCGATCCGGCTTCTACTCCGGCCACTTTCGGGCGTCCTGGCCACATTAATCCATTGTATGCTCAGGAGAAAGGTGTGTTGCGCCGTGCCGGACATACGGAGGCTACTATTGATATGGCACGTTTGGCTGGACTTTATCCGGCGGGAGCCCTTATGGAAATAATGAATGAGGATGGTACAATGGCCCGTTTGCCCGAATTGCGCAGAATGGCAGATGAATTTGGCTTGAAATTGATTTCTATCCGTGACTTGATTGCCTACCGTTTGAAGCAGGAGTCTATTGTAGAAAAAGGAGTGGAAGTGGATATGCCTACAGACCACGGTCATTTCCGTTTGATTCCTTTCCGCCAGAAGTCGAACGGTTTGGAACATGTAGCTTTGTTCAAGGGTACTTGGGAATTGGATGAACCGATTCTGGTGCGTGTACATTCTTCTTGTGCCACTGGTGATATATTCAATTCCAAACGCTGTGATTGTGGCGAGCAGCTGCATAAGGCAATGGAGATGATAGAGAAAGCCGGTAAGGGGGTAGTTGTATATCTGAATCAGGAAGGTCGCGGCATTGGCCTGATGGAAAAAATGAAAGCATATAAATTGCAGGAAGAAGGCATGGATACTGTGGATGCTAATATTTGCCTGGGACATCTGGCAGACGAGCGTGATTATGGTGTGGGTGCCCAGATTCTTCGTGAGATAGGAGTGCACAAAATGCGGCTGATGACCAATAATCCCGTGAAACGTGTGGGCTTGGAGGCTTACGGTTTGGAAATAACGGAGAACGTAGCTATTGAGACTACTCCGAATCCATACAACGAGCGTTATCTCCGTACCAAGAAAGAACGTATGGGACATACACTTCATTTCAATAAGTAACTGTCTTTTTGTTTTCTTATATCAAAGAAAATCGCTTATTTTGCAACCGGATTTGCGTAACAATCATTAAATAGTAACAAAATGAACCAATTATCAGATCGTTTAAACAGTTTGTCGCCTTCTGCGACACTGGCTATGTCTCAAAAGAGCGCAGAGCTGAAGGCTCAAGGCGTAGACGTAATTAACCTGAGTGTGGGAGAACCGGACTTCAATACTCCCGACCACATTAAAGAGGCTGCGAAAAAGGCGATAGACGATAACTTTTCTCGCTATTCTCCAGTGCCGGGTTATCCTGCCTTACGTAATGCAATTGTAGAGAAGTTGAAGAAGGAAAACGGTCTGGAATATACCGCCGCACAAATTTCTTGCGCCAATGGTGCCAAGCAGTCGGTTTGCAATGCAATCCTGGTATTGGTAAATCCGGGTGACGAAGTAATTGTACCTGCTCCCTATTGGGTCAGTTATCCGGAAATGGTAAAGTTGGCTGAGGGTACGCCGGTTATCGTACCTGCCGGTATCGACCAGGACTTTAAGATAACACCTGCACAGCTGGAGGCTGCCATCACCCCGAAGACAAAGGCGCTGATTCTTTGCTCTCCCTCTAACCCTACGGGTTCGGTGTACAGCAAGGAGGAGTTGGCAGGCCTGGCCGCAGTATTGGCAAAGTATCCGCAGGTTGTTGTGATTGCCGATGAGATTTACGAACATATCAACTATATCGGCAAGCATCAGAGCATAGCACAATTCCCCGAAATGAAAGAGCGTACGGTCATTGTGAATGGTGTTTCCAAAGCATATGCAATGACTGGTTGGCGTATCGGTTTCATTGCAGGTCCGGAATGGCTTGTGAAGGCTTGCAATAAATTGCAGGGACAGTATACTTCCGGTCCTTGTTCTGTATCTCAGAAGGCTGCTGAGGCTGCTTATACGGGTACACAAGTTCCGGTGGAGGAAATGCGCAAGGCTTTCGAGCGTCGTCGTGATTTGATTGTAAAGTTGGCCAAGGAAGTTCCGGGTTTCGAGGTGAATGTACCGGAAGGTGCTTTCTATCTGTTCCCTAAATGCGATTCATTCTTCGGTAAATCTGCCGGAGAACGTAAAATCAATGATTCAGATGATTTGGCCATGTATCTGTTGGAAGTGGCTCATGTGGCTTGCGTAGGTGGTGCTTCTTTCGGAGCTCCCGAATGCATTCGTATGAGTTATGCAACCAGCGATGAAAATATAGTTGAAGCTATCCGTCGTATAAAAGAAGCACTGGCTAATCTGAAGTGATTCTAACTTCTTCTACAAACTTATTTTAGCAAGACATCTGTCATGCTGTCACGAACAGTTCGTTTCATCAAAGCGGACTGTTCGTTTTGTTATGACGAACACTTTGTTTTGTTATGACGAACACTTTGTTTTGTTATGACGAACACTTTGTTTCATTATAGCGAACACTCTGTTCCATACAGTATAAACACTTTGTTTTATATTATACGAACATTTTGTTTTCTACTATATGAACACTTTGTTTTATACTTATGGAACAAAGTGTTCATGTCTGTGAACTAACGTATTATCCGTATATAGAAAATAACAATGAGGGGGGTGAAGGTACTGAATTTCACGTGGGGGATATAAAAAAGCGCAGGCAGTTTATCTACCCACGCTTTTGTTTTTGATACTGGGATTGTATTATTCTCCCGGATGAATTGCTTCAGAAGGACAAACATCTGCACAAGTACCACACTCTGTGCAAGTCTCAGGGTCGATATGATAGATATCACCTTCAGAGATAGCGCCAACCGGACACTCGTCGATACAAGTTCCGCAAGCAATACAATCGTCACTAATTACGTAAGCCATTTTCTTTTAGATTTAAATTATTATTAGTACTAATTCGTTCGGCAAAAATAGTGGTTTTCTTTATTACTTGCTATCAATCTTGATTAAAAACGTATAATTTGTATGTCGTCTAAATAAGGAGTCGAGAAAGCGACACAGCATACCGCAGAGACTGAAAAATGTTCGTTTTTGAATTTCGTAAACGAATTGCTCTGATACTATTGGCTTTAGCTGGAGCTTAAGCCGATTTTCAACTTTTAAGAAAGAGTCGGATAGGTAAAAGTAATCACTGCGATTTCTCCTTCTTCGACATTCTCGGTTTGATAGGTACCTTTGAAATGTTCAAAGAACAACTGGTTGATTTTCTGTTGCACTGATACTTTTTGAGAGGCAAACCTGGAATCGGCTATAGGACTGTTCTCTATCCGGCATGCGATGATGTGTTTGTCCGGATGGTTGACCAAGAACATGCTGACTTTGCGCGTTTCTTTGCAGTCGTTCGGATAAAGCAGCATACTTGTCACTATTTGTGTAAGGCGGTTGACGTCGGTATGGATACGCACATCTCCCACCTCTACTTGTAGTTCCAGGAGGATACGGCCTTCACTACGCATTTGTATTAGACAACCTAGTTCGTTGCACCATTCTTTTACATTACAATCCTGCAATTGAAATTTCATCATATTCGCTTCCAGGCGTGAGAGGTCCAATACGTCGTTTACCAGTTGGATAAGCTCACCCGAATTGGTCTGGATAATACCGGAATACTCTTTTCGCTCTTCTTCATCCAGTTCGTTGTCGGTGGAAAGCAGTTGGGAGAAACCGACTACATTGTTCAGTGGAATACGGATATTATAACTCATATTGGCAAGGAAACGGCTTTTTACTTCGTTGGCTTCTTCGGCAATAATTGCCAATTTACGCATTTCCTTCTCATCTTGTTGCAGCCGCTTCCTGCTTCTATACATATGTAGGTTGAAAAGTAACAAGGCTATAATGATGATAATGGAAGTGACCAGACAGATACGGTGAAAAGTGGCTTGCCGCTGTTCTTTCTGGAAAAGCAGTTGGTCCATATTATATAGGCTTTGTATCTGTTCTATCTGTGAGGTGGAGAATACTGTATATAACGAATCTCTTGCCTTGGTTATTTGTTTATAGATAGGAAGTGCGTCGTCCGGAAACCCCATCTTTACTAGTATATCCGCTTTCTGAAGTCCATAAATCATGGCATTATCCAGTGAAATAGGGGTTACAAGTTCAATGGCGTCTTCTAAATAAACCAAAGCTTTGTCGTATTCTTTTGTCAGTTGGTAATATTCGGCATATGCTGCCAAACGTATCAACCGATAAGGAAGAAATGAAGATGTACTGAGATGCCGCTCTGCTTTCTGCAAATATTCCCATGCTTCCGCAGGACGTTGAAGGCGGGTATAGTAAAGGGCGTATTGTAAATCTATGAGCAGATACAAATTGGTATAGCCGTTTGTCAGTACGGTGGTGCCTTCTTCCTGCAATCTGTTTTTTGCATTGTTGAGTTCCTCCAGATACCGGAACATGTTGTCATTGTCATGCAGATATGAGTAAGCCAGTACCGCTTTTGTCAATAAATCAATCTGAGTGGCAAGGGAGGAATCCGGACTTGTCAGTTCAAAAGCCTTGTTTAGGTAGGTGATTCCTTCTTTGTAACGTAAGGTATTGAAATATCCAGTCATCAGGCATAGGCATGCTTCGCGCATACCGTCATGGTTGCCAAGACTTTGAGCCTTGTCGTACATGTCTTGTGCTTGTTTGAGGGCTAATTCAATCTTCTGGCTGATGACATAGAATTCTATCATCATCTTTTTGCCTCTGAAGTAATGACGGTAGTAGTTGTGCTCTTCAGACAACTGTTCGAGCCTCCTCAGCCATTGTTCTGCATGTTTTTGGTCCAGTAGGTTGTAGTAATAAATAATGTGCGCATATATGGCCGCACTCTGGTAAAGTATATTTTTCTGGGCGATGGCCTCTTCCAATAATTTGTTCTCGTAATAGATGAATGTCGGTGACAGTTGGTCAAGCAGTGCTATCTGATATAGGGTTTCCAATCTGGTGGTATCGGCTGGGGAGGCAAGATATATACGTAGCAGGCTATCCTTGGCTTCTGTCCGTCGCACATCTGCGTGTGCGGACGGTAACAGCCAGCATAAGGCAATGAGCAATGTAAATATCTGTTTCATTTCTTATTCTCCTTTCTGCCTGTCTGGCTTATGGGGTGGGTGAAGCAGAAGCGTGAGCCTTCGGCATACTCTGAATCAATCCATATTTGTCCGCCGATATGCTCTATGATAAGTTGGCATATGGAGAGTCCCAACCCACTGCCTTGAGCATTCTCATTCAGCTTTTCAAAACGTTGGAAAATGTTGGCTTGCTTGTCTTTGGGAATGCCGCAACCGGTATCTGTTACGGTGAATAGTACGGTATCGTCCGTTTCTTTTTCCAGCTTTAGGACAATGCTGCCTTGTGGGGTAAATTTGGTAGCATTTATCAGTAGGTTAATCAGGACTTGCTGCAGGCGTGAGTCGTCAGTCTCGATGGGCATTTCTTCCAGCTCGGTGGTGAATGTAAGTTCAGCTTGTGTCTGTTTCACTTTGTTCACGGTATCTATCACGTTTCTGCAGATGCTTACGGCATCATGTTGTGCAATACAGAATTGCAGTTTGCCGAATTCAAGACTCGATAGATCTATCACGTCGTTAATAAGCTTCAGCAATAGTTCTGAGTTCTGCTGGATAACTTCATTGCACTGACGGCGTGTCTCATCGTCCAGTCCCTCTTCCGTCAATAGGGATGAAAAGCCCGATAATGCATTGAGCGGGGTACGGATTTCGTGGCTCATGTTCGAGAGGAACACGCTTTTTGCACGCATGGCATTTTCGGCATTTATCCGTGATGTTGCCAGTTTTTGGGTGGAGAGCTTCACCTTTTCCCGCTGCCTTTTGAGTAGGATGGCAAGTAGAACAAATAACGTTACTAATGCCATCGTTCCTACCAATATGCTGGTTATGATTTTATTGTATTCGTTATTGCTGGCCGTCTCTATCTTATCTACCTGGTATTTTGCCTTTATCGTATTGATTTGCCGGATATAGCTTTGTGAAGCCAGTGTATCTATAGGAGGATACAATTCCTGGTAGATTCGGCAGGCTTCCATGGCCATGCCTTGTATTTTGCAGAGATAGATTTTTTCCAGCGAAGTCCAGCGGTAATACGTGGAGCGTTTATTACCGGAGTATTCTGCTTGCAATTTGGAGTAGATGTCCAGAGCTTGTTTCCAGTATTGTTTGTCCCAATTTCCCATGGCTCTATAGTAGGCGGCAGTGGTATAATCCAAGTGAAACCGGTAGAACTTCTCTGGGTGCAGTTGGTAGATGGAATCCATTTTGTGGAGCCAGATGTTTGCTTCATCAAGATAGTCTTGTGAGAGGTGTCCATGGGAAACGGCAAAATTAGTCTTTTCGATGCAGAAAAAGAAGTCTGTCGGGTAGTCAGGTTCCTGATATAATAATTTCTCCAGTTCTTCCAGGATTTTTTCCGCTTCTTCCAGACGTCCTTTCCGTTGCAGAACGTTGGACATTTTTAAAAGAAGCTGTGTCCTATATGG
>OJJY01000475.1_pt1 | contig 15392 bp, 10 predicted proteins | sample 1596421 | NCBI WGS metagenome assembly OJJY01 (sample SAMEA4350151, study PRJEB24818) | metagenome | biome: human; feature: gut; material: faeces | place: Denmark | collected 2013-09 | reverse complement strand
TTTATCAGCTGTATATATCTTGAAGAGGAGGCATATAAATCTGTCAATGCACGATTTGTGCACATCATCTAAAGATTTTTTTTTTTTTCTAGCAGAATACGGCATACGACGTTCGCTTTAGTATCGTGGGCTCGGAGATGTGTATAAAAGCCAGCCGCCCGTGCCGATGTAGCGGTCCCCTTCCAGCGAGTCAATGCTGACCCGTGTCGTGGCGATGGCATAGCCGTAGCTGAGCAGCAGGGTCAGCCCCAGCGCTGCGCGGAATTTCGCGTTTTTCAGGAAATACCCAAGCTCCTGCTTCATGCCGGTCACTGGTCGTCCGGCCCAAAGTTGAGGCGTTCTTCCTCCACAACGAGCGGGCGGTTCATGATGCGGGTGTTCATAGCCATGACGTACTCACCCAAAAAGCCCAGGAACGCCAGCTGAATACCACCCATAAAGAAGATGGCGATCATCGTCGGCGCGTACCCGGCGCGGAAGCTCTGCCAGAACAGCAGCTTGGCAATCAGATAGAACAGGCCGACCAGAAAGCTCAGCCCCGCCACCAGGAAGCCCGCGAACGTTGCAATGCGCATACCGGCCTTGGTGTAGCTGGTAAAGCTCAGCATGGCGGCGTCGTACAGGCTGTACCAGTTGTTGTGGGTCTTGCCCGCGCGGCGCTGGGGCTGGGTGTACTCGATTTCCTTGCGCTCGGGGCCCAGCTCGGCCACAATGCCGCGGATGAAGGGCGTCGGGTCCTTCAGGTTGCGCAGCGTCTGGATAAAGCTCTTGTCGTACAGGCCAAAGCCGGTGAACTGCTCGATCTGCTCGCAGCTGCTCATCTTCTTGATGAGCTTGTAGTAGCAGCCGCGCAGCCAGTACATGACCGGGTTTTCCTTGCTCTGGGTCTTGCGGCCAATGACGATTTTGTAGCCCTTTTCCCACTCGGCCACAAACCTGGGGATCATCTCCACAGGGTCCTGGAAGTCGGCGCACATCGTGATTGTGCAATCGCCGGAGGTGTGGATCATGCCGTAGTACGGGCTGTTGAACTGACCGAAGTTCTTGACGTTGAAGATGGCCTTGACGTGCTTGTCCTCGGCGCAGATCTGCCGGATGATGGCACGGGTGCCGTCCTCGCTCTTATTGTCGATGAACAAAATCTCATAGTCGTAGTTCGGGCAGCTCTTGACCAGCTCATCGCGCACAGCCTCATAGATGGGGCGGGCGTTCTGCTCCTCGTTGTAGCAGGGGATCATTACCGAAATCGTCTTTTTCTCACTCATTTTGTCTCTTTCCTTACCCACTCAATGGTTTCGCGGATTCCTTCTTCAAACGGGGTCGCGGGCCGCCAGCCGGTGTCCTCCTGTAAGGCCGACGTGTCCGCCTGCAGGTGCATGACCTGCAGCGGGCCGTAGGGGACCTCCCCCAAGCCCAGCGGCAGCGCCGGGTCGATGGCGTCGCGCAGCGCCTCGATGTAGTCCTTCAGCGGGCGGGCCGTGCCGCTGCCCAGTGGGTAGACCCTGCCGTCCTGTCCGCTGACGGCCAGCGCGTAGAACGCAGCTGCCGCGTCGGCGGCGTACAGGTAGTCCCACTGCTGGATGCCCGCGGTCAGAGCGGGCTTCTCGCCGTGCAGCAGCTTACGGATGGTGCCGCTGATCATCGTGGCCGGACCGTCGTGCGGGCCGTAGACGCTCAAAATGCGCGTCCAGATGTGGGCCATGCCCAGCGTCTGGCACTCGACGCGGCTCATCTGGCCGGCGCACAGCTTGGCCATGCCGTAGCCGTTCTCCGGGAAGCAGGGGGTCTGCGCGGTCAGCACGCCCTCCACGCGGCCATATTCGGCCTGGCTGCCAGCCCCGATAAAGACCTGGCAGCCCAGCTGCGCTGCGGCGCGGCAGGCCGCAATGGTGTAGCGGATGTTCTCGATTTGCGCCGGCATGTCGTTGCGGCCCGGGCCGATCGTGTGCGCCCACGCAAAGTGGAAGAACGCATCGGCCTTTTCCGGGATCAGCTCCGGCAGCGCGGCCAACTCCGCCGCATCGCAGGGCACCACATGCAGCCGCGCGTCCTGCGGCAGCAGCGCCGCCCGCGCGCTGCCCGGGTGGGTGACCGCGTAGACCGTCACGCCCTCCGCCAGCAGCTTTGCACACAGCGCCATCCCGATTGCCCCCGTAGGGCCGGTGATGATGGCGGTGTGGATTTGTCTTTGAATGCTTGCCATTTTTGAATCACGCACTCCCTTACACTTCCGGCATCAGCGGGATGAACATCTGCTTTTCCAGCTCCTCACGCGGCAGGAAGGGGGCTAGGTCCTCCAGCGGTGGGCTGACCAGCGTGCCGTCGGGCAGGCGCTTGGTGCTGCTCTTGGGCTCCCAGACCTGCTTCGTGTCGGTGAAAATTTCGCAGAAAGCCGGGCCGTCCAGTGCCAGCACCGTGTCCACGGCCTGCTTCATCTCGGCGTTGCTGTGGGCGCTGTAGTAGGGGTAGCCAAACGCCTTTGCAATCTTTTCAAACTCCGGGAAGGACAGGTCGCCGCTCTCGGGGCCGATGCCGACCTTGCAGTGCTCCTTGAAAAGGTTGTTCTGCGTCAGGCGGATAGAGTGGTAACCGTTGTTGTTGATGAGGAAGATTTTGATAGGCAGCTTGTTCGTCAGAATGGTCTGCAGCTCCTGCAGGTTCATCATGATGGAGCCGTCGCCCTCAAGGCAGATCGTCTGGCGGCGTCCGCCGCCGATGCAGGTGCCAATGGCTGCGGGCAGACCGTAGCCCATGCTGGCAATGGCGCTGTTGTTTGCCATCCGGCTGCCCTTCTGGATGACATACGCCTGGTTACCGACGACACAGCACGCACCGTTGGAGACCGCAGTCAGGCTGTTCTCCGGCAGGCGACTGCTTAAATAGCGCACAAAGGCGTAGACGTTGGCGGTCTCGCCGTTTTCCTCCCACTGGCGGGGCAGCACGGCGGGGTAGTCGCGTTTCCAGCGCTGGCAGGTGGCCAGCCACTCGCCGCCCGCGTTCACGGGGGCCGCGGCGACCTTATCCAGCTTGGTCAAAAAGTCCTTCGCGTCGGCCCAGACCGGCATTTCGACGTGCAGGGTCGGCTTTTTCAGCTCGGCCTGGTCAATGTCCACCATGATGACCTCTGCCGCGCGGGCCCAGGTCTTCCAGTTGTAGCCGACCTGGCGGATAGAAATGCGCGTGCCTACGGCCAGAATCAAGTCTGCGTTTTGGATAGCCCAGTTGCCCGGGCGGTCACCCATGTTGCCGGCGCGCCCGCAGTACAGCGGATTGTCATCCTCGATGAGGTCCACGGCGTTCCAGTAGGTGACGATGGGGATGTTGAGCTTTTCCGCCACGGAGCGGAACGCCGCATACCCGCCGGACAGGCGGATGCCATAGCCCGCGTGGAACACGGGCCGTTTGGCGTTCTTGATTTTTTCCAGAATCGTCCGGATCGTGGCGTCGTCCACCGACGGGGGCAGCTGGGCGTCATCCTCGGCGGGGTCGTAGCCGCGCAGCTCGTCAGTCTCGATGTAGCCGCCTTGGAAGTTGACCGGGATGTCCAGCCAGACCGGGCCGGGGCGGCCCGTTGTAGCCAAATGCCACGCCTTTTCCAGCAGGTAGCGAATGTCCTTGGGGTCCTCCAGCATGGCGGCGAACTTCGTCATGTACTGGACGGACTTGGTGATGTCGTACTCCTGGTCGCCCATGGCGCGCAGCGGCGTACCGGTGTACTGCAAGGCGTACCGGGCCGTGGTGTCATAGCGCACCTGGCCGGAGACGATGAACATGGGGATGGAGTCCAGCCAGCCGCCCACGACGCCGGTCAGCGCGTTGGTGCCGCCGGGGCCGGTGGTCACACAGACCGCCGCGATCTTATTTTCCAGCCGGGCGTAGGCTTCCGCCGCAATGGCGCAGGCCTGCTCATGGTGGTTGTAGGTCACATGCAGCCGGGGGTTATGGCCCAGCGCATCGTTCAGGTGCATAGCGCCGCCGCCCACGACGGAGAAAACATCCGTCACACCGCGCGCCGCCAGAAAGTCCGCCACATAATCCGCTAAACGCTGTTTCATTGGGTTGCTCCTTCTTACTTTGTTTTCTTGAAAACCGGATGCCCATCGTTACCCTTCTGCCATGTGAGCAGTTGGGTCACTTCATCTTCATCTCGATTTTCTTTGTTTTCCTCTTTGGCATTGTCGGAAAGCTGTCTGACCAGATAGTCACCGTTGATGGCCTCCGCATCACCGTAGGCAATGTCCTGCCCCTGCTGGGACGGCGTCTCAAAGGCGCTCTTTCCGCTGCCCTGTAGCTGGTAGATTTCTTCTTCCCGGGTATCCTCGCTGCCGCTGATGGCCGCAGCGCTCTGCTGGCCCGTCAGCGTTCCCACGCTAACACAGTTGAAGATTCGGCCATCGAAGTCGTTTGCAATACCGCCCGCGCGGGTGGCCGTAACGGCTACATCTGTGTAGCAGTTCACGATCCTTGCCTCCTTGCCCACAGAGCCGCCCGCAATCGCACCGGCATATTTGCCGCGGATAGTGCCGCCCTCAAGGCCCAAGTTGTACACCTGACCGCCCAGGCAGCTGAACAGGCCCACGTTTTCGCCGTTACTCTGCTTCAGATTCAGGTTGCGGATGACATGCCCGGCACCGTTGTACACGCCATAGAAACAGTGCTCGTTCTCCGCATCACCGATAGGCTGCATATTCTGCCTGTCCAGATCAATATCGGCGGTCTGCTCGACGTACTGGCCCTTAAAGGTCATGCCATCGCTGACAAGCTCTGCAAAATGCAGCAGGTCTGCGGCATTCTCAATGCGATACGGGTCCTCATAGGTTCCCTCGCCGTCCAATGCAAATTCAATCTGGCTGGCCTTGTCCCGCAGCTTATACACGGTCACGTCGTCGAACTCCCCAAGCTGCTCATACTGCGTCGGCAGCAGTTCGGCAAACATGTCCTCGATCTTGCGCTGCTCCAGCGGCTTTCCGTTGCGGAACACCTTCTCTTGAGTCTCCTTGCAGTCCGGGATGTCCTTCCAGACCACAATGTCTGGGAGGTTTTCCTCCAGCAGCGCCTTTTCCTCCTGCACGTACTTATCATCCACTACGTCGTAGAACAGAACTGGGACGAATGTGTTCATATTGTAGTTGTCCGTCAAAATATTGAAAATTTTGACGTAGGGGTAACCGAAGATGCCGGAATCCTCCGTCATGCTTTCCTCGATCAGCTGCGTGATGCCTTCAAACATCTCCTTGTCCTCTTTGGAAAATTTGAAGCCCTTCAGTGCCGGGATGTCCGTGCTGTACGTCTTGTAATTTCGGGGTTTTTCTTCAGTGCCCCACCACGCATAGGAGCAGATGACTTTCTGCGCCATGCAGGTGATTGACAGTACAATACAACCAACGATGGCAATGCCCCGGACAGCCAGCTCAATCCAAGTATCTATACCGCAGAAGGAAAGCACCGTCGCCAGTACCGCCGGGACTGCAACCATCGTGCAGAAGTACGGGATGCTGCTGGTGCCGGACGACATAATACCGGAGTACATCGTAGCCAGCGCTGCACAGAACAGCCAGAACATTCCCTCTGCCTGACTGTTCTCTCCCTGACTGCCAACTCTTGCACCATAGCGGACCAACTGCAAAATTGTCAACAGCAGGACCACAACGTAGAACTTCCCCTGTACCGCCTGCCAAACGTCTGTGCCGCGGTAGAGATCATGCAGGAAGTCACTGTTGCCGGAGTTTGCCCCGCCGCAAAAAACAAAGGTCGCCGCCCACGTAAACAGCAGCAGAAGGATGCTGCCCGCCGGGAGCATCACGCGGCTGCCGCGGACCTTGCGCTTTACGCAGAGATACAACAGCAACGCCGTCAGCACCGCGTCGATCAGCAGAATTGCCTGCATCTCCGGACTCTTGCCCAGCAGCTCCAGGAAGGAGGAAATCTCCTTCTCAAAATTGACATAGAGCAGGAGCAACAGCAGCGGGAACAGCAGCGACTGGGCGCGGAGCGCCTTTTCCCGGGACGCTGACACGCCCGTATTTACTGCAAGCAGCACCGCGGCCACAGCGATCAGCCAGTTCTGCACCTTGAGCAGGGCCATGGAAAGACCGCCAAACAGAATCGTAAAGATGCTGCCCTTGCCGCCCGTGTGCATGAACACCTGCTCCACAAATGGGACGAATGCACCGTTCGCCAGCAGATAGGCCGCGGCCACGGCCAGCGGAATCACCGCACCCGCGACTACAAAAAGGCAGTACCAGCCAAAGCGAGCATCCTTTTTGCGGATGCAGTAAAACGCCAGCGCTGCAAAATACACGATGCCCGACGCCAGAAAAATCGTCTGCTTATTCAGAAAAACCAATCCCAGCATAAAGCCGGCCCCAAAAATTTTGGTGTACCTCTGCTTGCTTGTGTCCGCCTCCTGAAAGCCGATGACGCAATACAGAAGCAGAATCGAAAGAAGAGCAACCGTTTGGTTATAGTCGCCCAGCAGGTCATAGACAGACGACGCGCAGAGCATGACCGAAAACAGACACGCCACAAACGTGCTGACCACATTGATATATCGCGAGATCAGCCGGAACAGCAGCGTAAAAATGGTAGCACGCTGCAACAGCCACCAGAGGCGATACAGCAAGAGGCTCCCAAACGAGAGTTTCCACAGCACTGCATCGACCAGCAGATTCAGCGGGGGCAGATAATAGTAGAAGTCCCGGTACGGCACCTTGCCGTGCCAGATCAGCTCCACATAATTAACGTTCCACCCTTCACTGATGGGGAACGTATTGTTTGCATAAATGGCCGAGTAGCCTATCACGGCCAGAAAGAGAACCGCCGACAGGATATTTCGTACTACGGTTGTTTTTTTGTATGCAGATATTCTCTGCACATTCAGCTGTACCGCTGCTTGCATTTCCTTCACATTCCTTCCCTTGTTTCGCCGCTGCGTTATTCTTACGGGGCAAAGCGTATGTACCGATATCGATTACTTTTCCTTAAACGTCCACAGCTTATTAATAATGAAATTCAGCGGAATCGTAATCAGCAAGTTTACAATCGGTGCAATCGTTTTGCTCACGCTGAAGAACGCAACCTCTATCCAAAGCAAAACATTAGAAAGGATCGACGTGCCGCCGTAGCTGACATAGGTCTTGCCCAGCCGCTTGAGCTTGCTGCGCCAGTCATTGGCGTTGCCAGTAAAGACAAACTTGTCATTCCAGAAAAAGGCGTTGGCAATGCTCAGAATCGTGCCCAGGATGCTGCCGACCATATACAGATCCGGGCTGATCCACAGGAAGATATAGTAGACCGCCATGGATACAGCCGTGTTGCTTACGCCCACCAGGCCGAACTTGATGAACTGCTTGAACAGCTCCACAAATTCCTCTTTATTTTTTGCGCCCAGCAGGGCCAGCAATTTCTGCATAGTATATGTTTCCTTCCGTTATTCGGTTTCCTCCACAGCACCCTCACTGGCAACCACCAGGTTTGTCACCGTGAAGGTGCCGTTTTTGCGCGAGGACGCATCATAAACCGCCATCGGACCGTCATAGCTCACATCGATTTGGGTCTGGCCGGGAACCACATCTACCGTGTAGCACATGGTCTGCCCCTCATGATCAATCTTAATATCCGTCTGCTTCTGCTTCCCGGTTGTACCATCAGCATCTTCCAGATTCGGTGCTTCAAACGTCATCGTATAGGCGCGCTTCAAATCCATGCCGTAGCCTGTCTGGAATGTGACCGTCATCCTTTGCGTAAATGGCGCGTGGTTGTAAATCATAATATACGCACCGCGGCCGCTCCATATTGCCTCTACCGGGTTGCCGTCGCTGTCCAACACGTCCTTCTGCTGGATGCCTTCGGCATCCAGTCGGCCGTTGTAGCTGTAGTCAAAGCCCCAGTTGTGGGTGCGCTGCCACAGCTGCTGGCCGCCCACACCGGCCACGACCACCACAGCAGCCAGTACCACGGTAGCTCGCATCTGACGTCGGGACACCGCCGCACGCTTTCCAGTCGCTGTGCGGTGCCGAAGGCCGCGCACAGCCTCCGCAAAGCACCACACAGCCAGAACAATCATGGCTGCATGGTACAGGGAATTACGCACGGTGAACAGCGGTTTGGGGGTGTCTGCCCGGAACAGCGGCAGCGGGATTGTAAACAGCACCAGCAGCGCATACGGCAGCACATTGTCCCTGCGTAGGTTTTTTTCCTGCGCAAAGAACAGCAGCAACGGAATCAGGAACAGGCAGAACACATAGTCATACTGGGACTGGAACATCAGTATTGCAAGCACAATGCTGGTGACGCACTTCCACTCGCAGTCCATAAACATTGCGCAGATCAGCAAAAGCGCCGCCATCATAAAGCCCCAAATCGCATAGTTTCCAAAGGCCAAGCGCGTTCCTGTAAAATGGTCTATAAGGCGGCCGACGCTCTGAATGATGTTCGGGAATCCATTTCCGACCCAGGGGTTGACATTGTTCTCGCTAAAAGCGAACAGGACGCGAATCCACAGCGTCAGTCCATACAGTCCCTCGTTGAAGAAGAACAGCGGAAAAATAAAGCATACAATACCGTAAATCACCGTGCGGATCGCAGCGATATAGTTTTTATCCTTCAGCAGCAAAACACCTAAAAAGGCCGGGTAGAGCTTTAATCCTGCCGCCACAGCAAGCGCCAGACAGGCCAGCTCCCGCAGAATCGGATTTTGGGAATTGCGGTACAGGACAAAGAACACCATCAACGGCCAGCACAGCAGCAGAATATTGCCACGCTCCAATCCGCACAGCACGCCGTAGCTGAATACGATGCAGAGCATCAGCAGATCACGCCGCCCGTCGCAGCCGCGGGTCGCACGCTCCGCCATAGCAATCATGCCCAAAACTACCAGTACAACAAAGAAGATAAACAACAGCATCGTTGCCTGCTGCAGACGCAGATCCTGCTCCGAGCCCTTCATATTGGTGGAACTCTGGAGGGACTGTGCCCACTTCTCCGACTGCGACTCCGGCACGAAGCGATACAGCACATAGAAAAGCAAATTGGCAAGTGGCGGATACAGCGTGCCAAACAGGCCATACGGCATACGTCCCTTCACGTACTCAATGCTGTGGAAGAAGTCCATGCCGGTATCCGAGGGGTCATGAAAGAAAAACTGATGCACCAGCTCTCCACGGCTCACCAGAAAAATTGCCAGCAGCACCGCCAGACAGGCCACCGTCGCCCAGCAGTAGATCTGCATAGGCGTCAGCCGTCTGTTTTTGTCCAACCGCAGTCCGGGTGCGCGGGTCGTTTTCACTTTTTGCTGCATCATAGGGGTCCGTACCTCGTTGTCAAAATTTTACTGATTCACAGCCTCGATAATCGTCTTGGCCATGTAGTCGATCATCTCGTCGGTCATGCCGGGGTAAACGCCGACCCAGAAGGTATTGTTCATGATAAAGTCGGTGTTGGTCAGCTCGCCCGCCACGCGGTAGGCGTCGGTGCCGCGGATCTGGTCAAAGCAGGGGTGCTTGATGAGGTTGCCGCTGAACAGCAGACGGGTCTGCACGTTGTGGCTCTCCACATAGCGGGTCACGGCGTTGCGGTCCAGACCGCTCTCCGGCTTGACAGAGATCAGGAAGCCGAACCAGGACGGGCGGCTGTTGGCAGCCGGCTCCGGCAGGATCAGCTTGTCGGCGGCGGGCTCCAGCGCGGCGCGCAGGCGGTCCCAGTTGTGGCGGCGGCGCTCGATGAAGGTGGGGAACTTCTTCAGCTGCTCGCAGCCGATGGCGGCCTGCATGTCAGTGACCTTGAGGTTATAGCCAAAGTGGCTGTAGACGTACTTGTGGTCGTAGCCCTTGGGCAGTTCGCCGAACTGACCGTCAAAGCGGTGGCCGCAGAAGTTATCCTGGCCGGAGGGGCAGATGCAGTCGCGGCCCCAGTCGCGGAAGGAGAGGATCAGGCGGTTCAGCAGCGGGTTGTTGGTGTAGACGCAGCCGCCCTCGCCCATTGTCATGTGGTGCGGCGGGTAGAAGCTGGACGTGCCGATGTCGCCCCAGGTACCGGTAAAGCGGGTCTCGCCGTTGATGGTGTACTGGGTGCCCAGCGCGTCGCAGTTGTCCTCGACCAACCACAGATTATGTGCATCGCAGAACGCCTTGACTGCGGACAAGTCAAACGGATTGCCCAGTGTGTGGGCGATCATGACAGCCTTCGTCTTGGGGGAGAGGGCGGCCTCGAGCTTGGTGACGTCGATGTTGTACTGGGGCACGGTCACATCCACAAACACGGGCACAGCGCCGTACTGGATGGCCGGGGTCACGGTGGTGGGGAAGCCGCAGGCCACGGTGATGATCTCGTCGCCCTTCCTGATCTGGCGGTCACCCAGCTCGGGGGCGGTCAGCGCCATGAAGGCGATCAGATTGGCGGAGGAACCGCTGTTGACCAGATGGGCGAACTTAACGCCGATCCACTTGGCAAATTCCTTCTCGAACTGGTCGGCAAAGCGGCCCGTCGTCAGCCAGAAGTCCAGCGTGGCGTCGGTCAGGGCGCACATTTCCTTCTCGTCAAAGACGCGGGCAGCGTAGGTGATACGGTCCCCCTCCTGATAGGGGGTCTTTTTCTCCTTGAAGTCGTGATAATACTCGGCGACCATCGCCTTGATCTGCTCGCGGGCTTCTGCCTCATTCTTCCATGCCATAGGTTTTGCTCTCCTTTTTTATTGCTTTTCGTAGTAGTAATAAGTAATTGGGTTCGTGCCGCCAGCCGATGTGAAGGTCGTCTGCAGCTGGTATCCGAGCATGTCGGGCGTGTAGCCATTCTGCCCCAGATAGACCCCCAGTATGTCATCCACGACAAAGCTCGGCTGGGCCTTCAACTCTGCCAGAATATGAGGGAGTAATTTTTCGGTATCTGCCACGCCGTAATCCGCAGCATCCACATAATGTCCGTAGTTGTCCCAGCCTGCTGCATGGTAGATGATTCCCACATCGCGGCCAACCGCAAAGGTGTTGTCCGGTATATTGGCAGAGAAATTCTCCACCTCCGCATAGATGCCGCGGGTGCTGAACGCACCGCGCTCCTGCAGGATCACTGTATTCATCACGCCGCCGGGCAGCTGTGCCGTAAGCACGCAGAGCACCAGCAGCACGGCCAGTCCCACAGACTGTGCCGCCGTGCAGTACAGGCCGCCCAGCTTCTTGCGTAGCCCCTCCCCGTCCGTCAGCGCCTGCAGCGGGAAGCACAGGCAAAGCAGTGCCTCCGGCAGGCAGATCTCCAGATTCATCCAGGCGGAGCGGTTTGCATAGTAACTGAACGATACCAGCCCCAGTACCGACAGACAGGCCGCAAATGGGGCAATGTTCTCCGTTTTGGCTATTCTTCCGATAGCGGTTGTCTGAAACAGCGACCATGCCAGCACGGCCAGCATAAGCAGCAGCACAAACACCCATGGGCGCACGCCTAGCTCAAGCGGGTAGCCGATGGAACCATCCATATAATTGCTGCTGTACAGCGGGTAGAAAAACACCTTGAAGATCGGTGCTCCGCCGCAGGCCAGGTTATACAAATTTGTCAGGCCAATGGCCCCCAGCACCGCCAACACAGCGCCCAGCAGCAGCGCACCATAGCGTTCCCACTGGCCGCGGGCGTACCATGGCTCCTGCTGCCACCAGCGGACGATGCAGCCCGCGCACCAGCCGATGATACAGAACAGACCGCTCTCGGTGCTCCACAGCACTGCCAGCATGCACAGAAGCCAGCCGCCCCAGAACCGAGCCGTTTTTTTCGACTGCTTTTTCCGCAAACAGAACAGCATATAGGCCGCCAGCAACATCGGGAATACCAAACGGTGAGGCTGCAGCTGCCAGTAATTCGTCCGTCTGTATGCAAACGGAATGACCGGCACAACCAGTGCCATCAACAGGCGTACCCAGTTCTTTTTTATCAGGTGATGGATGCAGTACAGCATGGCCAGATCCGTCACAACGCCGACCAGCGCGATCAGGAATTGAATAACAACAGCCTTTGCACCGAAGATCTTCATCGGCAGCAGGAAGAACAGTCCGTAGTGGCCGTAGATGCCTGTCGTCAACTCCTCATAGGGGATGCCGTCAGCCACGTTGTAGATGCTTTCCAAATACGCCTCACCGTGGTACGGGTCTCCCTCAAACGTATTGACGATCCATACGCCCAAGAAGTACATCACTGCCGAAAGGCCGTAGCCGCCCCAGGTCACCCACCGCGGGCAATCCTTACCCGTCAGCAGCAGATAGACTGCTGCAGCAAAAAAGAGCACCGTAAGCAGGTAATACAGCGGCACCAACTGCGGTGTCGTCAGGGATGACTGCACCGCTGTAGGCCCCGCAAACTCCTTGGATACACCAATGTTCGCGTAATAGATAAGGTAAGTGGCTGTCACCAGCGCAGATGCCACAAGGGCCGCTGCCGCGCCGCGGCCCTGCAGACGCGCGTCGCAGGCTCGCACAAAGCCGCGCTCCTGCGGCAGAATGCGGGCAAAAAGGTTGCCGAACAGCAAAAGCGAAATGCCGAACAGCACCAAAACCACGGCATAGTTGACCATGTTGCTGTTGATGGGCCACGGCTGGCCGCCCCATACATGCGTCAGCCAGGAAATCAGATAGACTCCGCCTACCAAAGCCGAAATGACATAAGCGCTTGCTATGCTCCTCTGTTCCTTTGTCATTTCTGCCCCTCTAAGAAGCTGTTGATTTCCTTTTCCATCTCCGCCGGGACGTCGCCGTTGGCAAGCCAGATCTTGCTGAAGGCGACGGTCTTTTCCATGCACTCGGCCATGTGCCAGCGCGGAGTCCAGCCGAAGGTCGTTTTCAGCTTGCTGCAGTCCAGCTTCAGGAAGTTGGCCTCGTGCGGGGCATTGGCCTCGGCCTGATTCTCCCAGGCGGCGTCGCCGCCCCAGGCCCGGCAGAACAGATCCACCAGCGTGCCGGTGGTGACGCAGTCGCAGTCGTCGGGGCCTACGTTATAGTAGCCCGCAAAGCGGCTGTCCTCGTACTGGCGCTGGGCGATCAGCAGGTAGGCCGCCAGCGGCTCCAGCACATGCTGGTACGGGCGGGTCGAGTAGGGGTTGCGCACGCCGATCTTACGGCCCGCGGCCATGGCGCGGACGCAGTCGGGGATGATGCGGTCATTGGCAAAGTCGCCGCCGCCGATGACATTGCCCGCGCGGGCCGTCGAGACGGCCACGGTCTTATCGGCAAAAAAGCTGTTGATGTAGGAGTGCGTCGCCAACTCCGAGCAGCTCTTGCTGTTGGAGTAGGGGTCGAAACCGTCCAGCGGCTCGTTCTCGCGGTAGCCCCAGGCCCACTCGTTGTTGTGGTAGACCTTGTCGGTGGTGACGTTCAGCACCGAGCGGGGCGCTCTGCCCTGCTGCCGGGCCAGCCGCACACATTCCAGCAGGTTGACCGTACCCATAACGTTCGTCTCATAGGTGTAGCGCGGGTCCTTGTAGCTGTCGCGCACGATGGGCTGCGCGGCCAGGTGCAGCACAATGTCGGGCTGCGCCGCGTCAAAAGCGGCCTTCAGCGCGTCAAAGTCGCGGATGTCGCCGATGACGCTGTGCATCTTGTCCTCGACGCCGGCGATGGAGAAAAGGTTCGGCTGCGTCGGCGGCTGCAGGCTGTAGCCCGTGACCTCGGCCCCGGCCATCAGCAGCATCTTGCAGAGCCAGCTGCCCTTGAAGCCGGTGTGACCGGTGACGAACACCCGCTTGCCGCGGTAAAATTCAGGATCGTAATGTACCATCATCAATCCTCCCACTTCTTCCAGGGCGCGTTGCCGGTGGCAAGCATTTTCTCCAGGGTCTGCTTCTCGCGGGCGGTGTCCATGCACTGCCAGAAGCCCTTGTGGATATAGCTCATCAGCTGACCCTCCTCGGCCAGCTTCTGCAGCGGCTTCTGCTCAAAGACGCAGGCGTCGCCGTCCAGATAGTCGAAAATCTGCGGCTCCAGCACCATATAGCCCGCGTTGATAAGCGCGCCGTCACTGGCCTTCTTTTCACGGAAAGAACGGACAGAATTATCCTCGGCAATATCCAGAACGCCCTTCTGCTGCTCCTGCTGAACGGCGGTCAGCGTGGCGATCTTGCCGTTCTCGCGGTGGAATGCCACCAGCTTGGCAATGTCCACATCGCAGACGCCGTCGCCGTAGGTCATCATGAAGGTCTCATTGCCGATGTAGGGACGAATGCGTTTGATGCGCCCGCCGGTCATCGTGTTGAGGCCGGTGTCCACAACGGTGACCTTCCACGGCTCGGTGTGGTGGTTGTGGACGATCATCTCGTTCTGGCCGCGGGTGAAATCAAACGTAATATCGCTGGTATGCAGGAAGTAATCCGCGAACCACTCCTTGATCATGTGCTGCTTGTAGCCCGCGCAGATGACAAAGTCGTGAAAGCCGTAGTAGGAATATTCCTTCATGATATGCCACAGGATGGGCATGTTGCCGATTTCGATCATCGGCTTGGGCTTGTAGACGCTTTCTTCGCTGATGCGCGTGCCAAGGCCGCCAGCCAGAATTACTACTTTCATAGTGCGCTCCTTTATTGTTTTGTGAGCCGGTCAGTCCGTCGATGACCGGTTTTTGTCCCGTGCGCTCTGCCTCGTTTGAGCAATTTTACACACTTATTCATAATAGGGAGTATAACACACACGCTCTGTAATTGCAACAATTTACGCCCGTCTGCGCCGTGCCAAAATCATCGGTTCAAAGTCAATATTTTTGTCCAGAACCCACAAAAGGCCATCATTCGCACATTTTTTGCGCTTTTGCGTGCCAGATTTTACATACTGTATTTCCGCAAAAAAATTCCCCGCCGCCGGGGTGCGGCGGGGGGATTTTCATGGTGGAGCTGTAGGGAGGCGGCACCCTCGGCGACCCGGGCCGTCCGCCTTACTGCTGCTGCTTAAAATAATACACTGCACCGACAAGGCCGGCGTCGTTCTGGAGGGCTGCGGCCCTGACCTCAAGGCCCTCGGCGAAGGCGGGCATGATGCTTTTGCGCACCTGCGCGGCCAGCGGGTCGATCAGAAGCGCCTGCTGTGCGCTGACGCCGCCGCCAATCAGAATCAACTGCGGGTTGAAAATGTGCACAAGCCCCGCCAGTCCCTGTGCGATCTCGCTGATCCAGCCGTTGAGCACAGCCAGCGTGCGGGCGTCGCCAGCGGCGGCAGCCTCAAAAATCGCACGCCCGTCGGGCGCGTCCAGCCCGGCCTTCTGGGCGCTGCGGACCAGCGCCGTTGTGGCGGCGTACCGCTCATAGCAGCCGATAGCCCCGCAGGTGCAGGCCACGCCGTCCAGCGCGTGCAGCCGGAAATGCCCCAGCTCACCGCCAAGGCCGCGCGCACCCTCCAGCAGACGTCCGCCGGTCAGGATGCCGCCGCCGACGC
>OJJY01000474.1_pt1 | contig 15413 bp, 13 predicted proteins | sample 1596421 | NCBI WGS metagenome assembly OJJY01 (sample SAMEA4350151, study PRJEB24818) | metagenome | biome: human; feature: gut; material: faeces | place: Denmark | collected 2013-09 | reverse complement strand
GCGTCAAGCCTTTCAGTACCCTCACGGCCCTGCTCTGTAAGGCGGTGCGGGCGTATCTGGACAAGGACGAGGTGCTCTACAGCTACTCGACAGACGCCCGCGACGCGCTGGGTGTGCCGAATGCCCTCTACAACTGCGTGGCATCCTTCCAGCGCAAGCTGCCGCTGACGGCAGATGCCCCGCTGGCCGAAGTGGCCGTGGGCGTGGACGCTGACCTGAAAGAGAACCTTTCCGCTGAGCGAAAACTGTTCCGTATTGCGGAGCAGATGGGCTGGGTCTACCGGGTCTACCAGCAGAAAGCCAGCCTCAGCATCAAAAAGCGCATCTTCCAGATGGGCGAGTACATCAGCGGCTTCCCGGCGGACTTCTGGGTGAGCTATCTGGGCGACCCCTTCGCCCCGTCCAGCCCGGAGCTGACCCGGTACATCGAGGACTTCCAGACCTGGGTGCCGGCGGACGGCGCTTCCATCGGTCTGGAATGCACCAGCCTGCATGGCATCATCACCCTCTGCGTCAAGAACAAGGTGCCGCGCCCCGGCTTTGCCGAGGCTCTGCGCGCCGCGTTCGAGGCCGAAGGCATCAAGGTGCTGGAAGCCGCAGAGCTGGGCGCAGACAATACATAAGATCAAACCTCTCTGTCGAGCGGAGCGAGACGGAGAGGTTCCTTTTCATCCAGAACGTAATTTTTACATCAAATTTTCATGCGTCATACTTTTGCGAAAAAATCGCCTGAAAAGCCGATTTTTCCCTTGCGTCCAACAGTTTGCCGTGGTAGGATAGGTCGAATGTGAACGAAACACACTGGGAAATGGACAAAAGTGAGGAAAATCGTATGGAAAAAAATAAGAACAGCGGCGCGGCACTGGCAAGAAAGATGGCAGTGTCTCTGGTTTGCGGTCTGGCGGCAGGCTTTGCCTTTATGATGCTGCGCGAAAAGCTCGTGGCTTCCGGCAACAGCGGCATCTGGCAGACCATCAACGACCTGCTCTTCCAGGACATCACCACAGAGGGCGCGGAACGTGCGCTCGGCCTCTTCTACATCATCGGACAGCTCTTCATCAAAGCACTGCAGCTGGTCATCATCCCGATGGTCTTCACCTCCATCGCGCTGGCCATCGGCAGCATTGCCGATACCCGCACCATGGGCCGCATCTCGGCCAAGACCCTCTTCTGGTTCCTGCTCTGCTCCTTTATGGCGCTGGCACTGGCCGGATGCGTGGGCTACGCCACCTATTCCATGGGCCTCTTCAACGCTCACATCGAGGGCCTGACGGAAGCCGCCGGCTCCACCGGTTCCAACCCCCTGAATGTGGTGCTGAATGTCATCCCCTCCAACATCGTCACGGCTTTCGGCAGCAACAACGCTGTTCTTTCCTCCGTCTTCCTCGCGGTGGCTGTGGGCCTGAGCATGAATGTGCTGGGTGAGAGCCGTACTTCCACCCTCCGCCGCCTGCTGGGCGAGGTGAACGACGTGGTGGTGGTCTTCCTGAACTTCGTCGTCACAAACTTCGCGCCCTTTGCAGTCTTCGTGCTGCTGACCCGCACCTTCGCCATCTATGGCATTGATTACCTCAAGCCCGCTCTGGTGTATGTGGTGGTCACGGTGGTTCTGCTCTTCGTCTTCCTGCTGGTGGCCTATCCTCTGGTGGTGGCGCTGGGCGCAAAGCAGAACCCCATCACTTTCATTAAGAAGATCGCCAACGTGGCCGTCTTCGGCTTCTCCACCTCTTCCAGCGCAGCCACTCTCCCCCTGAACATCAGGGTCTGCACCGAGGATTTCGGCGTCGATGAGTCCATCGCCTCCTTCGTCCTGCCTCTGGGCATGACCATCAACATGGACGGCACCGCCATCATGCAGGTGGTGGCCACTGTCTTCATCGCAGGCTGCGCCGGTTACACCGTTACTCCCGCCCAGCTGGTCGTGGTCGCTCTGCTGGCTCTGCTGGCCTCGGTGGGGACGCCTGCCGCCCCCGGCGCAGGGGCCGTCATCCTCTTCACCATCCTGTCCGGTGCGGGCTTCGTGAATGACAGCGCCCTGCTGGCCTACTCCCTCATCCTCGCCATCAACCGCCCCATCGAGATGCTCGTCACCTCCCTGAACGTGGTGGGCGACGCTGTGGCCAGCATCTGCGTGGCCAAGAGCGAGGGCCTGCTGGACGAGGAAAAGTTCAACGCATAATTGACCTGTAACATACAAAAGCGCCCCTCCGTTTTACCGGAGGGGCGCTTTTTGCGCAGCAGAAGTCTTCTTTTTTACAGACGGCCCAAAGCCGCCGCCGGGGTTTTACGCCGATTTTGCGTCCGCATGGTTTCGGGCCGGGAGGCTGCGGCGGTAGAATAAGGCCGTTCCCGGTAAATCGAAAAAGAGAGAAGGAGCCATGAGGCTCATGGAAAGAGAGGACTTTCGCATGAAAGAGAATAAAATGTCCCGCCGCAGCTTTTTGAAGGTCGGTGCCGTTGCATCCGCCGCCGGTATGCTGGCCGTAGCGCCTGCCGCTGCCAACGCCGCTGCCCCCAATGCCGCCAACGCAGCAGAGGAAGAGAACGGACTGCTGGGCGTGTTCGGCGGCAAACCCAAGTATGTCTTCCTCTTCATCGGCGACGGCATGGGCACGGCCCAGATACAGTCCGCCCGATTCTATAAGGGTACGGTGGAGAACAACGGTGCTGTCGTCGAGGGCGAGCTGAGCTTCACCCAGTTCCCCGAGGTGGGCAGCGTGACCACCTACGACAGCACTTCTTTCTGCCCCGACTCCGCTTCCACTGCCACTTCCATCGCCACCGGCCACAAGACCGAGAGCGGCGTCATCAATATGTGTCCGTGGACCCGCGATGTGCCGTATGAGACCATCGCCGAAAAACTCCACGCCCAGAAGAACTACAAGGTGGGCGTCGTCTCCTCCGTCAACATCGACCACGCCACCCCCGCCGCCTTCTATGCACATCAGAAGACCCGCAAGAACTACTACGCCATCGGCAAGGAGCTGGCCGCCTCTGGCTTCGAGTATTTCGCAGGCGGCGAGTTCCAGAAGGTGAACGGCGACGGCACCGGCCCCAACAACCACGAGATCGCTGCCCAGAACGGCTACAACGTCGTCACCCGTCAGGCAGACGCTGCCACCCTCAAGGCTGGTGCAGGCAAGACCCTCATCATCGCCGAGGCACTGGCCGACGGCAAGGCCATGAACTACGCCATGGACGCCGCCGCAGGAGAGTGGCAGCTGACCGACTACGTCAGGAAGGGCATCGAGCTGCTGGACAACAAGAAGGGCTTCTTCCTGATGACCGAGTCCGGCAAGATCGACTGGGCCTGCCACGCCAACGATGCCGCCGCTTCCATCCACGATGTGCTTGAGATGAGCAACGCCGTGCAGGCCGCTGTGGACTTCTACAACGCCCACCCCAACGACACCCTCATCCTCGTCACTGCAGACCACGAGACGGGCGGCATGGCCATCGGCTACAAGACCACCAACTACGACACCTTCCTGACCAACCTCACCCACCAGAAGATGTCTTACGCCAAGTTCGACTCCACCTATGTGAAGGGCTACATCGCCAACAAGACTCCCTTCGAGGCCGCCATGGCCGACGTGAAGGCAAACTTCGGCCTGACCCTGCCCACCGACCCCGATGCCGCCAGTGCAGGCAAGCTGCTGCTGACCGACTACGAGGTGGAGAATCTGCGCAAAGCCTACGAGCGGACGCTGGAAGTCGGCGCTGCCTCCCAGAAGGAGATGAGCCAGCAGGACTATGAGCTGTACGGCACCTACATCCCCTTCAGCATGGCCATCTGCCACACTATCAACCACAAGTCCGGCATGGACCACACCACCTATGCCCACACCGGCGCGATGGTCAATATCTATGCGCTGGGCGCTGGTGCGGAGAAGTTCCGCGGCGTCTTCGACAACACCGAGATCTACCACAAGCTGGCTGAGCTGACCGGCGTACAGTAAGCCTCTCTCTTCAAACGAAAAAGCCTGTGCAGACGCTCCCGGGGCGGGAGGCTGCACAGGCTTTCTTGTGTTCACAGGTGGATGGTGCAGCCGCGGCCCAGCATCTGGGCCAGCAGCATAAGGGTCGAGACGCCGAAGCACCCACCCATCATCAGCAGGCAGAGCACCACCGAGCCGAAGTCGCACCGGCATGCGCCGGGCCGGGCCGAGTAGTAGAGTACCTCGCACCCCAGCAGGATGAGCCCCGCCGCAGGGAGCACCTGCCAGATGACCATCCACGGCAGGCCGGGAAGGAAGCGGCAGAGCAGGAAGAGCACACCTGCCGCGATGAGGCAGACGCCCAGCGTCAGGGTGCCGACTCGGCGGAGCGGCTTATTCGTCGTGTTCGTGGTCGAAGTCATCGTCCGTCACCTCGTTTTCGTTCACCACCGGGCCGGAGAGCAGAGGAGCGTTCTCCGGCTGCGCGGCCTCGTCGGCGTGATACTCGCAGAAATCGGCATCCTCGGGGACATCCTTGGAAGCATCCGGCTTTTTGGCCGGATGGGGGCCTTTCACCAGCCAGACGCCGCAGACGATGAGGACCACACAGACCACCACATCCGGCAGGCTGTCCATGACGAGATAGAGGGCGCGGAAAACGGGGGAGGAGTGGCCCCAGCGGTAGACGAGGTCGCCGAAAATGTTCATGATGAGGTTCTGGTAGGCGATGAGCGCACCGAAGGCGATGAGCAGCCAGCCCACCAGCTTGTGGCTGTCCAGCAGAGCCCGGGCCAGCCGCTTGTCGTGGGGGTCAAAGTGGATGAGGTAGTCGTCCTCCGGCGCGGTGTCCGCGATGATCTGCGCCCGGAGGTTGAAGGTGTCAAAGAAGCTGTACATCCACACCACCACCAGCAGGAGCAGTACCGGGTTGAGCAGTGAGCTCACCATCCCGATGAGACAGGCCGTGAGGATGAGGGAGAGGCCCCGCTTCATGTAACCCTGATACATCTGGCCTGCGCCGGGGATAAACGCACAGCAGAAGGTCAAAAATCCGTTTTTCAGCATAACGATCTCCTTGTTTTATGATTTTATGTTTTCTGCCGCGTTCAGCAGGCTTTCCAGCACAGAGGAAACGCGGGTATAGATGTTCTCGCCGGGGCGGGAAGTCACGGGCCTGCCCAGCTTTTCGGGCAGAATCTTCGGGGGCTGTTTTTCCGGCAGGGTGACCTGGACTGTGGGCAGGAGAGCCTGCAGGTCGCTGCCGTGGTCGGTGACGAAGGTCAGCGCTCCGGTACGCCACATGGTCAGCGCCAGCACGGCGGCGACGCCCGCCACCGCAGCCCGACCATAGGTGCTCTGCATCAGCCGCACCCAGATGGTGCTCATCACGGTACGGCGGACATCCCGGGGCGGGTCGGTGAGGGCGTCGCCGGTCAGAAGTGCGGTATAACGGTCGGTGCATTTGTCGCAGTAGGCGAGATGTTCGGCGGCTTCCAGCCGTCCCAGCTCGTCCAGCTGCCCGGTGGTGAGGGCGTGCAGCCCTTCGTCGCTCAGACAGCCGTCTTCACGGAACAATTCCATCTTAAAAGCCCTCCTTTCCGGCGGCGCTCAGCTGCGCGGCCAGCATCTTTTTTGCCCGGAAGACCTGCGCCTCCACTGTTTTCTGGGGCCTGCCGCAGAGCCGGGCGGCTTCGGCGGCAGTGTGCTGTTCCAGCAGCATGAGGCGGCAGGGCGTCTTGTAGGGCTCCCGCAGAGCGAGGATGCGCTGCATCAGCTCCTCTTCGCCCAGAGCTTCCAGCACTTGCGCTTCCGGCTCGCTGCCGGGCGGTGAGCCCTCAAGTGCAAGTACATCGTCGCCGGGGGTGTTCACCCGGCGCGCCCAGGCGCTGCGTAAGTAATCCTTGGCTTTGTTGGAGGCGATGCGGGCCAGCCATTGCTTTTCGTATCCGGCAGGACAGCGGTCCATGCTCCGCCATGCAGAGAGAAAAGTTTCCTGCGTCAGATCCTGCGCATAGCCCTCATCTGCCACCAGCTGACGGCAGATGGTGTAGACGAGGGACTGGTACTTCTGTACCAGCCTGTCAAATTCCAGTGCATTCAATGGCTGATCTCCGCCTCCTTTCTGCCCGGCATTTCAAGTGCGCTGTCTATCTATACGAACCAGAGGGGCCAAAACCTGCAAAATCGTGGGAAAAATTTTGAAAATGTGGTAGAATGGCCTTATCAAACCTCACAAAGGAGAAAACACGATGGCCTCTGCCACAAAACAGGCACTTCTGGCGGCGCTCTCCGCCGCCCAGGGCGAATGCATCTCCGGCCAGCAGCTGGCGCAGCAGCTGGGTGTGAGCCGCGCTGCTGTCCATAAGGCTGCGGCCGCACTGGCGGCTCAGGGCTATGCGCTGGAAGCCGCCCCCCGGCGGGGCTATCGGCTGGCGGGCGGCGACCCCTTCTGCGCCGAGGCGGTGGGGGAGTACGACGCCCCCATCTATCTCTACGACAAGCTGGAAAGTTCCAACCGCACGGCCAAGACGCTGGCCCTCGAGGGTACGCCCCACGGCACGATGGTGCTGACAAGTCAGCAGACGGCGGGCCGGGGCCGGCTGGGGCGGCGGTTCGAGAGCCCGGCGGGGAAAGGCATTTATCTCTCGCTGGTGCTGCGGCCCGGCCTGCCCATGACCGAGGCGCAGGCCGTCACCGTCAGCGCGGCGGTGGCCGTCTGCCGGGCTGTGAAGCGGCTCTGCGGGCTGGACTTGGGCATCAAATGGGTCAACGACCTCTATTATAACGGCAAGAAGGTCTGCGGTATCCTGACGGAAGCCGGGGCCGACATCGAGAGCGGCCAGCTGGAATGGCTGGTGGTGGGCATCGGCCTGAACCTGACTTCCCGCCCGGAGGACTGGCCCGAGGAGCTGCGGCCCATCGCGGGCAGTCTCTACCCCGGCGGGCCTGCACCGGTGAGCCGGGCGGCACTGGCTGGGGCCATCGCCCGGGAACTGCTGGGTCTCTGCCCGGCCTTCGACTGTCTGGACGAGTACCGCGCCCGGTGCTTTGTGCCGGGCCACTGGGTCACGGTCTGCACCGGGACGGAGAGCTACGCCGCAAAGGCGGTGGCCATCGACGACGCCGGGCGGCTCATCGTGCAGCGGGAAGGGGGCCGCACCGAGGCGCTCTGCCACGGAGAAGTGAGTATAAGGCCGTCGCCGCTGGCGGTAAAATAATAAACCTCTCCGTCATCGCTGGCGCGATGCCACCTCCCCTATCGAGGGGAGGCTTTGGCAGGCCGGGCCGCTTTGTACTGACGGCTGAAAGCTGAATATGGCGCAAAATACCGTGCCCTGCTTGCGGGGGCAGCGGCTGCTGGACAAGTTATCTCGTCAAGCCGCTGCTGCCCGCTGTAGCAGGGCACTATTGCTTCTGAAAGATTGAGCTTTGCTCGTTTAGAATGGATTTGACCGACACGCCAGAGGCTCCCCTACTAGGGGAGCTGTCGAGCGGAGCGAGACTGAGAGGTTAAAACACCCCGAAGCACACCAGCCCCAGCACCGCCGCGATGCCGATGACCTTCGGCACACTGAGCTTGAATTTCTGGAGCAGCAAAAAGCAGAGGATGCCGATGGCGATGCCCGGCAGACTGATGCCGCCTGCCTCGGTGATGCAGGTCTGGCGGCAGAGCCCCACCAGAACACCCAGCACCATGCCGATGCAGACAGGCTTGACGATTTTCATGATGTAGCTCATCACCTTGCTGGTGCGGAACTTCTGGAAGAACGCCGCCGCCAGAAGCGTCAGCGTCAGGGTGGGGCTGAGGACGCCCAGGACCGCGAAGACGCCGCCCAGCATCCCGGCGGTCTTGGTGCCTGCAAAGGTGGCGGCGTTGACGCCCAGAGAGCCGGGTGTCATCTCGGCGATGGCGATGAGGTTCGTCAAATCGGTGTCCGTCATCCAGCCGTGGGAGGACATTTCATCCATGATGAGGGGGATCATGGAGGTACCGCCGAAGCTGGTGAAGCCGATCTTCGCAAACGCGGCGAAGAGCTGAACGAGGGTCTTAAACATGGCCATGTTCGCTCACCCCCATCCAGACCAGCGCGATGACCACACCGGCCACCACCAGCGTCAGATTGCTGATGGACGTAAAGTAACAGAGCACAAAGGCGACGGCACAGATGATGATGGGCATTGCGCTGGTCAGAGCATCTTTGCCGAGAGAGATGGCCGCGCCGCCGATGATGGGGGCCACGGCGCACTGGACGCCCTTGAGGGCCGACCAGACCCAGTAGTTATCTTTAATGGCGTCGTAGATGGCCGTCACGATGGTAAGGGTGACGACGGCGGGGATGCACAGGCCGATGGCCGCGCAGATGCCGCCCAGCACCCCGGCCATCTGATAGCCGAAGAGCAGAGTGATGTTCGCCACCATGATGCCGGGCAGGCTCTTGCCCACGGCGATGAGCTCCAGCAGATCGCTCTTGGTCATCCAGCCGCGCTCGTCCACAAACTCCCGCTCCATCTGGGCGATGATGCTCCATCCGCTGCCAAAGGTGAACGCGCCGATTTTGACAAAGTAAAGAAGCATCAACAGGGCCATTCGTGCGCCGGTGGGGCGCTGCTGTGCGGTTTCGGGTTTTGTTGTCTGCATGAATCCTCCTGAGATACCGGGTTTGCTGCTCTTTTACCTATAAGATACCACAGACGTCCCCAAAAGGCGAATGGAAAAATGGAATGGTTCCCGGTTCCTGTCAGGAATGCTCGTAAGTCATCCAGCTGCCTTTCCATGCGTAGAGGGCCATCAGCACGGCACCCAGCGCCCACGACACCGGGTAGAGGACGAACACGCCCTCGATGCCCGCAAAGAAGGGGAGAACAAACTGGATCCACACCACACGGAAGAGGCAGAGCGAGATGAGCAGCACCACCATCGGCGGCACGCTGCGGCCGGTGCCGCGCACTGCGCCCGCCATGCCGTGGAGGATGGCCAGCAGGAAGTAGAAGGGGCAGAAGTAGTGCATGGCGCTGCACCCGAAGGCCACCACCGTCTCGTCGGAGGTGAACAGGTGCATGATGGGATTCTGGAACGCCAGCAGCAGAGCACCGGTGCAGAGGGTGTAGAGCACGCCCATGCCCAGCGTGACCCACATGCCATTCTTCACTCGTTTGAGGTTGCCTGCGCCATAGTTCTGGCCCACGAAGGTCGTCGCCGCCATGCTGAAACTGGTGACGGGCAGGATGTTGAAGCCGTCGATTTTCATATAGGCCGCAAAGCCTGCCATGGCGGCGGCACCGTAGCTGTTGACGCTGGACTGCACCAGCACGTTCGAGAAAGAGATGACCATGTTCTGGATGCCGGTGGGAAGGCCGATGCGGATGATGCGGGAGGTCATCCGCTGATCGGGCCGGATGGCGGAAAGCTCCACCTTGTAGTCGGCGTCCACCTTCATCAGAAAGCGGAGGCTCAGCACACAGGAGACGAGCTGGCTGATGTCGGTGGCGATGGCCGCACCCGCCACACCCATCTTCAGCCCGGCGATGAGCACCAGGTCGAGGATGATGTTGGTGATGGAAGCGCAGGCGAGGTAGATGACCGAGCGGCGGGAGTTGCCCGCCGCGTTGAGGATGCCGGCTGCCATGTTGTAGACGACGCTGAACAGCACGCCGCCGAAGTAGAGCTTCATGTAAGTCACGGCGTCGCCGAGGACTTCTTCGGGGGTATTCATCCAGACCAGCAGGCTGCGGCTGACGGCGATGCCGCCCACCGTCAGGATGAGGCCGAGGATGACCGCGATGGCCAGCGAGGTGTGGACGGCGATGCGCGTTTCCTTTTTATCTTTTGCGCCGAGGTACTGGCTCACGACGACGCCGGCGCCGACGGCCACGCCCTGACTGAAACCGATGAGCAGGTAGATGGGTGAGCCGCTGGAACCCACAGCGGCCAGAGCGTTGCTGCCCAGAAAGTTGCCGACGATGATGGAGTCGGCGGTGTTGTAAAGCTGCTGGAGCAGGTTGCCCAGGATGAGCGGCACCGAGAAGAGCAGGATGCTTTTCCAGATGCTGCCCTCGGTCATGAGCAGGGTCTTTTTCTGCTGCGGCTGTGCCGTTGCGGCCATAGTGTCTCCTCCCTCAAAAATGCAGGAATTTCATAGGTATTTCACAATAAACTTAACAATACATCGTTCTGTGCCGAATGTCAAGCAGAACGAAAAAGAAAGCCCTCGGACTTTCCACATCTTGTTTGCAGATTGTTCAAAACTAACTCAAAGAAACTCCATTTTTATCCGGTACAATAAAGGTGCAGTCGGGAAGACAAGAACGAGATCCCCCATCTCCGGCTTTTGACTTTCCATAAATGCCATGCAGGCAGGATTCATGCGCAGCCCCGCAGCGGGTGCCGCGCCCCTAAAAAATACTGTCCCCCACCTATGCGAGGCAATAGCCACGGCGGCGGACAGACTACCAACAACCTCCTAGCAGCCGCAAATGTTTAGGAGTTCTCATACACAGGCAGCGCCGCTTTCTCCTCCTTTCCACGGCGCTGCCTGTTTTTGTTTGCTGACGCAAAAAAGCCCATCGCACAGCTGCGCGATGGGCTTTTGACGTTCTTATCGCATATCATGCAGGCGCTCTGCCGGGAGGGAGGCTTGCAGCAGGCTCCATACGGCGTCGAGGCTGTCGTTCAGCAGATAGGCCTGATTCTGCTGGACATAGAGGTAAATGGCGTTGGGGGTGCGGTAGGCCAGATGCATATCGTGCCATGCATACTTGCGGCTCGCCTCAGGTTTGTCCTGTTCGCCGGCCATCCAGACCGACAGTCCTTCGTCGTCCAGCAGCAGCCGGTAGAAGGGGCGGGGCAGGCCCATCTTTTTGATTTGGAGGCTCAGGGAGTGGAAGAATGTCCAGAAGTAGACAGCCGGCACGCCCAGCGCCACCACGGCCAGCACCACCGTGAGCAGGGCTGCGCCGTCTTTCTGGCCCACCTGCGACAGGCAGAAGCCGGCAGACACCAGCAAAATGGCCGTGAACACCAGAGGCCGGTGCCACGCCTTGTGGTGGCGCAGCAGGTCAAAGGCGGCAAAATCGTGGAAGGATGCAGCATCCATCTGGACGGAAACGGAGATCGGCTGAGACATAAAAATACCCTCCTTTTTGGTCATAGTACCATATTATTTTCCAACAATCAAGGATGATATTGCGCAGATGCCCTAAAATGTGCTAAAATAGGACGAAAAAGAAAGTTTATGGAGCTTTCGCTTTGACGGCGGACAGGCCGGATAAGGCGGAAGATGCGCGGCAGAATATCACAGAGAGGGAGGATGGGTGCGTGGGGCGCAGGATGACCCTGAAAGGGCAGATCAGTCTTTGCCTGGCGGCGTTTTTTCTGGCGCTGGCGGGGCAGATATTCTTGAGCTTTTACCAGTCCGGCACCGTGCTGCGGGAACTGGACGACCAGATGGGCAACTTCAACGCCATCAGCCGCTTCCAGAACGGCGTGGAGCGGAGTCTTTCGGCCATGGAAGATTACCGCTGGGAGTACGGCGATGCCAAAGCGCTGACAGAGGAGCTCCACAGCGCCTTTTCCGTCACCAACGCATGGCTCTGGCGCATCGAGAGCGACCTTGGCACTGTGAGTGAAGAGCAGTATCTGCTCTACAATGCCGTTTCCACTACCTACGACAGCTACACCGCACTGGTGGACCAGCTGGAAGAAGCGGTGGCCGCCGGTCAGGATACGAAAGCCGCCCAGCTCTACTATAATAAAATCGTACCCTGCGGCGGCTATCTGCGCCAGTATACCCAGCAGCTGCTGAACACGGCTATCACCGACGCTCAGGGGACTTACACCACCGTGTCGGCCCTCAGCGACCGGGTGAAATGGGTGCAGACCGTCGTGGTGGCGCTCTGCCTTGCGCTGGGCTGCGTCATGGCCTTCTCGGTGCTGACGCTGCTGACCCCGGTGCAGCAGATGATCGGCGCCTCCCGGGAGGTCACCCGGGGCGAGTTCGATTCGCCCGACCTGCCTGCGCCCCGTCAGCCGGAAATGGCCCAGCTGACCGAAGCCTTCAACCACATGAAGCATTCGATGGCGGAGCAGGTGACCACCCTGCGGGAGAAAAACGAGATGGAGCGGGAGCTCCACCGCCAGAAGACGGAAGCTCTGGAATTACAGAACCGGATGGAGCGCAGCCGTTTGCAGCAGCTGCGCAGCCAGATCGACCCCCATTTCCTTTTCAACACCCTGAACGTCATTTTACAGACCGCCGGACAGGAAAAAGCCTACCGCACTCAGGCCCTCATCACGGCTCTGTCGCACCTGCTGCGCTACAGCCTGATGAGCAACGACGAGCAGGTGCCGCTGGCCCGGGAAGTGCGCATCGTGGATGAGTATTACTCCATTTATCACGTCCGCTTCGGCGACCGGGTGAAGATGGTGTGGCGCATCTCCGACTCCCTCGATTTGACGGAGACGATGGTGCCATCCTTCATCTTGCAGCCCATTGTGGAGAATGCCTTCAAGCACGGCATCTCGCCCAAGGAAGAGGGCGGCGTGGTGCGCATCCGCATCAACCCGCTGCGGGATAAGGGGCTGCTCTATATCAGCGTCTGCGACAACGGCGTGGGCATCCAGCCCGAACAGCTGGCCCAGCTGAAAGCCGCGCTGGCCCAGCCCGGGGAGCGCTGGGAGCATATCGGCGTCTATAACGTGGCCGCACGGCTGCGGCTTCTGGATAAACGGGGGCGGCTGGTCATCCGCTCTCACCCGGGCCGGGGTACGGCCATCAGTATGTACCTGCCCCTTGTAGAACTTTTGGAGGAGGATTTGGACGATGATACGCCTGTTGATCGCGGATGACGAAAAGCTGGAGCGGGAGGCGCTTGCAGAGCTGGTCCAGCGCCGTTTTGAGCGGGAAGTGGTCCTGGAGGTGGCGGAAAATGGCCGCAAAGCTGCCGACACGGCGGTGCTGTGGGGCGCGGACCTCATCCTGATGGATATTGAGATGCCGGGCATGAGCGGTCTCGACGCTGCCCGCGCCGTGCTGGCCCAGCGGCCTTCCTGCCGGGTCATCTTCGTCACGGCCTACAGCCTGTTCCAGTATGCCCATGAGGCGGTGCATCTGGGGGCCTGCGACTATCTGCTCAAGCCGGTGGACCCCGACGAGCTGGAAGCCTCGGTGCGCCGGGCTATGCGGCAGATCGAGACGGAGCGGAAGCTGGAAGAGCTGGCCGCCGCCCAGCCCCAGCCGGAGCAGACGGAGACCGAAGAAGAGGCGGAAGACGCCCCCGAGGAGGGCGAGAACAGCCAGACGGCCCTCGTCATGGCCCATGTCCGCCGCTACCTCGAGGATAACTATATGTTCGATCTGTCGCTGGACAGCGTGGGCGAGATCCTGCACATCAGCCCGGCCTATCTGTCGGCGCAGTTCAAGAAGTACCAGAAGATGAACTTCCTCGACTGCCTCACCGAGCTGCGCATCAACGCGGCAAAGGAATTGCTGGCCGACCCCTTCCGCTCCTCGGCGGAGGTGGCGTCGATGGTGGGCTACGAGGACGCCAGCTACTTCGCCCGGGCGTTCAAGAAACGCACCGGCATGACCCCCACCCAGTACCGCCGTCAGGCCGGCCAGAAGGCAAAGACCGACCCGGAGGCCGGGCTGTGAGCGGGCGGATGATTTCCCGCCGCAGTGTGCTGGCGCTGGCCGCCTGTACGGCGCTGGGCGCTGTGGGCTGCAGCAAGACGGAAGAGTACACCGGCCCGGAGCTCATCCTGCGCTACGCCGAGAACCAGCCCGAGGATTATCCCACCACTCAGGCCGCTCTGGCCTTCGCCGACCTTGTGGCCGAGCGGACGGAGGGAAGGGTCAAAGTCGTGGTCTACAGCGGCGGGGAACTGGGGGCCGAACAAAGCGTCATCGAGCAGATGCAGTATGGCGGCATCGACTTTGCCCGCGTCTCTCTGAGCCAGCTGGCCGAGTATCAGCCGGCCCTGAGCGTATTGCAGCTGCCTTTTCTCTATACCGACGCGCCCCAGATGTGGCGGGTGCTGGACGGTGAGATCGGCGATGAATTCCTCTCCGGCCTCGGCGCGATGGATCTCGTGGGCCTGTCATGGTTCGACGCCGGTGTCCGCAGCTTCTACACCCGCGAAAAGGTAGAGACGCTGGCGGACCTCGCGGGGCTGACGCTCCGGGTGCAGGAGTCGGACATGATGAGCGAGATGATACTGGACCTCGGCGCAAAGCCGGCGCAGGTGGTCTACAGCCGGGTCTATGCAGCCCTGCACAACGCCGAGATAGACGGCGCGGAAAACAACTGGCCCAGCTATGAGGCTATGGGCCACTATGAGGTGGCCCCCTATTTCTTAAAGGATGAGCACACCCGTGTGCCGGAGCTGCAGCTGGCCAGCGAGGCCGCGATGGAAAAGCTGGCAGAGCTGGACGAACGCTTCCCGGACATCATCCGCGCCTGCGGAAAGGAGAGCGCTCTGGCCGAACGCCGCCTCTGGGCGGAGCGGGAGGCCAGCGCCGAGAAGCATATGAGGGAATGGGGCGTGGAGGTGACGACCCTCTCCGCCGCCGAAAAAGCCCGCTTCCGGGCGGCAGTCGAGCCTGTGTACGCGGCTTTTAAGGAGCAGAGCCGCCTCATCCAGCGCATCCGCGAAGCCTGAAAAAGTGCAAGAGATATTACATTGTATTCATCTTGTTGGGCAGTGTGCTGAATAAACTACACTGTGACTTGTAAGAACTGCACAAAAGTGTTTCTCACATTTTTTTGAAAAACAGGACATTTTTCATAAGCCCTTGTTCTGACTAAAAAAATTTGCTAAAGTGTGTACAGTAAATGAACGGACGGTGTGCGACCCGTGCAGAGCACACCGCCCTGAATGAGGAAAATCTAAGGAGGATTTTATCATGAAGAAGATTTCTCGTCGCAGCTTTCTGGCAGCAGCCGGTGTTTCCGCCGCTGCTCTGGCACTGACCGCCTGCGGTGGCTCCGGCAACAGCACTGCTGCCTCTACCGCGTCCTCTGCTGCAGCTTCCACCGCTCCCGCTGGTGATGCCGCAGCTGCTGCTTCCGACCCGAAGGTGACTCTGGTCTACGCCGAGGTCAACCCGCTGGATACCATCGTCGGCCAGACCGGTTCTCACTTCAAGGAGAAGGTCGAGGAGCTGACCGGCGGCTCCGTCGTCGTCGATGTGCAGGCTTCCGGCGTTCTGGGTTCTGAGAACGACGTTCTGGACGCTATCCTCGGCGGCTCCACCTCCATCGACATCAGCCGTATCTCCGCTTTCGCACTGACCAGCTACGGCTGCAACAAGTCCAAGCTGCTGTCCATCCCCTTCACCTTCGAGAACCGCGCACACTTCTGGAACTTTGCCAACAGCGAGCTGGCACCTGAGTTCCTGAACGAGCCTCAGGAGCTGGGCCTGCCCGTTCGTGGTATCTTCTACGGCGAGGAGGGCTTCCGTCACTTCTTCACTGTCA
>OJJY01000470.1_pt1 | contig 15461 bp, 13 predicted proteins | sample 1596421 | NCBI WGS metagenome assembly OJJY01 (sample SAMEA4350151, study PRJEB24818) | metagenome | biome: human; feature: gut; material: faeces | place: Denmark | collected 2013-09 | reverse complement strand
GAATACTACCAAAATGACAAAACCGCAGAAGAAGCTGTAGCTGTATTAGGCGTGGAGCGCAGTACCGTGAACGATGCCGCGCGACGCATCAGAAAGAAAGCCGCCGCCATTCCGTTTTACATTCTTATCCTGTATATACAAACGTTGTTTACGAAGCACTGATTGTTTTCATCAGCTTGCCAGCTGATTCTCCACCTCCATCCCAGCAGGGTTCTGGACAAAGAACTGCGCGGCGGTGACCTCTGTCATAACAACATCGCCGCGCAGCTTTTGCGTCAGATAGCCCTTGACATACACCCGCGCACCGGGTTTCAGCGTCTGCACCGCCCAGTCCGCAAGGCGATTCCACGCATGAACCGTGTAGGTTTCGTGCATCACCTGCTGCTGACGGTTGCGGTGCGAATGCCGCAGCTGACAGACAACGTGCGAAGTGTCACCCGTCGTGGGCGTCTTGACAAGGGTGAGAATCGTGCCGGAAAGGAAAAGTTCGTTCATGGTTAATGCCTCCTGTTAGTAGTGTGTTGGGAAATTGTGTAGTAAGTAGAGGGGGGATAAAAGCCAGCCCGTCGGCGGCTTGTGCGAGGGGCACAGGACGCGACGGGCTGGTTAGGGAAATATACAATTAAGCTTCGGTATGATATAGCTAAATCACAACATGTAATATGAGGATGGTAAAATCCAAAAGCCTAAACAGATACACAACCAGACTGATATTGTTTTAATCATGCCATTTTAGTACAGTTGTAAGCGGAACATAAATGAAAATTATTTATTATTGAGGTATGTCATCAATAAGAATTACTACAATTTTTTTCTCAGGATTCGACAATGTATCAAGTTGCCTGATCAATGCGTCAAATTCAAGGTTTGTGCTATCAATATAGTACTGTTTGTTATAGAGATTACTTATTCCTGGACGAGATTCTGAAGAAGCTCCAATATGATGCAGTTTTCCGTTTGAGTATATGACTATGTCGATAATATCGCTTTGTTCGATGAGATTCGTCAATGTATCTACTGAGTAAAGCGTACCATCATCTTTTCCAATAGTTTGTTCCAACTTAATTTGCTTCGCTTCGTCATATTCCTCCATTATTTTGTATATCGGCCTATATATGGTCAGTATACTGTATACACAAACACCTGCCGCGACAATAGTCAAAATGGCATTCACGCTTTTGGAGGTGCTTGGGAACAGTTTGGAGCGAAAAAAACATACTACCATTAGTAATAGTGATAAAACAATTTTAAAAACATTTGATATCATATTAGAGTTGTTCATACCGATACCATTCATCATCTCCTTCATTTTTCTCATTATTACAATATTGCTTCATTCCATAGTAGAAATCCATCGCATATCCGCCAACAATTGAGGAAACAATACCCTTTCTGAACACTTTCTTACTCATATTCACAGCAGAACCAGTTCGAAGTTTTGTCAGTCCTGCACGAAATACAGCCCAGTAACTATTTTTTCCCGCCGTAATTCCTTTTATGCCTTCCAGTTGGTTAAATCTCCCCGCCACAATTGCATCTTTACAGGTATTTTCTACAATTTCTCCCCATGAATAATCTTTCTCGCCTGTAACTTTCTCCAAAGTCATACCAACTCCCGTTGTCACCGCAGCTGACACGCAATTTGCCGCATTGGTATTCCCGGTTGTTGCCAGCACTACACCTCCAGCAGCTCCTCCAATAGCCGCTCCCACATATGTCTGCCAATCACTAATTTTAACCTCTTGACTTAAAACGCTCGTAACAACATCGCTGACAATTTGACCAATTACACCTGATACAGCACCTACAGTTGCACCAACAAGCCACCCCCAAATATCTCCCCCTGATCATCACGAGAAACGGGGTTATTATCACAATATGCGTATAAATTCTTTTCGTAAAGGCTATGGTTAGTTTCTGTAAGAATGCAAGAATTGTCTGCTGTAAGAAACATGCTTGTTTTAGAATTGTAATACCGATTACAAATATAGTACAGTCCCGTCTCCTCGTCAAACACATACCCGCGATACCTAAACGGCTGCACCTTGCCCAGCGTCTCCGCCAGCTCACCGGTACACCACAGCGGCGCACCCCACGCATCGTAGCCGTATCTGACGACGGTATTGCCATTCTCATCCATGATTGCGACAGATTTCTGGGCATGGACAGTATTCGCTATATGAAGAGGTTTTTCCTGCTTTTGCGGAAGTTTTTGCTGCCAGCCCGTCGGCGACTTGTGCGATGGGCACAGGACGCGACGGGCTGGGCAAAAAATGTGACATTACAGATGCATCTAGCATGATTGATCTTCAGTAATTTTTTACTCTGACACGCTTTTTTAGCACCCCATCTCCCATGTAATGCTATTGCACAAAACTCTCAGTATGTTTCCAGATGAAAAAAGCAATTCTGTTGCCATTGCTGCAGATTTATCCACTGATGTGCTTGAAATATTTAAGTTTTCTTTATCGAGTTGCCTCCATGAAAACACATATGGCGATGCCCCCCACGGACTATTTAAGTTTCCCTCATAGTAAATAACCTCGTGAAAGCCCAGTGTTATCAGCGCATTTTCTTCCCATTCCAATGCGAAAACCAATTTAAAGCCAGCATCGTTATAGTTATAGTAAATTGTTTTTAAATATGCATCATGCATACGTCCTGCATAATCAGAAAAATTGTCTCGTTGTACTTTCGGCATAGTTTTGTCTCCTTTTAGTCCAATTTGTCCCAAGGTGCTTCGCTATTGCTGTAAAAGAACAATGTATTCCACGGTTCAGGGACAGGATAACCTGCATAATAATGAGTACCCTCTGAGTGAGAGTTTTTCATACTTGGAGTCATTACATGATAATGATCTCCATATTTAGAATCAGCATCCCATTCAAATATTGCCGTTTTTGTACCCGGAATTTCCCATTTCCATACTGTTGGCGTATACATATGTAAGACAAGAAGATGTGGCTGGAATTCTTCTGGATTCGCGGGAAAATATGCTTGTGGAGATGGCGTTGGTTCTGGCGTAGACTGTGAAAACGGTGTCGGATTGGGTTGTGGTACACACAAATCTCCAATGTAGGCTGCTTCGCCTGCAAAAAGCATTGTGAAACCAATTACTGCATCAGTAAATTTTCTTCCTATATATGAAAGCGCATCAGGAATTACTTCCGTTATTAGAAGAAGTATGCCACCACCGCCGCCGCTGCCGCTACTGCCAACACCTGCGCCCTCAGAAAACATCTTGTATGAGAACTTGTTTCCGCATTGCTCCAACATTCCATTGAAGTCTGCGAATTGCACAGGTTCATTATGGCAGTAAGCAAACAGATTGCTTGTTATAATACTGTCCGCATTAGCAAACCGTCCCCACTGCGGATTATAGTACCGACTCCGCAGATAGTACAGCCCCGTTTCCTCGTCAAACACATACCCGCGATAGCGGAACGGCTGCACCTTGCCCAGCGTCTCCGCCAGTTCACCGGTACACCACAGCGGCGCGCCCCACGCATCGTAGCCGTAGCTGACGACCGTATTTCCATTCTCATCCAGAATCGCAACAATGTCGCTGGGCAAGGATAGTGTTCGCTATATGAAGAGGTTTTCCCTGCTTTTGCAAGAAATTTTCCTGCAAGCCTTTCCGTACTGCCTAATTTCAGTTTCTGAAACGCGAAAATGAAGAAAATTTTCAGGCATAGAAAAAGCGGCACACAGCCGAGTGGGAGTCGGTTGTGTGCCGCCGAGAATTATTCAAGCATTTAAAAAATGTATTTGAATTCTGCTCGCATATGACGGATCTTCACAGAAAATGATCGTTACGTTCTTCATTTGCATTATATACTCTGGATCGCCAACGTAGCGTTCAATATCCGCATCAAAAGGCAATATAATGCGGTATTCTACATCATCAGCATCCATGCTAAAATATTCGCTTCCAATATATTGTGGGTAACTCTCCGCATGGAAAGTCAGTTCCGTAAGAGGTGTCCACCAAAAAGTTTGATCACCAATGAAAACGATTTTTTCTGGAAAAGTGAATTGGTGAAGCGACGTGTAGGAAAATGCTGCTTCTCCAATCAGATACACTGAATCCGGCAACTGTATCTGCCGCAAGGCATAGCATTCGCTGAAGCAAAAATCATCCACAATGAGCAGTTCACTATTCGCACCAAATTTCACTTCCGCGAGATTTGTGCACGCCCAGAATGCAAACGCCCCCAGGATCTTGCATGAATCCGGGATAACAACCTTTTTCAGTGATTCATTGTCAGTAAAAGCAAAGTCCCAGATATAGCCGATGTCGTTTGGAATCTCAAAACAGGAATGAGTGAGTGTCTTCGGGTACAACAGCAGGATGTCTCGTCCATACAGCACACCATCAACGCACCTCAACTCTTCCTCCGTCATAGCAAACGGAAGTTCACCGTTGTTGAGATCGTAAAATTGTTCGAGCAAGTTTGTGATTTCCGATGATTCTGCCTTAACTTTAACAGAAGAAACCAACATGGTAACTATGAATAGAATAAACATCATTTTTTTCAATATGATACCCCCTTAAAATAGCCAAAATAAGTATATGGACCATTTAATTCTTCGGATAAACTAAGTTCACGAATGACCACGCCCCCATCTACAGCCTCAATAACAGCATTCGAAAATCCGGGGAAATAGTCCCCTACATAAATTGCAACATGTACTATAGTAAATATATGTTCATCATTGTAACCTTTGCGAAACAGCCCCATTCCCGGAACAAGTACTGTTGTATCTTTTATCCGTCCCTTTTTTATTACGTTAATCTTAGCATTGGTTTTCGCATATACTGCGTTATTATATACTCCTTCTGCCGAACTCCCATTGAGTCCTTTCGCCTCAGTAGTCTTAGTTCCATAATACCAATACATAATAATCCTATGTATACCTGAGCAATCAACATGCCCATACCAAATTCCCTTACCCTTATCCTTAGGCGCATATTCCCATTCTTCCTCATACATTTGATACGCCCATTCAATAAACTGACACCATGGAATTCTCGTCTCCCAACTTTTATTCAACCCATTTGCAGAAATTTCAAGAAGATTATCTCCCCAGTTTCCTTGCATGGGTTCGTGATTCTCGTGGCAGTATTCACATTCAAATCCGTCTTTATCAGCACTTGTAGTCGGCGAGTTTAAGCAGTAGGCATACATATTCTGGTTCATCAATGCATCCGCATTAACAAACCGTCCCCACCGCGGATTATAGTACCGGCTCCGCAGATAATACAGCCCCGTCTCCTCATCAAACACATACCCGCGATAGCGGAACGGCTGCACCTTGCCCAGCGTTTCCGCCAGTTCACCGGTACACCACAGCGGCGAGCCCCACGCATCGTAGCCGTAGCTGAATCCAGAAGCGCAACAGACTCACTGGACAAGGTTCGTATTCGTCATATGGAACAGTTTTTCCTGCTTTTGCGGAAGTTTTTGCTGCCAGCCCGTCGGCGGCTTGTGCGAGGGGCACAGGACGCGACGGGCTGGTGAAGTAATATGCTCGCATCTATATTTAGCTCAATAGTATCAAACAGCCACCTTCTTCGTTCACTTTCTCAAAAAGCCTTAATACATAGTCAAACTAAAATTGCATTTCTGCTTTACACGAAATTTTGCAATAAATATAATTTAACGGATTATAATAGATTTGTTTATGTAATGAACAATATCGGGTTCAACAAAGTGGCTAACAATCACGCACAAACAGATACCGAGAGAAGCCGCAGGCTTCCACCATTCACCATTTCTGCATTTTAACGCTCGGCATAAGTTGATTACCGATAAAAAAAGTACCGATACAAACAACAACAATTGAATTATTTCCAAGGTAAAAGCGAAAGTAGATGGAGCATACAATGTAGCAAAGTACAATAGAACAATTAAGATCCATAGTAACTCTAAAGTCATACTATTTTTTGAGTTCATTTTCATTCACTCCAATTCATAGAATGCAATAAGTAAATGTGCGGAATCAGTGACCCGTTCCATTCCGGTTTAGGACGCGGTTCAGAAGTATCAATGGCAATTGTCGTACGCACAATACATGCGTTACTACCAAATGGAATTCTATCCGCCCATAATTCAACAGGTGATTCACCATTTTCATTTTCCTCATATACATTGATAGTGAATCTCCATTTTCCTACTCGAAGAGGATAGCCCAAAGTATCATTATACTGGTAATAATACGCAACGTATTGCGTGTAATAGCCACTCGAAACTGTAAAAGCATCTTCAATACTTGCCGAAACTTCCTCCATCTCTTCCGGGAAAGCCAATTTTAGTGCAAGTTCAATATTCGCTAAAGGTTCAGTAATCTTACCTCTTACCTCCTCATTTATTGTGTTAATTCTCAAGGCATCTGCTTCAGAAAGATAGCAATCCACAACATACCCATCTGAAAATTTCAAGTTCAGGTTTTGTAAAAGAGAGTCCATGTCAAAGAACTGAGACATTAACTTAGTGGCCCATGGTTCACTCAAATTATCATACAACTTACGTTCATGCCCATTTTTGTCAACAAATACAGAAGGTACGTTACCGCAATAAGAAAATACATTAGTGCTTAAATAATTATCCGCATTAACAAACCGACCCCACTGCGGATTATAGTACCGACTCCTGAGGTAGTACAGCCCCGTTTCCTCATCGAACACATACCCGCGATACCTAAACGGCTGCACCTTGCCCAGCGTTTCCGCCAGTTCACCGGTACACCACAGCGGCGCGCCCCACGCATCGTAGCCGTAGCTGACGGCTACATTGCCATTTTCATCCAGAATTGCAACAATATCGCCCTGCAAGCTCCTGACATACGCATACGCCGTGCCATTGTACACCACCACTGCCGGACGGTTCTGCGCGTCGTAGAAGAAGTGCAGCTCATCCGCGCCGGAAGTCATATGCACAATATTCTTGCCGTGCAGCGTGTACTTCGTCACCACGCCGTTGACCGTTTTCTGCACACGCAAGCCGTCCGCGTTGTACACAAATTCAGCTGTCACGCCCGCCTTCTGCATCTTTTGCAGCTGTCTGCCGTTCTGCCAAGTGTACGTCCATGTTCCGTCGTTCAGCGGATTGCCAATCGCATCATAGCGAATTGTGCTGCCATTGACCGCCGTGAGCTTGTCGCGCCAGTTCGCGTCGCCGTATTCGTAGGTAACAGTTTCCAGAGGATTCGTCGTGTCCTTGTAAGTAAACCGCTGCTTCTGCAAGATGTTGCCGCCGAGGTCGTAGGTGTACTTCCACGTCGTGCCATTTTCGCCGGAGCGGGTATCGCTGTGGTCGTTGACCTGCACCAGCTGACCCAGCGCATCGTAGGTGTAACCCGTCCACTTGCCGTTCAGCGTCGCGCTCGCAATGTTCCCGTTGTCGTCATAGCCGTAGCCGCAGGTGCAGCCGGGCTGGGTAATCGACGAAACGAGTTTCGTCACACTGCCGGTGCCATAGCCGCCCGCCGCGAAATGGTATTCGCTCGTGAACGTCTTGCTGCCCAGCTTGAGCGCCGAGAACGTCGTCCGATTCAGCTTGTCAATGGTCGTCGTGCTCTGCCCAATGGTGGTCGCACCAATGCTGTACGTCAGCGACGTCGGACGATTTTCGTCATCATAGCCGAATTTCGTCCCGAATTCCTGTCGATTTTCACCCACTTTCTCCGTGAATTCGCTCAGATTGCCGTACACGTTGTCGTAAGCGACCTGTCCCGTGTAGACGTGCTTCGCGTCCTCCGACGTTTTCACGCGCACCGGGCGATTCGCCAAATCGTATTCGCTCTGCGTCGTCCGATTCAGCAGATTGTCGCGGACTCGCGCCACCTGCCCCTTCGCGTTGTAGTCATACTCATATCGCGGCGCGGTTTCCTCGCCGTACACCACCCCCGTCACGCGGTTGAAATCGTCGTACCGACTGTTGACTTTCGCTCCGTTGCCGTATGTCGTCGCGGTCAGCGTGCCGAAATTCGGCTTCGTCGGATCGTTCTGATACTGGCTCTGCGACAGGGAACGCTGATGAAATGAGGTGACCAGATGGCGGATGAATTTTTCGTCAGATGCAATTGCAAAAATCGAAGGTTTACTGGCGGTAAATCGAGATTTTTGCAAGCAGCAGATGGCGGAAAAGGCATTCGTCAGATGGTTGCCGAATGAATCAGCGTTCCCGTGGTCTGATTCCCAACCTTGACCGCCGTCTGGCGACCCAGCGCGTCCTGCTCGAAAGTATACACCACGTCGTTCGCGGCGTTCTCGTCCGTATTGTGACGGATTTCGACCAGATTCCCCCACTGCGCGTCGTAGGTATATTCGTTATGTACTGTCGGAATTCCTTCTTTTGCGCCCACGTTTGCAGAAGTTTTTACAATTCACCGTAGAGCATCTTCCGCGTCTTGCGGTTGCCGTTTTTGTCATAAACATACTGCGTACCGAACGCTTCCGGGTACAGGTAGATGCCGGTGAAGTCTGCGAAATTCATCTGCCGATTCATCTGCAAGACCACTCGGATATAGGTGCAGTTGTTGGGCGCAACAATGCCCGCGCTCGCGAACTGCCAGTTGCCTTCTTCCGCATTGAAGACCGCAGAACCGCCCGTTGCCCAGTAGCTCTTGTCCGTCACAGGGTCAGCGGAAGTAAACTGAACGGTAATTCGGCAGTAGCTGTAGTTGTCCAGATCGTTCTTCTTCGCGAACGAGCTGCACCAGCCGCCCACCGTGAATCGGTCGCCGATTTTGCCGTAGTGCCGGAACTGCTGGTAGTATGTTACCGTGCGGTCATAGCGACCTGCCAGACGAATTTTCTGCGTATTGTCATGTTTCAGGCAGTCCGGCGCGTGAAATTCATCCTTCGGCGCGTCTAAAGGCCGCACTTCAACATAAGAAGCATCGTTTTTGCCAACCGTCCACGCCTTCGGTTTGCCGTCCGTGCCGTTCGCAGAGAAGTCACTGTTTTGAACCATATTGAAATGATTCAGCGTCAGCCCTTCTTCCAACTGCATTGCATCGAACCAACAGCTGCCGCCCGCGAAGCCATTCGCCATGTCGCAGTACGCCATGCAGTAAACCTTAGGTTCTGCATTCTCCGGCAGCGTGAAGGACACAGACACGCGCTCATACGGCATGTTGTCCGTCTTTTCCCACACCTTGCCCGGTTTGGAATCCAGCGTAATTTCCTGTTCGCCCACCGTGTACGCAATGCGCATCACACCGCGCGGGCCACCAGAGCGGACATAGCCCGACAGCGTATACGACTTGCCCGGCGTAAGCGTCACCGCCTGACGAACATACACGCAGTCGCTCGACCAAATCGTCAGGCGATACGAAACAAGGCCGAACTGCCGCGTGGATTGGTCGCGCGTAATCGTGCCGGTGCTGCTTTTCTCCCAGACGCTGCTGTTTTCTTCGCACATCGGGTCAAGAAGGAGGTTTCGGACAACCCGCTGCATTCGGGAGCGTTCCGTCGCGTGGTTAATCGGCGCATTTGCGTTGTCGTCGGTGCGGTCGTAGCGTGTGTACATCGCGTAGCCCAGCTCGTCATCCACGCTGACCTGATTGCCGTCATCGTTGAAGTGATAGCGAAGCGTCTTGCCCGAAATTTCATCCTTGACCATCGCCATATGATTGCCGTAGGTGTACGAAACGTTCGCCGCGGTCAGAGTTTCATCATTCTTCATGCCCGTTACGGTTGCGTGGGTGATGCAGTGCGGCAGGCCGTCAACGCGATTTTTGCCCGTGTTCGTGTACGCATATTCCACAAAAGCGCCGTCTGCACCATATGCCTTTTTCAGCAAATGGTAACCGATTTCTTCATTATATTCATATTCGCTCGCGCGGTTATCTTCATGGCGGATTTTCACCAGCGCGCCGTTCTCGTACTTGAAACGGACACAATTTTCCGCATCCTGCCACGGTGTCTGAATCCGGTCGCACCGACCATCCGTGTAATGAAGCGTCGTAACTCGGTTCGCGCCGTCCGTCACAGATGCGATTTTCAACGGCGAACCCGCCAATGCCGTCACCGTGACTTCGTTGCCGACCGCATCCTGAATCTTCTGAATCAGCACCTTCTCAGTTTCCGGCGCATCCTCCGTCGGGGTCTCGCTCACCAGCGGGAACGTCATTCCATTGTCGCCCTTGTCGGTAATCGTGATGTTCTCATCCCCGACTTCCAGCGTCAGAGACAAACCAGACTGGTCAGAATACTTCTTTTGGTCATCTTTATTCTTCTTAAAGAAGTGTTCCGTGCCGTCGCCGTCCGTATACACGAACTCCACTTCGCCATTGTACAGCACCTTGTGCAGCGTCTGATGCAGCGAAGTTCGCCAGCCGTAGCCCATGCCGAACTCGTCCTTGTCGCTGTCGCAGGAATTGTAATAGTGGGTCACGGAAACTGGCAGTCGATTGCCGTTCATTGCGGTATCGGCGTGAGCGAAAATCAGGTTGCCATTGACAAGGCTGACGCTGCCAGTCCCTGCCAGCCCAGCAGACTGATGGTCGTAAGTCAGATAGCTTTCCAGACCTGCAAGGCTCGCGTACTCCAATACGAAATACGGCTGATTCGCCGTTTCGCTCGAATGAAGCTGCGAAAAGCTGCTTTCGCTTTCGGGCGCGCTCAGCTGAACACCGTGGTTTTCGCCCAGATACCACTTGCGCGCAAGGCTCGTGACATCGAACTCCTTCCACGAATACTGATTTTTCACTACGCGGCAATAGTCCTGATACACACTGCTAACATCCGGCTGGTGGTCATAGGTGATGGTCTCCGGATCCCAGTCCTCCAGCACTTCCGTGCACATGATAGCGGTATCCGCCGTCGGTGCGTAGACATTGCGAACGCACAGCTTTGCGGACGTGATGAAGTGGTTCGCGCCCAGACGCGGCAAGTCCACAACTTTCAGATAAGTCAGACGGTTGCCGTAGTAATTCGTGTTGCTGATCCACAGGCGCTCGTCGTGCGAAAAGTTCTGCTGCGAACCTTCCTTAACGTAGGTATCGAGGATGCCCGCGGCGGAATCCGCCGAATTATCCGCGAACGTCGCAATCGGGCTGTGCGCCTGCGCCGCCATCTGCTGGCGCTTTTCGGCAGAAAGTTCCACCCACTGGTGCGTCGCCGCGTCGTACTCGTGAATCGGCGTGGTCTGCACCACTGCCCGGAAACGGTTGTTGCCCAGCGCGTACACCTTGCCGCATCGGGTGCGCAGGTGTTTCAGTTCCTGCTGAGCCGAGAACTGAATCTGTTTCTGATTGGTTTCTTGGTTACTCATATGTTTCCTTTCTTTTCTGTGCGCTCCTCTGGCACACGTTTTTTCTATCGAACGGTACGAAAAAAGCCCCTCGCGCCATGCGCGGGAGCCTCTCTGCATCTTTCGATGGTATGATTCTAACACACTTTTGTAGCGTTTGCATCCGCGTTTTTAGACATGACAGCAGCTGATGTGCTGCCCTCTTGTGAAACTCACTATTACCTTACTTTTATATATGTAGACCTCCTTTACGAGGCACTGATGATTTTTCTCAGCTTGCCAACTGATTCTCCGCATCCATCCCGACAGGGTTCTGGACAAAGAACTGCGCGGCGGTGACCTCTGTCATAACAACATCGCCGCGCAGCTTCTGCGTCAGGTACCCCTTGACATACACCCGCGCACCGGGTTTCAGCGTCTGCACCGCCCAGTCCGCAAGGCGATTCCACGCATGAACCGTGTAGGTTTCGTGAATCACCTGCTGCTGACGGTTGCGGTGCGAATGCCTCAGCTGACAGACGACATGCGCGGTGTCGCCCGTCGTGGGTGTCTTGACAAGGGTGAGAATCGTGCCAGAAAGGAAAAGTTCGTTCATGGTTAATACCTCCTGTTAGTAGTGTGTTGGGAAATTGTGTAGTATGTAAAGAGGCGGGGATAAAAGCCAGCCCGTCGGCGACTTGTGCGAGGGGCACAGGACGCGACGGGCTGGGAATAGAATATTCTTATGATTGTGTGGATTACTATTGACGATACGCTGCATTATCCTGCAGGTATGTATCTAATATCTTCCACTATTAGTTGTGGTCCAACAAATCTGATTTGAATTTTGCCTCCATTCGTCGCAGGCAACTCACATAGTCCGCCATACGATGTGACCATTACATTGTCTTCTGGTACAATCGCACATATATCATTCAACCTGGATACACCTATCTCAATAGCGGACAAGTCTTCGATAGTAAAACATTGTTTCATGTTTTCATCTCCATTGGTTTTGTTATGAAAAACAACAATTAAGCACACAATTCCACAAAATAATGCTGTCGCAATTATATAAGAAATTACGTGAGCTTTTTTCAATTTTCCTTCTCCTCTCTCACTTGGTAACAGCAAAATATACAGTTTTACTATTGTAGTAATTATTGCAAATGACTTCACCTGTCGCTGCAAACCCATCCCATGCTATTTCACTTGGATTATCTCCAGCAATTAAGCGTGAAGGCAGGAAACTGGGTTTGTGCGACCAAGAACCATCGCTGTGCTGTAACATAAAATGATAATCCGCGTCACCAGTTCTTAATGCAATTCTGTACTCATTTGCATTGATGGGACTATCATAAGAATCAATAATGCGCATAGCCCTTCCATCAGCCTTTGCATCATCCAATACCATTTGAGCAACATTTTCAACACTGAAATCTTGAACTGCCCCCTCCCTTCCACCAACAAACTTCCATTCCGTTTCACCTAAAGCGTATGCATAGCAGTTATACTCGATAGAAGTCGTTGGCTTGTATGGTGAAGCTGCACCATAGTCTGTTTTAGCAGCGCAGCCACTCAATAGAAGCGTACAAGCAACAAGCATTCCTGCAAGCAGCAGTCCCTGAATAGCAAACAAACCATCGGGATCTATATAGGAGATTACAGAGTTTCCACAGTAGGAAAACAAATTATGCTTGTTGCCTTGTTGGAGCGTCGAAACAAGCGCATCCGCATTCACAAACCTGCACCGCTCCGCGTTATAATACCTACTCCTTAGATAGTACAGCCCCGTCTCCTCATCAAACACATACCCACGATAGCGGAACGGCTGCACCTTGCCCAGCGTTTCTGCCAGTTCGCCAGTACACCACAGCGGCGCGCCCCACGCATCGTACATATAACTAACAACAACATTTCCATCCGCATCAAGAATTGCAATGACTCTACCGGCAAGCATCGCCGTTGTGATACCACGGCAGCTGTCAGGATATTCCTGAAACCTTTAAGAGAGTTGGAATGTTCCAACAGTTTGCCTTTTCTCCTCAAAAGAAGATGCTTACTGGGATAGTTCATCAACATTTCTTGAATTTATCTTGAATACTTTATTAGTTGTGACAAGAAATCATTCAAGTCCGCGTCCGCATCATCTGTATTTGCATAAAGTTCAACATTTAGTTTGAAGAATTTTCTAAATATAGATGATACCATCCATGCTGTAGATAAAGGATAATAGTCTGCTTCGCCATCAATACTACCAATACGAACCTCATTTCCATCTTTTTGAACTACACAGCACACATAGCACTGGTAACCATTCTGGAAACTTCCTCTTTGAAGTATTATAGTGTCTCTCGGAAAGTATTTCCACATAAGCCCTACCTTCAAAGAATATCCACTTTCCTCAAAGAATGGCATGTATTTCTTAGCTTTTTCAAGATACAATGCAAGCATATTATTCTCGTGGAAAATAATTTCATCATCTATTTTATTTGTGTATACCATTTTCTTCATAGTGGTTTCCCCCATATCGTCCAATGCTTAGCACTACCTGTAATGCTATTGTTGTATGGATTCCATGTGTTTTGCTGCCAATGCCAAACATCGTGAGGACCACTTTTATGCGGAGAATGCAACTCTATCGACTTAGTTGTATACTTGCCATTTGCCTTTGGCGCTTGGTATTTAACACCTGAATAACCATCTTCTGGTTTGTTAGAGGGCTTAAGCTTGTCTATCTCTTTTACCTTTATACCTTTTGCAGCAACTGTAGTGAAAGATGCTCCAGCAGTTATTCCGCCCCACATAAATCCATCGCAGGCACCATCTATTGCACCCGTTACAGCGGCTTTTCCTGCACCTTCCCAGCTGCCTGTAGACACGCGATGATTCACCGCGCTAATTCCCGCACCACTAACAGCGCCAATGGCGGCACTTGTAGCAGCAATTTTGAGTGATGCTACTAACACCGGCACTGCAGCGCCTCCAGTAGCAACAGTAGCAATAACACCAACCGCAATAGCCGCTGCTCCAATTGCAATCTTCGCCCAGTTCGGCAGAGACCAGTTTCCGTCAACGTCAAAACGATTGACCGGATCATTCATGCAATACGCAAACAGATTGTAGCTCAAGACGCTGCCGTCTGCACCGAGATACTCTGTATCATCCGCATTTATAAACCGACTGATCTCAGGATCGTAATAACGGCTGGATGCATAATAGAATCCTGCCTCTTCGTCATAGACGTAGCCGCGATACCGGAAGGGATTGATCGTACCCAGCGTGCTGGCGAGTGTACCAGTCTTGCTGATCGGCTTGCCCCATGCATCGTAAGTATAGGATACCATGTGGGTGCCGTTGCTGTCAAGCAGGCCAATGACGTCATCCTGCTGGTTGTAGAGGTAAGCGTAGGCAGTACCATTGAACGCCACCACAGCAGGCTTGTTCTGTGCATCGTAGAAGAAGTGCAGTTCATCGCTTCCTCGCGTCATGTGCACAACATTCTTGCCGTGCAGCGTGTACTTCGTCACAACACCATTGACAATTTTCTGCACTCGAAGCCCACTCTCGTTGTAAACGAACCGTGCATCCACGTTGTCACTTTGCATCCGCGCCAACTGCCGCCCGTTTTCCCATGTATACTGCCACTTGCCATCGCTTAGCGGGTTGCCAATCTGGTCGTAGGTGATAGGCGTGCCGTCTACCGCTGTCAACTGGTCTTTCCAATTCGCGTTGCCGTAGCTAAAACACGTCGTTTGCAGCGGTTCGCCGCTCGTGTTCTCATACGGATACAGCTTCTTGCTCAGAATGTTGCCGCCACGGTCGTACTCGTAGACCCACGTCGAACCGTTGTCGCCTGCTCTCGTGTCGCTGTGGTCGTTGACCTGAATCAACTGCCCCAGCGCATCGTAGGTGTAGCCAGTCCACTTGCCGTTCAGCGTCGCGCTCGCAATGTTCCCGTTGTCGTCGTAGCCGTAGCCGCAATTGCACCCCGGCTGGGTAATCGACGAAACCAAGTTCGTCACGCTGCCGGTGCCGTAGGCGCCCGCCGCGAAATGGTACTCGCTCGTGAATGTCTTGCTGCCCAGCTTGACCGCCGAGAACGTCGTCCGATTCAGCTTGTCAATGGTCGTCGTGCTCTGCCCAATGGTGGTCGCACCAATGCTGTACGTCAGCGACGTCGGACGATTTTCGTCATCATAGCCGAATTTCGTCCCGAAT